>Ga0206873_1008_pt1 | contig 70190 bp, 56 predicted proteins | sample Alteio_BWOrgCont_11_FD_152631 | JGI IMG/M metagenome (GOLD analysis project Ga0206873, IMG submission 152631) | Enriched cells from forest soil in Barre Woods Harvard Forest LTER site, Petersham, Massachusetts, United States -... | ecosystem: Environmental > Terrestrial > Soil > Temperate forest >...
ATACGCTAACCGCGCTACTGCCGAAGTGCTGCAAGCCGCTCCCAAGGCTGCTACGGTGAATGTGTAGTTGCTTATTTCAGGACTAAAGTCCTTGAATTATTCGTATACTTTAACCCCGCCTTTAAAGGCGGGGTTTTGCATTAACATTATTTAACTCCTGGTATTTAACTATATCCCCACCCTATTGACTTTACTTATATTATTCTCTTATATTTTGCTTACCTTTGGAATAATGAAAATTCTGTCATTCATATTTCTTTTCTATTTCTCATCGCTTATAGCCCAGCCTATGGCTACATTAATACATAATGGGCTTGCGAAAGAAAAGGAAGTTTGTACTATGGCTTGTTGCCACCATACAACAGAAAAGAAGCAAACTCAAAAATTACCCTTTGGATGTTGCAATAATGATATGTCCAATCCATTTGCCCAATGTTGCTGTTGCACGGGGTTCATTGCTGAACAACAAAACGCACGAATTACCGCATTACCCGACGAAAGTATTCTCGTCTTTACAAACAAAGGAGCATTACTCCCTAATTATTATTCCGACTGCTGGCGTCCGCCTGAATTGGCTGTGTGACCTAAACAGCATTAATTCACGGAATAATAAATTCTAAATTTTTTTACAATGAAACGTAAAATTTTAATGGCAGGCACGGTTGTGCTATTATCACTGGCTGCAATTGCCGGCGACAGCACAAAAGTTAAAAGCTGTTGTACAGGTAGCACATGTATAAAAACATGCTCTAAAAAATGCGTTTGCGATTCTAAAAAATGCACTCCTGAAACTTGCAAATCCAACACTTGCAATTGTAACAAGTAGCATTCGTTGCAAACCAAATAAAAGAGTCCCATAGAAATGTGGGACTCTTTTTATTTTATCAAATTATACCATTACTTACTAAGTATTGGTCCAAAATAGAAACTGAGAGACTGCTTCGTTCCTCGCAGTGACGAACATAGCGTTACAACGTCATTGCGAGGAACGAAGCAATCTCAATAACCATAGATATTTATAGACTATATTATAATACGTAGTGGTATTATATGCAGCTTATAACTTGCTCAACAAGTGTCTCGCAATTCCTTCCTTCATGGCATAGTGCGACAACTTCATTTTCTTAAGGGAAAGTTTTTTAAGTGTAATATCTATCAATACAGCCGAGTAGGCAAACATAGGAGCCCGCATTTGCATAAGCCCCGGCATTTGCAAACGCTCTTCCACAGTGGAAACCATTAGCTCGTCGTAAAGCTTTCGAAATTCGTCTAAGGGATATTCATAGCCGTTCACGGCTTTCTCCCCGGAAGATGTACGGTGAATTATCATTTCGGCAAAACTGTCGAATGAGCCTGAAGAACCTATTAGCTCAACAGGTTTGTACCTCTTTGCCGCTTTAAACATATCCTTCAACATATCTGAAATATGTTTTTCAACTTCCACCTTTTTAGGAGCCAGTGGATCAGCAGGATAAAATATTTCATAAAGCCTTGATACGCCGAGAGGATAGCTCTTCTTCCAAAACATTGTTTTTTCATCGGCTATAATAAATTCCGTACTTCCGCCGCCAATATCCATAATCAGGGAAGGCTTTTTACCCAGTACCGAAGCATGTTTCACTCCTTCGTAAATCCACTCCGCTTCCTCATCACCCGAAAGAATTTTTATTTCCACTCCCGTTTCTATGCGCATCCTGCGGATAAATTCTTTGCCATTAGCCGCATCCCGCACCGCCGATGTGCCAAAGGCATAATATTCATCCACATTGTATTCACTCATGGTTTGCCGGTGCCTGTGCAGCGCTCTTATGGCTCTCTGCATGGCTTCGGGCGTAATTTCCTTCCTGTGAATGCCTCCTTTGCCAATCTCCACAGGCAATTCTTTTGAATAAATAAAAACAGGTTCCCCACGCTCATCTTTTTCAGCAATGAGCAGGTTAAATGTGTTGGTTCCTAAATCAAGTATAGCAATGCGGGGCATATATTATTAATATCCTTTATCTCTACATCCTCGGTTTCCAAGGCGTTTCGGGAGCATTGAGGTCATGCGCCAGCTTACGCGAAAGCATGAACAAGTAATCGGAAAGGCGGTTGAGATACTCAATCACCAGTTCATCTACCTGTTCGCTTTCCGCCAAATGATTAACTCTTCTTTCAGCCCTGCGGCATACGCAGCGCGTAATATGGCATTTGGAAACAACTTCATGCCCGCCGGGAAGCACAAAGCTTTTCATGGGCGGAAGAACAGCTTCCATAGCATCTATTTCTTTTTCAAAAAGAGCAATATCCTCTTCACTCAAATGCGGTATTTTAACCTTTGATTTCTGCGGATCAGATGCAAGTGATGAACCAATGGTGAAAAGCCTGTCCTGGGTTTCAATCAAAACGTTTTTCTGACGTTCGTCTCTTATGGAGTCTCTCAAAAATCCAATCCAGGAATTAAGTTCATCTACTGTTCCATATGCCTCAATGCGTATATGGTGCTTGGGTACACGTGTACCTCCCAAAAGCCCTGTCTGCCCTTTGTCTCCGGTTTTAGTATATATCTTTATAGCCATTATTATTTATCTTTTTCCAAAAATAAATCTCTCAATTCCGGTGCTTCGTGAGGTTTTAACTTTCCGGATAATAACAAACTTAATTGTTTTCTTTTCAGGGCGGTGTCATAATGCAATTTTTCTTCCGGCGTTTCAGGATCCAGTTGCGGAATCTCAATAGGCCTTCCCTGTTGGTCAACAGCCACAAATATATAAGAGGCGTCGTTAGATTTTACTTTTTTACCTGTATTATTATCCTCAACAGACACAACAATAAAGACCTCCATAGAGGTATTGAAAGCGCGGGAAACCTTAGCTTCAATAGTTACATAATCGCCCAGCTTTATGGCGCGCTCAAAGGATACATGATTAACGGAAGCAGTAACAACCACCCTGTTTGAATGGCGGTGTGCAGCAATGGCAGAGGTAATATCCATCCAGTGCAAAAGCCTTCCCCCCATGAGGTTTCCAAGTACATTGGTATCGTTCGGGAGTACTATTTGCGTAGATATGGTATAGCTTTCTTTGGGTGTTTTAGTTTTCATGTGTTAGTTTATTTATTTAGGTCTTGCCCCAAACCCCTAAAGGGGCTTTTAGCAATTTTTTGGTGTATTTTATAATATAAATTCATTTATTCAAAGCCCCTTTAGGAGTTTGGGGCAATATTTTATGGGGTAACGCTTAAAGACTGATTGAGATCTGAGAACTTGTTATACTCTTCGCAGGCCTTCAAAAAGGCATCTCTGAGCTTTCCCGAAAACGGATTATTAACATCCATTCTTTCGGGATGCCATTGCACCAGGATAAAAAATTCATCATCGTGCTTTTTTGCTTTTTCCATTCCTTCAATCACGCCATCAGTCGATACAGCCGTTGCAATAAGTCCCTTGCCGGGCAAGTCTGCCGCCTGGTGATGATGTGAGTTTACTTCCCCTTTTTTTATACCTGTGATATGATGAAGCCTGCTATTTTCGGTTAAGGTAACTCCATGCTCTGCATCCTGCTCCGGTCCCGCAGAATGGTTATCCTTCCCTTTACTTGGCAAGTCGGCAACTAAAGTACCCCCGAAAAAAACATTGGCTATTTGTAAGCCTCTGCAAATTCCAAGTACGGGTATCTTGCGCTCTTCCGTTTCTTTTAATATTTTGTACTCGAACTTATCCCTTTCCGGATTGCAATCGGTTATGTTGTATTCTTCAGCATACTCCGGTTTGCCATACAAAGAAGGTTGAACATCTTCTCCACCCGTAAGTATAATACCATCACAATGGCTGACAAAACTGCTTTCGCCTTCCCCTGCTTTCAGCATAACCACCCTTATTTCCTCATTCCCGCTTTTCCCTAAGACATTCCCTTGTGTAATCCAGCGTTCATAGTTAGCCCATTTACTGCAGTTTGTAATACCTATTGTTAATGGCATAACGATGGAAATTTATACAAAGATACAAAGGTTTTATCCTCTACTTAACCGGCTTCAAAATATATATCTGGCTGCTCCAGGTATTACCGGTTTTTTGGGCATTTTTATTTGAAAACCAACCATGTACTATTGCCCTGCCATAATTAACATTGCCGGCTTTATATTTTTCACTTAACATACAAATATAGTAAGCATCCCAGGGCATGGGCAGTATCGATTCCAACACAAAGCCTTGTTTTTCAAAAAAACGTTTTACATCGGCAGGCGTGAAATGCCAGATATGCCGAGGGACATCATAAGCCGCCCAAAACTGGCCATAAAACTGCGCATCGGCAGAACTGCAATTGGGTAATGCAACTATAAAAGCTCCGTCTTTTACCAATGTTCTTTTTACTTGTTTCAGTTCATCTTCCAGCTTATATACATGTTCCAGTACATGCCATGCGGTAACCACATCCAAGGAATTATCAGCAAATTTTCCCCATGATTTTACGTCATATAAATCCAGCCCATGATTTTTTTTAGCTACCTCTCTCGCTTCAGCTGAAGGCTCAATACCCTGTACCTTCCAGCCTGCTTCTTTACATACATTTAAAAATGCTCCTGTTCCGCAACCTAAATCAAGAAGGCTATGTTTAGTATCGCTATTCAAAGCCCCTTTAGGGGTTTGGGGCTTATTACCAATAGAAGCCACTAACTTCAGTTTTCGTTTTAATGTAAATTTACGTGCATAATGATAGAGATTATTGATAATCCCTTTGCGCGTATCGGAATGCGAAATATAGTTTTCACTTTGGTAATATTTACCTGCTTCAGCCTCTTCAGGGCATGGATTAGTAAACCGGAACCCACAGGAAGCACACTGCACAATGGTAAATTTGTCTTTGCTTACAGTATAATCCATGCACTCTAAGAACGGCTTCAGTTCAGCAGATTGGCAAACAGGACAAGTAGTAAGATTTTCCATTTCTTAAATTAAGCAAGTCTTCCTGCAAGTAAACTTATTTCCACAGAAGGCGACATTTTTTCATATAAAATGCGGTAAACAGCATCGCATATAGGCATCTCTACTTTATAATTTTGGTTGAGGGTATAAATCGTTTTTACCGCATAATAGCCTTCTGCCACCATATTCATTTCCATTTGCGCATATTTTACCGAATAGCCTTTGCCAATCATGCTGCCGAGCATACGGTTGCGGCTGAACTGTGAATAGGCTGTAACCAACAAATCTCCGAGATAAGCGGAAAGATTTGTATCTCTCCTTCCATTCTCTCCTATCCCTTTCTCCCCATAAATGGGGTTGGGGGATGGGATGGCGGATGCAGCATCAATAAAACGCTTTATTTCCTGCATGGCATTTGCTGCCAGCACTGCCTGGAAGTTATCGCCATACGCTCCAAGTCCGTGGCAGATACCACTTGCAACCGCATAAATATTTTTTAAAGCAGCCGTATATTCTATACCCTGCATATCGCTTGAGGTAGATGCCTTGATATAACGGCAGCGCAATAGCTTTGCCATTTTTTCAGCTGCGGCCTGATCAGTACAAGCTACTGTTAAATAAGAAAGTTTTTCAAGCGCCACTTCTTCGGCATGACAAGGTCCGGCAATCATTCCGAAGGAATTTAAAGCCACTTCAAAATGCTTATGAAGATATTGGCTCACCATCATCCCCTTCTCCACTATCCCCTTCTCCCCATAAATGGGGTTGGGGGATGGGTTGGGGGATGGAAGAGTTCCCTTTATCAGGGAAAAAATCTGTTTGCCCCTGAAATCATCTTTGGATAATTCCTTAAATGATTCGCTCATAAATGCGGACGGAATAGCCAACAGAATTACATCCGAATTGGCAATGGCTTCTTTTAAATTGGAATAAAAAGTAATCTTCTCAACCGGCAGTTCAATATCACTTAAATAGTTGGGATTGTGCCTGTACTTCTTAATGTGGTCGATAGTTTCCTGCTTCCTTGCCCACCAATTGATATGGGGCGCATTATTGGAAAGTATCTTTACTAAAGCCGTAGCCCAGCTTCCTGCTCCAAGTATGCCAATCTTTTCTCCCGACATTATTTATCAGTTATAAAGTTGGTAAAGTTATAAAATAGGCCTCTTTCGTAAGTGCAATTTTGATGCCACAAAGGCACTAAGACACAAAGTTTCACAAAGTTTTTTTAGTGTTTCTTGGTGAGTTGGTGTCTTCGTGGCTATGGATTGCATATTATTATTTGATTTAACAAGAAGTCTACTTTTTTCTTTTTCTCAACATACGGGAATAGACAGAAATATTCCTGTCAAACAAAAACCTTAACCAAAGCAAGGTCCATGAATTATGATAGGCTATGCCGTTATACCATTTTTCTCCCGCCTTTCTCACCTTAGGCAGTTTGTTCCATGGGATAGAAGGAAAATCATGATGCTCATTATGATAACCTACATTAAATGCAACAATGTTCAGAGGTCCGTAATAGCTGTGCGTTTCCTGAACTTCATCGGTGGTGAGGTAATGCTCCTGCACCCAGCGCGCACCCAAAGGATGCAAGCCTACCGAAAAGAAAAGGGAAGCGAGTATGTATACAAATGCAATGGGACCTAATAAAAACCAAACTGCTACGTCAGCGCCAACCACCACTACAAAATTTAATACCACCCATTTGTCCAAATGCTTTACTTCCTTCATGCGGGGCAGGCGTAATGTTTGAACAATAGGATAAAACAATAGCCACAATGCTTTGCCAACTACAGTGTTGTTCGCAAATTCCGCTTCGCCAAACGAGGGCAGGTCGGCATCCAGTTCATGAATGCCCTGGTGCGCGTGATGCTTTAAATGGTAGCGTTGAAAGGAAACTGAGCTCGGAAAAAACATAGCTGAATTGGCAAAAATGCCTGCCAGCATATTCATATTTTTACGTTGAAACAAAAGGTTATGCGAGCATTCATGAACCATTACAAAAAGAGCATGGACTAAAAACGCTCCTATAAAATAAGCCGCTATCAGTGCTCCCCACCAAGGCAATGATTTTACCAGGTAGGCAACACTGAACTGTAATAACACCAAGCCCATAAGAGCAATAAAAGTAGCAGGGTTTTTGCCCATGTACTGCCTTACCTCGGGATGCTCCTTTATTATTTCCAAGGGACGAACAAAGTGAATGTCTTTAGCTTCAGTATAATAAAAATCGTGCCTCTTGGCCATTGTAAAAATTTATGCAAAGATACGGTAATTTCAGGAATTTACCCACCTTCTGTCCCCTCTCTATGGATAGAGAGGGGAATGGAAGGGGTGAGTACTTATTTTTGAATTATCAATTTCCCTTCTCCTACCAAACTACCGTCTTCTTGTAGAACACGATACAAATAAATTCCATTGGGTTGACTGCTCAAGTCAATGCTATTGTCACCCTGAGCGGAGTGAAGGGTCTCGGTTAGCACCTGCTGCCCCAATACATTATAAACTTGAATAATTGGCAGAGATTCTTCACTGCGTTCAGAATGACACAAGACCGTGAAAACACCACTATTAGGATTCGGATAAACTGTTACTTGTTCTGTATTAGATGTAATATTATTTATTCCTGTAGATTTAGACAAAGTAATAGTAACACAAACGCTTTCTGAATACCCACAGGCTTCAGTAACCGTACAGCAATAATTGCCATGACACTTATTGGAAATATAATCTGTGGTATCCCCTCCAGTCCATGAATAGGTATACGGAGAATTCCCTCCGTTTACTGTAACCCATGCAGAGCCGGTACAGTTTCCATTGTCAGGTATCGAATCTGTCACAATTCGAAAGCTGCTTAGTGTAGCAGGTTGTGTTATCGTTACAGATGTCATTGCTGTACCACCACAAGAATCACGAACAGTAACAGTATAAGTTCCGGCGCTTAACCCGGTTGCCGTACCAATAGTTTCTCCATTGGACCAGGAATATGTATAAGCCGGACTGCTCGTAAGTGTATATGCAATACTTACAAAACCATTGCCTTGTTGATTATCTGAAACTATTGGCAGAGTATTAATAAAGTATGAACCACCACCGCCACCGCCCAGACCGGGAGCACCACCATTATAACCACCGCCACCACCGCCTTCGTTGGCTTCGTGTCCTGCCATATGTATACTTCCACCGGCTCCGGCTCCGCCAAATCCTCCAAAACTACCCGAAGGGGAAACTTTGGAAAAATGATTTGCTTCATCCATCCCACCGCTGTCCAAATACCGTCCATTTCCTCCATTACTTAGCCATCCGGCCCCGCCGCCGCCAACATCGCCGCCACCGCCATTACCATCTGTTCCACCTACAGCATACTCCTCATAAGTACCAATAGTGGGTGCATTTGTTAAAAGATCATTGCCTCCCGGACCACCAAAATATGTTCCAAAAATGTCTCCAGAATACGAACTACCTGCTCCACCGCCACCTCCTGCTATAGCAATAAGTCCCATTGTGCCCATGGGATTGTAAAGAACTATATTGGAATCATATACCCAACTGGCTCCGCCACCTCCATTACTACCCCCTTGCTGCCCAACCACAACCGAAAGAGTATGCCCGGGTATTGCCGGGGATACCCCGGTAAAGTTTGCACCATTACCACCAAGACCTGAGTTACCTCCTCCGCCTTGGGCGCCAGCTATGGTAAGAGTTATGGTATTTACACCAGCAGGTACCGTAAAATGCTGGACAGCCGCTTCAAAAGTATAGCTGGCAACAAGTGGAACATTCAGGCTGGATGTAGCACTCCCGTCGTTCCCTCCAAAACAAGTTACATTGGTTACCGATGAAATGTCTACTCCCCACGCTAAAGGTTGGGTTACGATTACAGAAGATGTTGTTGCACTGCCGCAGGAGTCAGCAACTGTTACCGTATAAGTTCCGGCGCTTAACCCGGTTGCGGTAGCTGTAGTTTGACTATTAACGTCGCTCCACAAATAAGTATACGGAGAAGTTCCGGCGCTTATATTTACAGTAGCGCTGCCATTATTCCCATTGAGACAACTTACATTGGCAATTACGCTTGCCGAATCGGTTAAATCGGAAGTTTGTGTAATAGTAACAGAGGCCGTCGCCAAATCGCCACATGAATCACTAACACTTACGCTGTATGTTCCGGCGCTTAGCCCACTATCGGCAACAGCAGTCGCCCCCGTTGACCATGAATAAGTGAAGGGAGGTGTTCCATTTGTAATAGTAATAGTTGCGCTCCCGTTAGTATTGCCACGACAACTAATGTTGCTAATGCTGGTAGTAAATTCGAGGGGAATATATTGTAAAAAAAGAGCTATAGATACATTATCATTGACAGAATCATATACAGTAATAGTAAAAGCACCCGCACTTAAACCAGTGGCGCTGGAGCTGTCGCTCACATTAGGAGACCAGGAATAGGTATAGGGGGAAATGCCCCCGCTCACCGCTAAACTTATGCTCCCATCAGGAAAATTTTGGCAGGTAGAATTTATTTTCGAAGAAGCAACAATAAGTCCACCACTATTATTGCTACATAGATACGCGATTGTTCCATAACTACTTGTCCTGCCTCCGCTACCTATCCTTCCGCTATCTGAACTGGTAATAACTCCTCCACTGCTTATGATTCCACCGCTATCAATACCTCCTGCACTGTTACTTACACTGCAATTATTACCCGCAGAATCTAATACCGATGCATAAAAATAATAATATGATCCGTTTACACTGGTAGTACCGACCATGGCAAAACCATCACTTTTAGTTTGAATCATAGAGGCACAAGAACCATCATAAGTGAGAACTTTCTTCAAATTACCCATAGAATCAAGTTTTACAAAACTTGAACTTCCGAAATTGCTACCTATAGCATAGCCTCCATCGCTGGTTTGGATAATAGATTGACCTGCATCAGCACCTGTCTCTCCTATTGTCTTAGTCCATTGTATGTCTGCGACTGAATCAAGCTTGACAACATAGATATCTCCATTAACCGTATCGTTAAAAGAATAGGTAACTCCGGTAATTGCATACCCTCCATCCCTGCTCTGAATAATTGAATTGCCATAATCATTCTTTTTTCCTCCTATAGTTTTTGTCCATTGCAGGTCGCCCACAGAATCAAGCTTTATTACATATACGTCATAGCCTCCGGCTCCATACGAGTTAGTCTTCCCCGTTATAGCATAGCCGTCATCCTTGGTTTGGACAATAGAATTACCCTCATCATCGCCTGTCCCTCCAATGGTTTTAGTCCATTGCAAATTATACACAGAATCTAATTTTATCACGTATACATCATAGATGGCTTCGTAATCAACAGTGCTGCTCCCTAAACCATACGATGAACTGACTCCTGTTATTGCATAGCCTCTGTCTTTGGTTGGGACTATTGAATAACCTTCGTCATCTCTTATCCCACCTATGGTTTTAGCCCATTGCAAATCGCCTGTAGAGTCAAGCTTCATAATATAAACATTAGTGACGCCGACTGTATTGTATAACGCTGTTGAGCCTGTAATAATACAGCCACCATCGTTAGCTTGTGCAATAGAATTACCAGTACTGCTAATATATCCATTAGGAATTCCTATTGCTTCCGACCATTGCAAGTTACCGGATGAATCGACTTTCGCAGCATAAGCAGTATTATATTCTGGACCACCAATATCATACGCATTTCCCCCTATAAAATAGCCCCCGTCTTTGCCCTGTGTTATACATGTACCTTCTTCAATACCTACACCTCCAACTGCAACCGCCCATGTTTTAATTTGTGCATTCGTAATAAGCGAAGAACCCAATACCCCCAAAAAGAAAAGTAACTTTTTTATTCCCATAGTGCCTGATTTGAAAAGTAAAGATAGAAGTATTTTTCAATCAATACTATAAAAGATATAAACATCCTAAAAATTACTTCTCAGTCATTGACTTTTGCAGATATCGCTATTTTTACTCTATCTTTGTTTATAGTAAACAAAAATATGTCACTAAACAGCAAAATACTTTTTACTACTCAGCCAAAAATAAATTATAACTTTTGCTATAAATCGCCATTTTTTCCTGTTATTAACAGGGAAATGAAATTACAAACTATTGGTATTCAGCAAATTTTAAAAATTGTCTTTTACTATTCTTCTGTTATTCTACCTGTTCCTTCCCCTGTTCCTTCCTGTTATTTCCCTGATAGTCCACAAAAACTATTTTATACCTAAAAAAGTAAAAATATAATAAATAAAATGTGATTGTCATTCTGAGCGGAAGCGAAGAATCTTGGTTAATACTTCAGAGATGTTTCGCTTCCGCTCAACATGACAAAGTCACATTACTTTTGGCCCAGAGAAGGTGGTTTTACTGACATTAATAAAAAAATCCCCCTGATTACTCAGGAGGATTTTATATTATAAATAAATAATCTATTTTACTTCGCTTTCACCAGCACCTCATCAATCATGCCATAATCTTTGGCTTCCTGGGCTGTCATCCAATAATCGCGGTCGCTGTCTTTGTATACCTTCTCGTATTCTTGTCCCGAATGTTTTGCAATTATTTCGTACAACTCCTTTTTGAGCTTCATAATTTCTTTAGCGGTAATTTCAATATCCGATGCCTGCCCTTCTGCACCACCCATAGGTTGGTGAATCATAATGCGGGCATGAGGCAATGCCGTTCTCTTTTTAGGAGCTCCGGCACACATCAGCACAGCGCCCATGCTTGCTGCCATACCGGTGCAAATAGTAGCTACTTCAGGAGTTATATATTGCATAGTATCATAAATGCCAAGCCCTGCATATACCGAACCCCCCGGGGTGTTAAGGTAAAGTGAAACCGGTTTCTTTGAATCGGCAGACTCAAGGAAAAGCAATTGTGCCTGTATGATGTTTGCCACATCATCATTAATTGCTACACCCAGGAAAATAATCCGGTCCATCATAAGACGGGAGAACACATCCATCTGTGCAACGTTCAATTGGCGTTCTTCAATAATGGTTGGGGAGATATAATCGTTTACAATGGAGGTTACCCGTCCATTAAAATGAGAGGTAAAACGGTCGTAATTGGAACCGCTTATCCCCCGATGCTTTACAGCATATTTTCTAAATTCATTCATATTAATTTGATAATTTGGTGATTTGATAATTTGATGATGGTACTAATTTGTACTTTGATGATTTAATTTTTGGAAATTAATTTGTTCTTCATTATCAAATTACCAAATTATCAAATCACCAAATTGGTTTTTATTTCGTTGATTCTGTTAGCTTGTCATACTCATCGCGCTTCACTTCTTTGGTTTCAATGGTATATGTTTTCCTTAGCAGGTCTAACAGTTTCGATTCATAAAGACGTTCGTACATACGGTTTACTTCTTTTTCATCCTGCAACAATCTTTTGCTTGCCATATCTACCTGTTCATGTGGAACGCCATGTCCCATATACCTATGCGCCAGGTGATGCGCATACTCTTTTACTTCGTCTTGGCTAACAGTTATGTTATGGTCTTTATAAATCTTATCTTCTATCAATCTCCATTTCATTGATTGGGTATACGCTTCAAATTCTATATTGAATTGGGCTTCATTCATGGGTTCTTTATTCATCCGCATGAGCCATTTTTTTAAGAACTCCTCGGGCAGGGTGATAGTAGTATTTTTTATTAAAAATTCTACCATTTCATTATTCAGTTTCCTTTCTCCTTTAGGTGCAAAAATAGAAGTGAGTTCCGCTTTAAGGTTTTTATGAAAGTCTTCCGAATTATTCACCTTGCCGGGACCATAAATTTTATCCCATAGTTCCTGGTTAACTTCAGCAGGAACAATATGGTGTATTTGTGTAATAGTAAACTGAAAAGTATTCGTTAGTTTTTCAGCTTCTTCTTTGCTTATGCTAAACATGGAAGCAATATCAGCAGGATCAGTAGTTAATTCCGAAAGCTTGAGCTCAATTTTATCTCCTTTTGCACGTCCAATAAATTTTGGCTTGAATTCAGCTCCCGCCTTCCGTATATTAATTACAGATGGTTTAAACATGCCACCGGCTAATACTTCTCCTTTATCATCTAATTCCACAAAATCACCTCCAAGCAAATCATTATCAACAGACGTTTCAGGATTAGTGATTGCTCCATATCGGTTGGTCAGCTCGTCCGTATAATCAGCAATGAGAGATTCTTCTATTTCCGGTTGAAGCAATGTGAACTTATGTTCAGTAGAAAGAGGAACCGTAAAATCGGGAACCAATCCTATTTCAAAGCCAAATTCATGTTCCTGCTCTTTTTCCAAATCAATATGATTCTCCATCGGCAATGGTTCGCCAACCACTCTCAGTTCTTTTTCTTTAATATATTTGGTAAGGCTGTCCGAAAGTAAGGTGTTGATTTCTTCCGCTAATACAGCCTTTCCGTACCTCTTGTTTATAATAGACATCGGAACCAGGCCCGGTCTGAATCCGGGTATATTAGCGCTTTTGCGATAATCCTTCAAGGTCTTATCTACCTTGGGTTTCCAATCATCGGGAGCAATCTTTATACGTATTACTGCATGGGTGTCGTTAATGTCTTCTTTTACGATATTCATAATAAGTTTTTACAATGTAGTTTTTATTTTTTTGCTGTATGAACTTTCAACTTTATAGCTTTTACCTGGTCCGTGCGGATGAAGGGACTCGAACCCATACGTCTTGCGACACTGGCTCCTAAGACCAGCGCGTATACCAATTCCGCCACATCCGCATTATCCCCTTCGCCCCATAAATGGAGTTGGGGGATGTTGGCTGCAAAGATAGGGTTTTATTTCAGCACCTTCTGTGTTTTGTTTACCCTGTCAGTACATTTATTTTCAAGGGAAAATCCTATATATCTCTTTACGATTTGCAAAAGCCATAAAGTAAACAGTACCAGCTTGAAATATAATTCCGATCCTGTAATCACCGCTCCGAATTCGGTAGGCAGACTTAAATCCTTTTAACTTTTTTATGTTTGGGATTTGTTCCAGTGATTCTGCTTTTATCACCAATCGAACAATACCTGCAATTTCATTCTTTAGTTTGGAATCGCGAATATGGTCAATCTGCTTTTCGAAGTTCTTTGAGAACTCTACATTCATTATTAGGGGCTTTACAAAATATAGCGTAAAAGTATATGCTATATTTTCAACTAACCAAAAAGTATGGCACTAGTAAGGCATTAATTTTTCGGGTTTATAGACACTCTGTCTAAACGGACTATATTATCTAATCCCAAGTTTTGCCAATACTCTTTTTTTAGGAGCAAGGCCACTTTTAATACCCTCCTTTATAAGTATAGATAAAACCCGATCTTCCGCATCTTCCTCTGAAAGATAATCTACTCCATTTGCTGATTTGGAAAGATCTTTGAGCAAGGGAAGTAAATTCTTACCTGTTTTGCTCTTATCATCAATTTCAAATAAGTATTTCATATTATTTTATAAACAAATACAAAGATACTAATTATTCCCCTATTTTTCGGGAGCGTACAGCCCTTTTGCTACTCCCTCAACTATACTCTTCGGCAAAAGTCTGTTTGAATAAGCCCCTACTTTATTGGCAAGTCCGGGTATAACTTCTGCTTTGCCTTTTAACATGGCGTTAATTCCAAATTCAGCCACAGTCGAAGCATTCATATTAAATTTCGCAGCCTGTTTCGCAATTTTTTTAACTTTATCCATTCCGGCTCTTTCCATAAAATTCGTTTCCACAGCGCCCGGGCTAAGACAAGTAACAGAAATATTTGAATCTTTTAATTCCAGTCGTATGGCCCTTGAAAAAGACAATACAAAGGCTTTGGTGGCAGAATATATCCCAAGAAAAGGAACAGCCTGGTAAGCCGAGGTACTCGCTATATTGAGAATGTAGCTTTTACCTTTATGCTGCCTAAGCAAAGGCAATGCGAGATACGTTAATCGAACACAGGCACCCATGTTAAGATGCATCATATTGAGTTGCTCATCCAGCGACAATGTTTCAAAAGCCCCGTGCAAGCCATAACCGGCATTGTTTACCAGTACATTAATATCATAATTTTCTTTTTGACACCATGCAATAATATCTTTAGCTGCATTGGGTGAAGATAAATCAATGGCATAATACCAGACTGTCACTCCGTATTTTTTTTGGAGTTCGCCGGCAAGCTCCGAAAGCAGGTTTTCTGACCGGGCTATTAAAAGAAGATTGTATTTGCGCTTAGCTAAACTTACTGCTATTTCTTTCCCTATGCCCTTACTGGCTCCTGTTATTAATGCGTATGGCATGATACTAATTTGGTGATTTGGTGATGAAATGTTGTATAGTTATCAAATTACTAAATCATCAAATTGCCAAATTGCTTTTATTCGTCAAACTTGGCAAATGCCTGCAAATGGTGATATATAGGAGTTTTCTTTTTGCCTGCATGGTTGCGCTTTTGTTTAGGTCCGCATAAAACAGGAATATACATAATCCTCCGGCGGCTTACTCCGTCCTTGTGTTCAGAATGTCCTACACGGTGCCACATATGCCCGTGATGCACTACTACATCTCCCGCATTTGCTACAACTAGCACTTCGTCTTTATCTTCTTTGGTATTACGGTAATACATTTTTGTAAAAAGCATACCGAATAAATTTTGCTTGTGTGTCTCCGGTAATATTCTTAATCCACCATTTACAGCAGAAGAATTGTCTAAGTAAATACCTATGTTAAGGGTTTCATAAACTTTTTTTCCATAAAACACCTCACGTATAGAATCGGTATGCCAGCCCATTTGTTTAAAACGGCTGTGCTTGGAGTTTACATAGTGATTAAATACAACACCATCCCGTTCATCTTCGGTTACGCGGCTTGTTTTATGTTTAAGCAGGGCTTTAAATCCTTGTATGCGCGGGTCTATGGCCATTTGGTGAATACGTTCGCTCCAATGAGAAGTATATGGGAAACGCTGAACTATTCTTTTACCGTTTTCATCGTGTCCAAAAATTACAGGTATGCCCATCACCATCTTTTCTTTAGATGCTATTAGTTTTGCCTGGGCTTCTTCATACCCCTGAATAAACTCTTCTACTTCCTTTTGAGAGAATACTCCGGTAAAATGTATAAAACCGTATTTATTGAAAAAGTCGTGTTGTTCTTTAGTAAATGTATCCCCAAGTTTAAATTTGGGATAGTTTTTTAACGATGCTTTCTCCATCTAATTGTTATCGTGTTTGGCTTGAGGGGTGCAAAAATATAAAAAAAATCTTTTGCGGACAGTTATAATTACTTCCCAATGGACGGAAAGACAGCATAATTACTATACTTATTATTTAAACTGTCACATTTTGAAGTGGTTATAATTTTTTAACACTATTTTATATACTTTCATGAAAAATGGCTGATTAAGCATTTGTTTATACTACACTTCTTTCATCCTGTTTTTTATGCATAGTATATTCTCCAATTTCCTGCAAATGACTAATTTAAATTATACACCTTTAAGCAATACTTGGATAAAAACCAATTGAATTTCAAGAAAATTTAAAAAATTTATGGGCTGGTTACCAATAAAATACACTACTCTTATTTTTACTGAAAAGGAATCGTTTGTATTTACATACTGTTCTCTATTATATTTGTCTCGATGTCCATAAATAAAATTTAGCAGTTTATTAATGCACTTTTAATAATTACCTATCCTTATCTTATTACGTTTACCTCTGCAAATTGGAAGTTTAAACTTCGGTATCACTAACTGAGAACTAATCGGTTTTAATCCGAATTAAAAATAAAACTCACGCCTATGAGACATTTATACACTCCAAGTAATCCTATTGCATTCCAAAACCCAATATTAAAAACCCTAACCCTTAACCTTTCCAAAAAACCAAAAAACGCTATGAAGAACAAATCCTCTTTGAGCATACTGGGTATGCTATTCGCTTTTATCCTGTTGCCTGTTTTATCAAATGGTCAGCTGAGCCTTCAACCTGCTTATGCTTCACCTTGCTATGGACAAAGCAATGGCAGCGCTTCGGCAAACCCAAGCGGGGGAGTAACGCCCTATACCTATTTGTGGACCGACGGTAGCAGCCAAACTACCGATACTGCTACGGGACTAAGTGCAGGTACATATACTGTAACCGTAACCGATAATGCCAGTGCCACAGCTTCGGCAGCAGTAACCGTAATTCAACCTCGCGGTCCACTTGCCGTAAGTATACCCTCATATATCGGTACAATATGCGGAGGAGCAACAGGTAGTGCCATGGCTATAGGCACGGGCGGAGCAGCACCTTTTATCGATCTGCTCGATTTCAATAATACAAGTGTGGCAAGCCCTTACGGGTCATTACTCCTTTCCGGAACCACATTCTATGGAACGGTAGAATATGGCGGCACTGGTAATGGTTGTATTTTTTCCTTTGATGCCAGCGACAGTGTATATACCGACCTGCATGATTTCAATAATTCTCCGGACGGAGCATATCCTACCGGCTCATTAATTCTTTCGGGTACCACCTTATATGGAATGACAGCTTCCGGTGGGGCAAACAGTAATGGTTGTATTTTCTCCTTCAATACCAGTGGCAATGTTTATACCGACATTTATGATTTCAGTCACTCAACCGGAGGAGGCCCTGACGGCGACCTAATCCTATCGGGAAATACTTTATATGGAATGGCGAGCCAAGGCGGGTTAAACAGTCAAGGCGTTATCTTCTCCTTTAATACCAGCAGCACTGTATATACCGACCTGTACGATTTCAATGGCACAAACGGAGGAAACCCCAATGGCTCCTTAATCCTTTCGGGAACCACTTTGTATGGAATGACTCCATCCGGAGGGGCAGACGGAGTAGGCTGTATTTTCTCCCTGGATACTGTCGGCAATGTATACACCGACCTGCTCGATTTTAATGACACAAACGGAGGAAATCCCAATGGCTCCTTAACTCTTTCGGGAACCACCTTATATGGGATGACATATATTGGCGGCGCAAATGGTAAAGGTGTTATTTTCTCTTTCAATACCAGTGGCAATACATATACCGACCTATATGATTTCAGTGGTGCAAGCGGAGGATACCCTAACGGCTCATTAACCCTTTCGGGAACTACCTTGTATGGAATGACACAATATGGTGGCGCAAATAACGCTGGCTGTATTTTCTCCCTCAATACGAGCGGCAATGTATATACCGACCTGCTCGATTTCAATGGCACAAACGGAGGATATGCTTCCGGCTCATTAACCCTGTCGGGAACTACCTTGTATGGAATGACACCCGCTGGAGGGGCAAACAATAATGGGCTGATTTTTGGTGTAAATGAGCCTTATTCCTATAGCTGGGCACCTAGCGGAGGAAGTAATGCCATTGCTTCCAGTTTAAGCGCCGGAACATATACAGTTACCTTGACTGATGCAAATAGCTGCACTGCAAGTACAAGCGTTAACATTAACACGCTTAATTTACAATTATCCACATCTGTGTTATCTAACCCTTGTTACGGAAGTAATAATGGCAGCGCTTCGGTAACTCTTGTTAATGGTAGTAGTCCTTTTACCTATTCATGGTCTAACGGAGCCACAACAGATACTGCCAGCGGCTTAAGTGGAGGTGTTTATACGGTAAGTGTTCAGGCCGGTTGCGGACAATCGGCAACAGCATCAGTAACCATAGTTCAACCTGCCAGCTCGCTCGCTGTCAATATAACCTCGCAGACAGGTTCAAGCTGCGTAGCAGCAATAGGCAGCGCCACAGCCGCAGGCACAGGCGGAGCCGTACCATATACCGACCTGTATGATTTTGGCACATACGGAACAAACCCTTACGGCAACTTAACCCTTTCCGGAACCACCTGGTATGGGATGACACGAAATGGCGGGGCAAATAGTAGTGGTTGCATTTTCTCTTTTAATACCAGCGATAGTGTATTTACCGACCTGTTGGATTTTAATGGTACAAACGGAGCAAACCCTCAAGGCTCATTAACCCTTGTAGGAACCACTTTGTATGGGATGACACAAAATGGCGGAGCAAACAATGACGGTAATATTTTCTCCTTCAATACCAGCGATAGCGTATTCACTGACCTGTATGATTTTAATGGCACAAACGGAGCAAACCCTCAAAGCTCATTAACCCTTGTAGGAACCACTTTTTATGGGATGGCACAAAATGGCGGGGCAAACAATGATGGTTGTATTTTCTCTTTCAATACTAGCAATAGTGCATATACCGACCTGCTTGATTTCACTGGCACTAGCGGTGCATATCTCGGAGCAAACCCTCAAGGCTCATTAACCCTTTCGGGGACCATCCTGTATGGAATGACAAACCGGGGCGGGGCACATACTGACGGATGCCTCTTCTCCTTCAATACCAACGGTAATGCATATACCGACCTGCTTGATTTCAGTGGAATGACCGGAACACATCCTTACGGCGATGTAACCATTTCGGGGACCACCTTATATGGAACGACAACCAGCGGCGGGACAAACGGTGATGGTAATGTTTTCTCCTTTAATACCAGCGGCGATGTATATGCCGACCTGGTTGATTTCACTGGCACTAGCGGTGCATACCCCGGAGAACGCCCCACAGGTTCCTTAACTCTTTCGGGCACCACCTTGTATGGAATGACATACCGGGGCGGGGCAAATAATGACGGCACCGTTTTCTCCTTAAATACTGTCGGTAATGTATATACCGACCTATTGGATTTTAACAGATCAAACGGAAAAAATCCTAACGGTTCCTTAGTCCTTTCAGGTGCCACTTTATATGGAATGACAAATTCCGGAGGGGCAAACAGCGGCGGCGTAATTTTTAGTTTAAATGCGCCTTATTCTTATAGCTGGTCAACTGGAGCAAGCAGCGCTACTGCATCTGGCTTGAGCCTGGGAACATACACAGTTACCGTAACCGATGCAAATAGTTGTACTGCAAGTACAAGTGTTGCCATTAACCTGGCTAATCTGCAATTATCTACATCTGTAATATACAATTCATGCTATGGAAGCGGCGGCGGCAGCGCCTCAGTAACTTCTTATAACGGCACAAGCCCCTACACATATTCCTGGTCTAGTGGAACTGCAACAGACACTGCCGGCGACTTAAGTGCAGGTAGTTATACCGTAAGTGTTCAGGATAATTGCGGAGCATCGGGAACAGCATCAGTAATCATAGCTCAACCTACCACCCCGCTTGCCATTACTATAGCCTCATATACTAATACAACTTGTGGAGGAACAGGCAGCGCCACAGCCAATGCAGCTACTGGCGGATACGCACCCCATACCAACCTGCTTGATTTTAATGGCACAGACGGACAAGATCCTAATGGCTCTTTAACCATTGCGGGAAATACTTTATATGGAATGACAGAATCTGGTGGGGCAAACGGTCAGGGCTGTATTTTCTCCTTCAATACCAGCGACAGCGCATATACCGACCTGCTTGACTTCAATGGTACAAACGGATCGACCCCTACAGGCTCACTAATTCTTTCCGGAACCACTTTGTATGGAATGACTTCGGTGGGTGGGGCAAACGGGCAAGGTTGTATTTTCTCCTTTAATCTCACTGGGAATGTCTATACTGACCTGTTTGATTTCAATGGCAGCAACGGAGCAAACCCCAAAGGTTCCTTAGTTCTTTCCGGAACCACTTTATATGGCATGACACAAAATGGCGGAGGAAGTGCTGATGGTAATATTTTTTCCTTTAACACGAGTGGTAATGTATATACCGACCTGTTCGATTTTAATGGATCAACCGGACAAAATCCTAGCGGTTCATTGATCCTTTCCGGAACTACCTTATATGGGATGACTCAAAATGGCGGGGCAAATAGTTTTGGTAGTATTTTCTCCTTCAATACCAGCGGCAATGTATATACCGACCTGCTTGATTTCAATGGATCAACCGGACAAAACCCTGCGGGCTCATTAATCCTTTCCGGAACCACCCTGTATGGTATGACAGTACTTGGCGGCGGATATAGTGCCGGTTCTATCTTTTCCTTCGACTTCAGCGACAGTGTATATACCGACCGGCATGATTTTGATGGTATCAATGGATCATACCCTAGCGGTGACTTAATCCTTTCGGGTACTACCTTATACGGAATGACAAATGGTGGAGGTCCGAACTTTCTAGGATGTGTTTTTTCATTGACTCCTTTCACTTATACCGACCTGCTTGACTTCAATGATACAAACGGAGCATCTCCTAACGGTGACTTAACTCTTTCAGGTACCACCTTATATGGAATGACAGGCAGCGGCGGTACAAACAACGACGGGATAGTTTTCAGTTTAAATGCACCTTATTCCTATAACTGGTCGCCCAGCGGGGGAAACAGCCTTACGGCATCTAACCTAAACGCGGGAACTTATACCATTACTGTAACAGATGGAAACTCATGCACTGCTTCGGCATCGGTAACCATTACCCAGCCTAATGCCTTAAGCGATAGCATAGTAACATTATCTACCGTAAATGTTAGCTGCAATGGAGGCACCAATGGCAGCGCCACAGTGGACGCGATAAACGGAACAAGTCCTTACACCTATTCCTGGAATGATATCAACAACCAAACTACTTCCACCGCCACAGGACTAAGTGCAGGCACTTACACAGCAACCGTTTGGGATAGCTGCGGAAGTACAGCTGCGGCTTCTGTAACTATTACTCAGCCTAATGTTTTAAGCGATAGCATAGTAACATTATCTACCGTAAATGTTAGCTGCAATGGAGGCACCAATGGCAGCGCCACAGTGGACGCGATAAACGGAACAAGTCCTTATACCTATTCATGGAATGACATCAACAATCAAACTACTTCCACTGCCACGGGCCTAAGTGCAGGCACTTACACAGCAACCGTTTGGGATAGCTGCGGAAGTACAGCTGCGGCTTCTGTAACTATTACTCAACCTAATGTTTTAAGCGATAGCATAGTAACATTATCTACCGTAAATGTTAGTTGCAATGGAGGCACCAATGGCAGCGCCACAGTGGACGCGATAAATGGAACAAGTCCTTATACCTATTCATGGAATGATCCGAACAACCAGGCTACTGCAACTGCCACGGGCCTAAGTATAGGCACTTACACAGTAACTGTATGGGATAGCTGTGGAGCATCCGCTAGTACATCCGTAACCATAACCCAGCCTCTTCTATTAACTACCACGGCAACGGTCAGGAATGAAGCCCATTGTAATGTAAGTAATGGCAGCGCTTTTGCTACCCCTTCAGGAGGTGTAAGCCCTTATACTTATTCCTGGACCAATTCAAGCTCTGCATTGGTATCTACCTCTGATACGGCAGAACAAATTCTGGCTGTAGATTCCTATACCGTCACAGTTACGGATGCCAATGGATGCACGGCTACTGCCAGCATAACTATTACACAGGCTCTCTTTAAACTATTTCCTGCTATAACCGAAGCCACCTGTAACGGAGATGGTGACGATGGCACCATAAATCTATCCAATACATCCGGGGGAACATCTCCCTATATCTATAGCTGGTCGGGAGGAAGCACTACCACCAACCCTGCCATTACAGGCTTGGGTGCAGGTACCTATACGGTTGCAGTTAATGATGCCAATGGCTGCAGTGTTTCTAAAACAGAAACCATTACCCATGTCGCTGTATTACCCGTTGCCTCCGTGGGAGCTAATGTGACTTGTAATGGCAGTGATAATGGGCAAACTAAAGTCTCTGTAACCGGCGGCTCATCTCCCTATACCTATTCCTGGACCAATGGAAGTACTACATACCAGGCTAACGGTCTTTCTGCAGGTACATACACCGTACTGGTTACCGATAAAAACGGTTGCACGGGTACTTCGGCTGCAACAGTTACACAGCCTGCAGCTTTGAGAGACAGTGTGGCCAGCGCCACCCATCCTACCTGTGCAGTTATGGGCACAGCTACCATTGGCGTGAAAGGTGGCTCCTCTCCTTATAGTTATGTTTGGAGCCCTGCTGTGAGCTCAACAGCTACGGCTACAGGTCTTACAGTTCGAAGCTATGAGGTACAGGTGAAAGATAAGAATGGCTGTTTTAATGATCTTGTTTTTAATATCACTCAGCCTCTTAGCCTGCGGGACAGTATCGTAAAATCGGCTACCTCCAATGCCATATGCGCCAATGGCAGGGCCTTGATAGGAGTTAAATACGGCACTCCTCCCTACACCTATTCCTGGAGCCCTTCAGGAGGAACTAATGCCGCTGCCAGCGGCCTCGCGGCAGGCACTTATACTATAACCGTTACCGATGCCGGTTCTTGTTCTGTCAGTGCTTCTATAACTATCACTCAAATCAATATACCTACATTAGCTCCTGTAGCATCCGTAGGATATAATGTAAGCTGTTTCGGCGGCTCTAACGGACAGGCTAAAGTATCTGTATCAGGCGGCACGGCTCCTTATACTTTTTCCTGGAGTCCCCTGGGCGGTTCCGGCTATTTAGCCACCGGCCTTTTTGCAGGAACCTATTCCGTTACAGTGACCGATAATAACGGCTGCAGTGACAATTTAACAGCAACGGTTACTCAACCCGCTGTTCTTTTCGACAGTCTCTCTAGTGTTACCTATCCCCTCTGTACCGGTGGAACAGCCACTGCTGCCATAGGAGTAAGAGGAGGCACTGCTCCATACAAGTATACCTGGACTCCTAATGTGAGCACTACAGCTTCTGCATCCGATCTTTCTGTTCGCGGCTATGTCGTACAGGTCAAGGATGCCAATGGTTGTTACAACAACCTTAATTTCAGCATCACCCAGCCTATATCATTACGCGACAGCATAGTAAAATCTGCTACCGTTAATACCTGTAACGGCACCAGCAACGGCAGCGCTACCGTGGGTGTTAAATATGGCTCTTCTCCTTATACCTATTCCTGGAGCTCAGGAGGAGGGAACGGTCCCACCGCCTCAGACCTTTCAGCAGGAACTTACACCGTAACGGTGAGTGGCGCCGGCGGCTGCAGTGTAACAGCCTCGGTAACCATTACCCAACCCGGGGCCTTATCTCCTATCGCCTCGGTGACAGCTAATGCAACCTGCTATCAAAGTGCTACAGGAAAGGCCAAGGTATCGGTAAGCGGCGGCTCTGCTCCTTATACCTATTCATGGAGCCCTGTTAGCAGTGCTGCTTCTACCGTCACCGGCCTCTCAGCAGGAACTTACACCATAACGGTTAGGGATGCCTGCTCTGCTTCAGCCTCCTCTTCGGTGAGCATTACTCAGCCTGTCGTTCTCTTTGACAGTGTAGCAAGCCTCTCCCGCCCTACCTGTGGTCAGGCTACCGGTAAGGCCTCCGTTGGGGTAACAGGAGGCACTCCTCCTTACAGGTATGTATGGACTCCTAATGTAAGCACCACCGACAGCGCTTCCGGTCTCTCAGCTCGCAGCTATGTGGTACAGGTAAAGGATGTCAATGGCTGCTTTAATAATCTTCCTGTTGATATAACCTGTTCTCAGCCTGTAGCGGCTGCTTATAATGCAGAGGCTTCTACACCATCTGAAAATATCAATCTCTATCCTAACCCTAATACCGGCCAGTTTACAATCTCCGGGTTACAAACAGGTATGATGCTTGAACTCTATGACTATACCGGCAAGAAGATTAGCACTCTCTCAACTACCAATGAGACCATGCAGTTAAATATCTTTAACCAGGCTAACGGGGTGTATTTAATACGTATACTTGATAAAGATGGTAATCTCGTAGACCAAAAGAAAGTGGTTAAAACGCAATAAAAGCTGTAATTATAGGGGACGATTTTTCAATCGTTCTACTATACACAACGGCCGGAATGGGTAACACTATTCCGGCTTTTTTATTAGAAAATTTTTGAAATAAATATATTTAGTAGTGGGGTCTGTTTAAATCGGACTTTAGCTCTGACCAATACATATTAAAACTAATCCGTTACCATACACTAAAGCTCATTCCCCGTAATCAACGAATCGATGGATTGTTAGGGATCAAACAAAAAAGGCATCCTGCAATTAAGCCGGATGCCTTTTAAAGTTTATTTCCCTTCGGATTATCTCGTTTCTTCCGCTTCTACGAGTTCTTTCTCTTGTTTCGATTCCATGAGGCGTTGATATTCCTCCATAGAGCCTACAATGAGTTTTTCGTATTCGCGTAATCCTGTTCCTGCAGGTATTAAGTGTCCCACAATAACATTTTCTTTCAACCCTTGTAAGTAATCAACCTTGCCGCTGATGGCAGCTTCGTTGAGTACCCTTACGGTTTCCTGGAAGGATGCAGCTGAGATAAAGCTTTCTGTTTGCAGCGATGCCCTGGTGATACCTTGCAGTATCGGGTTCGATGTAGCCGGAATTGCATCTCTGAACTGGATGAGTTTCTTGCCCTCGCGTTTCAGGCGTTGGTTTTCATCTCTCAGTTTACGGGCGCTTTCTATCTGGTGAACTTTGTAGCTTGCAGATTCGCCTGCATCGGTAATTACTTTTTTACCATACAAGTCATCGTTGGCTACCATAAATTCACTCTTAGGTATAAGTTGCCTTTCGAGGAATACGGAATCTCCCGGATCTTCAATTTCCACTTTACGCATCATCTGGCGAACAATAACTTCAAAGTGCTTGTCGTTAATCTTCACCCCTTGCAGACGGTAAACTTCTTGTACTTCATTTACAAGATATTCCTGAACTGCTGTAGGTCCTTTGATGGATAATATATCGGCCGGTGTAATAGCTCCGTCGGAGAGCGCTTCGCCTGTTTTAACAAAGTCGTTTTCCTGAACAAGTATATGTTTGGAAAGTGGAACGAGATAGGTTTTCTTGCTTCCTGCTTTCGATTCAACCATTACTTCACGGTTACCTCTCTTCACTTTACCAAAGGTTACCACTCCGTCAATTTCAGAAACCACTGCAGGGTTAGATGGGTTACGTGCTTCAAACAATTCAGTTACACGTGGCAAACCACCTGTGATGTCACCTGACTTACCGGAGATACGAGGTATTTTAACCAAAATTTGACCGGTTTCAATGCTATCACCGTCAGAGATGATAACGTGTGAGCCCACAGGAATGTTATACGATTTGAGTGTTTCCTTTTTACTAACAATCTTGATGATAGGATTCTTGGTTTTATCCTTGGTTTCGATAATCACCTTTTCTTTAAATCCTGTTTGTTCATCCGATTCTTCGCGGAAAGTAACACCTTCTTCTATAAATTCAAATTCAGCCTTACCGGAGAATTCTGAAATAATAACGGCATTATACGGATCCCAATCGCAAAGCAGGGTGCCTGCTTTAACGAATGCTCCGCTCTTAGTGTATAAGAAAGAGCCATATGGCACGTTACTTGTTGTAAGCACCAATCCGGTATTCTTATCTATTATTTTTAACTCGGCAGAGCGTGATATTACCACTTCCCTGTTTTTTTCCGGGCCTTTATTCGTAACGGTTCTTACTTCTTCTATTTCAACAACGCCATCGTACTTGGCTTCAATTTTGGAAGAAGCCATGATATTTGCCGCTGTACCACCTACGTGGAATGTACGCAGTGTAAGCTGTGTACCCGGTTCACCGATAGATTGCGCTGCAATAACGCCTACGGTTTCTCCTTTTTGAACCATTCTGCCGGTTGAAAGATTGCGTCCGTAACATTTGGAACATACGCCTGTGCGCATTTCGCAGGTGAGTACTGAACGGATTTCAACACTTTCAATAGGTGAATTTTTTACTTTTTCGGCATGATGTTCGGTAATTTCCTCACCGGCAGCAACTATCAGTTCGCCTGTGGTAGGATTATGAATATCATGCAAGCTAACGCGACCCAGTATCTTATCATAAAGTGTTTCCACTACCTCGTCATTTTTACGAAGGGTAGCTGCTGTAAGCCCGCGAAGTGTTCCGCAGTCTACACCGGTAATGATAACATCTTGGGAAACGTCAACCAAACGACGGGTCAAATAACCTGCGTCGGCTGTTTTCAAGGCTGTATCGGCAAGTCCTTTACGGGCTCCGTGCGTTGAGATAAAATATTCAAGTATGGATAGTCCTTCTTTAAAGTTTGATATAACAGGGTTTTCCACAATTTCCTGCATGGTAGCGCCCGACTTTTGGGGTTTTGCCATCAGTCCCCTCATACCCGAAAGCTGGCGGATCTGTTCTTTAGAGCCCCTTGCACCGGAGTCAAGCATCATATAGATAGCGTTGAAGCCCTGGCGATGGCTGCTGAGTTGATCCATTACCTGCTTGGTAATTTTAGAGTTGGTATGTGTCCAGATATCAATAACCTGGTTGTACCTTTCATTGTTGGTGATAAAGCCTTGGCTATAGTTATCCTTTACCTCGTCAATCTGAAGGTTCGCATCGGTTATCATTTTTTCCTTGTCCTGCGGAATCACAACGTCATCTAAACGGAATGACAACCCGCCCTTGAAGGCATAGTAATAACCCAAATCTTTAATATCATCCAAAAATTTGGCTGTTTTTGCCATACCGGCAACTTTCAGCACATCGGATATAATATCACGAAGGTTTTTCTTGGTCAGCAATTCATTAATATACCCCATTTCCTTAGGCACAACCTGGTTGAACAGGATTCTTCCCAAGGTGGTTTCAATGAGCTTCTCATTAATAACATCTTTTTCTTTTACTGAAGCCCTTACCCTTACAACGGCATGTAGGTCAATTTTCTTTTCATTGAAAGCAATAATCGCTTCTTCCGATGAATAGAATGTCAACCCGGTTCCTTTTACAGGTATTTCTTTGGTTGGCTTTTTCGCCTTGGTCATGTAGTAAAGTCCAAGCACCATGTCCTGTGAAGGAACGGTAATAGGAGCCCCGTTGGCAGGGTTCAATACGTTGTGCGATGCAAGCATAAGCAATTGTGCTTCCAATACGGCTGCATTGCCCAACGGCAGATGGACTGCCATTTGGTCACCGTCAAAGTCAGCATTGAATGCTGTACAAGTTAACGGGTGCAACTGAATAGCCTTTCCTTCTATAAGTTTAGGTTGGAATGCCTGTATACTTAAACGGTGCAACGTAGGAGCACGGTTCAACAATACTGGATGTCCTTTAATTACATTTTCCAGTATATCCCATACAGCAGCTACTTTTTTATCTACCAATTTACGGGCAGACTTTACAGTTTTAACAATACCCCTTTCTATAATTTTGCATACAACAAAAGGTTTGAACAATTCCAACGCAACGTCTTTTGGAAGACCGCATTCGTGGAGTTTTAATTCAGGACCAACGACAATTACCGAACGGGCGGAATAGTCAACACGTTTACCGAGCAAGTTTTGACGGAAACGTCCTTGTTTGCCTTTTAAGCTATCTGCAAGTGATTTAAGAGCGCGGTTCGATTCTGTTTTGGTAGCGGTAGATTTGCGTGAGTTATCAAGCAATGCATCCACTGACTCCTGCAACATACGTTTTTCATTACGCAATATAATTTCAGGAGCTTTAATTTCTATAAGCCTTTTCAAGCGGTTATTACGGATAATAACACGGCGATAAAGGTCATTCAAGTCAGAAGTAGCAAATCTTCCGCCATCAAGCAATACGAGAGGGCGTAATTCCGGCGGAATAACAGGCACCACTTTCAGCACCATCCATTCCGGTCGGTTTTCCACATGTGTATTTGCCCTGCGGAATGATTCAACAACTTGAAGCCGTTTCAGGGCTTCGTTTTTACGTTGTTGTGCCGTTTCTGTGTTTGCTTTATGGCGAAGTTCATAAGCGAGTGCTTCCAAATCAATCCTCTTGAGGAGGTCGTTCAGCGCATCACCGCCCATCTTCGCTATAAATTTATTCGGGTCGTTATCATCCAAATGCTGGTTTTCTTTTGGAAGCGCTTCCAGTATTTTAATGTATTCGTCTTCTGTCAAGAAGTCTAATTGTTTTATGCCTTCAGCCGCTTTTGGCCCCGGTTGAATAACAATGTATTTTTCATAATACACCACCATTTCCAGTTTCTTGGTAGAAAGACCAAGCAGGTAGCCTATTTTGCTGGGCAATGAACGAACATACCATATATGCGCTACCGGTACAACGAGGGCAATATGCCCCATACGTTCACGACGTACTTTCTTTTCAGTAACTTCAACACCGCAACGATCGCATATAATACCTTTATAACGGATACGTTTGTATTTTCCGCAATGACATTCCCAATCCTTGGTAGGACCGAAAATACGTTCGCAGAAAAGCCCGTCACGTTCCGGTTTATAGGTACGGTAGTTGATGGTTTCAGGCTTTAACACCTCACCATGTGAACGGCTCAGTATCTTCTCAGGAGAAGCGAGACTGATAGTTACCTTGGTGAAATTACTTCTTTGTTTTTGTTCTTTAGAAGAAGCCATATTTATTTTTAGTTTATAAAGTTATAAAGTTTGTAAAGTAGAAAGTTTATAGGGTTTGAATAGCAAAAGCATTTGTCTTGCTTTATGAACTTTCTACTTTATAAACTTTCTACTCATTTTAGTCCATTTTTATTTCCAGTCCCAAGCCATGCAGCTCATGCAGCAATACATTGAAGGATTCGGGAATTCCCGGTGTTGGCGGGTTTTCTCCCTTCACAATTGCTTCGTAGCTCTTGGCTCTTCCTATCACATCATCCGCTTTAATAGTGAGCATTTCCTGCAGGATATGGGATGCGCCGAATGCCTCGAGCGCCCACACTTCCATTTCACCAAAACGTTGTCCGCCAAACTGCGCTTTACCGCCGAGTGGTTGTTGTGTAATAAGGGAGTAAGGACCGATAGAACGTGCGTGCATTTTGTCATCAACCATGTGGGCCAGTTTAATAACATAAATAATTCCCACCGTAGCCGGTTGGTCAAAACGCTCACCTGTTCCTCCGTCGCAGAGATAGGTTGTTCCATATGCCGGTACACCTGCTTTTTCAGTCCATTCGCTTATTTGTGCAAGAGTAGCTCCGTCGAAAATAGGAGTTGAAAATTTAATACCCAATTTTTCGCCTGCCCATCCGAGAACGGTTTCGTAAATCTGTCCGAGGTTCATACGGGAAGGCACACCCAGCGGGTTAAGAACAATGTCTACCGGGGTTCCGTCTTCCAGGAATGGCATGTCTTCTTCTCTCACAATACGTGCTACCACGCCTTTGTTACCGTGACGTCCTGCCATTTTATCACCTACTCTCAATTTACGTTTTTGCGCTAAATAAACTTTTGCAATTTGGTTTACACCGGTAGGTAATTCATCACCCACAGTGATAGCAAATTTTTTCCTTTTGCTGATACCCAACAGCTCATTATAAGCAAGGGTATAGTTGTGAATAATTTGCTCAATGATGAGGTTTTTATCCTTATCGTGTGTCCACCTTCTGGGGTTTACTTCAAGGAAGTTAACCTTTTCAAGTAACTTTTGTGTGTACTTGGTTCCTTTAGGAATTACTTCTTCCTTCAGGTTATTTACAACACCATTGGATACTTTACCATTCAGTATAACGAACAATTTATCTACCACCTTGTCGTGAAGCTGGCCGGCAGCATGTTCATGTTCTTTATCAATTTTATCTACCAAAGTTTTTTCTTCGGTTTTTGTCTTTTTGTCTTTCAGGTATTTGGAGAATAGCTTACGGTCAATCAACATACCATCAACGCCGGAAGGAACACGCAGTGATGCGTCTTTCACGTCTCCTGCTTTATCGCCGAAAATGGCGCGCAAAAGTTTTTCTTCAGGTGAAGGATCGCTTTCGCCTTTTGGTGTGATTTTTCCGATGAGTATATCTCCTTCTCTTACCTCTACGCCTACTCTTATAATTCCCATTTCGTCCAGGTTCCTCGTAGCTTCTTCGCTTACGTTTGGAATATCAGGAGTAAGTTCTTCCGGACCCCTTCGGGTATCGCGGACTTCAAGCGCATATTCATCAATATGTATAGAAGTGAAAAGGTCTTCTCTTACTACGCGCTCAGAGATAACAATAGCATCCTCGAAGTTGTATCCTTTCCATGGCATAAATGCCACTTTCAGGTTTCTTCCGAGCGCCAGTTCGCCGTCCTTAGTAGCATAACCTTCGCAAAGTATTTGTCCTTTGGTAACCTTGTCGCCTTTTCTTACAGTAGGGCGAAGGGTAATGGATGTACTTTGGTTGGTTTTTCTGAATTTGGTGAGCTTATATGATTTTATATCATCTTCAAAACTCATCAACTTTTCTTCTTCTGTACGGCTATAACGAATTACTATTTCATTAGCATCTACACGTTCAACCACGCCCGGACCTTCCGCAGAAATTAATACGCGGGAGAATCTGGCAACTTGTTCTTCTAAACCGGTGCCAACAATAGGAGACTCAGGACGCATAAGCGGAACTGCCTGGCGTTGCATGTTTGAACCCATGAGCGCACGGTTAGCATCATCATGTTCAAGGAACGGGATGAGCGATGCCGCGATGGATGCTATTTGGTTAGCAGCCACGTCCAACAGGTTTACTTGTTTCCTGTCTGTTATTGGGAAATCGCCTTTCAGGCGGACTTTCACTTTTTGTTCTTCAAATTGACCGCTTTCTGCAATAGAAGTATTAGCCGGAGCTATAATTTTATCGTCTTCTTCTTCGGCAGTAAGATAAACCGGTTCCTGGGAAGGATTGATTTTACCATTTTCCACCAGGTGGTATGGGGTTTCAATAAATCCAAGAGGATTGATCTTAGCGAATACACAAAGTGAAGATATAAGACCGATGTTCGGACCTTCAGGTGTTTCAATAGGACACATTCTTCCATAGTGCGTATAGTGAACGTCACGCACCTCGAAACCTGCTCTTTCCCTCGACAAACCACCGGGACCGATTGCCGACAGCCTGCGTTTATGGGTGATTTCAGACAAAGGATTTGTCTGATCCATAAACTGGGATAATTGATTGGTTCCGAAGAATGAATTAATAACCGATGTCAGCGATTTAGCATTGATAAGGTCAAGAGGAGTAAATACCTCATTGTCCCTAACATTCATACGTTCGCGAATGGTTCTTGACATACGTGCAAGACCCACGCTGAACTGTGCATATAGCTGTTCGCCTACTGTCCTTACACGCCTGTTACTCAAGTGATCGATATCGTCCACATCGGCGTTGGAGTTGATAAGCGCTATCAGGTATTTTACAATGGCAATAATATCCTCACGGGTAAGTACTCTTACTGTTTCCGGAGTTTGAAGGTTAAGCTTCTTGTTAATACGGAAACGTCCTACTTCACCTAAATCATACCTCTTATCGGAGAAGAAAAGCTTGTCAATGATACCACGTGCGGTTTCTTCATCTGGTGGTTCAGTACTTCTTAATAAGTGGTAAATAAAGTGAACTGCCTCCTTAGTAGAGTTGGTTGTATCTTTTTGTAAGGTGCTGTAAATAATAGCATAATCGATAGATTTTTTATCTTCTTTATGCAAAATTATATATTCAGCTTTCGAATTCAGGATGCGGTCAATATGGCTTTCTTCTAAAATTGTTTCACGTTCTAAAACAATTTCGTTACGCTCAATAGAAACCACTTCGCCTGTTGATTCGTCAACAAAATCTTCAACCCAGGTGCGGAGCACCCGTGCTGCTAATTTTCTGCCAATTGCCTTTTCGAGGCTGGCCTTTGAAACTTTAATTTCATCAGCAAGGCCGAAAAGCTCTAATATTTGTTTGTCTGTTTCAAAGCCTATAGCCCTGAACAGCGTAGTTACCGGCAATTTCTTTTTTACGGTCGATATAAGCATACAGAACATTGTTGATGTCTGTAGCAAACTCCATCCATGCGCCCTTAAACGGGATAATTCTTGCAGAATAAAGCTTGGTTCCGTTAGGATGCCTGCTTTGCCCGAAGAATACGCCCGGGGAACGGTGCAATTGAGAAACTACAACCCGTTCGGCTCCATTAATAATAAATGTACCGCGGGGAGTCATATACGGAATGGTACCAAGGTACACATCCTGTATAATAGTTTCAAAATCAACGTGGTTTGGGTCATTACAATGCAGCTTCATCTTAGATTTAAGAGGAACGCTGTAGGTTAAGCCCCGTTCAATACACTCATCCATAGTGTAGCGTGGCGGGTCAACAAAATAATCTAAAAAGTTTAATTCAAAAACGCTACGCGCATCGCTAATAGGAAAATTTTCCATGAAAGCCTTATAAAGCCCTTCGGTCTTACGGTTTTCGGGAGTGGTTTCAAGCTGGAAAAAATCCTGGAAGGATTTTACTTGTATATCTAAAAAATCAGGGTAATCGGTATGGAACCGGGTAGTAGAAAAATTAACGCGCTGTTTTTTCTTGGGTGTAGCAGACATAGTGCGAGATATTAAGATTTAAGCAACCGGGCAGGAGGAAATACCTCCTTCAGGTTACCTTGAAATAGTACTAAAAAGAACGTCCAGAGGCATAAAAAAGCCTTTAGCTATTGGCTGATTGCCAATAGCTAATGACTTTTCTGAGTAGCGCTGTATAAAAATCAGTTTACTTAACTTCAACTTCAGCTCCTGCTTCTGTTAATTTTGCTTTAATAGATTCTGCTTCTTCTTTGGAAACACCTTCCTTAACGGGTTTCGGAGCTCCATCAACTAAGTCTTTGGATTCTTTCAATCCGAGTGCGGTGATTTCTTTCACCACCTTTACAACTTGGAGTTTTGCCTGTCCTCCGCTTTTAAGGATTACATCAAAAGTATTTTTTACGGGGGCAGCAGCTCCTGCTGCAGCTCCACCACCTGCTGCTACTGCTACTGCAGCAGCTGCGGGCTCAATTCCGTATTCGTCTTTTAAAATTTTTGCTAAGTCGTTGACTTCCTTCACGGTAAGGCCAACCAATTGTTCTGCGAATGCTTTTAAATCTGCCATCGGGTTGTTATTTTTAGGGTATTAGTAATTCAAAAAGGGGCGCAAAGATAAGACTATTTTGGATACCACAGTACATTTTGTGAATATTTTTTAAAAAATTTTTAGGGAGAGTGATGATTCACCCTTTCCCTATTTTTCAGGGGAGAAAGTGCAAAAATACTAAAAAATGGAAACATGGGTAGTTTATTCTAACTTTCATCTTAATTCCTGGCTTTATTGGAAAGTATATTGTTTTTATATTTGTCTATGAATTTTTTGAAAATCAAATAATAAAAATGCTATGATAGAAAGTACTATGATCCCCATGTACGTAAGGATTGTTGCGGGTTTGTTTGCCCTAGCCAATATCGGCTATGGAATTGTGGGGTATTTCAAGCCTTCACAAATCTTTGAAAATAGTATTGAAGGTATTGATGTGAAAGGAAAAGGAGCAAGGTATGCGGGACATGAATATGCATCAAGGAACCTGTCTATAGGAATAGGCCTACTGCTGGCTGCCGCCATAGGCTCTCCCGAAGCAATTATAATGGTTACTCTTGTACGGGCACTTGTGGAAATACAATCCATATTCATAAATATATCACTCAAAAAAATAAACGAAGGCTTTATAACAGCAGCCGTCTTCCTGGCTATCGAACTATTTATCATTATAAAAATGTTTAAGTAGATTTCTTTTAGCGTCTATTTTTAATTATTGTGACATAAATGCCATGCACTTGTATTACAAGTGGCGAAATGTCACAGTTGCCCTTTTTGTGAGACATTGGCAAAAGCCTTATCACTATTGGGATACAATGCTATTGTCACACTTCAAAATTATTGTCAAAGTGCGACATTTCAAATCAAAAAAATGAGAGAACTAAATAGGAAATGTAAAACAAAAATCCCCGCAATAATTGCAGGGATTCTTAAATTAAATATGGAAATAATTGCCGGTCTGGCTCAGACTATTCTGCTGCAGGCTTTTCTTCTGTAGAAGGTTTTTCTTCCGTGGCAGGCTTCTCCTCTGCTGCAGGTTTTTCTTCCGTGGCAGGCTTCTCCTCTGCTGCAGGTTTTTCTGCTGAAGCTGAAGGCTTTTCTTCCCTTTCAGAAAGGGTCTTAACTATGCCGCTAAGCTTGTTTCCACCTGATTGGAGAGCGCCAATAACGTTCTTGGCAGGTGATTGAAGCAAGGCGATAACATCGGCAATAAGTTCATTCTTGGTTTTGAGTGCGCTTAATGATTCGAGACTCTCATCTCCAATGTAAATACTTTCTTCAATAAAGGCGCCTTTCAATGTGGGTTTGCTGTTTTCAATCCTGAATTGTTTAATAACTCTTGCAGGATCGCTTGGCTGGCTCGAATAAATTATAGCAGTGTTGCCTACTAAAGTATCGTAAAGCGGAGTTAATGAATCGGCTAACGTTGACTTTTCCATGGCTTTGCGAAGCAAGGTGTTCTTTACCACCGAGATGCTTATGTTCTTTTCGTGGCAAATACGACGGAAGTCATTAATTTTAATGCCTGTAAGGGTAGACGTATCAGCTAAATAAAAATTTTTGTTTTCATCCAGCAGAGTGGTTAACTCCTGTACTACTTTATTTTTCTCCTGCTTGTTCATATTCTTAATGTGATAATTTGATGATTTGGTAATTTGATGATTACCAGATTATCATTTTGTTTAATAGCCTAAAGACTTGGTTTCAATTTGAATACTGGGGCTCATAGTAGACGACATAAAAATGCTGTGGATATAAGCTCCTTTGGAAGCAGCAGGTTTTGCCTTTACTATGGTTTGTATAAATTCATTTACGTTGTCAGCTATTTTATTGCTGTCGAAAGATACTTTGCCAACCGAAACATGAACAATACCATCTTTGTCGGCTTTGTATTCTATTTTACCGGCTTTGGCATCTTTCACAGCTTTGCCAACTTCCTGAGTAACGGTACCTATTTTAGGGTTTGGCATCAATCCACGGGGACCGAGAATCTTACCAAGTCCGCCCACTTTTCCCATAACAGAAGGGGTAGCTATTACCACGTCAACATCTGTCCAGCCATTTTTTATTTTAGTGATGTAGTCATCCAGTCCAACAAAATCGGCTCCATTTGCCTTAGCTTCACCTTCTTTATCAGGGGTACAAAGCACAAGCACTTTCAATGTTTTTCCTGTTCCATGCGGGAGACTTACTGTCCCTCTCACCATTTGGTTGGCTTGCTTTACATCAATACCAAGCCTTACACTCATTTCAACGGAACCGTCGAACTTGGTGTTGGAAATTTCTTTTAATATTTTAGCAGCATCCACTATGGGATATGCCTTAGCAGCATCATATTTAGATAATGCTACTTTTCTTTTTTTGGTGAGTTTTGCCATATTACTATTTATTACTAGTCAATTACTTCAACGCCCATGCTTCTTGCTGTACCAGCTACCATATTAATGGCAGATTCTATTGTAAAGCAATTTAAGTCGGACATTTTATCTTCAGCTATCTTTTTCATCTGCGCTTGGGTGATTTTTCCCACTTTTTTCTTGTTCGATTCCGCAGAGCCTGATTCCATCTTAAGGGTTTCCTTAATTTGAGCAGCTACCGGGGTCTTTTTAATAACAAAGTCAAAAGACTTATCGGAATATACGGTAATGATAACCGGTAATATTTTGCCTGCCTGGTCTTGCGTGCGCGCATTGAACTCTTTGCAAAAGTTCATAATATTCACACCCTTTGCTCCTAATGCGGGACCAATAGGCGGAGCCGGGTTGGCCGCTCCTCCCTTAATCTGGAGTTTAATAAGTCCTGATACTTCTTTAGCCATGTTCTTTTTAGTTTATAAAGTTCGTAAAGTTTATAAAGTTATAAAGTAAACAAAACAGGAAACAGTGTCTCTGGCTCTGCTTTATGAACTTTCACCTTTATGAACTTTTTACTCATTGTTTAGCTTTCCTTTTTAACTTGCATATAGCTTAATTCCAGCGGGGTTTTCCTGCCGAAAATTTTAACGCTTACCTTCAACCGCTTCTTCTCATCATTTACTTCTTCAATAGTGCCGACAAAGCTGTTGAATGGTCCATCAATTATCTTGATGCTTTCTCCAACCATGAAGCGGATGTTCATACCTGCTTCGCTTTCCGACAGCTCGTCTACCTTGCCTAATATCCTGTTGGCTTCAGCCTGGCGCAGTGGAACGGGATCGTCGCCTCTTTTAGCTCCCAGGAAACCAATTACATTGGGAATGCTTTTAAGTACGTGCGGTAATTCGCCTACCAATGCGGCTTCAATTAGTACATATCCCGGGAAATAACTTCTTTCCTTATTTATCTTTTTGCCATTCTTAATCTGGATGTATTTTTCCATAGGTATAAGCACCTGTGAAATATACGATTTCAAATTAAGCCGGTTTACTTCTGCTTCTATCTGCTGCTTTACTTTTTTCTCTTTTCCGCTGATAGCCCTAAGCACATACCACTTCTTCACCAGTGACGATTCGCCACCGGTAACAGGAGTTGCTGTTGTATTTGTTTCAATATCCATTGGGCTCTGTATTATTTAGAAAACATGGAGTAGAACAAAGTCAAAACCTTGCTCGATGAAAAATCCATGGCAAATATTACCAGTGAAGTAAGAACGGTAGCGACAAGCACCACTATGGCGCTGCTTTGAAGTTCGGCAGCCGTAGGCCAGCTTACCTTATTCATCAACTCGTCGGTTACTTCATCTATATATGTCCTAAATTTATTACTCATATTTCTTTTTGCACGGGTGGAGAGACTCGAACTCCCAGCCAACGGTTTTGGAGACCGCTACTCTACCAATTGAGCTACACCCGTTTGTAACGGCTAATAGCTAATGGCTAATAGCCAATAGTCTCTTATTTTATAACTGAAGTTACTTGTCCTGCTCCTACTGTCCTTCCGCCTTCACGTATAGCAAAACGTAATCCTTTGTCCATAGCTACCGGAACAATAAGTTTTACATCCATATTTACGTTATCGCCGGGCATCACCATTTCCCTTCCTTGTGGAAGCGTAATTTCGCCGGTAACGTCGGTAGTTCTGAAATAGAACTGGGGACGATACTGGTTATGGAATGGGGTATGACGACCGCCTTCTTCTTTCTTCAATACATATACTTCGCCTTTAAACTCGGTATGAGGAGTAATACTTCCGGGTTTTGCAACCACCATACCTCTCCACACATCGGTTTTTTCAATACCACGGAGAAGGAGACCTACGTTATCGCCTGCTTCGCCACGGTCGAGGGTTTTGCGGAACATTTCAACACCCGTAACAGTGCTTTTCTTGTTCTCTTCGCGCATCCCTACTATTTCTACTTCCTCGCCAGTGTTTACTACGCCTCTTTCTATTCTGCCGGTTACAACTGTACCACGGCCGGTAATAGTGAACACGTCTTCAACTGACATAAGGAATGGTTTATCTACTTCACGAACAGGAACAGGGATATAGCTATCCACTGAATCCATCAATTTCATTACACTGTCTTCCCATTTAGCATCTCCGTTAAGAGCGCCCAATGCAGAACCGCGGATGATAGGGGTAGCATCTCCATTAAAACCGTAAAAGGTTAAAAGCTCGCGAATTTCTACTTCAACAAGGTCAAGCATTTCGGTGTCTTCCACCATATCAACCTTATTCATAAATACTACAATGGTTGGTACACCTACCTGGCGGGCAAGAAGAATATGCTCGCGGGTTTGAGGCATAGGACCATCGGTTGCAGCAACCACCAATATGGCACCGTCCATTTGGGCAGCACCCGTAACCATGTTTTTTACATAGTCGGCGTGACCGGGACAGTCAACGTGGGCATAGTGCCTGTTTGCCGTTTCATATTCTACGTGTGATGTATTGATAGTGATACCACGCTCTTTTTCTTCAGGCGCATTATCAATCGTATCGAAAGAACGGAACTCGGATAGTCCTTTTTTCGCTAAAACGGCTGTAATAGCGGCAGTAAGGGTTGTTTTACCATGGTCAATGTGTCCAATGGTTCCTATGTTTACGTGAGGTTTTGTTCTTTCAAATTTGCCTTTTGCCATGACGGGTTATTTTTTGATGGTTTTGTTACTAATTTATTTTTTGGGGTGGCAAAGGTATTAAAAAAATCATTTCCAAAAAGGTTTTCAACAATATTTTTTAGGAATGTTAATAACCTCTGTCCCGAAATCTGCCTTTTTACACCTTTTTAAAGTGTAGAAAAGAGACGGCAAATATATCACTTATCAATAACTATTTTCTCCTTTCTCCACAAACCGCCATCAATTAATTTTGGTTGCAACCTTATATGCTCTAATAAACCTTAGTAGAAAAATAAATAACAGCAATCCCGATAGCTATCGGGATAACCTTATTATAAATCAACGATGAAATAAGGTAATAAGGTATTTATCAGCCACAATATAAATCCTTTTCTACTAAGGTTAAAAAATAACAGTATCCACCTCGCAGATAGCCGCAACTTAGAATAGATTGTCCTTATTTTTCAATAACTATCTTGCCCTCTCCAACCAAATTACCATTTTCCGAAACAACCCTGTAAAAATAAATACCGTTTGGTTGAGAATTAATGTTAATGACATTGTCACCCTGAGCAGAGCGAAGGGTCTCGGTCAGCACCTGCTCTCCCAATATATTATAGACTTGATTAGTAATATAGGTAAAATCCGGAAGAGAAAGGGATTTTTTAAAATGTACTCGCCCTCTGCCCCCGTCTCTACTGTTAGAGAGGGGAATGGAAGTGGTGAGTATTTGCATTACATTTACCACATCTGCATTTTTTATATCAAATATGCCCAATATAAATATATTATAAATTGCGTCAGTACCTCTTGCCTACTGACACCAAAATATTGCATTTAATAATTTGATTTTCAATTATTTATGACGATTATGTCACAAACTAAAAAATGCGTTTTTACTGACACAAAGGAGAAATCCGGTTCAGCAAAAATAGCAGTGATATCTCTATTTGATAAAATAAAAAAGAGCGGAAACTTATCAGCCCCAAACCCCTAAAGGGGCTTTGAATAGCGCTACTTAAAGCCCCTTTAGGGGTTTGGGGCTGAAGAGCCAACTACGGGATTTGAACCCGTGACCTCGTCCTTACCAAGGACGCGCTCTACCAACTGAGCTAAGTCGGCTGACTATAAGAGCGGAAGACGGGGCTCGAACCCGCCACCCTCAGCTTGGAAGGCTGATGCTCTACCAAATGAGCTACTTCCGCTTATATGTTTACAAAGTTTGTAAAGGTAAAAGTTTATACTGTTGTAGGGTTTCACTTTTCCCTTTATAAACTTTTCCCTTTATAAACTATTTTCCAGTGGGGAGACAAGGATTCGAACCTTGGAAGTCGTAAGACAACAGATTTACAGTCTGTCCCATTTGGCCACTCTGGTATCTCCCCATACTTTGCTAATAGCTATTGGCTAATAGCCATCAACCTTTTAGTTAAGAGCCAGTGAAGGGACTCGAACCCGCGACCTGCTGATTACAAATCAGCTGCTCTAACCAGCTGAGCTACACTGGCAAAGAACGTTTCTTTTTCAGCCAATGGCCATTAGCCAATAGCTAATAGCTTTTCAAAAAAGGTTGCAAATTTATAAAACTTTTGATTGTACGCGGGGTTTCTTTTGGGAATAGGACTCTATTCTTCACTATTCATTTTCCGTTTTTTACTCAATTTCCTCTACCTTTGCCCCTCTACCATGACACAACCCATTAAGAAAAATATTGCAATTCTTGGCTCTACAGGCTCTATAGGCAGGCAGGCGCTTGATATTGTAAAAGCTAATCCCGATAAGCTACAGGTGGAGGTTCTTACTGCCCAAAACAATGCGGACTTATTAATAGAACAAGCGCTGGAATTTTCTCCTAATGCCGTTGTAATAACAGAAAAAGAAAAATATCCATATATAAAGGATGCTCTGCAAAAGCATGATATAAAAGTGTTTGCCGGGGCTGATGCACTTTGCCAGATAGTGCAAATGGAAAGCATAGATATGGTTCTGGCTGCCATAGTAGGCTTTGCAGGATTGCGCTCTACCCTTGCCGCCATTGAAGCGGGAAAACAAATTGCGCTTGCCAATAAAGAAACGCTGGTTGTTGCAGGAGCGCTGGTCACAGAAACAGCCAAAGCAAAGGGAGTAAATATATACCCTGTTGATTCGGAGCACTCTGCTATATTTCAATGTTTGGCAGGGGAGTTTCATAATAAGATAGAGAAGATTATCCTTACCGCTTCAGGCGGGCCTTTCAGGGGAAAGGATAAAAAGTTTTTAGAAAAAGTTACGAAAGAGGACGCCCTGAAACATCCTAACTGGAGCATGGGAGCCAAAATTACCATTGACTCCGCAACGCTGATGAATAAAGGGCTTGAGATTATTGAAGCCGCCTGGCTTTTTGCGCTTCGTCCTGAACAGATTGAAGTGGTAATTCATCCGCAATCTATCATACATTCGCTGGTTCAGTTTGAAGATGGCTCTATCAAAGCGCAAATGGGCTTACCCGATATGAAGCTACCTATACAATATGCTCTCTTCTACCCTACCCGTGTCGCTTCTTCTTTCAAGCGGTTTGATTTTGCATCTTATCCTTCGTTAACCTTTGAAAAGCCCGATTTCACTTCTTTTCCATCTATACAACTGGCTTTTGAAGCCATGAAAAAAGGCGGTAATATGCCCTGTATTCTGAATGCTGCCAACGAAGTAGCTGTAAATGCTTTCTTAAAAGATGAAATCGGTTTCGTCGGTATTCCGGCAGTGGTTGAAAAATGTATGGAGCAAGCGGCATTCATTGCCAGCCCTTCCCTTTCCGATTATATGGAAAGCGACAAGGAAACGAGGCTTTTAGCCACAGCCTTTTGTAAAAAAGAGATTCCTGTTTAAGTACACGTTCAGCTGCTGACCCGTTTATACTTAGTTTAAACTGGGTATAAAAGGTGTTTACCGAATAACTAGCAAGTTTTCTATAAATGGATACTACTTTTGGATATAGATAACCTATTTTTTATCCAAATTAAAAAACTACTAGATTATGAGAAAACTACTTACCCCCGGCGCCATTTTCATGGTTGTATGCATATTCTTTTCTTCCTGCAGTTCAAATATGTCCATAGCTAAACGCCACTATAGAGGCGGCTACTACGTTGAATCTGTAAAGCGTACACAAAACGTGAATCCATTGAAGAAAGATGAGGTGAAAACGGCTCAGGCTAAGAGAAATATGCCTGCGTATCAAATACCTGATCCACCGGCAACCAATAATACTGACAAGCATGTTAACCGTGTCTCGCAAACGAGAGATCCTATTGTTACTGCTGCCGCAGACGAAAAGGTGGAGCATAAAATAATTAGGCAGGAAACAGCTAAGCAAATGGTTGAACAAAATGTTACCGCCACGGAAAACACCTTTTCACAAAACCAACAGACTTTTTCCAGTAGTGCTCAATATCATGACGATGATGCTGCCGGAGCGGCTTTAAGCTTATTGTGGATAGTTATTGTAATCATCTTAATAATATGGCTTGTTGGTCTTGTGGCAGGCGTAGGCGGACTTATTAACTTATTACTTGTAGTAGCACTGATACTGCTAATTCTATGGCTCTTGAGGATCATATAATATAATGCACTCTTGGTGAATAAGAGAAATGTTTCTAAGTTTATAACAATTAATACAAAAATGCCATGGGAAACTTACTTTATATCATAGCCGTAATATTAATAATAGGATGGCTTCTGGGATTTTTTGTTTTCAGCCTGGGGTATTTTATTCACATATTACTCATTCTTGCAATAGTCGCCATATTGCTTAGGCTTATACGGGGTGGTGATCCGGTTTAAGAAGTTGCTTTTCGTTCTTTATAACCGAACATGTGAATAATGCAACTTTTTTCTAAAGTTTTGTAATAGATAAAAGAGTTAAGCCATATAGATTTGCGACGTAAAAAGTTCATTTATAACGCAAAATAGTATTACTGGCTATTCTAAAAATGTTTAAAAATAAAAAGAATGAATTTAAAAAGAATTTTTGGGGGACTGCTTACCTTGCTCGGAATAGCGGGACTTATCTATGCTGCCGTATTGTTTGTGCATACCTCCGGTGGTATTCATGATGTGAAAGCGCTTAGCATTTATGGCATACTGGGTATTATATTTTTCATTTCGGGAATTAGCCTGATACGTACAACAAAAGACGAAGCATAATCCGGCTTCTTCTATATTTCAATTGTCATTCCTGTAAAATTGGAATATCTTTGTCTGTACTTTACCTTACACTAATTTTAAATCCATGCCTTCATTAGCAGCCATATCAAAAATTGATTTCCCTTATAAGGCTGATCAGGAGGAGGCGAAGCAATGCGCTAAAAAAGTATTTATATCTTCCTTTCCACAGATAGAAAGATTGCTGAGTGCTTTTGATAACACAGAAATAAAAACAAGGAATTTTTGTAAACCGCTTGATTATTATACTTCACCGCATGCTTTCCAGGAACAAAATGCGGAGTACATAAAAATCTCTCTTGAATATTCCGTAAAAGCGATTGAAGAATGTATTGCTTCTACAGGAATTAAAAAGGAAGAAATTACAGATATAATTTTTATTTCCACTACCGGGCTTTCTACCCCAAGTTTAGATGCGCTTATCATTAACAAAATGCGATTGAACCAAAACATTAATCGTATTCCTATATTCGGCTTGGGCTGTGCGGGGGGGGTTGCAGGCTTTTCGAAAGCGGGTGGCCTGGCAAAAGCAAATCCTGATGCGGTAGTATTACTTGTAGCTGTGGAATTATGCTCCCTCACTTTTTTGCGGAGCGATTACAGCAAAAGTAATTTCATCGGTTCCAGTTTATTTGCCGATGGAGTTGCAGCCTGCATTATTACCGGGGATAATCATAAGAATAAAACGAAAAACAGCATTACTTTTCTTGCCTCGCAAAGTAAATTGTATTACGATACGCTGGATGTTATGGGTTGGGAATTTCTTGATAAAGGATTTAAAGTCCTGTTTTCACAGGACATTCCAGCCATCATCTCAAAAAATATTTACAACGATGTTTCTTCGTTTTTGGAAAAAAATCAATTGACGTTTTCCGATATAAAGAATTTTATTTTTCATCCCGGGGGTAAAAAAGTATTAATGGCATACAAGGAAACTTTACCAGTTACAGGGGATTTTTTGAAAAATACCAGGGAAGTACTGACCGATAACGGCAATATGTCGAGCCCTACTGTTTTATATGTATTGGAAAGATTTCTTTCCCAGGGCTTTGAAAACGGTTATGGATTGATGTTATCCATGGGACCGGGATTTTCGAGTGAAATGGCTTTGCTAAAAATGAACAAAAACTAAATGGCATTTATTCTTTTTATTGTATCTCTTATCCTTTTGCGAATTGGGGAATTGATACTTTCCAAAAGAAATGAAAAATGGCTGTTGCAAAATCATGCCGTTGAATACGGAAAAAAGCACTATCCGTTTATTGTAACGCTTCATGTTCTATTTATAATCTCTCTGATTATTGAATACTACATGCGGCAAGATACAGCTTACAGTTTATTTTTTCTCGCTTTTTATTTCTTGCTTCTTCTATTTAAAGTTTGGGTTATCATATCCTTGGGGAAATTTTGGAACACAAAAATTTATCGCATTCCAAATACTCCACTGATAAAAAAAGGGCTATACAAATATTTGAAACACCCCAATTACCTAATTGTAATTGGTGAAATTGCCATTATCCCACTTATATTTCATTTGTATTACACAGCCATTATTTTTACCGTGCTTAATGCTATTATGTTATCGGTAAGAATTAAAGAAGAGAATAGGGCTTTGAATATTTGAAGGGGGTAGCATTTACAAGTCATTTCAATTAAAAGCAGCCACTAAAGCACAAAAACACCAAAGAATCACACACTAAATATTTTGTGGGATTTGGTGATTTAGTGTTTTTGTGGCAAAAAAGTATTTTAAAGATGACTTGTAAAAATTTCAGGTGTTTTATCTTATAGAATACTACCGGAAGTGAACTGGTATTGCCGAAGAAAAAATCAATGCAACCTACGGCAGAATAAAAAATTGGGATAACTTTGCAACCTTTGTAAAATAAACTATGGGTGTATTTGTCCAGGTCTCTCAGTTTCTTCTCAGCCTTTCTATACTTATTATCCTTCACGAAGCGGGTCACTTTACGGCTGCACGCATCTTTAAAATCAGGGTAGAAAAGTTTTACCTCTTTTTCGATCCGTGGTTTTCCCTGTTTAAAATTAAGAGAGGCGAAACGGAATATGGCATCGGCTGGCTGCCTTTGGGCGGATATGTGAAGATTTCGGGCATGATAGACGAGTCTATGGACAAGGAGCAGATGAAGCTACCGCCTCAGCCCTGGGAATTCCGCTCCAAGCCGGGATGGCAAAGACTTATAGTAATGGTTTCGGGTGTAACGGTTAACTTTTTGCTGGGCTTTGTAATATTTACTTGTCTCACTTATGCTTACGGGACTAGCTACCTGCCTATTAAAAATTTAAAGTACGGTATCTATTGTGATTCCCTTGCCACAAATATCGGGCTGAAAAATACCGATACCATAGTTGGTGTTAATGGCAAAACGGTCACTCGTTTCGATTCCGTTACTATAGATATTATTTTTAATAAAGCCAAATCCATACAAGTTGAAAGAGGAGGCAAAGTGGTGAGCCTTTCTATTTCCGAAGATAATCTTGCTGCTATTTTAGGCGATTCAAAAGGATTTATAATTTACCAATTTCCTTTTACGGTAGATTCAGTACTTGCGGGTTCAGGAGCAGCTAAAGCCGGAATAAAGAAAGGAGACATTCTAACAAAAATTGATACTGCTAATACACCTTATTTTCAAGATTTTACCGCTACCCTGCAAAAGTATAAAAACAAAGATGTTTCACTTACCGTAAATTCAAAAGGAAATATTCATTCGTTAACTGCTCATGTAGATGACGATGGAAAACTGGGCTTTTTTCCATTGCCTGACACCACCTTGCAATTTGTTCATACAAAATATACGCTAGTCCAAAGCATTCCTGCAGGTATACACAGGACCTTTGCAACTATAGGAAGTTTAGTAAAACAACTAAACATTATATTTACTGTAAAGGGCGCCCACAAACAGATTGGCAGTTTTATTACCATAGCCAAGGGATACAGCAAAGTGTGGGACTGGTACAGCTTTTGGAATTTCACGGCTTTCATTTCAGTGATGCTTGCCTTTATAAATATTTTCCCTATACCGGCGCTGGACGGTGGACATGTTGTATTTCTGCTATATGAAATGATAACAGGCCGCAAACCCAATGAAAAAGTAATGGAGTATGCCCAATGGGTTGGAATGCTGCTTCTGATCTCGCTTATTATTTACGCCAACGGGCTTGATATAGGAAGGCTTCTCCATAAATAAAAGAAAACTCCAAGAGAAACCTTTAATATCAAAGCCGTAGATAATTTAGTTCTAAATATTTGTCAAGTAATGTTACGATTCCTCACTTCGCTCGGAATGACAAAGTCATGGTATTTAGATAGGAAGGGAGCGTGCAAAGCCCGCTCCCTCTCCTATCCTAATTCAAAATCCACTGTCATTCCGAACGAGGTGAAGAATCTCTCGAAATTTAGTTTTTGCCTGGGGCTGTTTGTTTTCTCCTCCTCTCTATTTGCGCAGCAAAATAAAGACACTGCCGTTATAAAACACAACATTTTATTGATTCCTTTTAAGCCTACCATGCTTATGAGTGAGATAGATAAGGATGTAAATGCTTCCACAAATCTTACTTATAACCAGATAACGGCGGCTTTCCGCTACCGCTTGGATTTGGCTCTGTACGCTGCTTTCAGGCAAAGCTATTCAACAGAATCTGTTTTACAGGAAGAGAAAAAGATGGATACAACGCTCGCTTACATTTATACTTCCATAGGATATAATTATGATTTGGTGCCGGGGCAAGATTCTTCCGGCGAAAGCCATTCCGAGTTTAATTCCAAGCTGCAAAAAAAGCATTTCATAAATAATGGTCAGTTGCAGGTGCCTATTGACTATAGCAAGCGGTTTATGAACGTGACTATCGCTAATCCCCACCTCCTACCCTATCTCAGCAAAAAATATGGCGCCGACATTTTTGTTTTTGTAAACGAAGTAGATATTAAAAATGTTTCGAACCCTACTGAAGACCTTACCCAAAGTAACTTCCGCAGGGAGGTTATTGTTCAGTACTCCATAGTTAATATTCACCATTATTACCTGGCAAAAGGAGTACTAACTACTTATTTCCCTTATAACGAAAATACTCCCAAAGCTATAGGCGAAACATCTTTTACTGAAATAGCACAGGCAATGGTGAAAGAATTAGTTACCGGACTTCAAAAATACCAAACCGTAAAAGCTGAAAAGACGACGGTAAAGCAGAAACGATAATCACAACTCTCATTGAAAGTGCCTTAGCGTGTAAGAAAGAAAAAAATTACCTAATTTAGCAACGGCATTAAACGAAAAATGAGAGAGGAAACAAACAACATAAAGTCTTTGCTCTTGGCTCAATTACCCCAATTGCAGAAAAAGTATCCTATTGCAAAAATGGCATTATTTGGCTCCGTGGTTCGCGATGACTTTGATCCTGCCAAGAGTGATATTGATATTATGGTGGAATTAAGTGGCGATATGGGCTGGGAATTTATTGACCTTTCTGATGAACTGGAAAAACTTTTAGGTAAAAAAGTCGACCTCGTTTCTCGCAGGGGCATCAAACCCCGGTATTGGGAGCATATTAAAGGAGATCTCTTATATGTCTAAGCGCATACCCGGGGTAATAATCGAAGATATACTGGAGTGTATAAGGAAAATAATAACCTATACCACCGGAATGAATTACGATAGTTTTATTAAAGATACTAAAACCAGAGAGGCAGTTTACAGAAATTTTGAGGTAATGGGCGAAGCAGCCAATCGGATGCCTGATGAATTTGTGGACATACATTCGGAAATAGAATGGCATAAAATTATTTCAACAAGGAATATTATTATTCATAGTTACGATGAAATTGATGATACTATCATATGGAATATTATCCAAAATAGTTTACCGGAACTCGAATTGAAGCTTGAAAAGCTATTGAAAAGAGTGTGAATCCAAAATAATTTTTATGAAAACAAACGATAAATTTGGCATAATTCAAGTTTTAAAAAACCTAAAACTGACAGGCATTCAAAACGGCGCTTCCATCGGTGTTGATTGGTTAAAAACATCAGGAGAGGTACTGGAATCTATTTCTCCTATTGACGGAAATGTAATAGGCTCGGTAAAACAAGCCTCGGCAAAAGATTATGATAAAGTAGTTAAAGCTGCATCTGCAGCATTTATAGAATGGCGTAAAATCCCTGCTCCTAAAAGAGGAGAAATAGTACGGCAAATAGGCGAAGCTCTGCGTGAAAATAAAGAAAGCCTTGGTAAGCTTGTATCTTATGAAATGGGCAAAATATACCAGGAAGGATTAGGCGAAGTACAGGAGATGATCGATATATGCGACTTTGCGGTTGGTCTGTCGCGCCAGTTATATGGTCTTACTATGCAATCGGAAAGGCCTTTGCACAGAATGTATGAACAATATCACCCAATTGGGCCTGTGGGAATAATTTCAGCTTTTAATTTCCCTGTTGCTGTATGGTCATGGAATACTATGCTCGCTTTAGTTTGCGGAGATGTTTGTATCTGGAAACCTTCGGAAAAAACACCGTTAACCGCTCTTGCATGTCAGCATATAATAGCCCCGGTTCTTAAAAAAAATAATGTTCCCGAAGGTGTATGCTGCCTTATCATCGGCGATTATAAAATCGGTGAAATGTTATCCAATGATACCCGCATCCCTTTAGTTTCTGCTACCGGCTCTACAAGAATGGGCAAGAAAGTTGCCGTTGCCGTTGGCCAGCGTTTAGGTCGCTCTCTGCTTGAACTGGGAGGCAATAATGCTATCATTATCACGCCTGATGCTGATTTAAAAATGGCTATTACCGCTATATTATTCGGTTCTGTAGGAACGGCCGGACAACGTTGTACTACCACCCGCCGCCTCATTATTCATGAAAGCATTTACGATAAGCTGAAAACCTCATTGGTTAAGGCTTATAAACAGGTTAAAATTGGTAATCCATTAGAGGAAGGTACTCTCATGGGTCCATTGATTGACAAACTTGCCGTGCAAAATTATACCGATGCCATTGCAAAAATAAAGCAACAGGGAGGTAAAATATTATATGGTGCGCAGGCATTAAAGGGAAGTGAATATTCCTCCGGTTGTTATGTATTGCCAACCATTGCCGAGGTTAAAAATGAATATCCCATTGTTCAGAATGAAACTTTCGCCCCTATTCTTTATTTAATCAAATATAAAACGATAGATGAAGCCCTCACGTTGCATAATGACGTACCCCAGGGATTGTCATCCTCTATCTTTTCTACCAATATGCTTGAGACCGAAAAGTTCCTTTCGAATGCCGGTTCCGATTGTGGTATCGCCAATGTTAATATCGGTACATCAGGCGCAGAAATAGGCGGAGCTTTCGGAGGTGAAAAAGAAACGGGAGGCGGAAGAGAAAGTGGCTCCGATGCATGGAAAGCATATATGCGCCGGCAAACAAATACCATTAATTATGGCTCTGTATTGCCACTAGCCCAGGGTATAAAGTTTGATGTGGAGAGTATCTAAGATATTTTATATGTGTAGGGGAAAAATAATTCTGCAAATTATGCGGGACTAATGAAGCCTGTTTCATTTTAAACCTTAGTAGAAAAAATATCAGCAACAGCTTAACCTTATTATCCAATGAAATAAGGTATTAATCACAGGAATATTCCTTTCTACTAAGGTTAAAACACAATTATCAAAGTGAACCTGTTTACATTATTAGTGCTTGCCTTTCTTCTTATCCTTCCACATTTCATTGAAGGATTTGGGAGCTACGGTAGGGAGTGTCCTGCGTTCGCCCCAGGCTTTTTTAAAGAAGCGCTTTATCATCAAATTTTTGAAGAAGGCTCCTCCCCTCTCCATACGGCTGCGCTTAAGCATGGCTTTTCTCCAGAATCTCCATACGGTATCTTCGCTACGGGAAGAATATTTTTCTTCTACCGAATCTTTCCTGTTAAGCAACAGTAATTTATGAATATCTATTTCTACGGGGCAAACTTCGGTGCATCTTCCGCAAAGGGAGGAGGCATAGCTGAGGTGCTTGAAGTCTTTCATGCCGCGCATGCTGGGAGTTATTACGGAACCTATGGGGCCACTGTAAGTAGTTCCGTAGGCATGTCCGCCTATGTTCCTGTATATAGGGCAAGCATTGAGACAAGCTCCGCAGCGTATGCAGTTGAGCGCCCTGCGTTGTTCTTTACGGGCTAATAAGTCAGTACGTCCATTATCGAGTAGTATTACGTACATTTCTTCAGGTCCGTCTGGTTCGCCCTGCTGCCGGGGACCTGTAAGTATGTTATTATATACGGTTACCCTTTGTCCTGTGCCGTGTGTGGCAAGCAGTGGCCAGAAGAGGTCAACGTCGGAGAGAGAAGGGATCAGCTTTTCTATGCCTGCAATGGCGATATGAATTTTAGGAAAGGCTATGGACATATAGGCGTTGCCTTCATTTTCGGATACTGATACACCTCCTATATCTGCAATCAAAAAGTTAGCTCCTGTAATTCCCGCATCGGCATTAGGATATTTCTCCCTCAGCATCTTTCTTACATATGCTGTTATTTGCTGAGGCGTGTAATCTGCCGGGGTGCCTTTTTTCTCATGGAACAGTTTAGCCACATCTTCCTTTGACTTATGCATGGCAGGAGTTACAATATGATATGGAGGCTCTCCATCCATCTGCTGGATTACTTCTCCCAAGTCGGTTTCAAGGCTTTCTATTTGGTTATCTTCCAAGATGTGATTTACCCGTACTTCTTCCGTCACCATGGACTTTGCCTTCACTATAAATTTAGCGTTCGCCTTTTTCAAAATGGCCACCACCTCTTTCATGGCAGCCTCTGCATCCTGAGCCCATATAACCCTGCCTCCGTTCTTTTTAAAATTGGTTTCAAATTCAATGAGGTACTTTTCCAGGTTCTCCATAACCTTGGTTTTAATGGCTGACGCCTTCTTCTTTGCAGCCGGAAGGTTAGAATACTGCTGTTTTCCCGTCACCACCTTCTTATCGTACTGGGAAATATTAAACAGTAGCTTCCTCTTATGTTCCGGGTCTATTACCCTTTTCTCTGCATCTTTAAGAAATTGCTCTACCTCTGTTGCCATGAAATATAATGTCCGTTACTCTTCTATCTTTTTAACCCTTTCTGTATGCCTGCCACCTTCAAAAGCTGTAGAAAAAAATGCGTCAACACATTTCTCCGCTTCTTTTTCATCCATAAAGCGGGCAGGCAAAGAAATGATGTTCGCATCGTTGTGTTGTCTTGCCAGCTTGGCTATTTCCTCATTCCAGCATAAAGCTGCCCGTACATTACGGTGCCTGTTTGCAGTCATGTTAACGCCATTGCCGCTACCGCAGATAAGCACTCCTCTCTCCACTTCATTCATTTCTACAGCGCTTGCTACTTTATGCGCATAGTCGGGATAATCAGCACGCTCTTCGGAAAAAGTTCCGAAATCCTTCACCTCAAAACCTCTGTTTTGCAAATATGCTCTTAGTTCTTCTTTAAGACAGAACCCTGCATGGTCGCTACCTATGGCTATCTTCACAGAAACTTTGGTATTTGGAATTACTAATTAGGCGTTCTATTTATACAAAGGTACACACATTCCTAATTCGTAATTCCTAATTTTTAATTCTTATGAACTTTTCGTGTTAATAAGCGTGTGTAATTTGTTAAGTTCTTTTTATGACCTACCTTTGTATTGTTAATATCCGACTCCCCTTAACAGGATTTTTGAGTACTTACCATTTAGTTATGCTTTTTCATGAGTCCGCCACTAACATTTTTCCTCCCCTAAATTTGATTTACTTACGAACAAACGCCTATGTTAATTTAATATGAACACTATGTTAATTAAACACTTTTTGTCTATCAATCAGTTATTTGTAAGCTAGTTATTTTTCATATCATGTTAATGAGAAGACAAATTCTTAATATGCAAGTATTTTACACTTTTCTTTTCAACCTAATTAACACCCCTATATAATAACAACATAAATTTTAAAATAAAATATATAGTTACTACAGCTGATAAACTTTGGAAAGTGATGTACGGAAAAGAAAAGTATTTTCGCTTCTGTAATACTTCGGGATAAACTATAAAGGGTTGCAACAGTCAAGAAGAAAATGAAATCAGGTAAAAATATACAGTTCTCATGTCATTGCGAAGGTAGTGAGGTAATCTCGATAGTAAAAGAGATTGTTTCGTTCTTCGGAATGACGGGCAGGGTATTGAAAATAGAAAAAGTTATTATGGTGATTGGGTTGATTATCGGTTTGCCTTTTATGTCTGTTTCACAGGAAATAAAAGAAGGATACAATAAGCTTTATTATCCTAATGGAAGGATATCCAGCGAAGGAAATATCAGGGATGGTAAGCCTGACGGGTATTGGAAAAATTATTATGAAAGCGGTGTGTTGAAATCAGAAGGAAACAGGAAAGATTTTAAATTGGATAGCTTATGGAAATTCTATACCGAAAAAGGAATGATATATTTAATATATACTTATAAAGAAGGAAAGAAAAACGGGTATAAGTATACGTATAAACCCAATCCAAAGGACAGTTCGAAGGGAGTGATTGCATCTGAGGAAAGCTTTGCAAATGATACATTGCAGGGAGAAGCACGATATTACGAGGCAGGAAAGTTGCATCAGATAACGTTCTATAAGGACGGGCTCCCGGAGGGCAAGTCATTGCAGTTTAATAAAGACTCGGTGATCACAGCTATTATTATTTATAAGGGAGGTTTTGTAAAAAAGATTACGAGAATAAACCAGGTGAATACCGAAGGACATAAAGAAGGTTTATGGCAGACTTTTTACCCGGATGGAACAGTTAAATGGGAAGGTACTTATATAGATGGGGAAAGGGACGGATATTTTAAAACCTATGATGAGAAGGGAAACTTGCTGACCGTTGAAAAATATATTGATGATGTATTACAGCAAAATGCTCCCGAGCTGGCGAAGCTGGATATTAAAACCACTTATTATTCTAACGGACAAGTACAGTCTTCAGGACCGTATAAGAATGATGTGCCTTTTGGTATGCACCGGGTGTATGATCAGCAAGGTAAGCCCGAAAAGGCTGATATGTATGACAGTGGAAGGGTGGTGGCCTCAGGGCCTATTAATGGCGCAGACGAACAGGAAGGAGACTGGAAAGAATTTTATGAGAATGGGGATTTGAAGTCAGAGGGCAACTATACGGATGGAGTAAAAATGGGCGAGTGGAAATATTATTTCAGTGATGGAAAGAAATTTGAGATTGGAAAATATGATAAGAAAGGAAAACAGACCGGGCAATGGCTTTGGTACTTTGAAGATGGTTCGCTGAGGAGGGAGAGTAATTTTATAGGCGGACAAGAGGATGGGGATTTTGTAGAATACAATGATTCAGGAAAGGTGATTACAAAAGGAGAATACGTGGATGGACTAAAGGAAGGCACATGGGTATATCAGCTTGGAAATTATAAGGACATAGGAAAATATACCGATGATATGCAAGACAGTACCTGGACGGAATATTATGTAGACAACGGACAAGTGCGTTACACGGGGAAATTTAACCAGGGCAGGCCTGACGGAGAACATATCTGGTATTACCCCGATGGAAAGAAAGAACTGGAGGGTGAATACACCTTGGGTTTGAAAGAAGGCCACTGGAGATATTTTATGCCCGATGGCACGCTTTTCCTCACTATCACTTATCGTGATGATGTGGAAACGAAGTACGATGCGGTGGAGGCGCCCAAATAGCTGGTAGCATTGCCTTTGTCATTCTGATCTTGCCTCAGGCGAGAGAAGAATCCCTATATTTATTGAGATGTTTCTCCCGCCTGAGGCAGGATCAACATGACAATCTCACGTAGCTAGTTATAATGTACAAATACCATTTCATCTGAATCATTATTATATAAAATATAGAGCGTATCTGTAGTCCTTTTGTAGCTTGAAGCGGCAGTGAAAGCATCCCATAACTTGCCCTCATAAAGACACCATACCTTTGTCCCGCCAAAATTTGCTACAGAAAGTTTATTGTTTTTGTAGATTTTATAAAAGCCACCAACATCATTACAGAAAGACTGTCCTTTAATCTCTCCAACACTATCATTATCATAAAAGTTTAGTCTAACCTTTTTATAAAATGTAAGCCATCCGTTCTGTATTGTGGTGGTGTCTGTTATTTCTCCTGTTTCACGGTTTTTGAATTCAATTAAGTTCCATTTTCCCGACAATCCCGCAGTTTGTGTATCAGAAGGTGTTTCCTGGGCAAATGCAGCAATCGTGCAGTATTGAGATACTATTAAAATTAGCAGGGGCTTCATTGTATTTAATCTTGTCTTAGGTAAGACAAATGTAATTTATAGTTTGAGAGGCAGGCTTAAAATACTTGCGCATTTAATAGATACGGGGCATTTAAGACAGTATCGAGGCTGGGATGAAGAACTGCTTAGCAGCAGAATTAATAATGCAAGGAAAGTGGTAAAAGATTGGATGAAGGAGAATATCCGGAGAATGGAATTGAAAAGAAACGCTGCTAACCTGGCGGCGTGAAGTTGTTTTTGGTATTCTTCCCCTCTTTAGGGGAAGCCCTAAAATGACTACTCCCCGCCTAAGGCGAGGAGTAGTGTATGAATTAATAAGATAACTAAACCTTAGTTAGCAGTGAAAGAGTTATAGGTAAAGTAGTTATCGTTGCTTATCGTATTTGGAGTAAGGTTATTAATCGTTATGGTTGGAGGAGCAGCATAAACACCTGGTTGTCCAATTACTCTTCCGCTCGATTTAATGGTATCCATTGTTCCAGCTAAAGCATTTACATATACTTGTGCTTGGTCAGGATAACCTTGAGCATTGGTTGTTGAAATGGTAAAGGTATAATTACCCTTTGCATCAGTAACAGCGGTATATGCTGTAACTAATTGGGTGTTGGGGTCCTTATTGAAATTCAACATTACGGTGTAATTAGGTAAAGGAAGAAGAGTATCTCCTCCGTAATTTGGACCGTGTACATAATCATAAAGTTGTTCCTTTACAGTACCTGTAACGGTAGCTGTTCCGGTTACTGCAGTGCCTGTACCCGTTGTAGGTACCATAGTATAACTAGCACTTACAGGAACGCCGGCAACAAAATACAGGTGGCCTGGATCGTTACTTACTTGGAACAAAACTTGCGTTCCTCCGATAGGATCATAGCTGCTAATGGTATTGGCAACGTTAACACGAGCGCGAATTCCGTTTCCATTAGTTACTACATTGATACTAAAGAGCCCGTTTGCATCAGTAGTTCCGCTATAAACGTTTGAACCTTGAGCAGTAGGGGAATTAGGATATAATTGGCTGTTTTTAATGTCAACAGTTACTACTACTCCGGAAATAGGAGCAGTACTTCCGCCTTCTTGTTCTTTAACAATGACACCTGTAAATTGAGTGGTGCCTGTTTCGTTTGCTGCCGAAAATGACGGTTCATTATTTTTTTTGCATGAACTGAACACCATGGCTAATCCCAGGACGGCTATAAATAGTGATTTTTTCATATTAATTGGTATTAGGGTTTATTAAGTTTTTTTGAATTGTTGTTGTTAATTAAAAGTGGAATAATATAGTAATAGCTCCTGTAGCTCCGTTCAATGCGGCACTTCCTATCGCTGTACTTATTGAAAAGGGCGGTCTGCCGCTATTATTGTCTACCGAAAATCCGCGGGTAGTAGCGCCGGTGCCCACGTTAGTGGTTTGTACTACATCACTAGGTCCGGCTTGTCCATTAACGTAGGTTTCATTGGTTACTTGTTCACCTTGGCGGGTGCTTATAGCATAACCCCATCCAAATTCAGCACCTACTGATATTTTTGGGAAAACAAAATATTCTACACCTACAAAGCCTCTTATTCCTATGGTCCATTGTGCAGTATAGGTTGTATCCTGATTCCGTGTTACTGGAGTTGTTGTTGCCGGATTCAGAGTGGCAGTTTGTCCGGTATTGAAATTGGTAGTGTAAACGGATTCGTATTGGTTTGAGAAAGCATTACCATAATATACATTGGTATTATTCTTCATCATTCCAACGCCTACGCTTGCTCCATAAAATCCTTGTAATCTGCCATAACCTCTGCGTTTTTCAACACCAACGGAAAGCAGTATATTAGCCTTGTTAAAGGTAATCTTATCGTTCACCGTTTGTTGTTGTGCGGCTTGTATATCATTAGGGGTACCACTTTGTAGTGCCTGATACATTGCTACAGCATTTTGTACAGGATTAGTAATGTTACCACTTAAGCTATTGTAGCCAAACTGAACACGTACAGCCATTTCGTCGGTTAAAAAGTACTTACCGGTGATTTGGTTATTCGTATTTGATGTATACTGGCTTGGCTCGCCAGAATTGTTTCCTAAATTAGTTGACGAAGCATTGTGATTAAACAAGCCAACATTATTTAGTAATCCGATTACACCAAGTGCATTAAATCCTAATGCAATGTCTCCTTGGCGGGGTAATATCGGATGTCCCCATTTGTTTCTTATTCCTCTAACTGCTCTTCCCGTATCGCCCTGGGTTGGTCCTGTTCCTTGAACTGGTCCCTGTGCATACGAAACCACCGATAGCGTAACTAATAAGGTTACTGCTAGTAGTATTTTTTTCTTCATATTATTCTGGTGTATTAAGTAAATGTGACGGCAATATTAAAGATAATTATCTCAGGTTGTTGCGAAAAACTTTTAAATATCTTATAATAATATGATTATCAGGCAAATAATTTTATGATGAAAATCATTTTTTACGATAGAAAGCAGATATTCTGCATATTACGGGTTGCAATTTTTTTGTTTTTTTCATCAAATTTATCTTGTAACTATCTTTGAAGAGGGTTAATTCTATTACTGTTTTGAGAGAAGTCTTCTGGTTCATAAAATGCTCAAAATGAGTTGAAAATGCTAAGAATAATCGGTCCATACCGGTGTAAGTATTCTGCTGTAATCCTTGAATAACCCTTGCTACGCTTATGATTCAGACGAAGCAGGCTTGTGATAAAAGCGCTCTTTCCCTTCCCTCCTATTTTATATTTGTTCTTTCTGTAAGTTTGCATCCAATTATATAGCACATGCACTTTGATTTGCGAGAGATAGGAAGCGCCACCATGATATTATTTGCCGTAATAGATGTACTCGGCGTACTGCCTGTGCTTATTGATATGGAGAATCGCCTGGGCGATATACATGAACTGAAGGTTACCCTTGTTTCAGGAGCCATCATGATATTGTTTCTCTTCCTCGGACAAAGCATATTAGCCCTTATTGGTTTAGATATTCGTTCATTTGCATTAGCAGGAGCCATCGTTATCTTCTTTATAGGAATTGAAATGGTACTTGGCATACGGCTTAATAAAGAGGAAACATCTTCCACAGCTTCTGTGGTGCCTGTCGCATTCCCGCTAATTGCAGGAACAGGTACGCTCACTACTCTTCTTTCTATAAGAGCGGAATTTAGGATAGAAAATATAATTGCAGGCATATTGATAAACCTGGTAATAGTTTACCTGGTAATCCAAAATACAAAACACCTGGCAAAACTGCTTGGTGAGGGAGGCATTGCAATACTTCGTAAAGTTTTTGGAATTGTTTTGCTTGCCATTGCCATCAAGCTATTTACAGTAAACCTTGGAATTATACATTAAATGGCGTTTTGATAATGAAAGAAGATAATTACATAATCACCAAATTGCCAAATCATCAAATTATCAAATCAGCAGTATGCACCAGGAAGGACATTTAAGGCAGCCCGGTTTTTTAAGAGATATAGTAATAGGCCTGTCTGATGGGATTACTGTACCATTTGCCCTGACTGCCGGGATAAGTGGAGCTGTAAATAATAATCATATTATCATTACTGCAGGCATAGCCGAAATATGCGCCGGGGCTATATCCATGGGTTTAGGCGGATACCTTGCGGGCAAAACGGAAGAAGAACATTATTATAGCGAATTACAGAGAGAATACAATGAAATAAAAAAGCTGCCGGATATAGAGAAGCAGGAAGTAAAGGATGTATTTGCCCGTTACGGATTATCGGCTAGTATACAGGATACTATAGCCGAGGAACTGGCAAAGGATGAAAAACAATGGGCAGATTTTATGATGCGTTATGAATTGGGCTTGGAGGAGCCTGAAAAAGGAAGGGCCACTAACAGCGCAAGGAACATTGCTCTCTCCTATATAGCAGGAGGGGCTATCCCTCTTTTGGGATATGTGTTTACTGCTAATCCTGAAAACGGCTTGCGCGATTCCTCTATCATTACCATACTATGCCTGCTTATTTTTGGGTATTTCAAAAGTAAGCTCACCGGACAGAATCCTTTTACAGGGGCACTAAAAACTACAGGTATTGGGATTTTAGCTGCAGCTTCCGCATTTGCTATTGCATATTGGTTTAATCACAAATAAGTTAGAAGTTTATAAAGTAGAAAGTTTGTAAAGTAAAAAGACCATGAATATTGATCCTGAAATAGAAAAGCGTTTAGAACAGTTAAATAAGAAATATGAGGCAACTGGCCAGGATATGATGTCCTATTTGGATGGGCTATTGTATATGGACTATCTTAAGTATTGGGATTATGTACATACAGATACCCTACTCTCTCTTCAAAATCCTCGTACTAATTTTCCCGATGAGAAGATTTTTATCATCTATCATCAGATAACTGAGTTATTCTTCAGGTTATGTGTCCATGAATATGAACAAATATCTGATAAACAAAATGTTACTGCCGATTATTTGATTCGAAAGGTTAAGCGTATAGTGCATTATTTCGATGGATTAAACACCACCTATGGAATAATGATAGATGGTATGGAAAAAGAACAATTCCTAAAGTTCCGGATGGCCTTATTGCCTGCCAGCGGATTCCAGTCTGCACAATACCGCATGATAGAAATATATTCTACCGATATGAAGAACTTAGTGCATCATGAGTATATTCAAAAAAATCCCGCAACGGATAAGGCTACCCCTAAGGAATTATACGAACATATTTATTGGAAAACCGGGGCTACTGAATTGGCCACCGGAAGAAAGACACTTACCTTAAAACAATTCGAAGAAAAATACAGTGAACAATTTTTGCAGCTTGCCGAAAAATGCTCCACTGGAAATCTCTATGCGAAATACAGAACTCTAACTGCTGAGGAAAAAAAGAACAAGGAGCTTATTCAACTAATGCGTGATTTAGATTCCAACATAAATGTTAATTGGTGTCTGCAACATTATAAATCTGCTGTACGTTACCTCCAGGGCGACCCTGATATTATAGCAGCCACTGGTGGTACTAACTGGCAGAAATACCTTCCTCCCCGGTTCCAAAAAATTATTTTCTTTCCCGAATTATGGACTGAAAAAGAGAAAGAAGAATGGGGTAAAGCTTGGGTTGAACATACCCTAAAAGGATAATTGTTCCACGTGAAACAACATTAAATTAATGCATATTGTCATTCTGATCCTGCCTAAGGCGGGAGAAGAATCTCTGTTATGCTCGGGATATTTCGCTTCGCTCAATATGACAAAGCGGATATGTTTCACGTGGAACATACGTGACTTTGTCATCCTGAGCATAGCGAAGGATCCCCGTATTTATGGAGATGTTTCGTTCCTCAACATGACAAAGGCATTATTTTTCCAAGCGTTAGCGACCTATATGAACCATTAAAATGGAAATATCGGAAGGATTAACACCGCTAATCCTTGATGCCTGTCCCAATGTCTTAGGACGGAATTTGGAGAGTTTTTCTCTTGCTTCTATAGATAAAGAATGCAGGGAATGATAGTCGAAGTTATCGTGTAGAATTAAATCATCAAGACGGGAAACTTTATCGGCAGTCTCCTGCTCCTTTATAATATATCCGGTATATTTTATTTGAATTTCTGCCTGCTCAATTGTTTCTTCGTCGTATCCCTCTAAATGGGATTTTAGATTTTCAGAACATTTTGCAAGGCTTTTTATAGATACATCCGGTCTTGATAAAATGGAATAAGCTTTCACCTTTTGTGATATATTATCTGAATCTATTTCATCTAAAAACGGGTTCACTTCATCCGGGGTAAGAGTCGTATTTTTAAAATATTTTATCAGCTCTGTACTCTTTTGTATTTTTTCATTCACCCGTTCAAATCGTTCTTTAGATGCCAAACCCATTTCATAACTTATGGGGGTTAAACGAATATCGGCATTATCCTGGCGGAGTAAAATCCTGAATTCTGCCCTTGAGGTAAACATACGATAGGGCTCTTCGGTACCCTTCGTTATGAGATCATCAATCAACACTCCGATGTATGCTTGTGAGCGTGAAAGTACAAAAGGCTTACAGTTTTTTACCTTTAAATGGGCATTAATTCCAGCCATAATTCCCTGACAAGCAGCCTCTTCATAGCCTGTTGTACCGTTGATTTGTCCGGCAAAATACAGGTTTTGAACCCGACGTGTTTCCAACGTATTTGACAGCTGATCGGGAGGGAAGTAATCATATTCTATCGCATACCCCGGCCGGAACATTTTAACGTGCTCTAATCCAATAATTCGCTTCAAAGCGGCGTATTGCACCTCTTCCGGAAGGGATGTTGAGAACCCATTGAGGTAAACTTCCACTGTATCCCATCCTTCGGGCTCAATAAATAACTGGTGACGTTCCTTATCTGCAAAACGGTTTATCTTATCTTCGATAGACGGACAATACCTCGGTCCTACTCCCTGGATTCTTCCGGCAAACATCGGCGACTTTTCGAATCCGGTTTTAAGTATTTCATGAACTTCTTCGCTGGTGTATGTGAGGTGGCAACTGCGTTGTTTTTTTAGAGGCTCAGTTTGATTTGAATAAGAAAATTTCCCCGGTTCTTCGTCACCTTTTTGTTCTTCCAATTTGCTATAATCTATAGAGCGTCCGTCAATGCGCGGAGGTGTGCCTGTTTTCATTCTGCCACTCTCAAACCCAAGTTGTATAAGTTGTTCCGTAATCCCTGTAGCAGCCTTCTCCCCTGCCCTACCGCCGCCAAAATGTTTTTCTCCTATGTGAATTATTCCATTTAAAAAAGTGCCATTGGTAAGTACAACAGACTTGCATTTTATTTCCATTCCTAAGCCTGTAACTACTCCGCAAACCTTATCATTCTTCACTAATAGGCCTTTCACCATGTCCTGGAAGAAATCGAGATTGGGAGTATTCTCCAACATCTTTCTCCATTCAAGCGTGAACAAGGCGCGGTCGTTTTGTGTGCGCGGGCTCCACATAGCAGGGCCTTTGGAACGGTTAAGCATACGGAACTGTATGGCGGTGCGGTCGCTTACAATGCCTGAATATCCACCCAGGGCATCAATCTCACGCACTATCTGCCCTTTGGCAATGCCGCCCATAGCAGGGTTGCACGACATCTGCGCTATTTTGGTCATGTCCATTGTGATTAACAAAACGGACGAACCCAAATTAGCTGCAGCCGCCGCAGCTTCACAGCCTGCATGACCTGCACCTACTACTATTACATCATATTCCTGGAACATCTTTTTAAATGGGGCTGCGAAGTTAGGCTATTTGAAATAAAGCTTTAAATTAATGCTCTTTGTTCCTTTCCGATTTATTTTTAACAAGAGCTTTATAAAAATCTGCGGCTAACTTTGCTTCATTTGGTATTATATAAGTTTCACAAAATTCTTTAAAAGTTACTCCGTTATATATTGCTGTTAGTCCCTTTTTCTGGAAATCATTACAATATAAATCGATTACATTCCAAAAATCCATATTAAATTTCTGTCCAATAGCAATACGTTTGTCAATGTATTCTTTGGGATTTTTTTCTGATTCTTCAAAAAAACTCAAATCATTGGCGATATTTTCAAAATCCCATCGGAGGATTTGTCTAATAATTTCAAACTCTTCTTCTGTTAAGTTAGTTGCTTTCATAACTGGATAAGGATTAATATTTTGAAATACTATTATAGAGCTTGCTTTTAGAATTCTGAACCCATCGTTGGATCAAAATGTATCAGCCAATTATAATTGATTTTTTTATTACCGCATGCTTACATAACCTACAATGTTCTACAAATATAATTTATTTTATGAAGTTGAAAAATAGGGTAGAGTAGGGGGTTACCAAATTTGCCCTTACCTTTGCGGCAGATGAATGACAAAGTTTTTAATAGGTTCTTTTATATTTCTTTAGCCGTTCTTGCAGTTATATACTGCTTGGGTATTACGCTGGATTTGATGGATGTTGATGCTGCCACGTATGCTTTGCTTTCGAAGCAGATGTTTCAGTCGGGGAATTATCTGCAACTGTATTTGAATGGCAAAGATTATTTAGATAAACCTCCTTTACTTTTCTGGTTGGTCTGCCTCTCCTACAAGATATTTGGAATACATGATTGGGCATATAGGCTGCCTTCATTCTTGTGTTGGGCATTGGGAATTTATTCCACGTATCGATACGTGAAATTATTTTATACTGAGCGTGCGGCAAAGATGGCTGCGCTGATTATGGCATCGTGCATGGCAAGTTATGCAATGACAACGGATGTGCGCACTGATACCATGCTCACAGGTTGGGTAATGTTTTCGTTGTGGCAGTTAGCGGAGTTTAACCTCACGCTAAAATTTAAGAATATACTTTTAGGAGGAGTAGGGGTGGGGCTTGCTATGATGACCAAAGGGCCAATTGGATTGATTATTCCCGTAACGGCATTCTCTGTTGAATTTGCATACAAAAGACAGTGGAAGAATTTTTTCCGTTGGCAATATTTAGTTGCGCTTGTTGTGATAGCGCTCGTATTGTTGCCTATGAGTTACGGTCTTTACGAGCAGTTTGATTTGCATCCTGAAAAAGTAATGTATGACCGCACTGGAACTTCCGGCTTGGGTTTTTATTACTGGACACAAAGCTTCGGCAGGATAACAGGCTCCAGCAGCTGGAATAATAACCCCGACCCGTTTTTCTTATATCATAGTTTCTTATGGAGTTTTGCTCCCTGGTGTGTATTTTTCATCCCGGCTTTATATACTGAAATTAAAAATAAAATAATTAATTTTAAAAAACCGGATACCTCGGAAGCTATTAGTGTTGGCGGCTTTGTGCTAATTCTTATTTTTCTTTCACGTTCTAAATACCAGTTGCCTCATTACACTTTTGCAATACATCCGCTTGCAGCAGTTTTAACCGCAAAATATTTGGATGAACGCTTTTCTTCTGCAATCAAATCCCGACTTTTTTCTGTATTTTATGGAATACATATTTTTTTACTATTTATTATTTTTGCTATATTGTTTTTAGTGGTATTTTATATTTTCCCTGCACCTTTATTTTTCCCGCTAGTAATTAGTTTATCGTTTTGCTGTTTTATCTATCTTTTATTTTTCTCGAAGTTTAATTCTTTCCCAAAAGTTCTTCTTATAACTATACTCTCTTTTGTGACTTTGACCTTTATCCTGAATGCTTATTTTTATCCCAAGGTCCTCACTTATCAAACAGATTCTTACATAACAAAGCGATTAAATAAAGTAGCTCCCGATGGTTCTAAAATATTAATATATAAGGATTATCACAGTTTTGGTATGCAGTACTACAGCCGGCTTCCAATAGTTGAGGATGCGGATAAACAAACACTACAACCTGATTTGGTGCCGGGTAAAACTTTTATACTTGCAGATACTTCTTATGTAAAGGAAATACAAAGTATTAATCCCGGAATATCAGTGATAGGAGTGTATTATAATCATTCGCCTGCCAAGTTAAGCTGGGGGTTTTTAAATCCGCATACCCGGATTTTAAATGCTGAACATGATGTGTTAATGCAATATTAAAATTGTAATTCCGTCTCTCTGGTTTATTTATAAGTAAAGTTTATTCTATACTTTTGTCATAAGTGGAATTCAAAAAAGGAGATAAAAAAGTAATCAATGCCTGGGCATCTTATGACTGGGCTAATTCCGTTTATCACCTTGTCATCACCTCCACCATTTTTCCTATTTATTATGATAGTGTTGCACAGTTGTCCGGCGGAAAAGTTACTTTCCTGGGATCTACCTTTCTGCCCGATGCGCTTTACACGTATGCACTCTCATTTGCTTTTTTGGTGATAGCCGCTATATCTCCATTATTGTCAGGCATTGCAGACTATAGTGGCAATAAAAAAATATTCATGAAATTTTTCTGTTACATGGGTGCGCTTGCCTGTAGCTTTCTTTATTTTTTTACCGCATCTACCCTGTGGCTGGGCATAACATTGGTGATATTTGCTTGTATAGGTTATGCCGGCAGCATAGTATTCTACAATGCTTACCTGCCCGAAATTGTAGAGCACAAAGACCAGGACCATGTAAGCGCTAAAGGATTTGCCTATGGCTACATAGGAAGTTCTCTGCTGCTTATCATCAATCTTATTATGGTGACTAAACCCTCGCTAATAGGGATAACCGGCACAGATGCCGTTGCTATGGCTACCCGTTGGTCATTTGTAACCGTAGGCGTTTGGTGGATTGCATTTGCCCAAATAGCATTCCGGTATCTTCCGACTAACCCGTTTGGAGAAGTGAAAAAACAAGCGGTGATAAATATCTGGAAGGGCTACCAGGAATTAGTGAAAGTTTGGAACATACTTAAAACAACCAAAAGACTAAGACGTTTTTTAATGGCATTTTTTGTTTATAACACGGGTGTAAGAACCATTATGCTCGTGGCTAATTTGTTCGGTTCAAATACTCTTCACCTGAAAGAAGGTCAGCTTATCCCAACCATACTAATCATACAGTTTGTAGCTGTCGGAGGAGCTTACATGTTCTCATATATAGCCAAAAAGAAGAGTGATGTTTTCATGCTTAAAGTAGCTACATTTATTTGGGTTGGTGTTTGTGTCGGGGCATATTTTACCTACACCGCATACCAATTTTATGCCCTTGCATTTTTTGTAGGATTAGTAATGGGAGGGATACAAGCGCTCTCACGTTCCACCTATTCTAAAATGCTGCCTCCAACAGAAGACCACGCCTCTTTCTTCAGCTTTTACGATGTGTGTGAAAATGTAGGCAGCGTGCTTGGCTTGTTCCTTTATGGCTGGGTATATGATTTCACCCATGATATGCGAAACTCTATTGGCTTTTTACTCTCGTTATTCGTATTCGGATTTATACTGCTCAACAGGATTCCGAAGAATGAAGTGGTGAATGCGTAGCGTTCTTTTTTAAGACTAATTGCCAGCCGGGCTCCGGCTCTCCTGCCAAAAGTATTGGCGTGTCTTCAGGCTATAGTAAGCCATTTTATCACCAACACTAACCTTCAAAAGATTGTGCTGCATGGATTTGACATCTGTCCAGCTACAGGGTACAATAAAGTTTCCTGTTTTGTCTATTAACCCATATTTGCCACTAATGCTAACAAGTGCAAGATCATTTTTAAAATCATTTGCCTGGTTGAATTGCGGCGGAATAACCATCGCGCCGGTTAGGTTAATGAAGCCTGTCAATCCGTTAACCGTTACCCTTGCAAGGCTATCGCAAAAAGGATAGGCAGAAGCATATTTATATGGGATAACCAGCTTGCCTTTTTCATTTATATATCCCCACTTTGAATTTTGCATAACAGGAGCAAGCCCTTGTGAAAAATATAAGGCATCCTCATATCTGCAAGGAATGGCAAGCTTTCCGGAGGTATCGACAAATCCTCTTTTATTATGCAATTGCACTTTTGCATATCCGTTGCGAAAGTTTCCATTAGTCAACAAATCGGGTGTAAAATCATATTTTAAAGGGATTTTTATAGTACCTTTTCGGTCACAATACCCAACATTAAGTCCCTTTACCAGCATGGCAATACCATTTGAAAAATCTCCTATATTATCATAGTTGAAAGGGCATACAACATTTCCGTGCAAATCAATTAACCCAAATTTTCCGTTTATTTTTACTACAGCAAGGCTATCATTAAACCGGCCTGCCCAATCATAGTTGCAAGGGATTACAAAATCGCCTTTTGAATTTATATAACCATATTTATTCGAAGAATTTTCAACGCTTGCCAAGCCCTCCGAAAAATCCAATGCATCAAGGTATTTAGCCGGAATAACTTCATCTCCCAGCAGGTTTATATACCCGAAAAGATTATTTTTTTCTACCTCCGAAAGGCCTTCTACAAATTCAAGAATTTCCTGGTATTCAAATGGCACCATTATCTGCCCTATGCTGGAAATAATTCCATAAAGTCCACCCTTTTTTACGATAGAAAGAGTTTTATGAAAATGATCCGCTTCCTCATAAATGCAGGGAATTATCAGCTCCCCTCTTTTGTTAATGAACCCCAATTTATCATTGAGAGCCACAGCAGCCAGTCCGTCAAAAAAGGCTGTATCAGCCCATTCATATTTATACGGGATACGTAGTTTGCCCGTGCTATCTATATAGCCCCATTTGTCGCCTTGCTTAACAGCATAGTAAATAGTTCTTGAAAGAATCAAATCCGTATCAGCATATTGCAGATAGGGATAGTCAGGATAAACTTGTTGAAAACGGAGAATGGTTTCAGGTTTGCTATCCATGGTGTATATAGAATAAATCTTCCGCCAGGCATCAGGCACATTCTTGTTTTTGGGATAATTTTTTACAAATCCGTGATAGTCTTCTATCCGTTGATGAATGGTAGAAAGTTTGTAAACAGAATCTTCTGCAGGTCCTTCATAGGGGCTTTTGGGGTATTGTGCAATAAAGGCAGTGTAGCTTTGAACGGTATGCCGTTCCGTCAGCGTTTTGAAAAGAAGTATCTCATATCGTTTTTTTGCTTCATCAAACTCCAACGATTTAGGATATGTTTCCATGAAGGTTTTATATGCCTGGTAAGTATTTTCTTTTCCCGCCAGAGTAAAAGCAAGCAGGTCTCTAAGGTCTATCGCCTGCGGAATCTTGGTAGAAGTTATGTATGTATTGATATAATGATTATACCCTTCAAGGGTATTTTTTACAGTTGATAATATATATGCTTTGTATTCTATACTGTCCTGTAAAGCCGCTATATTAGCGGAATCAACCCCGTACTGTTTCCAGTTCAATTTTTGTTTTGCGGTAGAACTTGGATACGCCTTTTTTGACTTTAGGATATAGACGTAAGCAGTATCAACATTATAAAAGTGGTTATCGCTGCGCGATGTAATAAGACTCAAACCATACGTAGCAGGGACATAGTTGCTTTTACTTTGTAATTCTTTGGTGAATAATTCCCTTGCCTTAAAATAATCGTAAACAGATAACGCCTTGAATGCGTTTTCAATACTTCCGGCTTGAAGTATGACAGGACAAATAATATTTGCAAGGACAAAAAGGCAAACTGCTTTTTTCATGGTGCAAAGTTAGTTATACCTCGGGCAATTGTAAAAGCGTCCTAAATATTAAACACCCTCGAAATAGAAAACCCTAATTTAAAGCCGCCTTTTGTCCAGGTGTCTCGGGTATAGGGAATAATATTGTTCTCATCGAGGAAGGAAGCATTGGTGAAATTTATTTCAAACACATGTCCTCCTGTCTCCACTTCATAGCCTATGGAGATGGGATTATAAAATGGAGAGGCTGTATTATTCGTTCTGTACTGCGAGATGACATAATAGTAATCAAAAACGATGCTCGAATGCCTGTTCAGCATAACCCTTCCTCCTGCTCCCAGAAACGGAATGGTGTTCTCATCTGTGGCGCCATTATTCACATTTTCACTGGCAAGAACATAATTGCGATGTTGTATACCACCCAATAGCTCTAATGAAACACGATCGCTGAATCGGCGGTCTAAAATAAGTTCACTGAAATAAGAAAGCCTGTCCGAAAATTGTTGGGGTGTAGTGGAATCTGCTCCGCTATATAAAACGGAACCAAGTTCGGGCGTTACACCTATGTCTTCGTAAACAGCAAGTGAAACAGGTATGCCTGTTGCATTTTGGGTAAGCACTCTGTATTTGGCGTCTACATCAATTAATTCCTGTTGTTTGCTACGGGTAACGCCAACCATTAAATTTTTGGTAATACCGAACTGAAAAGCAAATTGAATATCAGAAGCAACATCAAAGCCGTAAAGCGTATGGAAGCCTCCGTCGCCTTCTCCACCTGCGTTTCCAAACCTATGTAAAATAAAAAATTCCATTACACCCGGCGCAACTGTTTTGGTTGTCTCCACATTTACGAGCTTCGTATCTTTCCATGTGGGTGGTAATTCTGCTGGTTTGTTTTTTGTAGTATCAACAAGTTTCAGAAGGTCTTCCTGCGATTTTGCAACGAATGCAATGGAAATGAATGCAAGGGTAAGAAGTAACGAACTGTATTTTATTTTCATAATAAATTAGATTATTACTTAACGTTATATGGTTTCATGGTGGCAGTAAGTGTAACTGCAATTTGCTTGGCAATGTCGCTTCCAATCACCGACGGAACTTTAATACTGTAATCGGCAGGAGCAACATTAAATGTAGTTGCAATAAAAATAATTCCGCTTTGAATCGTTATCGTTCCGGGTATAGTTATAGTTTTTTGCACGCCGTGCATATCCATAGTTCCGGTAACAGTAACCTGGTTAACGCCGTCTTTTGTGTAATCAAGAGTTTGGTTCACTTTGCCCTTAAAAACGGTATGAGGATATTTTTCGCTTTCCATATAATCCTCATTAAAGTGCTCCTGCATCAAGTGTTTTTTGAAAATAAAATCCGTGTTGGAGATACTGATTTGAATATCCCCGGTGGCAGTGCTCATCACCGGCTTCGATGTGGTATTTGAGGCAGCAATATTTTCGATGGTTGCAGCTGAAAAAAAACTAACCCTGCAAGAGTCTGCCATATAAATTTGTGCTTCGCTTTTTATAAAGCAAATAAATAAGGCTATTACCAATATTGCAATTTTTTTCATAATAATAATATAATATTAGGGTTAGAATTTATTTGGGATTATTGTGGAGCTCCATTGAGCAGCCATACTTTAAACTGATTACTTGTGCAAAGGTCAAGAGGAAGTTCAGGATATAAAGGCATTTTCTTTTGAATGAAAATCTGTTGCCAGAATTTACTCGACTGACCACCGGTTGCAGAACTTTGGAGAGAAGCGTATGTACTAAAGTCACGGTTTGACCCGGTGCCGGGAGAATGGCAACTGGTATTCATAGTACCACAATTAATTTCAATAAGAACTTGCATCGTATTGGTGTACGTCAGGTTAGTTGTATCGCAATTCTGGGGCAGGTTTGCCGGAGCTACTGCATTATCCTTGCAGGAATATATGCTTATTATACATACAAGTAAAATAAGTCCGGGTAGTATTTTAATTTGCTTCAGCTGCATGTTTTAGAAAATATAAGGACAAACTTGTTAATAGGGAATTTATTGTTCTGACTGGCGCAGGACAAATATATTCTTTCTTAAGCTGACAGCATCTTTTAAATCATATAATTGATGAAAATGAATTTGATTATTTAGGACATCCCCTGGCTATCCAGGCTTTAAATTTATCTAAGATACATTGATCCCATCCCGCCTGTTGAATTTGTGGCATTTGTGGCTCACTGCTGCCATTACCAAACAGGGCCTGGTATAATAGACCGTCTTTATAAACTGCATCTATACCGGTGTATGAGGTGAAATCATATCCGCTGATAGATCCGGAAGAATGACAGCCGGTATTATTGGTAGCACATTGAACGTTTATTATTGTCTGCATTGTATTGCTATCGGAGGAGTAAGTAAGCTTAGCGGTATCACAACCCGAAGGAACATTGACTGCTATAGCAGGGGCTGCACCCTCCTTGTCTTCGCATGAATTAATGATAACAACTGCTAATAAAAGAATAGTGCCAGCAATAAGTTTATTTTTCATGAGATAAGCAACAAATATAATAGTACTCTATAATAATTCCTTAAACGAGGAGAGAGACCGTTAGCATATCAGATGCGCTTTATCCTAATAAGGTTGGCTTTGGTATAAATAAAACTTGTTAGTCTCTCAACAATCCCAAACAAACTTCCTTATCTTTATCTAACTGGGCTTTCAGTTCAGCCAGCGTATTAAATTTTTCTTCGTTGCGTATTTTTTTAAAGAAGGAAACCTTTACAGTCTTTCCATAAATATCCTCATTAAAGTCAAAGATGTGTACCTCCATGCTTCTTCCTTTATTCTCTATAGTGGGATTCATGCCTATGCTCATCATTCCCTTATATAGCTGTAAGGAATAAGGGGTATGTG
>Ga0206873_1009_pt1 | contig 69296 bp, 60 predicted proteins | sample Alteio_BWOrgCont_11_FD_152631 | JGI IMG/M metagenome (GOLD analysis project Ga0206873, IMG submission 152631) | Enriched cells from forest soil in Barre Woods Harvard Forest LTER site, Petersham, Massachusetts, United States -... | ecosystem: Environmental > Terrestrial > Soil > Temperate forest >...
AAAATATCGTTAAGCTCCCCTTTTTCTTAGCTATTCTCACTTAAATAGCAGATAAACAGCCAGTATAAGACAGCCAAACCCGGCAATATGATGAAACTGCAACACATTGGTTTTGAATACAACCAATGAAAAAACAATAAATACCGAGAGGGTAATTACCTCCTGTATCACTTTGAGCTGCAAAAGGGTAAAAGGTCCTCCATTTTCCTCAAAACCAATACGATTGGCAGGTACCTGGAAAGAGTATTCCAACAGGGCTATTCCCCAACTGATGAAGATTACGGCAATAAGCGGAAGGTTCTCAAAGCCCTTCATATTTTTAAACTTTAAATGCCCGTACCAGGCGAAAGTCATAAATGTATTAGACAGGATTAAAAATACGATGGTTATAATGGCTCTTTTCATAGGAGTTATTTTAAATGGCAAAAATACTTCTCTTTATTATACAGAGAATGCAGAGGCAGACTATGTCCCTTATTTTTCGCAAATTTGCGCTGTAATTCAATTATACTATGCCGAAAATATCTCACAAAGGCTTGTTGATGCCAGCATCGCCCATCCGCAAATTAGTTCCTTATGCCGAAAAAGCCAAGAAAGAAGGCAGGAAAGTATATCACCTGAATATAGGTCAGCCGGATATTAAAACGCCTGATACTATGCTCAATGCCATAAAAAACTTCTCCTACCCCATTATTGAATATACCCATAGCGCAGGCATAGAGACCTATCGCCGCAAACTGGTTGAATATTACAAAAGGTATCACATAGAGCTTGATTACACCCAAATAATGATTACTACAGGCGGCTCTGAGGCTATAGAAATTGCCATGATGACCTGTTTTAACGAAGGTGATGAAATTATTGTGCCTGAACCTTTTTATGCCAATTATAATGGTTTTGGCTGTGCCGCTGGAGTTACGATAAAGCCTATTATATCAGATATTAAAACCGGTTTTGCCTTGCCCCCTGTGAGTGAATTTGAAAAGATGATTACTCCCAAAACAAAGGGAATAATGATTTGTAATCCCAACAACCCTACCGGCTATCTCTATTCCCGGGAGGAAATTGAACAACTGGGAGCATTAGTTAAGAAACATGATTTATTTCTTTTGGTAGATGAAGTTTACCGTGAGTTTTGTTACGACGGCAATGAACATTTCTCAGCTATGAGGCTGAAAGGAGTAGAAGAAAATATCATCATGCTCGACTCTGTTTCCAAGCGCTACAGCGCCTGTGGATTGAGGATAGGAGCCATTATAACGAGAAATACCCAAATACTTGATACAGCTTTGAAGTTCGCACAGGCGCGCTTAAGCCCGCCTACTGTGGGGCAAGTAGCGGGCGAGGCTGCCATCAACACTCCCGATTCTTATTTCAAAGAAGTGGAAGCGGAATATACCCGCCGCAGAGACTTGGTAGTAACTATGCTCAATAAGATTGAGGGGGTATTTTGCCCAAAGCCCAAAGGCGCATTCTATTGTTTTGCCTCACTCCCCATTGATGATGCAGATACCTTTTGCCAATGGCTGCTCGAGTCTTTTGAACACAACGGAAATACGGTTATGCTTGCTCCGGCTAGTGGTTTTTATTCCACTAAAGGACAAGGCAAAAATGAAGTGCGCATAGCTTATGTGCTTAATACCACCGATCTAAAAAATGCTATTGACTGCCTCGAAAAGGCATTGCAGGTTTACCCGGGACGGGTGGTTAAAAAGAAGCTCATAGCCAATAGCTGATAGCCATTAGCTTAGTTAAACATTCATTGTTAATAATTTTATGTTGAGGCATTTTATATGCCTTAACATTTCTATTATCTTTGATATCATTAAAATTAAAAACCATGAAAAAATATTTAGCTGAATTTATCGGAACATTTTGGCTCGTACTGGGCGGTTGTGGAAGCGCGTTATTATCTGCCGGCTTTCCAAATGTTGGAATAGGTTTATTGGGAGTTGCACTCGCTTTCGGGTTAACGGTTTTAACTATGGTATATACTGTAGGACCTATTTCCGGGGCGCATCTTAATCCGGCAGTTACAGTTGGTTTATGCGTTGGCGGCAGAATAGGCGCCAAAGAAATTCTTCCCTATGTTATCTCTCAAATAATAGGCGCTATTGCGGCAGCCGGAGTCCTCTATATTATTGTAACAGGCAATGGTTCGTCCATAGGTAACTTTGCGGCAAACGGCTATGGAGAGCACTCCCCAGGTCATTATAGCATGCTCGCTGCAATCGTCTCGGAGTTTGTTATGACATTTATGTTTTTGATAATCATACTAGGCGCCACCGATGAAAAAGCTCCCAAAGGCTTTGCCGGTATTGCCATCGGGCTGGCATTGACTCTGATACATTTGGTAAGCATTCCGGTTACAAATACTTCTGTTAACCCTGCCCGGAGTATTAGCCAAGCCTTATTTGTCGGAGATTGGGCTTTGTCGCAACTATGGCTCTTTATCGTAATCCCTATTGCCGGAGCAATAGTAGCGGGAGTAGTATATAAGTTTCTTGCGAAAGCTGAGTAAGGAAATTATTGGTATTTAATTAGGAATTAGGCATTTTCGACTCTTAACTTTCCATTTTCAATTCATATCTGCATCTTTTCTATCTTTGCAGCCCTATGAAGAATGTAGTTTTCCGCGAAGCCTTACGAGAGGCGCTGACCGAAGAAATGAGACGGGATAAAAACGTCTTCCTAATGGGTGAAGAAGTCGCTCAATACAATGGAGCCTACAAAGTAAGCCAGGGCTTGCTTGATGAATTCGGACCGGAAAGGGTTGTAGATACTCCCATTTCAGAACTTGGTTTTACGGGTATTGGTGTAGGTGCTGCCATGAATGGCTTACGCCCGGTAATAGAGTTTATGACCTTCAACTTCTCATTGGTCGCTATAGATCAAGTGATAAACTCCGCCTCCAAAATGCTTGAAATGTCGGGCGGGCAAATCAATGTTCCAATCGTGTTTAGGGGACCTACAGGCTCTGCCGGAATGTTGGCTGCGCAGCACTCCAATGCGTTTGACAGTTGGTATGCCAATTGTGCCGGACTTAAAGTGATAGTGCCATCCAACCCGCTTGATGCCAAAGGACTACTAAAGTCCGCTATACGTGATAATGACCCTGTTGTTTTTATGGAATCGGAACAGATGTATGGCGACAAAGGTGACATTCCCGAAGGAGAATACCTTATTCCTATTGGCGTTGCCGACATTAAAAGAACAGGTACGGATGTTACCATCGTTTCTTTTGGCAGAATTATGAAAATGGCTATAGCGGCCGCAGAAGAACTTCAAAAAGAAAATATTTCCGCAGAAGTAATTGACCTTAGAACTATACGCCCTATTGACTATGCAACGGTGATTAACTCCGTTAAAAAGACCAACCGTTTAGTGATAGTGGAAGAGGCCTGGCCTCTTGGCTCTATAGCTACTGAGGTAGCTTTCAAAGTACAAAAGGATGCTTTCGATTATCTCGATGCGCCGGTACGCCGTGTGGTATCTGCTGATGTGCCTCTCCCTTACGCCCCTAACCTGATTGAGTTAGCGCTACCTAACGTAGCCAAGACGGTAAGGGCTGTAAAGGATGTGATGTATAGAGGCTAATAGCTGGTGGTTAATAGTTAATAGCTAAAAACGAGTAATTGGCAGAACCCGAAGGGTTCAATATCATTAACCGCCGGAGTATCCGGTGGAAATGTAAATAAGTTAGACTTACAACCCTGAAAGGGTTGAATTTAAATCATTCCTTATCTTTGTTTCTCTTGTTCCATACCCATAAACCTATTTGAATGAGTAGCTTTCGCCAGATAACATATCAAATTGTAATAGGCACCAAAAACCATAAGAATACTCTGTCTGAAATTTATTGTGAAGAATTATATAAATATATCTGGGGAATAATAAAAAATAAAGATTGCCATTTATATCGAATAAATGGCATAGAAAATCATATACATATCGTTTCTGATTTACATCCTTCCATCTCGTTGGCTGATTATTTGAAAGACATAAAAGTTGCAAGCAGTATATGGATGAAATCAAATGGAAAATTCCCTCTATTCGAGGGTTGGCAGGAAGGCTATGGAGCATTCACCTATTCTGCTAAGGAAAGAGACAGTTTGATAAAATATGTGAAAAACCAGAAAGAACATCATAAAAAGGAAACATTTTTAGATGAATATAGACGTATCCTCCATGAACATAAAATTGAGTTCGATGAAAAATATTTGTTATAACTCTTCTTTATTCAACCCCATCCGGGGTTGAGGAATAGATTATGCTTCTCTCCTACCGATTTCGTCGGTGGTTACTTATATTTAACCCTTCGGGTTCTGGTAATTCTACCTAATTGTTTAGCAATTAGTCGTATAACTCAAACTTAATTGCTTTCTTGTCGTAGCCCATATCCTGAAGGTGTTGTATGGCTTCTTTGATCATCACTTTCCAGCCACATAAATAAAAATGCGCAGGACGTTTATCAGCATATAGTTCCTTATAAACCTCATGTACATAACCCTTCTTACCTGTATATGCCGGACTATTCTCTCTCGATAAAACAGTAGTAAAGCGAAATCCGGGCATGGTACGACTCAGTTCTTCCATTTCTTCTTTGTAAAGAATATCCTTTTCATAGCGGGTTCCGAAAATCAAGTCAATATTTTTATGCTCTGATTTTTTATTTACCAAATCAATCAAAAAAGAGCGGAAAGGCGCGATACCTGTGCCAGTACAGACTAAACAAATGTCTGTGTCTATTGCTACAGGTGGTTTCATAAACTTCCCTGCAGGCTGCGAAAGCGGCAACTTTGAGCCAACTTTCACTTCATTAAAAAGATAGGGTGTACCCAAACCCTGCTCATTGAGCGAGATTACAAGTTCAATAATATTAGTTCCCTCTGGAGCGGAGGCAATGGAATAAGAACGGGTAGTAATTTTTGAAACAATAGGCAAATCAAGCATTACAAACTGCCCGGGTGCAAAATGGAAATTCTCAAAATCAGAAATGCGAAAGAAATACCTTTTTACAAGGGGATTAACATCCATTATATCTACTACTTCGGAATTATAAAACGTGTACGGCATACTTATTTAATTTTCTTTAAAGAACTCTCCACTACTTTCAGCATTTTATCGTCAAAGTCAAGATGAGTAACAATCCTAAGAGCATTGTTGCCAATCATGGAAACAAGGATATTATCTTTTTTCAACGCATTTGTAAACTTTTCTGCCGGCATAGAGGAATCGAGCGAAAATATGATGATATTAGTTTCCACGGGCAGCATATTCATGACATACCTTTTATTCGCAATAATCTTTCCAATATGTTTCGCTCGCTGATGGTCCTCTTTCAATCTTTTGATATTGTTATTCAGCGCATAAATGCCTGCTGCAGCAAGGTATCCACCTTGTCTCATACCACCACCGAATAGTTTTCGTATTCTTCTTGCTTTGGCAATAAATTCAGCGCTGCCCAACAATACAGAGCCTACAGGGGCTCCCAGCCCTTTGGAAAGACAAACTGAAATGGAATCACATATCTTGCCCCATTCTTTGGGGCTCTCACCTGTTTCCGTAAGTGCATTGAAAATCCTTGCCCCGTCAAGGTGCAGGCTTAGGTTATTTTTTTTACATACCTGCGAAATTTCTTTTGCATTTTTGAGCGTATAATATGCGCCGCCGCCCCTATTGCTAGTGTTTTCAATAGTTACAAGCGAGGTATGCGCCAGCCAGTCAGCGTAGGGATGCAGAGTTTGTTCTAACTGTTTGGCTGTAAACCTGCCATTATCTCCATGTATCAGTTTTGCCTGTGCACCAGAATTGAAAGCCATTCCACCGCCTTCATAGTTAAATACATGAGCTGTAACGTCACATATCACTTCATCTCCCGGCTGGGTATGAACTTTAATAGCAGCCTGGTTGGTCATAGTGCCGGAGGGGCAATACAACCCAGCTGCTTTGCCAAACATAGCAGCAGCTTTCTTTTCAAGCTCATTTATAGATGGGTCTTCTTTATACACGTCATCACCTACTTTGGCATTGAACATAAACTTTAACATGCCGGGCGTGGGGCGGGTTACGGTGTCACTTCTAAGGTCTATTAACATGGTAATGATTCTTTTTAAGGATACAAAGTTAGAGTTTTCGTCAACGGATGCAAATCGTAAATAAATTGTCCTACTTTTGCGCCACCAAAACGAACATGCCGGAAAGTAATTCAGAAAATCGCCTATCGTTCTCCGAACGGAATCCCCTCATATCGAAGACAGTATTTATTGTTGCAGTGATACTGTGCCTTACACCTTTATTAACGCCTCCTACAGCGTTGCTATTAGGTTTAATACTTGCCCAAACCACAGAGCACCCTTTCAGGAAATATAACCACAAAGCCACGCAGATTTTGCTGCAGGTATCTGTTGTCGGATTGGGATTTGGCATGAACTGCATGGCTGCCGTTAATGCGGGGAAAGAAGGTATTTTGTTTACTGCTATATCCATACTTGTTGTTTTATCACTTGGCTATTTACTGGGCAAGTTATTAAAAATTGAGCCCAAAACATCGCATCTTATCTCATCGGGAACAGCTATTTGCGGAGGCAGCGCTATTGCAGCCATCGCCAAAGTTTTAAATTCCGAAGAAAAAGAAACATCTGTAGCGCTGGGCACTATTTTCATACTTAACTCTATTGCCTTGTTCATATTCCCTATGATAGGACATGCTTTAAATTTAAGCCAGCATCAATTTGGCGTGTGGAGCGCCATTGCTATACAGGATACCAGTTCAGTAGTCGGAGCGTCCAGCAGGTATGGAGCACAGGCATTACAGATAGCCACTACCGTAAAACTTGTACGCGCATTATGGATAGTACCTCTTGCCATTGCTACTGCCTTTATTTTCAAAAAAGGAACAGGTAAAATAAAAATCCCCTACTTTATTCTTTATTTCGTTCTTGCCATGATAATAGGAACCTATGTTCCTTTCATATCTCCTGTTATTCCATACCTTACAGCAGCTGCCAAAGCGGGGCTCACACTCACCTTGTTTTTAATTGGAGCGGGCTCATCCTATAAAATGTTGAAATCGGTAGGCTACAAACCTTTACTGCAAGGAGTGTTACTTTGGATTTTTATCAGCCTTACTGCCCTTTGGGCGGTAAAGAACATTTTGGGATAGAAAAAACAATAACAAACAAATATTTTTTACCATTAGGCCGTGGCAGGCTTTTCAGCTATTCCTTTAGCCAAAGCGCTTTCTTCTTTTTGCCTCTTTTCCTTCCTTTCTTTTTCTTCCTTTTCTTCTTTCCCTTCTCTCGTTTTATCGGTAAAACCTTTTCTCGTCATCTTACCCCAGCTTTTTTCACCAAAGAATAAACTTACGTATCCCCTGATAGCCGAGAATGTTATGAACGGATGGAAAAAAGCAGGTTCGAGCAGAACGGCGTACATAAGCTTGAAATAATCGGACATCTTTTTATACTCATGGAAAGTTTCCTCTTCAGCCATAATAGCAAGTATGGAGAACATAACAGCAAAGGTGTAAACAAAAAGCAGCAACAGGAAGAAGAAGTTCCAGTTGATAATATTCAGGTAGCCGAGAATAATGGTGAATACAACGCCAACGGTCTCAATAATAGGCGCTAGAAATTCGGCTATAAACCAGTATGGGTAGCTCAACAAGCCTAATTTACGGTAACGAGGATTTAAAAAGATTCCTTTATGAATCCACAAGGTTTCGGCACAACCGCGTGACCAGCGACTACGTTGGTTCCCCAATATCTTATAAGATTCAGGCACTTCGGTCCAGCAAAGCGGGTCGGGAATATATGTGGCCTCATACGGAAGCTTATTGTCGTGCATATAACGACGCATACGAACTACAAGCTCCATATCTTCACTAACTGTCTTTAAGGTATATCCGCCGCACTTCACCAGAATCTCTTTATCAAATAAACCAAAGGCACCTGAAATAAGAAGCAACCCGTCCAAACGGCTCCATGCCATCCGGCCAAGTAAAAAGGCACGGATATATTCCAGCACCTGCACCCGGGGGAGAAAACCTTTTGGCACTTCCACTTTCACCAGTTTCCCGTTTTCTATCACACAGCCATTTGCAATCCGGATAACCCCGCCGGCAGCTATTACTCTTTTTTTATCTGTACGTTCCAGGAAGGGCTTGATCATTCGCAAAAGGGCCTCTTGCTCCAATACACAATCCACATCAATACAGGTTAAATAATTATACGCGGTTGCATTCACACCAACATTCAGCGCGTCTGCCTTACCCCCATTTACTTTGTCAATAACAGTTAATTTTTGATATGCGGGATTGGTTGACTTATAAACCCCGAGCACTTCTTTGGTAGGAAGATGTTGGGGAATTTTAATGTCTCTTTTTTCGAGATGGAAATTAGCAATTAACTTTTCCATGGTATCATCTGTGCTCCCGTCATTCACAAGTATTACTTCATAGGTATTATAATGTAATGCCAATTGGGTACGCACATTGTCTACAATGCTTTTGCTTTCGTTATGGGCAGGGGAAATAATTGAAAGTGGCGGGGCAAGCGGAGAATTGAGAATAGTATTGTAATTGGAAAAACTATTTTTAGTAAAATATACCCGCATAGCCTTATATGATATATAGGCAAGAATGAGGTATGTCGAAAAAAGAAAAAGACAAAAGACAAATACTATCCAGGTAATTATTTCTAACGTAAGAATCATGCTTTACTTGTATTTGGGGTTGAGAAATTGAAACCCGGCTTTATTTTCTGAAGGGCGGCAATAGCTTCAGTACTCAATAATTTATTCTCACTGTGAACAAACTCTTCCAATTTTTCACCATTATAGCTTTGCTGAAAAAAGTGAATTAAGCGGATGGAAAAAAGCTTTACAGTATCTTCCTTATGAGACAGCCATTGGCTAAAGTCAGGAGCTTTGTCCCTGTCTAATTTACGGAGAACATCTAAAATATTAATCTGCTGCCAGTCTGAAAGCGCATTTTTCAATCTTCCTAAAAAGTTAAGTCCGTCGTAGCCTTTTAAATTAACCAGGGCTATTTGGGCTTCCTGCTGAAGATAGATGTTATGATGCACAGCATATTTTTCAATTTTGGGAATATGTGTTTGGGCATTTATCTGTGCAAGTTCTTTTATAGCAGTAGCTTTAACGTGCCAGTTTTCATTATTAAGGCTTCTCAGGGTATATTTCATAATACACACTTCCTGGAAAAGCCGCGATAAATTATCTTTTGATTGCCCGGTCATATTGCGGTGCATGTTTAAAATCTCGAGAGCCATAACATGGGATTGCCCGGAATTTCTAATATGCTTCGAAAATTGCGGCTTTGCCTGTTGAATTACTTCATTAAGCTCTTCCTCGGTTGAAGCGAATGCCGCGCTCATCACTAACCCATTTAGGGATGATCTTATGGATTCTGCTTTTTTCTCAAAACGAATTTTGCGAAGGCGCAAAATAATTGCGGCCAGAAAAATTATTATGGCAGAATAAGTAAAGATAAGAATCCCCATCACCACAATGGTTTCAATGTGATTGACAAAAGGATAGTTAACAGTATTTACAACGCTTTCTGCACTCATTTTGCTGTGAAGTTAATTATCATTCCATTAGTTACGTTACTCACAAGTACCGAATTGCCTGTTTGTTTCGCGGTTGGAGCCGGGGTAGCGCATGTCCATGTGGAGGGAACAAAAAATGTAAGGTTATCCATAGGAGCCGGGCTAATAATATGGAGTTGATAGCCGGTTGCATTTTTAAGGACAAAAAAACGTACATTGTTACGGGCTGCCCACCAATCCCCAAAATCGCGTATGGTGCTTATATGCGCTGTGTTTTGTATGCTGTCAAGCAATCCCACCTCAAATTTATATTTATAGCTCACTACATTGGGGTGTATAAGAACACACATTAATCCTCCGTATTTGCTTATTTCATGCGCAACAGCTAATGCCGAATCCAATCTCTTATCCATTTGCGGAAGCGCTTCATCTTCTATGGTGAGGGGAAATTCAAAAGCAGGAACTTCTTCATCATAAGCGCGGTCATAGTTTAACTGGTATGGCAAATGGGTTAATACATCATTAGCGGTTACATCTGAACTATACTTGTATCCTGTTGCTATAAGGCTCTGCGGTAATGAATATGGAAGTGCAAGGTTTCCGGGACGGAAAGAAATTACCTGCTGATCTTTTACAAAATGATCGAGTAAGAATTTGCTTACCCTTAATTCCCCTAAAACTGAACCTCCGGAGGTAAAAGTTGCTGACTTTACAACAGGGTGATAGGTAGGATACATTTCTTTCCCAGTTCCCAGTGGAAAATCCATATAAACCTTGGAATGGGCAACAGAGTGGCTTGCTATTTCCATTTTCATAGAATCCAAAGCCAGTAAAGGTTTTACTACGGAGTCATCAAAAAAGGCCTTGTCATTCCAATCTAAAATATATTTTGTCTGATAGAAATAAGTGGTTTTTATTTTTCTTGCAAATTCCATTTTAGCAAAGACTACTGCATTAAATACCGATAAGGTGTAATCGATATCATGAGTAATACAAAGCGTCAGCTTTTTATTATCCTGAACAGTGCCTAATGTAACTGCAGTTTTAGAAGAAGAAGTGTAAATATTTCTTACAATTCTAAAAACGAGATCCATACTCGGTTCATAGCTGTTTACATATGTTCTGTGGGCTTCCAGCGCCCTGTCATCAGTAGCTGTTAATTCCCAATATCCCAAATCCATCCCAAAGCAATAGGCTTTTCCGCCTCCCGCATAATCCCGTTCAGTCAAAAATGCCATTCCATTGGGATAAACCATTAGCGGACTACCCATTAACCCGCTATAGTTAAAGGTCCCTTCCGATTCTTTGAATAGCTGCGGATTAGCAAGGCTTATTTCCTTTTCTTTTGGATCGGTGAATTCTTTTAATATTGGACTATTAAAATTTGAAATCCTGATCCTGTAATTTTGATTTGTACCATTTGATGTATTAAAACCAAATACCTGGTCAAGTCCTCCATCCACACATTGACCTATCAAAGTTCCGCCTCTTTGCGGAAAATTAGTTAACTTGGCTAAGATAACCGGATTGGTAGAAGCATCAACGCCGGGATAGACATAAACCACATCATTTTTCAAGGCTTCGTCTACATTCGTATAAAATTTGAAAGGAATGCCAAATGATTTAAATGCGTGCACTAATCCCATCCAGTTTGAGTTTTGGCTGCTATCTAATAAAAGAACGGCTATTCCATAATCTTCTCCTGTTGCATATTTTTTCCATGAAGTACGATGCATAGGCTGAACAATGCTCGCATTCATTGGCCCCTTTACACCGGGGAAAATATATACACTGTCCTTGGTAAGGTCTGTCAATGGATTGGCCTCGTCCCTGCTTTGTTTATATTTGAATAGGAAGTAACCTACCGCCAATAAAAATATAATCAAAATCAAATTTCTAATTATTCTCATCATATTAGAATCGCTTCGTTAATACCATTTGTATATAGTACATATTTCCCCATAAATTTGTAGGAGGATAGTATTCAAAATATTCATAACTTACCATGGGTCCAATTAGCCAGTTATCGGGCAACCTGGTTTGATATTCGAGTCCTATTTGTGATACATAAGTAGGTTGAGGAAGAGGGAAATCAACATCCACAAAAGGTTCGCTTCCCAGAACGCCAAATAAAGCCAGATAACTCTCCTCGTTTTTGAAAGAATACTTGAGAGTCAACTCCTGTGATACATAGATGGCAGGGCTTTTAAGCGCAAAATAAGGCCTGTATGAAATAGAAAATTTACTGGTTGCAAAATAGGTAATAGAAGGGTCAAAGATCCAAACATCCTGGGGAGGGATTGGAGGAGTTTCCACTATGTCGATAAAGTGCATATATATCAACCCAATAGAAACTTCAACTTTAGGAGAAAGTTTTTGATAAAGGTCGGCATTTGCATTCCATTGAGGAAAGGTAGCATAAGCGTATGAATATGCCACAGTGGCATCACCATAGGTATTTGTTGAAAATTTTGGATATGCCCCTACCTCATATTGCAAGCCCTGGCGCCAACCAACGGGCAACGAGTAAATTGAAGCATATGAGACTTGTGCGGAGACAGGACAATACTGGAAATTTCGCATATACTGAAGCCATACATAATGCCATGGACCGAACGGGGCTGCAGTAAACGAATTATTCAGGTATCCTAACTGCAATGAATTTTTCAACACTTTTATCTTGGCTTCGGTATGCAAATTATTCGCATCCTTATTGGTATCATTCACTTTACGCAAAGTATCGAGAGTATATAGAGATTGCCGGTATCCTGTGTCATTCTCAATAGAAAAGAGTGCATTTGCTCTTTTTACCATAAAGTCGGTGTAATACCTTTGAGCGCCAGTATCTCTTTTCACTGCTTTTTTTATACTATCATTTCTTTTAACAAGCGCTACAATTTCATCTGAGTCGAGGCTTGCTGAATCTATTTTTTGAGGATGCATCATACTTGGATATCCCGCAAATATTGAATCCTTTAGGGCCTTGTCGCAATCGGCAACTACCAAAGAATAATGGTTCTTTAATAATTCAACATCGGTAAGGGCGTCGTATGCATCCATATTATGAGGTTCCTTCTTAATAACTCTGGATATAATTGCTACGCCGGTATCGTATTTATACTGCACAGAATACAATTGTCCCATAACTCCGATGTACTTAAAATCATACCCGGCAGGCGTCTCCTTAACATCTTCCCAGCAAAAAACTTTGCCTTTAAATATCAGGTAGTCGGTGTTATTAGGATACCACTTTGTAATAGTATCCATTTTCAACTCTGCATCCCCGTACCTTTTTTTCGTAGCATCGCGTTGGGCACCAGCATAAAGCGAATCGGCTGTTTTTTGCCGCATGTGTTCATGTATAAGCTTATATAAATCTATAGCATCCTTGTTTTCCGGGTGTTTTTTTAACACGGTGTCAATCGTTTTTAATCCGGCAGAATAATGCCTCAAGTTATCCTCAGCGCTGGCTTTGGTAATCATCAAGTCAGTCCTGTCGCCCTTAACAGGTAATTTAATACCGGTATTGGCAACGGAAAGGGCTTGTTTATAATTCTCTGCAATAAGTTCATTATCGGCAAGCGCCTGGTATGCATCCAGGTTTTGAGGTTCTGCCGCAATTACCTGCTTGAGCATTATTCTTGCTGTATCTGTTTTCTGCAGGTGTGTAAGCGTACTACTCCATAATATTTTAAAATCGGAATTGGTTGGATATTTAAGCGATAATTGCCTTGCAATTTTTTCAGCCATAATATACCCGCTTTTGGAGGATGAATGCTGCGCTGAATCAAACAACGAATCGGCTGTTTTTTGCCTGATAGCTGCCAAAATATCTGCACTTATAATTCGTGCAGATGTGTCATTAGGGTTTTTGAGAAGCAAGGGCTTTACTAAATCATATGCTGTACGTAACTTATTAAGGTCTTTCTTAGCTTCGGCAATTTTAAGGACATAGGTTTCCGCATCTACCTTAGGAATTAAAAGCGCTTTATGGCAATCAACTATAGCCATTGAATCCTCTTTCGTCCATAGTTCGACATCGGTTAATGCATCATAGGCATCCAAGTTATTTGGATATGCCTTAAGGACTTTCCGCAATATAACTTTAGCCGTATCATACTTTCCCATCCATGAGCATAAAGCTCCATAAAAAGTTATGTAATCAGGATCGTTAGGGTACTTTTTAAGCAGAGGAAGCATAATTCGATTCGCCTCGTCAAAATGGTTTTTATAGGCTGCTTTTTGAGCAACACCTAACAATGAATCCGGGTTTGGGATCGAATTTGGAGCTGAAGTTTTGACCGAATTTGGAGCTGGGGTTGGAACCACATTTTGTGTCGGTTTTTGTGCCGAATTCGGAGCCGGGGTTGTACCAGAATTTGGAGCCGAATTTTTCGTAGATGTTGGAGCAGGGCTCGGGACCTGAGCCGGACTTTTCGTCAAGTTTTGCACCGGGCTTTGAGCCGAAATGCCGCAAGCCAAAAATAGCAATGCAAAGAAAACAAGTAAATATCCCTTCATTACTGATTTACGGATTTGCTCCGGTCGGTGAGTATTTTTTCTATTCTAATACCTAAAACTTGAGGGCTAAATGGTTTAGCAACAAATTCATCGGCTCCAATGTGAAAGGCTTCCAGTTCGGTATTTTCAAGTCCCATGGATGTTAGGACTATAATGGGAGTTTTAAGTTTGAGTTCATTTCTTACCAGTGAAATAATTTCCATTCCATTGCTAAATGGCATGTTAATATCAGTAACAATGAGGTCATATTGGTTTTCTCTTATATTTTTAATGGCATCTCTGCCGTCGGGAACAAGCGAAAGTTCATACCCCTTCTTTTCCAAATAAAACCCAAGGGCCTTTAGCAGCAACACATCGTCTTCAGCAATAAGTATTTTATACTTTTTCATACCACATTCTCAATTTCATTATTTATAAACTGTTGCAAAAGTAACAAATTAAACCGTATTCTGTATGGTTTTCAGTTCTTCCACCGCTTCTTTACATATTCTCACAAACTCCGGAATTTTTTCCAATATAACATCCGTCGATTCTGATTTTTCAATAACACTTATCACAGGCCACAATTCCTTCATTCCAATAAGCATAAATGAGGATTTCATTTTATGGACAAGCTTCTTCAACGCAACCACATCTCTATTTGTTACATACTGGCTTATATTATTCAGATTTTCAGGTATTTCATCAATCAATAAGGCTACGGTTTCCTTCATAAATTGCTCGTCGCCATCGGCAACTTTGTTAAGTTCAGCAAGGTCAATATGGTTATTCATACTATTTAAGTTAATACAGTTGCATACTCAGGCGGCAAATTTACCAAATGCTCCATTTTATCAAAAAGATCTCTAGGTTCAAAGGGCTTTAACAGGTAGTCATTCATTCCTGCAGCTAAACATCTTTCATATTCCCCCTGCAAGGATGCTGCCGTAATAGCAATTATAGGAATATGATTAAAGCCGGGGCCCATTTTTGTACGGATATGCTTTGTGGCTTCAAATCCATTCATTTCAGGCATTTGCAAATCCATTAATATCAAGTCGTAAGTTTTTTTCTCAAGCATCTCTATCGATTTCTTTCCATCTACGGCAACTTCTACTTTTATACCTTCTTTTTCTAACATTTTAACGCCTACCTTCTGGTTAATAATATTGTCTTCTACCAGTAATACCGAAGCTCCTTTAAGATGTTTGTATTCATTGTACTCTTTCCGGCTAATCTTTGTTTTAGTTTTATCGTATGTGTATTTTTTAAAATTCAGAGAAAAAGAAAACAGGGAGCCTTCATTTAATATACTTTGCACTGAAATTGCGCCTCCCTGCAATTCAACAAGTTTTTTCGAAATACTTAATCCTAATCCCGTACCATATTTACGCGATACCGCCGGATTCGCTTGTATAAATGGCTCGAAGACAGAAGGTATTAAAGTATTCTCAATTCCAATTCCGCTATCTTTTACAGCAAAATCAAGTATAAGCTGGCCTTCGTCCTCATATTGCTTGGTTACTGAAATACATACCTCGCCATCTTGTTTGTTGTACTTTACTGCATTATCTGCCAAATTCCATAATATTTGTGATAGCCTTACATGATCGCCCATTATCATCGCGGGTATTTCCGGAGCAAGGTATGTATTTATTTTAATATTTTGCTTTTTCGCTTTTCTTCCAAGGGTAAGCACTGTATTGTCTATTAATTCTTTTAGGCTGAAAGGTTCCTCTTCCAATACAATTTTACCGGCATTAATTTTTGAAATGTCGAGTATGTCATTTATAATAGTAAGTAATTTACGGGCAGAATCCCTTACCCCCTTAAGGTAGTCGTTCTGTTCCGCATTTAACCCGGTTTGCGACAAAAGGTGAGTCAACCCTATAATGCCGTTCATAGGAGTACGGATTTCATGGCTCATATTAGCAAGAAAAACTTCCTGGTTGCGGCTTGCATCTGCTCTTTGCAACTCGGCTTTTTTCTTTTCATTAATATCTCTGCAAATACACAGGATACCGGCTGCATCATTACCACCCGAAACCAATACCGTTTTTATCTCCACCCATTTTTTTTCGCCATTCCTGGTTATTACCTGCAGTTCCATTAAAGCTTCCCGTTTTTTCTTTAGTATCCATTCTTTAAACAGTTGCTCTACCCTGTCTTTCCATTCAGGCGCAATGACGGTGGAGTAATGTTTGTTCAGCAGCTCCTGTTTATCATATCCCGAAAGTGTTTCAATACGCGAACTGGTGTATGTGAGGGCGCCGAAGTAATTAAATGTACAGACCAAATCGCCGGCTCCTTCTATCAATGCAGCATATTTTTTTTCTTCTTCCAATACAATCTTTTCCGCTTTCATTCTTTTTTGTATATCGAGATTAATCACCAATAGACCTACCAGCAAAAGGAATAAAATGATACCGTTTCTGATAAAAATAAGGTTTAGATTATTGCGCATTTCCACTTGGTTTGTAGTAGTCTGCGCAGCGAAAATAAAATCCTCATTCTCCCGTGCCTCGTTTATCTCTCTTTTTACATTATAAAATGATTCTTTTACTTTTTCCGAATTCAAAATTTGCCATGCAGCCTGTACCGAATCCCTATATAAACTTAGCGCATCTGTAAGCATATGCTGCTGCCATCCCGCTTCTTTTTTAAGAACTGTAAAGGTTTTTTGCATTCCGCTGTCACCAACTTCTGCAGCTTCAAGAGTAGCAATCCCATTATAAATAGCCGGAGGCAATGTTTCACAAGAATCGAAATATTTTTTATCTCCTGTTGTAAGATATTTACGGGCTGCCGTTTCAAGAGATGTTTCCTGCTCGTTCATTTTACTCATGGTATGTAAAACAAGCCGGAGCCTTGAAATATCGTCGGCAAACGCAATCGATTTTTTACCATTGATATAAGACAGGTAACTAACCCCGCTCATCAACGCAACTACAAAAAAAATTGAAACCAATATTTCCTTTTGTATCTTCAACAAATCAAATATATTCTGTTTTCCATATTAAAGAACAAATAGGGGGATCCAATAAATATCTGATGCGGCGCATTTTCCATTTTGCTACGTAAATACTTAAAAACTATCAGAAGCATCTCCGTTTATATCGATATAAATTTACTCCGCTTCAAAATTAAAGCAAATTACCAACAAAAACAAGCTTACAGATAACATACTATTGACAATCCATTGTTATTACAGAATCCATAATAATATCTGATATACAGGTATTTAATAGATAATAAATAAAAAGGAAAGGATATATGTAATAGAAAAGGTTCCTTAGTGTCCTCCGGACGCTATTACTTGTTTCTTTTTAAACTTCTGCAGATAAAGTAGCGGGATGCAGCAAAGTAAAAATGCACCGCAAAATAAATAAACATCATTATAAGAAAGCAAGGCAACTTGCTTCATCATAGAACCATCTATAGCTTTAAAGGCCATATCCCTCGCTGCATTAATACTATATCCCTTTGCAAGAAATGCGTGGTAAATAAAGTTATATTTCTGGGTAAAAGCATCGTTATAATTATTGATATGCTCTATCAGCGTATTGCGGTGTTGCGCCAACCTCGAGTCCAGGAAAACAGTACTGATGGCTATACCGAAAGAGCCTCCCAACTGCCGCATCATGTTATTCAATCCGGTCCCCTGCCCTATTTCCTTTCCCCTTAAATCCTGCACTGCCAGGGTGGTGAGTGGAACGAAAAGAACCGACATTCCTATACCCCTTATCACTAAAGGCCAAAAGAAATTCTGGGTTCCTGAAAAAACATTTGAGCTTGCCATCATATAGGAAAAAATAAAAAACAATATCATTCCCACCGTAGATAAAATTTGCGCAGGTATCCCACGTTTCAGCATAGTGCCGACAAAAGGCATCATACATATGGTGGCAATTCCGCCCGGAAAAAGCAATTCACCCGTTTGAAGCGCCGAAAAACCTAATATGCTCTGGCAAAAAACAGGAAACACAAACACAGAGACATACATGGCAAACCCCAGCATAAAAGAAGTGAACATACCGATAGCAAAACTTCGGTGCCGCATTATGCTGAAATTAACCACAGGGTATTCAATATTCAATTCTCTCCATATAAACATAATAAGGAAAATAAAGGCCGCAGCCCCCAAACCAACTATGTAAGCAGTATGAAACCAGTCTTCTTGTTCTCCTCTTTCTAAGACCACCTGCAAACTACCAATGGCTGTTGCCAGAAACACTATTCCCCACCAGTCTATCTTCTCATCCTTCCCCGTTTTGGGCGTATCCCTGATAAAAGTGGTAACTAAAAATACTGCAATTGCACCCACCGGAATATTTACGTAAAAAATCCAGGGCCATGAAAAATGGTCGGTTATAAATCCGCCAATGGTAGGTCCTACGGTTGGGCCAAATACAGCTCCTAACCCAAAGAGCGCTGTTGCCATGCCTATTTCGTTCGGAGGCCAGCTTTCAATAAGTATAGCTTGGGCAGGTGAAAGTAATCCTCCTCCTGCAAGTCCTTGTATAATACGGAAAATTATTAGTTCGGTAAGCGTGTGCGCATGTCCACAAAAGAAGGAAGCTATTACAAATGCAATAATTGAAAATAGAAAATATTGTTTGCGCCCGAACTTGTGTCCTATCCAACCGGACATAGGAAGAATAATAACGTTGGCAACCGTGTATGAAGTTACCACCCAGCCCACATCATCAAGCGTGGCGCCCAGGTTGCCCATAATCTGCGGAATTGATACGTTTACTATCGTAACGTCAATCAATTCCAGCAATGCCGCCAGAATTACCGTTATGGTAATAATCCATTTCCTCGCTCCAGTTTCAACCATAGGTTAGTATAACAAGACGCAAAACTAAGAATTCTACTTTTTTACACGCAAAGAATATTTTAATCCTCTATTTAATAGGAACTTGTAATATTCTGTTTTCCTACTAAAAATGAATCTACGTTTATGCGAGACGGAATGCCCCAAGAATTTATCCCTACTTATTTAATGAATTCCGAATAATCGGGGATATGGAAGAAATATTCGCTGTATTTAAGACAAACATCTAATTGGTCGGAGTAAAAGAGACGAATATTGCTCATGTTTTTATCAAATGCCTTGCAGAAGTAAAAACCTGCTTCTGTTTGAGTCATACGTTTCAGATAGCCTTTATCATTCAAGGTTTTATAAAGACATACTATGGGCAACACCGCACTCCTTGTCTTGGGAATGAATATAAACTTTCCCTCATCATTCCTTACTAATCCGAGCCTCAAAAGGTAGGAAAACAGCTTCTCCCCGGCGAGTTTTGTTTTAAAAATTTCAAAGAATGAAAGCAAATATTTTCCACTCCCTTTTTCCGCCATGTCAAAAATGGCATGCGCATCTTCGAGCGGAACCTTTGTAAAGCCGGATAATTCATACCCGGGCATTCTGATCGTAACCTCGCTCATTACCAGGTTTTAATATTGGGTTTTTAACATCCCTTGTAAAAACAGGTAGCAGATAAAAAAAAGCAGGATGGCAAAGTACGTAATGAAACTGCTGAAAAACTTAACTGATAGTGACTTCATAGTATTGAAGTATTGATTTTTATACTGCAAAACTAAGCTATCAATCCGGCTTATGCGTTAAGCCAATATTATCAAAATATAAATACGGTAAAAGTAATAAACCGGGAATTGTTAATAACCGTTATGCATTTGTCATTCTGATCCTGTCTCGCCTCAGGCATGACGGGAGAATAATCTCCATTATAACCAAGATGCTTCGCTTCTCTCAGCATAACAATAGCTAAGAGTGTTATTTTCCAAGTCTTTCTATCGCCCCCCTCAATTCCGCATATATAGGCACTTTCTCATTCTTTCCAAAATTATAAAGTACTATAACATCATGGGCTTCTGCCGAAGTTTCATGTTTGCCATTTAAAATACGGTGATGTAGGCCAATGCTGGTAGTTTTTATAAACTCCACACGCACCTCAATGATAATATTATCGGGATAAAACAAAGGCTTCGTCCATTGGCAACCGGTGGAAACAAGTATGGGACCTATTTTATCTTTAGAATATTCCCGCATCAACCCTATATGTTCCCAGTAATTTACCCTGGATGCCTGTATATATTTAAAGAACATCACATTATTGATATGCCCGAATAAATCCATTTCGCTCCAGTCCAAGCGCAGTTGCAGCTTTACAGGGAAATGATGGGTGTGGGTTTCCTTTTCCATTGTGGTTTTTGAATAAAGAGGCAAAGATAGGACATAGTAGATATAAGCTATGGATGTAAGTGCATTGTAATTGCAAGTAAATTCGCTATTTTTGTAATATACTTTCCAAAAACTATGATTAATCTTTCTAAAGAATCCACCAACCCGGATAAAAAAACCGATAAAAAAAAGACGGAAAAAGAAACCGAGGATCTAAAAGAAAAGTTGTTCTCGCTTCAAAATCTTTTATTTGCTGAAAAGAAAAACAGCTTATTAATTATTTTGCAAGGTATGGATGCCTCGGGCAAAGATGGAACCATACGGCATGTGTTCTCTTCCATGAATCCTATGGGAGTAAATGTAAAAGCCTTTAAAGAACCTACGCCGGAGGAAAGAGAACATGATTTTTTATGGAGAGTACATTCCCATGCTCCCGCTAAGGGCATGATTGAAATATTCAACCGTTCACATTACGAAGATATACTTGTGCCTACGGTACATAAAACAGTAGATAAAAAACTGCTCAAAAGACGGTATGACATTATCAACAGCTTTGAGCAGAACTTGTCGGATGGCGGCACAATCATCCTGAAGTTTTTTCTTCATATATCTAAAAAAGAACAAAAAGAACGGATTGAGGCAAGGCAGACTATGCCTCAAAAAAAGTGGAAATATGACCCGGCAGATTCAGCAGAGGAAAGCCATTGGGATACTTATATGAAACTGTATGAAAAAATATTTGAACGTTGCGGCCCTGCATTTCCCTGGCTCATTGTCCCTGCCGACCATAAATGGTACAGGAATCATTTTATTGCCAAAGAAATTGTTAAAACATTGGAATCATTAAAGATGAAATATCCGTCGTAAAAAATGTACGTAGAGTTTCTAAAAGATATCCCACCTAACCTTATCAACTTCCTGCTTGTAGCAGTTTTCTCGTTACTTATTGGTATGGAACAAAGGAGGCGGCTTATTAATGAGGCTCCGGAAACTGTTTTTGGCACCGACCGTACTTTTACACTGATTGGTATAAGCGGTTTCATATCATATATTATCAGCCCTCAAGACCTTATGCCTTTTATTGCCGGCGGCATAATTATCGGAGCATTACTGGGTATATATTATTTCCAAAAGATAAAGATTCATAAGCTGTTTGGGATGACGAGCCTGGTAACTGCCCTGATAACTTATTCTCTTACTCCGCTTGTTTATACCCAACCCAGATGGTTTGTTTTACTGATTGTAGTGATTGTTATAGTAATTTCAGAAATCAAGGAAACACTCCTTAAATTTTCAAAAAAGTATGACAACAACGATTTCATTACACTGGCCAAGTTCCTGATATTAGTCGGGGTCATCCTTCCCCTGCTTCCTAATACGCCGATTTCGGCAGCTATTAATATTTCCCCTTATGAACTTTGGCTGGCTATAGTAGTAGTATCTGCTATTTCATACATAAGTTACCTGCTCCGAAAATTCATTTTTCCCGACAAAGGCATATTGCTTACCGGCTTGCTCGGAGGTCTTTACAGCAGCACTGCCACCGTAGTAATATTGGCACGAAAAAGCAAGGAAGGCGTCCCGGGAAGCAGGGTGATAGCAGCCATGTTTCTTGCCATTACCATGATGTATGTGAGGATATTCATATTTGCTGCGTTCTTTAATATGGAAGTAGCCATAAAACTTTTGCCATACCTTATCGCACTTATTATAATCAGTGCTTGTATCGCAGTTTATTTCAGCATCCTTAAAAAAGCTTCAATAAATACGAATAATGAAACATTATCAAAAAACGCGCATCAAAATCCTCTTGAGTTTAAAACGGCTGTTCTGTTTGGGTTCTTATTTGTTTTATTTGCAATTATAACAGGCTATGTGGTGGGACATTATGGAGCTTATGGAACTAAAATGCTTGCGTTGGTAGTAGGTGTAACAGATATCAATCCATTTATCATCAATCTTTTCCAGGGCAAATGGAATTTAGAGACCATAGTGATCACTCTTGCAGTGCTGAATGCCACAACAAGCAATATCCTGTTTCAAATGATCTATGCACTTTTCCTTTCCGAAAAGTCACTAAGAAAAGAAATAGCTATCAGTTTTTCGATCCTGATTGCAGCAGGTATTGTGGCCGTTCTTATTTAACTTGATTAGTATCCCAGAACCTTCAGCATGCTCTTATAGCTTTGTTCCTTGGCAAAGAGCCGTGTGGTAATTTCTCCGTCGTCGTTCTGGTCAATAATTACATGCTTGGGAGCAGGAATAAGACAGTGTTGTATCCCGCCGTATCCTCCCAACGATTCCTGGTAAGCGCCCGTATGGAAGAATCCAACATAAAGCGGTTCATCTTCTTTATAATTAAACTTAGGCAGGTAAACTTCATTGGTATGTAATTCCGAATTGTAATAGTCAAGACTATCGCAGGTAAGCCCGCCAAGACTTACACGCTGATATTCGTGATCCCAGTGGTTGAGGGCAAGCATAATAAAACGCTGGTTTATTCCCCATGTATCGGGCAAAGTTGTAATGAAAGAACTATCAATCATGTACCAAAGCTCACGGTCGTTTTGCCATTTTTTATCCAGTACGGAATAGAGCGCAGCCCCACTCTCGCCGACAGTAAATGAACCAAATTCAGTAAATATATTCGGTTCGGGAATTTCATTCTGGTCGCAGAAATTCTTTATCTGCAAAATGATTTCCTCAATGAGATATTCATAATCGAATTCGAAGCCTAAAGAATTGCGTATAGGCAATCCACCGCCAATATTCAGGGAATCGAGACTGGGGCAAATTTTCTTCAGCTGGTAATAAACTTTAAGACACTTGGCAAGTTCTGTCCAATAATATATGGCATCCCTTATCCCTGTATTAATAAAGAAATGCAGCATCTTCAACTGCACTTTTGGATTTTTTTGGATTTTTTCCTTATAAAAGTCGACTATATCTTTGTAACGAATACCGAGGCGGGATGTATAAAATTCAAACGTCGGCTCTTCCTCAGCAGCAATACGTATACCAATATTCAGTTTCTTTTTTACAGAGCGGTTATAATATTCCAGTTCCTCTTTATTATCAAGTATTGGTATCAGGTTAGTGAATCCGTTATTAATAAGTTCACTTACATATTGCTTATATACGGGACGCTTGAAGCCGTTGCAAATAATAAATGTATCCTTGGTTATTTTGCCTTCCTTGTATAGGTCTTTAATAATAGGCATGTCAAAGGCAGAAGAGGTTTCAAGATGCACATCTTCATTGGAGAGCACTTCATCGAGTACAAAAGAAAAATGAGAGCTTTTAGTGCAATAACAATATCTATACTTACCTTTGTAGTCGGCTTTAGCCATTGCTACATTAAAGAGTTTTTTTGCTTTTTGTATTTGGGAACTGATTTTGGGGAGATATGTAAGTTTGAGAGGTGTTTTATATTGTTTGATAATAGACATGAGATTGATGTCATGAAAGTAGAGTTCATTGTCTTCCACGCGAAATCCTTCCTGCGGAAAATTGAAGGTTTGTTGTATGAGATCAAGGTAGGTGTTTTCCATTTCGGGTGAGTTAAATTAGATTGAGGTTGCAAATGTAAGTAAACTACTTTGAAAAAAGAATGATAAAGTAACTGAGTTGGATTTATGAAACAGATAAGGTTGATAGAAGTAAAATCGGAGATAGGAGCAGGCACCCGCGGGGCAAGCATGGGTATTGATGCAGTGAAAATTGCAGCGCTCGATTTTGGAAGCAACTTTTTCAAAAAAAACAAGTCGGTGAAAATTCCTGTGGAGAACAATCTGTTGCTTGAACCTATACAAAATGAATATGCCAAACGAATTGCAGGTGTATTTGGTGTTGCAGAAAGGTTGGCAAAAGAAATACAGAAAGCAGTGGAAGCGCCCAATACTTTTCCCATCGTTTTATTGGGCGACCATAGCTCTTCTATAGGAACAGTAGCAGGAGTTAAAATGGCTTGCCATGATAAAAGACTTGGCGTAATATGGATAGACGCACATGCCGACATCCATTCACCTTATACTACTCCTTCAGGTAATATGCATGGAATGCCTATTGCAGCCATGCTCGACGAAGATAATTTAGAAAACAGGGTTAATAATCCTGATGAAGGCACTATAGAATATTGGGAAAAGTTAAAATCGTTGGGAGGAATAAAACCGAAAGTGCTTCCGTCCGATTTAATTTACGTAGCTGCAAGGGATATGGAAATACAGGAGATTGCTATTATGAAAAAACTCAAAATCCGGAATTATACTGTCTCCGAAATCCGGGAAAAAGGAATAGAGAGGGCGGCAGTGGAAGTATTAAACTATCTCGACAAATGCGATATTATTCATATTTCGTTTGATGTAGACAGCATGGATCCATCCATTTCCCGCGGTACCGGAACACCCAGCAAGAATGGAATTACAGAGAGAGAAGCCGGCAATTTTATTTCACGCTTGCTTTATAGTAAAAAAATAACGTCTTTTGAGATTGCCGAAATAAACCCGACACTGGATAAAGAAAATGTAATGGCTGAAAATGCTTTTGAAATATTGCAAAAAGCCGCTAACCAAATAACGCGCGTTATATAGAATTATGCAGAGCATCCACCACCTCATAACCGAGGCTTTGAAAAAGGCAATCACTACCCTTTACAAGGCTCCAACCGAAAATCTCAATGTAGTAATTCAGCCCACCCGTGAAGAATTTCAGGGTGATTTCACTATTGTGGTTTTTCCGTTTGTTTCCTTTTCAAAAAAGAAACCTGATGAAACCGCCAAGGAAATCGGGGAGTTTGTAAAGAATGAATTACAGGAAATAGAATCCTATAATGTTATTAAGGGTTTTCTTAACCTGAGTGTTTCAAAAAAATACTGGATTGATTTTTTAAAATCAATTTCTGAGAATTCTGAATATGGCTTTACAAAGCCCGGAGCAGATTCTCCGGCTATCATGGTGGAATATTCCTGCCCCAATTCCAATAAGCCTTTGCACCTTGGACATGTGAGAAATAACCTGATTGGATTTTCAATTTCAAGGATATTGCAGGCTGCCGGAAACAAGGTTATTAAAGTAAATTTGATTAATGACAGGGGCATACATATATGTAAATCCATGTTGGCATGGAAGAAATGGGGTAATGGAGAAACACCTGCTACTGCGGGTTTGAAAGGAGATTTTTTGGTTGGCAAATATTACGTTTTGTTCGACAAGAAATACAAAGAGGAACTGAAACAGTTAATAGCAGAGGGACTATCGGAAGAAGAAGCCGACAAAAAATCACTACTGATGGGTGCAGCGCGTGAGATGTTGCGTTTGTGGGAGAACGGAGATGAGGAAACTATCAATCTGTGGAAAATGATGAACGCATGGGTTTATGAAGGCTTTGATGCGACATATAAAGCCATGGGAGTTGATTTCGATAAGACTTATTATGAGTCAGAAACCTATTTGATGGGAAAAGAAATCGTGGATGATGGCTTGATGAAAGAAATATTTTACCGGAGAACCGACCATTCTGTATGGGTAGATTTGACACACGACGGATTAGATGAAAAGTTAGTGTTGCGTTCCGATGGTACTTCTGTTTATATTACGCAAGATTTAGGAACTGCTTATTTAAGGTCTCAGGATTATAAATTTGATAAATTGGTTTTCGTGGTTGCTAATGAGCAGGAATATCACTTTAAAGTTCTTTTCTTAATCCTGAAAAAGTTGGGATACAAATGGGCGGATGGCTGTTATCACCTGTCTTATGGCATGGTTGAGTTGCCTGAAGGCAAGATGAAATCAAGAGAAGGAACCGTGGTAGATGCTGACGACCTGATGAAAGAAATGGTTGACACAGCAAGAGAGATAACTAAGGAACTTGGGAAGATTGAAAACTTTGAATCACAGGAAGCGGAAATGCTTTATAAAACCATTGGTATGGGCGCGCTAAAATATTTTATTTTGAAAGTTGATCCAAAGAAAAAAATGCTGTTCAATCCCCGCGAATCAGTAGATTTTGAAGGCAACACCGGACCATTCATTCAATACACCCATGCACGTATTTGCTCCCTATTGAATAAAGCAAAAGACATGGGTTATTCCGCAGGGACTAATGTAAGCGAGATAGCCGACAAAGAAAAAAATCTGATTCGGAAGATTTATGAATTTTCTGCTGTGGTGAAAGAATCTGCAAATACATACAACCCGGCATTGGTAGCCAATTACACCTACGATTTAGTAAAAGAATACAATGGCTTCTACCACGATTACCAGGTATTGAAAGAAGAAAATGCAGAGCTAAGGAGTTTCCGTATTGCCCTATCAAAACAAACGGGACAAGTAATTAAAAGCGCTTTCTGGCTGTTGGGTATTGATGTGCCGGAGAGGATGTAGGCACTTCGTGCAGTTATAAATTATGAGTTATAAGTTATTTCCGAATTGGCATAGTCATGCTGAACTTGTTTCAGCATCCCAATAATACTAATGCAATGAAAAAACGGCATAAAACGGCTATTTATCAATGGATAAAATCCTAAAGTGATTTTAATTACATTTGTTGAATGAAAGTTTTTTTGATTTTAATTCTATCTTTTACTTTTATTATTTCTGCACGAGCACAGGATTACCCTGATAGCGGGTTTACCAATAAAGCAGAAGCAAAGAATTTAATGGTAAATGGATTGAAGGAGGGGAAATGGGTCGAATATATTGATGATACATTGCAGGTTACAGCTAATGAAAGTAAAGCATCATTTTATCGTCTTTCAATTTACAAGTCAGGGAAAATTTACGGCATAATAAATCAATATTATAAAAACGGTAAAATAGAATGTACTACTCCATATACTGATGGCAAAAGGAATGGCTTAGAAAAGGTTTATTATAAGACTGGTGAATTGGAATGGGAAATACCATTTACTAAAGATAAAGAAAATGGAATATCAAAAAAATATTACACAAATGGTCGTTTAGAATTTGAATTTCCTTATACTAATAGTAAACTAAATGGGTTTGAAAAAATCTATTACAAGAATGGGAATTTACAATCCGAGACAGAATGGCTATATAGTCATAAGACTGATAATACCAAAAACTATGACAAAAACAGCAATGAAATAAAATAAGCCGTTTTATAGAGTTTGCTTCGCAGAGCCTCGCAATGACGAATTAGCACTTTTCCCTTTCGCCTTTTCCCTTTTACCTACAGCACCAACTTTTTGTGCCTAAATGGTTTGTTGGCATCTTCACCTAAGCGTTTCTTTTTATTCTCTTCGTAATCGGTGTAACCGCCTTCATAGTAATAAACAGTTCCCTCGCCTTCAAAAGCGAGGATGTGTGTACAAACACGGTCAAGGAACCAGCGGTCGTGGGAGATGATTACTGCACAACCCGCAAAGTCCTCCAAGGCTTCTTCCAAAGCACGTAGTGTATTTACGTCAATATCGTTTGTAGGTTCATCGAGTAATAACACGTTAGCTTCGGAACGCAGTGTGAGCGCCAGTTGCAGACGATTACGTTCACCACCCGAAAGTATTCCGCATTTCTTTCCTTGATCGGGTCCGCTGAAATTAAAACGGGCAACATACGCACGGGAGTTTAGCAAACGCCCGCCCAGCATAATGTTTTCATTACCCCCTGAAATAACTTCCCAAACAGTTTTGTCCGCATCAATAGAAGTATGTTCCTGGTCTATATACGCAATTTTAACGGTTTGTCCTAATTTAAAAGTTCCTCCATCGGGTTTCTCCTGCCCCATTATCATGCGGAAGAGTGTTGTTTTTCCTGCTCCGTTAGGCCCTATGATACCTATAATTCCGGCAGGCGGCAAGCGGAAGTTGAGATCATCGAACAGAACCTTATTTCCAAATGCCTTTTTTACATGGGTAGCATCAATGACGTCATTTCCGAGGCGGGGACCATTAGGAATAAATATTTCCAGCTTTTCTTCTTTCTCTTTTACATCCTCGTTCATCATCTTATCGTAATTCGCAAGCCTTGCCTTCGATTTTACATTCCGTCCTTTAACGCCTGCACGCACCCACTCCAATTCTTTCGCCAATGTTTTCTGTTTCTTTGACTCTTGTTTTTCTTCCTGTGCGAGACGTTTGCCTTTTTGTTCCAACCATGCGGTGTAGTTACCTTTCCAGGGGATGCCTTCGCCACGGTCCAGTTCCAGGATCCAGCCTGCTACATTATCTAAAAAGTATCGATCGTGCGTTACCGCAATAACAGTACCGGGATATTCATGCAGGTGATGTTCCAGCCAATCTATTGATTCAGCATCCAAGTGGTTGGTGGGTTCATCCAAAAGCAATATATCCGGTTGTTGCAACAGAAGCCTGCAAAGAGCAACCCTTCTCTTTTCTCCACCTGAAAGATTTGCCACAGGCGCATCAGCATCAGGGCAGCGAAGGGCATCCATGGCTATTTGAAGTTTGTTATCCAAATTCCATCCGTCGTGCTGCTCTATCAAGTCATTTAACCGCGATTGCCTCTCCACTAATTTGTTCATCTCATCATCCGACAGAGGCTCTGAAAATTTATTATTTACTTCCTCGTATTCCTTTAGGAGAGCATGAATTTCAGCAGCGCCTTCACGTACAACTTCAATTACTGTTTTCGTTTTATCTAACTGCGGGTCTTGTTCCAAATAACCAATTTTATAACCGGGTGAAAAATGAACTTCCCCATCATAGGATTGTTCAATGCCGCCAATAATTTTCATCAGGGTTGATTTACCGGAGCCGTTCAGCCCTATCACCCCGATTTTTGCCCCATAATAAAAGGACAAATAAATGTTCTTTAAAATCTGTTTCCCGGTTGGTAATATCTTACTGATATTCACCATCGAGAATATTATTTTCTTATCGTCTGCCATGTTTTTTGTTTTAATCTATTAGCCATTAGCTAATAAAGGGCTGCAAATATCGTAAAATTTGAAAATAGAATACCAGGTTGAAGCGCCGTATGAGATACTTAATTATCCCTTTTCCTTAAAAGCAGATAGGTAGCGAATATAAAAGCTGCCGAATATATCAGTGTAGCGGCAAAATGAATACCCAAAGGTGATTCTGAATTATAGACAGTTATACCTGCCATTTTCACAGCCGGAATATCTATGAGTTTTGAAATGTTGTGAAAGGGCAAGTAAGCTTTAATATTATCAGGCAACTTCCATCCAATAAGCGGTTCCGCTATTTTACTGTAAACAAGAAAAATTATAATCCCCGTTCCTGCTTTTTTAAATAAAGTACCCATAAATAAAGCGAAGCAGAAATAAGCCAATGCCTGTATAAAATAAGCGAGAAGAAAACTGATTTGAGCGAACATGTCAGCAGCATCAACCGAAGGAGATTTAATCAATCCATATATCATGCCAAAAAGGAACACGAAAACGGCTGTGCAGAGAGCCAAGAATACCAGCAAAATAATTTTTGCCGTAAGAAAATTCGTTAGAGTCCATCCATCAATTATATTTTGTCTTAGTGTGCGGAAAGTAAATTCATTGGTTACGAGAATAATTATCAATACGCCTAACAATAGGTTGAAAAATCCTGCTATATAGGTTAATGTATGCCAAATATCAGGGAAGGTGTAGTAGGATGTAAGTTGGATCATGGCAAGCGGCCCATTTCCTTGTATTTTAAGGGAAGCGATAGAACAAAAGGCCAATACCACCATAACTATATAAAGCCCTGCAAATATCCAGAAAGTAGGATAGGGCATTATTTTCTTTAATTCAATGGATAGAAGCTTTTTCATTTTCCCTGGCGTGTTAATTCAAGAAATTGAGCTTCCAGTGTTTTCTTACGGAGCAACAAGTGTGAAACTGTAATTCCTCTTTTATAAAAATAGTCATTCACTTCAGCTGTAGAGAGGGGGCTTGAGAAGGTCAGTTCAAGCCTGCCATTGCTGTTTATGCTGACTGATTTTATAGCAGGATGCGCCTGCGCCTCCATCTTCAGTTTTTCCATATCACCTGCCACTACTTCAATTATATCACCGGTTCCAAGTATATCCGATACTTTTCCTGATGTAATTATTTTCCCTTTTTGCAATACTGCCACATGGGTACAAACCTTTTCAACTTCATCAAGCATATGGCTTGCAAGGATAATGGTTTTACCCTGCCCGGAAATAGCATGTATAAGTTCACGTATTTCGACAATACCCCGGGGATCTAATCCGTTTGTCGGTTCATCAAGAACCAGTATTTCCGGATCAGCAAGAAGAGCCGCAGCAATGGCAAGTCTCTGTTTCATACCAAGAGAAAAAGTAGAAAAGCGATAATTTTTTCTCTCATGCAAGTTGACTATTTCCAGCACCTTGTCTATATTATCATAGCCAATTCCTTTAATATCGGCTGCAATCTGCAAGTTTCTGTATGCACTCAGATAATGATAAAAATTGGGCGTTTCGAGAAGAGCCCCAATTTTCTTCCTCGGGTTCCCGGCAGTTTTATTATCGAACCATGTATAGCTTCCCGCTGTGGAATTGATAACACCCAATACAATACCCAGGGTAGTTGTTTTTCCGCTGCCATTGGGCCCTAGTATACCAAACACACTTCCCCTTTCAATGGAGAATGACACACCGGAAAGCGCTGTAAGCTTTCCGTATTGTTTGGATAGATTATTTACACTAAGTACCATCGCTCACTCTTTAAGGTGGACAAAGATACTAATAGAAATAAAAAAAGCCCTGATTTATCAAGGCTTTGTAAAATAAATTTCCGTTGCAATTATTGCTGGCCTCCGTCTTGATCGTCTCCACTTTGCTGGCCTTTCCTTGCAGCCCTACGTTGAGCATTATAATCTTTCAGTTTTTGGATTTGATCAGGAGTAAGTATAGCATTTAGCTGAGACTTATATTCTTTGTTGGCCGCTTTATCAGCGCCTTTCAATCCGTCAGGGTCGCTTGCATATTTTTCCTTGTTAGCCTTCCTGGCGCTAATATAATTTGCTACTATAGGTTGTACTTTACTGACTTGGTCAGGCGTTAGCTGGCAAACCTGTGTAAGATGGTCAACCATTTTGGCAGTGGCTTTGTCCTGGGCGTTTGCACAAAATATTCCTGCAAGAATAATTCCGAATGTTAAAATGACTTTTTTCATGGCTTTTGATTTAAAGGATTAGACGTTGGTTTATGTGAAGGGTTTAAAAGTGGTACTTTTATTAATATTCGTTTCTTCTCCTTCTCCAGTTTGAAACACTTTTATTTTCCGGAACAAAATTTACAACTACCTGCTGCTTCCCACTTTGTGAAACAAAAATATTTGCAACAAGGGCAGCGAGCATATTTTCTTCTTCATCCTTTGAAATAGGAGAAAGCATTTCAGGTTTGAAGTAATGAGAAACGAAATTTGTATCAAACTTACCCGACACAAATGCTTTGTGTTGCATTACAAATTTGCAAAACTCCAGCGTGGTTTCCACTCCCGATATTTTATATTCGTCAATAGCGCGAATCATGCGCTGTATGGCTTCTTCACGGTCTTTGCCATAGGTGATTAATTTACTAATCATGGAATCGTAATAGATAGGTATTTCCATTCCCTCTTCAAAGCCGTCATCTACTCTCACACCGGGACCTTTAGGTGGATTGTAAACACGTAGTTTACCAATATCGGGTAGAAAATTGTTGGCAGGATCTTCCGCATAAACACGCACTTCTATAGCATGGCCTCGAATTTCAATTTCTTCCTGTTTGAAACTTAACTTGTTTCCTCTTGCAACATTTATCTGTTCCTTCACAAGGTCAATGCCGGTGATGCACTCGGTAACGGGATGCTCCACCTGTAAGCGGGTATTCATCTCCAGAAAATAAAAATTAAGGTTTTCATCCAGCAGAAACTCCACAGTCCCTGCACCGGAATAATTACATGCTTTGGCAATACGCACTGCACATTCCCCCATCTCTTTCCTTATTTCGGGAGTTAATACGGATGAAGGCGCTTCTTCAATTACCTTTTGATGCCTTCGTTGAATAGAACACTCTCTTTCAAACAGGTAAACAGCATTGCCATGATTATCGCCCATCACCTGTATCTCAATATGGCGGGGGCTTTTCACGTATCGTTCAATAAATACTGCTCCGTCTCCAAAAGCCGATTTAGCTTCGCTGGATGCCAACTTAATCTGTTCTTCCAGCAATTCGGATTTTTCTACCACCCGCATACCCTTGCCGCCACCGCCTGCGCTGGCTTTTATAAGAACAGGGAATCCTACTTTTTTAGCCACTTCAATGGCTTGTTTGATATCAGTAATAGCTCCGTCGCTGCCCGGAACCATGGGTATGTTGTGTTTCTTAGCAGCATGTTTAGCCGACAGCTTATCGCCCATCATGCGCATCGCTTCGGCAGAAGGACCTATAAAGATTAATCCCGCTTTCTTTACTTTATCGGAGAAAGCAGCATTTTCCGATAGGAAGCCATAGCCGGGATGTATACCGTCCACATGCAATTGCTTGGCGACTTCAATAATCTTGTCGGCATTCAAATAAGACTGGGAAGACTCAGGAGGACCAATGCAAACAGCTTCATCAGCATAATTTACAAATGGAGCTCTCCTGTCTGCTTCGGAAAATACAGCCACAGTTTTAATGCCCATATCGCGACAGGTGCGCATAACCCTAAGGGCTATCTCTCCACGGTTGGCTATGAGGATTCTTTTCATGGGCCTCAAAACTATAAAATATAGTTCATAGCCCACGATTTTAATCGTAGGTTACAGTAGGTGTAATGATATAATTGAATGGTTTTAACCATTTTGATTTTAGTTTTAAACCATTAAAATGGTTGAAGGTATTGGATGGTATTCATATACCCACGATTAAAATCGTGGGCTTATCTCATTTATTTTATTTGATGTCTTTACTTGTTTGTTGCGGGCTGCTTTGAGGAGAGCTTTTCCGGGTATTTATTCTGAACGTAAGCCCACCTTCAACAAGGTAAGGCGAGCCAATACCTGCCTCAACATGAATACCTAAGTTTCCAATTAAGTATATGTGTGCACCGCATAAAACCTGAAAACTTGGAACTACCAAATTTGGTTCTTTAAGAAAGCACCCACCATAATATCCAGCAGGAACGATATTATTTGGAAATTCGATATCTGTCCATAAAGATTCTCCTATCCGAACACCAACATAAGGGTCAAAATGTTTATGTATTCTATCTAATGGCAGATGATATAAAAACCGCAAAGCTATATTAGTCCTTGTTATTTTATCTGAAAAAGGATAGGGTCCAGAAGGCCCAGAACCATTAGATTCAGCTGCCCAGTATACTACTTCACCCTGATAGCTTGCAGCAAGTCCTATACTAAACCATTTAATTATACCAACATCAATTGTACCTCCTTCATTGGGTGTAGTGGGAGTAAAACTTGCGATAGGATAAGGGTCGCAATCACAATTAAAATTAGGAATAGATGTTGGAACAGGATAATAAGTGCCGTCAAACCCTAAACCTCCATCAAATTCCGGGCTATAGCCTACCCCTGCGCTTATAACTATCTGCCCGGGCTCATTCTGCGCTTTGCAAAAAGTGAGGAGCGAAGAACTAAGAATTAAAAGTAAAATGACAAGCGGTTTTTTCTGCAGAATGTCGTTTAAAGCCCACGATTTTAATCGTGGGTTACAGTACGCGCCATAATATAATTGAATGGTTTTAACCATTTTTATTTTCTCTATTCTCAATTAATAAGCCATGCGATGAAATAAATTCTTCGTATTCCTGCTGAAAAGTCTTCCGCTGGTGATGTTGCTTTTGGTTCGCTATATACTGGTAAACTTTATCTACTTGCGATTCGCTAACCGAATACGCAGCATAGCCTACTTGCCAGGCAAACTTTTCAGGAGTAATGTTTTGTTCATTTATCCAGTGTCCTGTATTTCCTTTTACTTGTTTTATGGTATCAGTTATAGCCATCTTAGGATTTTGCAAGTATAGCAAATGAATATGGTCAGGCATACCATTGATGATGCGAACAAAACAGCCATATTCAATTAACTGCTCTTGTATATGCTGATAAATTTGAGTTTCAACATTGGCTTTAATTAAGGGATACCAATCTTTGGTAGAAAATATTACATGCAACCATATTTTATTGAATGAATGTGACATTTTTAAACCATTAAAATGGTTAAGGATATTAACCGGTTTTCTATATACCCACGATTAAAATCGTGGGCTAAATATAATACATTATATATTAGTTAATCATTATAGTTCATGGTTAGTTCAGCGCCTTCGTAACCAAATCCGCAGCCTCCTGTAATAGTATTGCCGAAGAGACCTTCAATCCTGAATCATCAATAATTTTCTTGGCTTCTTTTGCATTCGTGCCTTGTAAGCGCACAATAATCGGGATCTCTATTTTGCCAATATTGTTGTAAGCATCCACTATACCTTGTGCCACACGGTCACAACGGACAATACCCCCGAAAATATTCACTAATATGGCTTTTACATGAGGGTCTTTTAGTATGATGCGGAAAGCCTTTTCAACCCGCTCAGCATTGGCAGTGCCGCCTACATCAAGGAAGTTAGCTGGGTCGCCGCCTGCCAGCTTTATAATATCCATAGTTGCCATGGCAAGCCCTGCGCCATTTACCATACAGCCTACGTTACCACTTAGTTTTACATAGTTGAGTTTATAGCTTCCTGCTTCCACTTCTGTCGGGTCTTCTTCAGTCACATCACGCATTTCGGCATAATCGGGATGACGGAAGAGTGCATTGTTGTCAAGTGTTACCTTAGCATCTACAGCAATAATTTTATCATCGGTAGTTTTTAATACAGGATTTATTTCAATCATGGAAGCATCGGAACCATAGAAAGCATTGTAAACTCCGGTTACGAACTTAGTCATGGCTTTAAAAGCATCTCCCGAAAGACCAAAATTAAAAGCAATTTTACGAGCTTGAAAAGCCTGCAAGCCTACCTTCGGGTCAATTTCTTCTTTAAAAATTCGTTCTGGTGTTTTGGCTGCTACCTCTTCAATTTCCATTCCTCCTTCCTGGGAGTAAACAATCATATCACGGCCTTTTTGGCGATTGAGCATAACGCTAAGGTAAAACTCTTTGGTAGGACTGTTTCCCGGGTAATATACATCTTGTGCAATGAGTATTTTATTTACAATCTTCCCCTGTGGTCCTGTTTGCCTTGACACAAGGTTCATCCCTAATATGGCTGTAGCTTTTTCTTTCACGGCATCAAGAGAGGTGGCCACTTTAACTCCCCCGGCTTTGCCCCTACCCCCTGCATGTATCTGGGCTTTTACCACCCAAACGTTTGTACCGGTTTGCTTTTGCAGTTCTTTGGCAGCTGTTATCGCCCCATCAACGGTATTGGCCACTAAGCCCTCTTGTATCGGAACCCCGTATTGTTTTAATATCGATTTTCCCTGGTATTCGTGAAGATTCATAAATAATTATAAGTTAAAAATTATAAGTTATGAGTTAAAAGGCACAAGATAAGAAGAAATGACTTTATAAAATAAAAAATCCCCCAGCCCAGGACCGGAGGATTTTATTTTACGATTTATTAGTTGGTTATTTAGCCGCTTCTTTCTTCTTGTAACGGGTGTTGAATTTATCAATACGGCCTGCCGTATCAACCATTTTCAATTTGCCGGTATAGAAAGGATGCGACATATTTGATATTTCAAGTTTTACCAAGGGGTATTCGTTGCCGTCTTCCCAAACAATAGTATCTTTGGTATCGGCTGTAGACTTGCCCAGGAATGCATAGTCGTTAGAAACGTCTTTGAAAACAACTAAACGATAGTTTTCCGGATGAATGCCTTTTTTCATAGCTTTTTTAAAATTGGGCTGCAAAGATAAATAAAAATCGGAAATAAGCGACAGAAAAATGAACTATTCGAAGACGGATTCCTCACTTCGTTCGGAATGACAGTATTATTGGGCTTTCTGGAGGAAGGGGGTGGCCTCTACCCACCCTTTCCTCCCTGCTTTTCCCGTGACAGTCTTGTCATTCCGAACGAAGTGAGGAATCTCCTAATAACTTGTAAATGTTTATATATTCGTACTTCTAAAAATTATTTTCTTGCATTTTGTATCTTTACTTCCAAAAGGAGTGTATTTTAGTGCAATTAATTTTAAGAATATAGTATGCAGAGTATGCACATAGCCGTAGCAGGCAACATAGGGTCGGGCAAAAGTACGCTCACCCGCCTTCTGGCAAAGCACTATAAGTGGAAGCCTCATTTTGAAGATGCGGATGAAAACCCCTATCTGAATGATTTCTACGAAGATATGCAACGCTGGTCATTCAACTTGCAAGTTTCCTTTCTCCACGCCAGGCTTGGGCAAATACAGCAAATACGAAAGAACAACAAGACCGTAATACAGGATAGAACTATTTATGAAGACGGGTACATATTTGCGCCTAATCTTCATTCTATGGGGCTGATGACCACCCGCGATTATGAGAATTATATGGCTCTTTTTAACGTAGCGCTTGAATTGGTTCAGCCGCCTAATATGCTTATTTACCTACGTGCTACCGTTCCTACCCTTGTTAACCAGATTCAAAAGCGGGGGCGCCCTTATGAGGAATCTATACGGCTGGACTACCTAAAAAGGCTGAATGAACGTTACGAAGCCTGGATGGATGACTTTGAAAGCCAGAAAAAGACTAAAGTCCTGGTGATTGACGTGGACGAAAATAATTTTTCGGAGAATGGTGATGATTTAGGCAAAATTATCAATCTCATTGACCGTGAGTTGTTTGGGGGGCTGTTTTAGAGTTCTGCGTATGCGAGTTTGTCATACTGAGCATAGCGAAATATCTCGGTAACACAGAGATTCTTCACTTCGTTCAGAATGACAAAATACCCTTCACTCTTAGTTCTTCAGTCTTCCCTTACTTATCCAGTCCCTCAAAAGTCCTTTTAATAATATCGGTAGCCTCCATAATTTGTTCCCTGGTAATTATAAGTGGAGGAGCAAAGCGTATAATATTCCCATGCGTTGGTTTGGCAAGCAGGCCGTTATCTTTCAAGGCTATGCAAATATCCCATGCAGTAACACCAGTCATAGGCTTAATCACAATAGCATTCAGTAAGCCCTTGCCTCTTACCTCTTCTATTCTTTGTGAATCAATTTGGTTAAGTTCATTCCGAAAAACATCCCCCATTTCAGCTGCATTTTCCGCTAATTTTTTATCTCTCACCACTTCCAATGCTGCAATGGCAACACGGGCAGCAAGAGGGTTGCCGCCAAAGGTAGAGCCATGTTCATTGGGTTTTATGCAGAGCATTACTTCATCATCAGCCAATACGGCCGATATAGGATAAACTCCACCCGAAAGGGCTTTACCAAGAATCAAAATATCAGGTCTTACATTTTCGTGCTCACATGCTATAAGAATCCCGGTTCTCCCAATCCCGGTCTGCACTTCATCGGCAATAAAGAGTACATTATTTTCCTTACAAAGATTAGCCGCTTCTTTTAAATACCCGTCATCGGGAACAACAACACCGGCTTCTCCCTGTATAGGCTCCACAAGAAATCCTGCCACGTTAGGATCTTCCAATGCTTTGCGTAAGGCCTCTATATTATTATAAGGAATCAGTTCTACCCCGGGAGTATACGGACCGTAATCCTTGCGGGCATCGGGGTCGTCACTCATGGAGATAACAGTGATGGTACGACCATGAAAGTTTCCTTCGCAGGCAATAATTTTAGCTTTATTCTCGGGTACTTTTTTTACCAAATATGCCCATTTGCGGCAAAGTTTCAAAGCTGTTTCAACCGCTTCGGCGCCGGTATTCATAGGCAGCACTTTATCAAATCCGAAATAGGAGGTGATAAATTCCTCGTACTCTCCGAGCGAGTCATTATAAAAAGCCCTTGATGTCAATGTCAATTTAGTTGCCTGGTTAATCAAAGCATCCACAATTTTGGGATGACAGTGTCCCTGGTTTACGGCAGAGTATGCCGAAAGGAAATCAAAATAGCGCTTACCCTCTACATCCCAAACCCAGACTCCTTCACCTTTTTCAAGCACAACAGGCAAAGGGCGGTAATTGTGAGCCCCGTACTGTTGCTCCAATTCAATAAGCCTTCCGGCTTTATTCTTTTTGACAGCCAAGGTAACCATATCAGGGGTAATTATTTGTTATATATACAAAGTTAAGAATTATAATGCATATTTGGAGCAAATTTTAAAATAAATGCCACACGAAATAGCAGAAAATGCAGAAGCGATTGATATTGGAGAAGAAGGAAATACTGTTGTCCGCCACAATAACAGAGTTGTATTTGTAAAAGGTCTAGTACCCGGTGATATAGCTGATATAAAAATAGTAAAGAAAAAGAAAAAATATGCCCTGGGCAGGGTTATCTCTATTAAAACACTATCTCCCATGCGTGTTAAGCCCGTTTGCAAACACTTCGGAACCTGCGGGGGATGCAGCTGGCAGAACCTGGACTATGAAAAGCAAGTAGCATTCAAACAAAAACATGCGGAAGATGCATTTGAGCGAATTGGAAGAATAACGGTAGAAAATAAATTACCTATTGTTCGTTCCGCTAATATTTATCATTACCGTAATAAACTGGAATTTACTTTTTCAGGCAAACGCTGGCTCACACATGAAGAAATGGCTGATACAGCCAACTTCAACCAGCCGGGACTTGGGTTCCACATACCGGGATTGTTTGATAAGATACTCGATTTGCAGGAATGCCATCTGCAGCCGGAGCCTTCCAACTCCATACGGAACGAAGTAAGGGAATTTACCGTAAAAGAAAAAATGCCTTACTTTGATATAAATGCACAAGAAGGTTTTTTGCGAAACATTATGATTCGCAATAGTACAACCGGTGAGGTTATGGTGGTAGTAGTGTTTTTTAAGGATGATGAAGAAATGCGTAACAAATTATTAAGCCACATAACAAAAAAGTTTCCGCAGATAACTTCCCTGCAATATATTATCAACTCCAAGAAAAATGACAGCTTTAGTGATTTGAGCGCTGTTACTTATTCCGGCAAGGAATATATTACAGAACACATGATAAAGAAAAACGGGGATGTTTTGAAATTCCGTATTTCACCTCAATCATTCTTCCAGACTAATACCGCGCAGGCTAATGCACTCTATCAAAAAGTGAGTGAATTTGCAGAATTAAAAGGCAATGAGATTGTATATGACCTTTACACAGGTTGCGGAACCATCGCATCGTTCATAGCTTCTGAAACTGCTTCGGTTGTTGGAATTGAATACGTGGAGCAAGCCGTAGCCGATGCAAAAATAAATGCGGAACTAAACAAAATTAAAAATGTAGAATTCTTTGCAGGCGATATGCAAAAAATGCTGACAGAAGAATTTTGCCGCCATCATGGAATGCCTAATGTGGTTATTACTGACCCGCCCCGTGCGGGAATGCACCCCGATGTGGTGAATGCAATTTTAAAAATGGCTCCGGAAAAAATAGTGTATGTTAGCTGCAATCCATCCACCCAGGCAAGAGACATCGCATTGATGAAAGAAAAATATTCGGTTAAAACCATTCAGCCTTTCGATATGTTTCCTCACACTTCGCATGTGGAGAATGTGGCGTTGCTGGTGAGAAATTAAGGGAAAAGTTTATAAAGGTAAAAGGAGAAAGTAGACACTTTTACCTTTACCCTTTCTACTTTATAAACTCAAATAAACGGCATAAAAAAGATAGTTTTGATATATTATTGTGGCATAATTTTGTGGGTTTTTCATATTAAAATATCAGGGAATAACAGGAGAGCTAACAGGGAAAATAACAGGGGAAAAAGCAAAAATAACAGGGAACCGCTTTTCCTTTAAAATACTGAATAATAACGCATTACATTTTTTTGCTCCCTGTAAATAACAGGCTTTTAAAAAATAGAGCGGTGAAAAAGCATCAAAAATTATTGGTGGGGATTGGGCAGTCATTTTGTTTTTTCTGAAGGGATTACTTTGTACCATACCACAAAGTTACGACACGAAATGGTGCTTTTGTAAAAAGTCAATGACCTCTTTGAAGTGAAATAAAATTAAATAGCTGTGTTACAATCAGAAATAAAAAAGAGATCATTCCTAAATAAACTTTGAATAAAGCTCCTATTGTTGGTGTTCTATTCAATTAACTCAATGAGGTTTACCCCAACCCATCTACTGGCATTTTTACTGTCGCGTTCAGTCATTCCGAACTTGTTTCGGAATCCCAAACAATAGAAGTTTATAATGTTCTTGGGGAGCAAGTGTATACCTCTACCCAACCTCCTCCAAATGGAGGAGGCGCATCATTTACCTATCAAATAAACATGCCCTCTCAACCCAGCTGGGTTTACTTTTACAGAGTTATTGCAGAAAATGGGGATTTGATTGGGGACGGGAAATTAATTGTTGAACATTAAAACTTTTCGTACCAAATCGTTTTTGCTGAGATTGCTTCACTACGTTCGCAATGACGGCAGACTTATTGATAACCCGCTCCCAAAAATTGTGCCGTTTTTAAAACGTCGCACCAAAACCAACATAAACATTTCTGCCTTCTGAAGGGATAATGCCCGGTCCGGGATATTCTACCGTGCGTATGGTAAAGTAAGGTGTGTTCGCTACGTTATTTATCCCGAATTTAATATTGTAATTCTTAATCTTAACCGTAGCTGACCAATCCATAACGGTGTATGCGGGCATCACCCCTACTTCGGCATCTGGACTGAAAACAGTATTGTTGGCATCGGAAAAAGATTTGGATACGCTGCTGATTAAGTAGGTAGTAGAAAATCCTTTTATAGTATACGTAAGCCCGAAACGGTTTATCGTTTGAGGGGCAAACTCAGCCCAGTTACCCTGGTACAATCCATTTACATATTTAGCATTATCATAAGCAAACGAATTAAAGAAACTTATAGTTCCTACCTTCGAATTGCTGGTGAAAAGCTTTACGATATTTAATTCCACATACGTTTCAACTCCTTTGTGCACAGCATCTGCCACATTGGTTTCATAAACATAGGTAGGAAAAGTTTCAAAAGCTATGGCATTATTATACGCCATATAAAACCCGCTTACATCAAAATTGAGATAATCTCTTACGCTTCCCCTCCAACCCAAATCAGCATTGTAGCCGTTTATATCTTTCAGGTTAGGATCTATTTTAGCATCTATGTCAAAACCTAAAGGGTATAAGTAAGAATACTCAATTGGGGTATATGCCTGCGAAATATCACCATAAATATTGGTATTTGCAGATGTTTTATACTGCATGGTTAAACCACCGAGAGGGATATACCTCGGCTTGCTGTTATCTACATTTAATATAGAGCCATCATCCAGTGTAACATAGCCGGTAGCGGTAGATTTCAAGTATTCAAACCTGAAACCCGGCGTAATGGAAAGGCGGTTGCCAATATGAAATGTATTTTGCACATACGGCGCAACATTAAGCGTAGTAAAATCAAGATTGTTCGCATAATAAGAAGCGGAATCAGTCAAATCGAAATTAGTGCCTGTTGTGCCAACTCCTCCCTCTTCACGGTTCATCCAGCCGTAAAAGAAACGCACTCCCGCATCCAACACCTGGTTTTTGCCTCCAATACTATAGTTACTAACCATCCTCAATTCCGTAGTTGAACTTTTGAAATATTCGTGCTCCACTTCGCGGGGAGAATATGCATTGTTGCTGATACTGTCAGGCGATCCCGGTCCACCGTCTTCATTTCTCCAAACAATATCGCGCGAACTGAGATTTACAGCAGATGTAAGGTTAAGCGTGGTCTTATCTGTAATATGATATTCGGAAGTGAGGGTTATAACATTCCAGGGAGTTGTAAGCCAGTTGCGGGTACGGAAAGACTGGTCAGAATTTTGGTTAAATTCGGCATCGTCAAGCCCGCCCGGCATGTGCAGAAGATTACGCAATGCTGAATATTCTACTCCTATTTTAAACTTTTTGTTCGCCCTGTATTCCAACCGCCCGAAACCGGTAAACTGTTCCATCTGCGAATTAGGTCTCCATCCGTTATTGTATTCAGCTTCTGCGAAAGCATAATAACTCCATTTTTTATAAGTGCCCCCTACAGAATTGAAAGAGTTCAGCAATCCGTAACTGCCGCCTGTTGTCTCCGTAGTATACTGAAAGGTCCTGTCTGCGGGAGCATCCTTTACAATATAATTAATCACTCCGCCAAACTGCGGACCAAACTCAAGGGCGCTTGCTCCCTGTGTCACCTCTATGCTCTGTAATGCTTCGTACGGCGGCAGATAATACGATTCGGGATAGCCGTAAATATCACCCGTAATATTATAGCCGTCTTCACGGGTATTTGTTTCTATCGATTGAGTAGGATTCAATCCTCTGAACCCTATCCCATTGGAAGGAAATCCTCCGCCTTCAGTCTCGGAATAATTGGAGCCCGGTATTCTCCCTAACACCTGTCTCGGATTATCTTCTGCCGTGTTGGCATTCAAATTATCAAGTGTCAGCACTGCATTTTTTTCACCTGAATAAATAACACCATTATGCACTTCACCAAGATAGCCCATGGTTGGTGCAGCAGCGGTTCCGTTCACGGTTACCCCTTTAAGTTCGTTTGTCTTGCCCATTAACTCAAAATTCAATGTTGCAGTCTCATTCTCTTGTATCGATACCTGTTTGCCGGCAGGAGAATATCCTATCATATTTATAATAGCAGTGTATTTGCCTGCCGGAATATTATTGATTACGTAATCCCCTTTCTTATCCGTAATGCCTGTCAGGCTTTTTTCTGAAATAACAACAACGGCTGAGTCAATAGGATTGCCCGTACTATCTTTTACATTGCCTTTAAGGCTACCGGTTTGTGCAAATGAAGATATAGATGCGAACAATGAAAGAGCGCAAAGAATGTTTTTAGCAGTATGGAAATTTTTCATTAGAAAGTAGATTTAATAATTCAGGGCACAAAAGTATACCTGTATTCCAAACCAGCCAATACTTGAATAAAGGTATTTACATACCCAATTAAAGGTATTACTTAGACTTTAGACTTCCCACCTTGAATTGCGCTGCAACCTTACAAAAATAATTAAAAAAACCTCCTTCAGGGGCGAGGAGGTGAAAATCAAAATTGATTTATCTTCGGTAGGGTTTCTTTAGATGCTTCCTATATTAAAAAAGAGCGGGGAACTGCAAAATCATGACTAAACCTAACCCTAATTTTTGTGCGGAACCCCGTCTCTTTATCTTACTATACAAACAACTATCAAACTAAAAGTAACTTCATTTTATATAATCAGAAAACTAAAACTATGATGCAAAATAACTCAACCTGTAAAAAAAATACTATGAGTTAAATCATCCTTTCGGGTGAGATTCCCGCTAAGCGCTGATTATGAAATATTACTATTTTTACCTTACCCAAAAATAATTGTCAAATGAAGAAAATTGTTGTTTTGATTTCCCGTGCACATATACTTGCAGCTGAACCGTTAAAAGTATTTATGCCCGTTTTGCGTCCTTTTAATGAATTACCTTTATGAAGTTATTATACTCTTATCTTAAGCAATATAAGTGGCTAGTTTTCCTTGCATTAGGGCTGGCTACCATTAACCAGGTATTTTCCATGCTCAACCCTTGGGTATTTCAACATATCGTTGATAAGTACCTGACCGTCAAAAACACTTTTACCTCAGCTCAATTTTATCGCAACATACTCTTCTGGATTGGCATATCCATGTGCTTTGCCATGATATCACGCATTGCCAAAAACTTCCAGGATTACTTTACCAATGTAATTACCCAAAAAACAGGCGTCGAAATATACACCAGCGGCATAAGGCATTCCCTTGAGTTACCCTATTCCGTTTTTGAAGATCAACGCAGCGGTGAAACATTAGGCATACTTCAAAAAGTGCGCGATGATATTCAAAAATTTATACAAGCATTCATAAGCGTATTATTTACCACATTAGTCGGGGTTGTTTTTGTGTTTGTTTATGCCATGAAAATTTATTGGTTAATTGCCCCTGTCTATTTTTCCATAGTTCCCGTGTTAGGTTTTGTGAGTTCTTTTCTAACCAAGAAAATTAAGACCATTCAAAAGAAAATCGTATCGGAAACAACTGCTCTCGCAGGCTCTACCACCGAATCACTCCGCAATATTGAATTAGTAAAAAGCCTCGGACTTGCCAACCAAGAAATAGACAGGCTTAATTCTACCACCATCAAAATTCTGGGGCTTGAGTTAAAGAAGGTGCGTTATATCCGCAGCATCAGCTTTATACAGGGAACCATTGTGAATTTCCTTCAAAATGTTATTCTCTTCATGTTGATTTTCCTCATTTTCAAGGATCGCCTTACTATAGGGCAAATGTTTGCCTTGCAGATATATTCCTTCTTTATCTTCGGCCCGTTGCAGGAATTGGGGAATATAATTAATACCTACAGGGAAACGGAAGTATCACTGGATAACTTCAGCAAAATACTTAACACACCTAAAGAGTACAAGCCCATGAAGCCTGCCAAACTCAGCAAAATAGAAACACTGGAATTTAAAAACGTAACGTTTAAACATCAAACGGCTACGAGTTATGCAGTTGAAAATATTTCATTCAAAACAGAACTTGGACAAACCATTGCTTTTGTTGGTCCGTCAGGTTCAGGGAAAACTACGTTAGTAAAACTGTTAGTAGGGTTATACCTTCCCGAAAGCGGAGAAATACTTTATAACAACATCAGCGAAAAAGATATTGACCTGGATAAACTGCGTGAACAAATAGGTTTGGTTACACAGGATGCGCAATTATTCTCGGGAACTATCAAGGAAAACTTATTGTTTGTCGCCCCCAACGCAACTGACAAGGAATGCCTCGATGTATTACACAAAGCAGCCTGCGAAAACCTGCTGGCAAGGGCTGATAAAGGACTTGACACTGTTATTGGCGAAGGAGGTGTAAAGGTATCGGGTGGTGAAAAACAAAGGCTTTCCATAGCGAGGGCTTTGCTTCGTAAACCCAACCTGCTGGTATTCGACGAAGCCACCTCCGCCCTTGATTCGCTCACCGAAGAAGAAATCAGCAAAACGATACGGGATGTGTCCCAAAATACGAATCACATCACCATATTAATCGCGCACAGATTATCTACCATTATGCACGCCGATAAAATTTATGTGCTGGAAAAAGGACATATAACAGAATCGGGCAGACATGAGGAACTGCTTGAACAAAAAGGGCTCTACTATGCCATGTGGAGGCAGCAGATAGGGGAACGTAAAACAACCATTAAGCCTGCTATGCGGTTGGAAGGGGCGGTTGCTTAGATATATCTGTAAGTATAAGCCATATTAAAAATAAGGTTTTAAAAGATAGTGGATATTTTTTTCTACTAAGGTAAAAACAGGAGTTGTAAAAAACCTTAGTAGAAACAAATAACCTGATAATCATTAAACCTTATTTTCTAATAAAAATATGTTTGGCTTTGGATGCCGAAGGCATCATACGTTTATAGCAATTTATGTGAAGCCTATTTTGTTCGACCCCGTCGGGGTCGAAGATTAAATGGCGAATATTTTTGCTATAAACGTGTAAACCCTTCGGGTTTAAAGAAACATTAAACTATTTACAAACTATTAATAGAAAGAAAAATGCGATGAGAAATAGAGGATTGGAACATAATTTACATTCCGGCGTTACTTGGATTCCCTTTCCCTAATTATATTGTTATATTCTTCTTGCCCGGCAATTTTGTCAACTAATTTAATATATGGTTCGTAACCAAACCACCCCAAGACAATACTGCATCTTAAAAAATATTCTTGCCCGAATTTGACATTGAAACTGGCCTTGCTTTTTGATTCTGTCCTCGCCCACAGTTGAACTTCCCCCTCCTTATAAAGTCTAATTTCATAAGCGCTATTATTTTTTGCCCGGCAAATTACAGAATCACCTATGTGAACATCGTATCCCATTAGAGTCCCTTCGGAACCTTTTGAACGGTATATATAAAGGATAGCAAATTTAGCAGTGTCGCCAAATTTTAATTTAGTTATAGAATCATCCGTTTTGCTAATCTTTATATTCCAAATATTCTTTCGATAAAGTACAGTTCCGTATAACCGGTAGCACTCACACCGATGGTCAGGTTTTTTAGTTGAATTTATTTTTAAAATATTTCCTCCAACTCGCATTGTAATTTTTTTCGCTATATCAAGAATAGTTGGATAATCGCATCCCAAATCAGAGCCATTGTCCCCTACATTAACTGGTCCGATTGTCTTGCAACTATCAGGTATCGGGTCCCCAATTCCAATCACCACTAATTTAGTAGTGTCTTTCTTTGAATTGACTGAGTTGTCCGTAACAGTTTTAGTATTCTTTTGAGCATCTCCGGCATAGCAAACCAATAAAAACCCTGCTATTCCAAAGCAATTTATTAATTTCATGCTACAAAATAAATAATTTTATAAAAGACCTGCTTCAGTATCAGTCACCTTTTACCGATATTCTCAATTAATACTTATAAAACTTCCCCCACGTCTTCTCCAAATATTTCCTGAATTCTTCTTCTTTTGCATTTTTACCGGGCTCGTAAAACATAGTGCCTCTAAGCTCTTCGGGCAAAAAATCTTGTATTACAAAGTTGCCTTCATAGGAGTGGGCATATTTGTAGTCTTTGCCGTAATCTAATTCTTTCATCAGTTTAGTAGGCGCATTGCGCAGGTGCAGGGGCACACCCAAATGGGCCGTACTTTCAGCCGTTCCCATAGCAGCATCAATGGCAGTGATAGCGCTATTGCTCTTGGGAGAGCAGGCAAGATAAATGGCAGTCTGTGATAACACAATGCGAGCTTCGGGCATACCAATAGAGTCCACAGCCTGGAAGCAGCTATTAGCAATGACTAAGGCATTAGGGTTGGCGTTTCCAATATCTTCGGAAGCAAGGATAACCATACGCCTGGCAATAAACAGTATGTCCTCTCCGCCCGTAAGCATCCTTGCCATCCAATACACAGCGGCATTCGGGTCTCCTCCGCGAATTGATTTTATAAACGCAGAAATAATATCGTAGTGATATTCTCCTTTTTTGTCATACAGAGGTATCACCTGTTGTGCGACTTTAATTACTATATCGTCGGTTACTGCAATAGTCGCATCAGCGGAAGAGATTACCACCGCCTCAAAAAGGTTAAGCAGTTTTCGTGCATCACCCCCGGATAACCTCAACAGGGCTTCTGTTTCTTTTAATTCAATTTTTTTAGTTTTTAAAATGCTGTCTGTTTTTATTGCCCTGTCAAGCATTTCAAGCAAATCATCTTTCTCCAGTAACTTCAGAACATACACCTGGCAACGGGAAAGCAATGCAGAGATCACTTCAAAAGAAGGGTTCTCGGTAGTAGCTCCTATCAGCGTAATGTCGCCCCGTTCCACAGCCCCCAACAAGGCATCCTGCTGCGACTTGCTGAAACGGTGTATTTCATCAATAAACAAAATAGGTGTTCCGGTAAACAGTCCTTTATCTTTGGCTTTTTCAATAATCTCTCTTACGTCCTTCACTCCTGCTGAAATAGCGCTCAACTGGAAAAACTCCCGTTGCAGTTCGTTTGCCATAATTTGCGCCAGCGTAGTTTTTCCCACTCCCGGCGGGCCCCAAAGTATCACCGAGGGAAGGTTACCGGAGGCAATAAGTTTACGAAGTATACTCCCCTCCCCTACTAAATGCTTCTGCCCCATATACTCATCCAAAGTATGGGGGCGCATTCGTTCGGCTAAAGGGCGGTTTTCATTCATGGGAAAATTTTAAATATCAATCCGCTTATTTCTTCTGCCCCAAACCCCTAAAGGGGCTTTGAAAGAGGAAATATTCCTACTTGCAATAATTTTCAACATGCACAATGTAGCGCCTTCCCCATTTGGGGAAGGAAGGGGATAGGGTAAAAAAGGACGGTTTTCATTCATATTGCTTATTGGAAGAATCTACGGATTATCCAAAGTATCAAATTTAGTAAAATACTTATTAGCAGCATACTGGCAACAGGAATAAATAGTTTGAAATTTTCTCTTTCAATCCTTATATCTCCCGGAAGATTCCCAAACCACTGGAAATATTTTTGTCCAATCCCAAAAACAATTCCTGCAATAATTAGAATTATTCCTGCAACTATCAGAATCTTCGCTATTTGTGGCATATGTATACTATGTAATGTGCAAAGATACAGCCAAATACTTAACAAAATTTAACAGGCTGCCAACCGCCTCTTCCTCGCCCGTAGCTTAAATTTGTGCCTCATAAAAATAATATGAATTATGGCAGACATAAAAGAACTTAACGAACGGATTCAGAAAGAGAGCGCCTTTGTCGACCTGATGAACCTTGAAATGGAAAAGGTTATCGTCGGTCAGAAATATTTACTGGAAAGGCTGATGGTAGGATTGCTTTCCAATGGACACATTTTGCTGGAAGGCGTACCCGGGCTTGCTAAAACACTTGCCATTAAAACCCTTGCTTCCACTATTCATGCAAGTTTCAGCCGTTTACAGTTTACCCCCGATTTATTGCCCGCCGACTTGGTTGGTACATTAATTTACAACCAGCGCAAAGAAGAATTTACCGTCCGGAAAGGACCTCTGTTCGCCAATTTTGTACTGGCAGATGAAATAAATCGTGCTCCTGCCAAGGTGCAAAGTGCACTGTTGGAAGCCATGCAGGAAAGACAGGTTACTATTGGGGATACTACCTTTCCGTTACCCGAGCCATTTTTGGTACTTGCCACACAAAACCCTATTGAACAGGAAGGAACATACATGCTTCCCGAAGCGCAGGTGGACAGGTTTATGCTGAAGGTAGTGATTACTTATCCCAATAAAGCCGATGAACAAAGAATTATCCGTGAAAACCTCGCGGCTGAATTTCCGAAAGTTCAACAGATACTTAAACCCGCCGAAATTATTAATGCACGAAAACTGGTTAAGGAGGTATACATGGATGGGAAAATCGAGAATTACATTCTTGATATTGTATTTGCCACCCGTACTCCGAAAGAATACAACCTGGGTAAATTTGCTCCGCTAATTAGCTATGGTGGCTCCCCACGCGCCAGCATTAGCATGGCATTTGCCGCTAAGGCTTATGCATTTATTAAACGCAGAGGCTATGTAATTCCCGAAGACGTACGCGCCGTTTGCCATGATGTTCTAAGGCACCGCATAGGATTAACATACGAAGCGGAAGCTGAAAATATTTCGACTGAAAATATCATCACAGAAATACTCAATACTATTGAAGTTCCATAAAGGAGGTAAAAGGGAAAAGGCGAAAGGGAAAAGAGGACGTTACACCGCTTTTACTTTCTCCTTTATGAACTTTCCCCTTTATAAACTTTAAACTGATTTGCCGATGGATACGACAGAACTGATTAAGAAAGTAAGAAGAATAGAAATAAAAACGCGGGGTATCACCCAATCTCTTTTTTCAGGGGAATACCACAGCGCCTTTAAGGGAAGGGGTATGTCTTTCAGCGAAGTAAGGGAATACCAGGCAGGTGATGACATCCGTTCAATTGACTGGAACGTTACTGCCCGGTTCAACCACCCGTTTGTAAAAGTGTTTGAAGAGGAAAGGGAATTGACTGTTATATTACTGGTGGATGTGAGTGGCTCGGAAAATTTCGGCACACGTAAGCAACTGAAAGAAGACATGGTTACTGAACTATGCGCGGTTATTGCGTTTTCAGGGCTACAGAATAATGACAAAGTAGGAGTAATATTTTTTACCGACATAATTGAAAAATTTATTCCGCCTAAAAAAGGCAAGCCGCATATTTTACGCATTATAAGGGAATTGATTGAATTTAAGCCCAAGAACCGCAAAACGGATATTAGCCAGGCGTTGAAATATCTTACCAATGCCATAAAAAAGAAAAGCATTGCATTTATGATTTCCGATTTTATAGACGGCGGAGATTTTACCGATGCCATGAAAATTGCATCCCGTAAGCATGACCTCATTGCATTAAGGATTTATGATAAACGGGAAAAAGAATTGCCCAATGTGGGGCTTTTAAAAACTCGTGACCTCGAATCGGGCAAACTATTATGGATGGATACCTCCAATAAAAAAGTGCGGATAAATTATGGAGAAACCATCAGTCAGAAGGAAAAAGCGCTATCCGATATTTTCAGGCGTACGGGAGTAGATACCGTGAGCATAGCCACCGATGAATCATACATGGCTCCCTTGTCAAATCTATTTAAAAGCAGGAGCAAGTAATGAGAATTAAAATCAGTCATATCATCTGCTTATCTGTTGCCCTATTTCCAGGAGCAATGAGCCTATATGCCCAGCAGGTACAGGTGAGTGCAAGTATCGATAGCACTTCTATACTTATAGGTGACCAGACTCACATCCGACTTACAGCTGCTTATGACGTAAAAAATGGGCTTCCGAAAATACAATGGCCCCAGGTGGGAGATTCTATAGGCTCAAAACTAGAGGTGATAAGCAAATCAAAAATTAATACCATTATTCCGGATAGTTCGCATCCCACCATTCAACAGCAAACAGAAGATATTACTATTTCCGGTTATGACTCGGGTTATTATGCCATACCTCCATTCCAATTTACCATTAACGGTGATACCGCACATCCGCAGCTAACCGAAGCCATGATGTTACAAGTGAATACCATACCGGTGGATACAAGCAAGGCATTCAAAGATATTAAAGCGCCGCTACAAGCTTCATTCACTATACTTGAAATACTACCCTACATAGGATACGGATTACTGGCATTAGCATTAGTCGGAGGGCTGATTTATTTTATTGTCCGGTCATTGAAAAAGAAGAAACCGGTTATTATTGAAAAACCCAAAGTGATAATTCCTCCACACGTAAAAGCTTTGCAGGAGTTAGAAAAACTAGGATTAAAAAAGCTTTGGCAGGAAGGAAAGATAAAAGATTATTATACCGGCATCACAGATATTTTACGCGTGTATCTGCAGGAAAGATATTACATAGGTGCGCCGGAAATGACTACAGATGAAATTATGCTTGCCCTAAAAAGAAAAGACATCAGCGAGGATATGAAAAAGAAACTCAGAGAAATTTTAATTTTAGCGGACCTCGTAAAATTCGCCAAGGAAAATCCATTGCCCAATGAACATGAGTTTTGTTTCAATTCATCCATTGATTTCGTAAATGAAACCAAGGAAATAACTCCTGTTGAAACGCTGCTAGCCTCCGGGGAAGTTGACCAGACCCGGCAAAAACCGCTTACTATATGAGTTATTTTAATTCCATACAGTTTGCATACCCATGGGTATTCTGGTTTCTACTGGTTATCCCGCTGATGGTAGTTTTTTATATAGTGAAACAAGACACGTTATCTTCGGAAGTGCTGATGCCGTCTCCATGGAATGAAAGAACCGCGCCCCGCACTTCCTACAAAACTATTCTTCATCATATTCTTTTCGGAATCCGCATGATTGTAATTGCCCTGTTGATTACAATCCTCGCAAGGCCGCAGTCTTCCGTAAGCTGGAAAAACGTTACCAAAGAAGGCATTGACATTGTTATTGCATTGGATATTTCAAGCAGTATGCTTTCGAAAGATTTCAGTCCGAGCCGGATTGGCGCCGCAAAAAAAGTAGCTTCCGAATTTATTGATTCACGTCCTAATGATAAAATCGGGCTCGTGATATTTAGCCGTGAAGCCCTTACAGAGTGTCCGCTTACAACTGACCACTCGGTAATGAAAGATTTGTTTAATGACATTAATATCAATAAGCCCAGTCTCCGCCCGCTGGATGACGGCACTGCCATTGGCGATGGACTTGCCACTGCCGTTAACCGTTTGAGCGGCGATAATAACAAAAGCAAGGTCGTTATCCTTCTCACCGATGGGGTTAACAATACTGGCTCTGTTGCACCATCCACTGCTGCCGAAATAGCAAAAGTATTCGGAATAAGAGTTTATACCATTGGTGTGGGTACTAAGGGCAAAGCCTATGGACCGGCACAGGTTATAGGCGACCAGTACACATATGATTACGAACCTGTGGAGATAGATGAAACGCTGCTTAACCAAATTGCCTCTACAACCGGAGGAAAGTATTTCAGGGCGACGGATAATGAAAGCCTTCAGAAAATATATGCAGAGATTGACAAAATGGAAAAATCAAAATTTGAGGTGAAGAATTTTACGGAGCGGCCTGAGGAATTCCTTCCCCTGGCTGAAATTGCCGCTTTTTTATTGCTCCTCGACCTTATATTTAGAAACACTCTTTTAAGAACTATACCCTAATATGCTCACTTTCGCACATAAGGAATTTTTCTATGCTTTGCTCGCTCTGCCTGCGCTGATAGCTATTTATCTTGTTTCCCTACGCATGCGGAAAAAAGCAATTGAGCGGTTTGGCGATACAGCTTTATTTAAGAAATTGGCAGGTGAGAGCTCATTATCCAAGAAAAATTTAAAGTTTGTACTCGCATTAATTGCACTGGCATTTATACTTATCGCTGTGATTGATCCCGAAACAGGCGGGCACCTCGAAAACCTGAATACTACGGGTTCAGATATTGTAATTGCCCTCGACGTTTCAAACAGCATGAATGCCCAGGATGTTGCTCCAAGCCGTTTAAAATGCGCCAAAGAAGCGATTGAACAACTCCTGGATAAATTACATGGCGACCGGGTTGGAATTGTAATTTTTGCAGGAGAATCCCTTGTGCAGCTTCCCATCACCACGGATTACAATGCGGCTAAAATGTTTTTAAATGAAATACAAACCTCTTCGGTGCCTGTGCAAGGCACTGCCATTGGCGGAGCTATAGACAAGTCGGTAGCTCTTTTGATGGATGAAGGCGACAGCACCTTTGCAAAAAGAAGTAAATCTATAATCCTGATAAGCGACGGAGAAAATTTTGAAGACAATGCCGCCACATCGGCTGCAGAAGCGGCAAACAAGGGCATAACGATACATACTATAGGAATCGGTTCACCCGATGGAGTGCCTATTCCTATTTTTACTAACGGTAAACTTACCGGCTACAAGAAGGACAAGGATGGAAATACAGTTGTTACCAAACTCAACCTGAGCCTTATGGAAACAATAGCCCAGAGCGCAGGTGGAATATGTCTCCATGCAACTTCTTCGGATATTGGACTTGACAAGGTAATCAGCCAGATAAATAAGATGAAAAAAAACAATGTAACCGAAAAAAGGTATACAGATTATAACGAACATTTTTTACCTTTCGCCTTTATTGCCCTTATCCTCCTTATTATTGACGTTTTCATACGGGAGAAAAGAACAAAATGGTACCACGAGTTAAACTTATTTGGAAAGCAAAATGAAAAATAGATTTCTTCCATATTACCTTTTGTTTTTTAGTTTCCTGGCAGGGTCTGTTAAAAGTATTGCCCAGGAAGGCAACTTGCATATCCGAAACGGAAATAAAGCGTACGCAAACAGTAATTACGCAAAGGCTTCGGAGGAATACGAAAAGGCTTTAAAAGATAAGTCGAACGAATTGAAAGCAAAATTCAACATGGGTGATGCTTATTACCGTCAGGGCCAATACGACCAGGCAATTGATCAATACAAAAGTGCGCTATCTTCTACTAAGGATAAAATACTGTCTGCCCATGCTTATCACAATATAGGTAACTCTTTTTTAGCACAGAAAAAATATGACGAGAGTATAAAATCATTTGAGAACGCCCTCAAGTCCGATTGCAAAGACGATGATACCCGCTATAACCTTGCCTATGCTGAAGCAATGGAAAATCAAAAGAAGCAACAACAAAACAAGCAACAGCAACAACAGAACCAAAACCAGCAACAGCAGCAGCAACAACAGCAAGCCCAGCCACAGCCACAAGATATAACAAAGCAGAATGCCCAACAAATTTTAGATGCTTTGGATAATAGTGAAAAAAATAACCGTCGTCCACCGCAAGCCGCACAACAGCAAAAAATTGAAAAAGATTGGTAAAATGCGCATACTGAAAACAAACATATTATTTATCGCGCTCTTTCTTTTATGGGAAGGATTTTTTTCTTCCGCTAAAGCTCAAACTTTTACCGCCAGGGCTGCAACAAATACTGTCTCCATTGGACAAGAGTTCCAGGTAGATTATTCCTTAAATGCCAGCGGCGCCGACTTCACGCCTCCATCCTTCAACGGATTTAACGCTTCCGGACCTTCCCAAAGCCAGAGCGTTAATATTATGAACGGAAACTATTCCCAAACTATAACTTATTCCTATTACCTTGCTCCAACAGCCGAAGGAACTTTCACCATCGGACCGGCAACCATAAAATGCAATGGTAAAACGCTTTCATCTAATTCACTTACCATAAAAGTTGTTAAAGGTTCCCCGGGCAATTCTTCTCAAGCCACTACCCCATCTCCCCCGCAGCCGGGAAATAATAATAGTTCCACACCTACTACTCTATCCGGTGGCGATAAAAATCTTTTTATCCGTATTTTACCCGGCAAAACAAAAGTATATGAAGGGGAAGAAGTAACAGTGAGTATAAAAATTTATACGCGCATGAGCGTCGAATCAGTCCAGGTACAAGATGCCCCTGACTATTCAGGATTCTATTCGGAAGATGTTCCGCAGAACTCCAGGAGCCAGTTAGCTCCCACAAAAGAAATGGTAAATGGCGTGCCTTATACGGTTGCGATATTAAAGCAAAATGTTCTTTTCCCCGAACATACAGGAAAAATAAAAATAAATCCTCTTACAGCCGAATGTGTAGTAGACCAACCTGTAAAAACAAATAATATTTTCGACCAATTCTTCGGTGGATCTTACAAAAGGGTGCCTTATAATGTGAAAAGCGATCCAACTACCATTGAGGTGATGCCTCTGCCGAAAACAGAAAAAAAATTCTCGGGAGCAGTAGGCGAATTATCTATCAAAGGCGTATTGGACAGAAATAAAGTGAAAGCCAACGATGCCGTTAACCTTACTATTACTGTTTCGGGCAGCGGAAACCTGATGCTTATTGACACCCTGCCTATTCAGTTTCCACCCGATTTTGACCATTATGATCCCAAAATATCAGACCATTTTACCGTCAACGCTTCAGGGGTCTCCGGCACGCGCACCTTTAATTATTTACTTATTCCACGTCAGCCCGGCAGTTTTAAAATCCCGCCTGTTGGGTATACCTATTTCAATACAAAAACGAAAGCGTATGTAACACTTTCAATACCTGAAATGAATTTGGATGTTTCCAAAGGAGATAATAATTCATCGGCAGTAACTGTATCCGGGCCGGTAAACAAAGAAGATGTAAAAGTGATTGGCTCCGATATACGATATCTTCATGAAGGGCATGAAACATTTTACCATACTGATGACTTTTTCCTTTATTCAGCACCTTTTTTTGCCGGAATTCTTTCACCTCTACTTGCTTTTATTGGCTTTGTGGTTGCCCGGAGAAGGTACGTTGAATCGCATAAAGATGCTGTTGCTTTAAAGAAAAAAGGAGCTACACGCATGGCGAAAAAAAGGCTCAAAATAGCCCATCAGCATATTGCATCGGGTAATAAGGAAATATTTTATGCCGAATTACTTAGTGCGCTAAATGGATATTTCAGCGACAAGTTCTCTATTCCGACTGCCGACCTTTCAAGGGATACCATTTCAGCTAACCTTACCAAAAAAAATGTGAAGCCTGAAACCCTTCAAATGGTTAACAAAACTCTGGATGATTGCGAATTTGCCCGCTATGCCCCCGCAACTGTCACAGGCAACCTGGAGGAAGTATATGCATCGGCAGTGAAACTAATAACTCTTTTAGAAGATGAAATTGCGTAATTCATATATTATTGCCATACTATTATCCAGTTTGTTGGTGTCTACTATACCGGCCTCTGCAAACTATAGTACCTATCTTCTTTTAGATAGCGGCAATGCAGCCTATAATAAAGGAAACTATACAAAAGCCATTGCTTTTTATAAAGATTTTTTAGGCGGGGATATTGAATCGGCGCAGGTATATTATAATATAGGAAATTGTTATTACAGGACGAATGAAATGGGCAGAGCAATATTATATTATGAAAAAGCGGAAAGGCTTACCCCCGGTGACCCTGATATACAATTCAATCTTCAGCTTGCAAACCAGAAAATTGTCGATAAAGCGCCTTCGGAAGGAACAATCTTCATATACAGCGACTGGAAAAAATTTGAAAACAAGTTCACAGAAAAACAATGGGGTTTAATCTGTATAGCCCTGTTATGCCTTAGCCTTCTCCTTTTCGCATTATATATGTCCGCTTCCCTTGTGCTAATAAAGCAATTGTGTTTCTGGTCGGGATTTGCCACTATTTTTTTCTGCCTGTTCACATTTTACATTGCACACGAGCAATATGAATTATTGAATTCCCACGATACGGCTATCGTAACATCCTCTACCGTAACCGTGCAGGGGGCGCCTGAAGAAAAAGCCACACAGCTTTTCGTGATTCATGAAGGAACGAAGGTATGGATTGTGAAAACAGAAGGTACCTGGACAGAAATAAAGCTCGCCAACGGTAACGAAGGGTGGCTCAATTCTTCCGAGATTTCAGAAATCTGATAATTTTTCCGGAATTTATTTCTTATTTTGCAAAAACTTTGATCCTTTGCGGGATTAAGCTTATTAGTTTCTAAAAATTATGCTCATAGGTCTTTTTATAGGTTTGGCGATTGGCGTTTTGCTCGGTTATCTGCTGCTGAAAACAACGGTGCTCAAAGGTAGTGTTCCTGCTAATGATATTGAAGAGCGCTATATAGGCAAGGAACTTTACCGCGATACATCTGAAAGGTTAAAGACAAAGGAAGCAGAATTGGTTCAGTCTAACAAGCAGATTATGGACTTATCAACCCAGCTTGCAACACTAAGAACAGAAAAGGAAAGTCAGCTGGAAAAATTAAATACTCTTAAGATTGATATCGAAAGCCTGCATAACCAATCGCGTGAGCAATTTAAAAATCTTGCGAATGAAATACTGGAAGAAAAAAGCAAAAAATTTACTACCCAGAACAAGGAAAATATAGATGCCATAATGAATCCTTTGAAAGAAAGGATAAAAGAATTCCAGGAAAAAGTAGAGACTGTTTACAAAGTTGAATCCACCGAACGGAACACACTAAAAGGGGAAATAACCACGCTGGTTGACCTTAATAAAAAAATAAGCGAACAGGCCAATAACCTTGCCAATGCATTAAAAGGAGACAGTAAAACGCAGGGCAATTGGGGAGAGGTAATCCTGGAAAGAGCGTTGGAACGCTCCGGACTAGAAAAGGATAAGGAGTACCGGATACAATATAGTTTAAAGAATGCGGAAGGCGACAGACTGCAACCGGATGTAGTAGTATTTCTTCCTAATAACAAACATATAATTATTGATGCTAAGGTATCGCTGACGGCCTATGAAGCATTTATAAACGCACCGGGAGAAGAAGAAAAAAGCCAACAGCTTCTAAGGCATTTGGTTTCTGTAAAAAAACATATTGATGAATTGAGCAGGAAAGATTACCAGTCTCTTATCGATATAAACACATTGGATTTTGTGCTTTTGTTTATGCCAATAGAGTCCTCTTTCAGTATTGCATTGCAGTCCGACAATGAATTATTCAATTATGCCTGGGATAAGAAGATTGTAATAGTAAGCCCCACTACCTTGCTTGCCACGCTTTATACCATTGCATCGCTGTGGAGGCAGGAAAAACAGGCGAGAAATGTTTTTGAAATAGCAGAAGAAAGCGGTAAACTTTATGATAAATTCTATGGCCTGATAGAAGACCTGATAGATGTAGGCAAAAAAATGAATTCCGCTAAAATTAGCTATGAAGAAGCTATGAAAAAAGCTTCCAGCGGACCTGGAAATATTGTCAGGCGTATTGAAAACATTAAAAAACTCGGGGCCAAGACAACCAAATCACTCGATAACATTTCTACCGATTTGGTCAATAAGGCGCAGGAAGAGTAGCCTGAACCCTATAATTGCCTATATTTGCACTAGTATCATTCGGGATGAAAAGCGGCAGAAAAAAATTCTTAATTGGCTTAATTATAGCTGCGACAGTATCATTCTCTGCCTGCTACACTACTAATAAAGTAAGTAATCAAAATATAGTTGGCGCATACAAGAACGATGAATATGCATTGCATCCTGAATTTACACTGCTTCATGTGAACGATTCTGTTTCACAACTCTATTTTAAAATAAATGAGAACGAGTTATTGTATGAGCGAAAAACACTTGCAGACAGCTTTTCGGCAGGTGTAAGAGTTTTCTGCAGAGTAACCATGAACTATGAATCACCCATTACAATAGACAGCAACTCCACCGTATTGAATTTCGAAAGTTCTTTCAATACCAAAAAGGAATTTGCAGTAGGTTCTGTAATGCTTAAACTAAATAGGAGTGCAAGGTATTTACTTACTGTAAGCACCTTCGATTTGCAGAGCAAAAGAAGCAATGTTACCTACATAGATGCTAATAAAATGAACTTTCTTACGAAACAGAATTTTCTTGTCCGCGACCCGGCAAACGGCCATATATTTTTCTCACCCTGGTTTGATACAAATATGCATATCGACATTCAATATTTTCATCCGTCCTACAAACTTTATGTACATTTTTACCGTAACAAATTCCCCATCGCAAGCCCGCCTTTCAGTATTGATGATTACGATGCACCTGCGTTAGTTGCCGACAGCAGCTTTTCAATATCTTCGAAAAATGGAATATTTCCGCTCTATCTTAAATCGAAAGGAATGTACCATATAACCGCCGATTCCACCGACATGGAGGGACTAACTCTGTTCCGTTTCGATGACAGCTATCCTCGTATTACGGAAGCCTACCAAATGGTAACTCCCTTGCGGTATATATCATCCAATGAAGAATTTGAAAAACTTACGAGCTCTCAAAATCCTAAGCAGGTGGTCGACAATTTCTGGCTCACATCATCGGACGGAAGCAAGGACAGGGCGAGAGAATTGATTCGTAATTATTATAACAGGATAGAGGACGCAAACCGTTTTTTTACGTCTTACCAGGAAGGATGGAAGACGGACCGGGGAATGATATATCTTATTTTTGGCCCTCCAACTTCCATCTTCCGCTCATCGGAAGGTGAAACATGGATTTATGGAGAAGAACGGGGTTATATGACACTCTCTTTTAGTTTTATTAGGTTAGATGATCCTTTCAGCGACAATGATTACGCCCTGCAGCGGGAAGCTGCCTTCCGCAACCTTTGGTACAATGCCGTTGACCAATGGAGACAGGGAAGAGTTTATTGAAATATAAACTATTGAATTAGGAAGTCTTTATTTTCCCTTTTGGTTCAACCACTTTTCTTTTATCAGTTTCTATAGGTTTTCTGAACACCACATTGTCATCGAACACATCCATTACAATATCGCTGTCGTGCTGAATTTTGCCTGACAACATTTCTTTGGAAAGTTCATTCAATACCCTTTTCTGTATTAGTCTTTTGATAGGTCTTGCTCCCGATGAAGGATCGAAGCCCGTTTGCCCAAGCCATTCAATAGCATCATCTGTCGCACTGAGGCGAATATTCTCTTCCTGTAATTTCTTTACCACTCCCTCAAACTGCATTAACACAATAGCATTAATGTCCTTTTTTGTAAGCGGTGCGAACATAATCACTTCATCCACCCTGTTAAGAAACTCAGGACGAAGAGTCTGCCGGAGCAGCCCAAATACTTGTTCTTTGGTGGCTTCAAAAACCTTTGCCCTATTGCCCTTTTCTACCCTATCGTAATTTTCCTGGATAATGGTTGAGCCAATATTAGAGGTCATGATGATGATAGTATTTTTAAAATTTACTACCCGGCCTTTGCTGTCTGTAAGCCTCCCGTCATCCAGCACCTGCAAAAGAATATTAAATACATCCGGATGCGCTTTTTCAATTTCATCGAGCAGCACAACAGAATATGGCTTGCGCCTTACAGCTTCTGTAAGCTGTCCGCCTTCATCATACCCTATATACCCGGGAGGAGCGCCAATGAGGCGGGAAATACTATGCTTTTCCTGGTACTCACTCATATCAATTCGCACCATATTATTTTCGCTGTTGAAAAGATATTCAGCAAGAGCTTTTGCCACTTCTGTTTTCCCAACCCCTGTTGTCCCCATAAAAATAAAGGAACCCAGCGGGCGCTTGGTGTCATGCAAGCCGGCACGGCTCCGGCGTATGGCATCTGCCACGGCTTCTATAGCTTCCTCCTGGCCAATCACGCGTTTATGCAATTCATCTTCCAGCGACAGTAGTTTTTCTTTTTCACCTTGCAGCATTTTGTTTACCGGGATACCTGTCCACCGGGAAACCACACTGGCAATATCTTCTCTGTCCACTTCTTCCTTCAACATTTGTGAGCCTTTGGCTTTAATCACATCCCACCTTTTTTCCATTTCAGCAAGTTTTGCTTCAGCCTCCTTAATTTTTCCGTAACGTATTTCAGCTACCTTTCCAAAGTCGCTTACACGCTCTGCCTGCTCAGCTTCCAGTTTCAGGTTTTCTATATCTTTTCTTATTTTGTGTATGGAATTAACAACTTCTTTTTCCGATTGCCATTGCGCTTTCAGGTCAGAACGCTTATCGCTGAATTCAGCAATTTCACGGTTTAGCTGAGCTAATTTATCTTTGTCATCTTCCCTCTTTATAGCTTCCCGCTCTATTTCCAGGTGGCGTATCTTTCTTTCCGTTTCATCTAATTCAGCAGGAACGGAATTTATTTCCATTCGGAGTTTAGATGCCGCCTCGTCTATCAGGTCAATGGCTTTATCGGGAAGAAAGCGGTCACTGATATAACGCTGTGAAAGCTCAACTGCAGCAATGATAGCGTCATCTTTAATACGGACCTTGTGGTGGCTTTCATATTTTTCTTTTATCCCACGCAATATGGTTATGGCATCTTCTTCATTCGGCTCATCCACCATCACCTTTTGGAAACGGCGTTCAAGCGCTTTATCTTTTTCAAAATATTTTTGATATTCGTTTAACGTAGTCGCGCCTATCGCCCTCAATTGTCCTTTGGCAAGAGCCGGTTTCAGGATATTAGCAGCATCCATAGCCCCTTCGCCTCCACCTGCCCCCACAAGGGTATGTATTTCATCAATAAAAAGTATCACCTCATCAGAAGAAGTAACTTCCTTCACTACTGCTTTCAATCTCTCTTCAAACTCACCTTTGTATTTTGCCCCGGCAATAAGGGCGGCCATATCCAATGCAAAAATCCTTTTCGATTTTAAGTTTTCCGGTATGTCGCCGTTAATAATCCGTTGGGCTAAACCCTCAGCAATGGCGGTTTTACCAACACCGGGTTCTCCAACCAATATCGGGTTGTTCTTGGTTCGGCGGGAAAGTATTTGCAATACCCTGCGGATTTCTTCATCTCTCCCGATAACGGGGTCTAATTTGCCATTCTGAGCCATGGTGTTCAGGTCTATGGCATATTTATTCAGCGCATTATAGGTTTCTTCTTGTCCTGAGCTTGTAACGGTGCTTCCCTTCCTTAATTCCTGTATCGCTTTTTTAAGATCATTTTCGGTAATACCATTGTCCTTCATTAATTGGGAAACGGTATCTTTTGTAGTTATTATCCCAAGTAAAAGATGTTCAATAGATACGTATTCGTCTTTAAATTCTTTAATAAAATTAGTAGCCTTGGCAAGAACTTGTTGTCCTTCATTTGACAAATACTGACCCGCATTACCGTCTGCTCCTTTAGGATACCGTTCAACAATCTTATCCAATGCTTGCCTGAAAACAGGTATATTGATATTCAGTTTTTTAAAGAGAAACGGGGTAACATTCTGGTCCACCTCTAAGATACCTTTCAGTATGTGACCGGGCTCAATAGCAGGGTTTCCATTACCAACAGCCATTTGTTGAGCCTGTTGTATGGCTTCCTGCGACTTTAATGTGAAATTATTTAGGTTCATATATTATGTTGTATATTCTACTATTATTCTTATCAAATACCGTTCCAAGGCCTAAGATAGGAAAAAATGGCAGTAATCAGTTTATAAAGGTAAAAGTTCATAAAGTAGAAAGGTGTTCGCATTACGAACTTTTACCCTTTCTCCTTTATAAACTTAATATCTCTGTATCAACAGCTTTTGGTAATAGGTTTGACCAACGGGGGTTGTAACCTGTATAATATAGAATCCATCGGGAAGGCAAGAGGTATTGATAAGATTCCCCGAAAAATCAGTATTGTTCAAATATACCTTACCATCGGCAGTATATATTTTAAGAATAGTACTTGCAGGCATGGAGGCGCTAAGGCGAACCATATTACCGGCAGGGTTAGGATAAATTGAGAGAGACGGGTATGAGTCTTTCACATTGGACGTCTTTGCAGTTACAGGCGCATGATTATTTGCATTACCAAATACCGGGCGCATCATCAAAGAGCCGGGATAAGTACCTGTGTTCCATCCGGTACTCCATTCTGCCGGGTAGATATTTGCGTTATAATATATCTGGTTCTGGTGGCTGGTATTCAGGTCGTATCCAATATCAATGGAATCTCCATAGGTTTGGACTAATCCTACATAAAAAGCCTTTCCCGCAGGAATTGTAGAGTCCTTGTCAAAATGATAGGGGTAATAAACAAACCCGTTCAGGGAATCGCTGATTTGAGGGGTATAAACAGTGTCATCTTCAAACCTGAGAACCCCCGGTGACCCTTGAGGTCCACTGTTATCCCAAACCGCAAGACGGAAACTACAACTGGCAGGATTCGCGACAAAGTAATTGAAATAAATTTCAAGGCCGCGAAGGGTATCCGGGTTATTCAAGGTAATTTGATACGCCAGTTGCAGAGGCGTAGTGCCATTAATAAAGTACGAAGCCTCCGCAGTTCCGTCATCATAAGCATAGTAGTCGGAAAAAACCTGGTCGAACCGGAGCGTATCGTTCTGTTTAATCCAATCTGTCCCAATATCATACATAATATGAGTAAGGGTTATATTAGCAGGTCCGGTTAAAGGGGTATAATTAAATTGGGTTTTAATAGGAATATGGGTTTCTGAAATAACGTCTTGGTATCCATTACTATAAAACGGAAGTATATTAGCCGCTCCTCCATTATAGCCCGTACCTACAGGATAAGCCGCACCAATAGGAAGAATTGTGTCTCGGTACCTCATGGGTATCGGCAGAGTACTCCCATTACTGCGTTCTTGCATATACATGGTATCTACCACGTCATTAGCAGTAAATTGTTCCCAAGGCATGTACTCGTAGTTTGCCAAAAGAGGAGGGGATTCATAAACGAATGACACATCAGGAAGCAAGCCTGCCGTATCATTGTATGTTCTAAACTGGTTAAGGTAAATTACATCAATATTCCATTGATCGGTATTGGCGGAGGTACATGCATAGTTTTTAAAACGGAATTGAAAATTATGATCAAAGGGATTAAACAGAACACCGTTATAATGAGTAGTGTCGTTAATGGGTATCATAACCGCATGGAAGCTGGTATCAGGAGGACTTGGGGTATAACCAAGATGGTACCAGATTGTTGTCCACGGAATAGTATTGGTTTTAAACTGCAGTAGCAGCGAATCGGCAGTCTGCGGTGCAAAACCCCTTCCGCCTGCCTGGTAAAAAAAACTTAAATACAAGGAATCAGCGGAAGTGTATTTCGTCATATCAATAGGCCGCGAAGTGAGCGAATCGGCAGATTCAGACCCACCTATAGGACAGCTTGGATCATATGGCTGACCTTGGCCGTTCACACCATCTAAAGTAGCCACTCCCAAGGTGGGGGGGCATATACCATAGGTATTATTGATAAAGGCTGCATTATCCATCCATAAAGAATCATACGGATAAGGACCGGGTCTTGAAAAATCATCCAAAAACGGAAGTCTGGCCATAATAGAATCCGACAGAAGCCTCCATACCGGTGTGTGCATTCTTTTAGCTTGTTGTGTGTATCTCACAAGAGCAGGATTAGTTCGCATAGGGATAAGATGTTCCTGCGCAGAAAGGAGCGAAGAACTAAGAGTGATGAGTGATGAGTATAGAAATATTTTAGTCAATTTCATAAGGCCATTATTTGGTTTTTCAAATTTACTGCAACAACTCATTTTTCTCTCTTGGTTTCACTAAGGTAACGTTTTCTTTCCAATAAAATTGTATCTCAGGGTATCGAATCACTTGTAGTACCCCCTCCCACCTCCATATCTATAACAGAACCTTTAGGTATTTTCGTCCCGGCATCAATAGCTCTGCCTTCGTAAGTCTGCTTCAATACAAATCCCGGCAAAGGGGCAATGACCATATGTACTTGCCCTATCTTCAACCCGGTATTATCAAGTAAATTTTTAGCTTCCCGCAATGATTTATCCAGCAAGGCAGGCATCTCTACCAGGGGAGGTAAGGTGGAAGTGATGTAAAGGTAAATGTTTCTTCCGCTTTTAACATGGGCGCCGGGATAAGGATTTTGATTAATAACAAGCCCCGGTGGAGTATTTTCCTCATACACCGAATCAATGATAATATAATTCAATCCCTCACTTTTAAGCAGATCTTCCGCTGATGAGATTTTTACCTTACTGAAGTTAGACAAAACTATATACTCTCCATGCCTTGTATATTTTGACAACCAAAAACCAATTGTACTAAAAAATAAAACTACAACGACTATGGCGAACGCAAGGTTCTTAAAAAATACTTTACTTTTTAAAAAAGCTATAAAGTCTTTAAACATACACTGCCTTTTTTTGTTTTAACGCCTCTTGCTTTTTAAACCCATATTGCAGAATATTATCAATAAATTGATAGGGAGTATATCCATTGATGGCTGTCTGGTGAAATATGCAGGTGGCGGGAGTCATTCCGGGAAGCGAATTTACTTCAATAAATATTACTTCCGCCTTTCCACCAGGAAAAATCCGGGCAAAAGCATCTATGCGGGCATAGCCTTCTATATTTAAAAGCTTTGCCACTTTAAGGAATTCCGACTTCACATAATCCGATATTTTTTGCCTTAACCCCGGTTCATCTGCATACCTTGCAGGAGTGATATTTTGCCCTTCTCCCGCTAAAAATTTTTCTTCCAGCGATAATACATCTCCTCCCGACAAGGTTTCGGAAGCTTCAAATATTTCATACTCTTTTCCTTTATCGGTATAATGGGTTAGCAGCCCGCCTGTTATTTCAAGAAAGCGCGATGCCCCTTTTTTGCTAATCATTTCCTCGGCTAAGAAAGCTTTTTTAATGGGAAATTCTTCATTCGGCCGGATATTCAATAATTCCGTCGCTTTCCTGTCTTTCTCCTGTTTATCACGAAAGATAAGTTTCAGGTATGCTTCAAACTCTTGTGGAGAAAAAATCTTTCTCACAGCAGAACTGCAACCATCATCAATAGGCTTGGCAATAAACGGAGAACCCAACTCTCCTGCAAGATTATTGTAAACCGAAAGTCTTTTTTTGTCCGTACATTCTTCCTTGCCTACTATCCTGTCATCCGCAACCAAAAGACCATTTTCCCTAAGTATCCTGTCTGTTTCAAACTTATTAATCGTGATAGCCGAAGTCGCCACAGATGAGCCGTTATATGGCAATCCCACTTTTTCCAGTTCTTTTTGGACCGTACCGTCTTCCCCCGGTCTGCCATGAAGAGCAATAAACACCCCATCCACTTCTTTGGCGAGTTGAGCATACGTGAGTTTACGTGGTGGCAAAAGGCTTGCTCCCGAAGCGTACTTCCCAGTTATACTTTTACAATTTTCCTGTATCTTCTTAATAAAAGGATGTATTTTAAAATTCAAGATTTTATCGCGTATATCATCCGCATTGTCTTTCAGAAGTACATTTATAGGGATGGTATAAAGGCTATGACTCTCATTATTCCCGATTAAAAAAACAGGTATGGGTTCGTACTTTGTCGATGACGCCAGTTTTTCATACACATTTCTCCCGCTCTCCACCGAAATATGTCTTTCAGAAGAATACCCACCTAAAATAACAGCAATTTTCTTTTTAACTGATATTGCATTCTTTTCTTTATAAATTAATTCATCCGCACGTTTTAACAGTTTAGCAAATGGCGGGTGGTGCATGGATGAGACAACCCTCTGCTGAATAGAGGTACGGATGATATAAGTTAAAAACCGGGAAGGATTGAGTCCTATTTCAGCTGCCTGGTGAAAAAAGAAAGACGAAGGCAACATGCCCGAAGTGGTGTTGGGGTCATTCAAAAAAACTTTTCCTTTAGGGGAAATAAACCCATCAATGCGGGCATACACATTAAAATCCATACCGGAAAAGAGCTGGCAGCAGGCTTCCGATATAGCTTTAATTTGTTTTTCAGGCAAATCAATCGGGGTTATTTTTCTCGATAAGCCCGGTAAATATTTTGAACGGTAATCAAATATGTTTTGCCCTTTGCGGATTTCCGTAGGCGGCAAAGCAATGGGATTTCCTTTTTCATCCTGTATCACAATACAGGAAAATTCTTTGCCATCCAAAAATTTTTCAATCAGTATTTCACTTTCCCCGTCAAAGGCTTCTATTAAAATATCTTCTTTTGACTTATTAAAGATAGAATTAATATTTGCCAGAAGTTCTTCAGGATGAAATAGAATGATGGAATTATTTTTGTGCTTCAGCATTAGCGGAAATCCTATTCCCTCACGGATATCTGATATTTCACGAATAAAAGAAATTTGCTGCTCTTTGCTATATAATTTCCATTCCTTATAAGTAATCTTTTGCATGAAAAAACTTTTCAGCACTGCATTTTCAAAGGATATGAAATCACTCTTACTTAGCACCGTAGCGCCTATTGATGAGCCCTGATGCGAAGGCTTTATAACACAAGGTATCCCTATTTTCTTCTTTAGCTCTGAATGTATTTTCTTGAGTCTGGCATCTGAAATATCTTCTCTTTTCAGGGTGATGTAGCCCGGTATTGCAAAACCATAGTTCTGCATCCATTCCTTTTGCAAAACTTTATCCATCCCCAATGCAGAGGATAATATCCCCGAACCGGAATATGGAATCTTTAAATATTCTAACAACCCTTGTATACTGCCATCCTCTCCCCCTGCCCCATGCAAGCACAAAAAGGCAAAGTCAATATGCTTTTTAAGTTCTTCCTGTTTCAGTGGCTTGCCTATTTTACCAAGCATTTCCGTAGCAATGTTCTTTCCCTCACTGACTACTGACAACTGATTACTGACTACTGACTCAGCATAGACTTGGAAATTATTGGGAGAAGGTGGCAAATATTCCACCGGGGGATAAAAATCGCGTATGCTACCCTTATAAATGTATTTCCAATCTAATAAAACGAAGTTACCAAAGCTATCAACGAAAATAGGAACAGGCTCGAACAGTGATTTATCAAGGTTATCATATACCGTTCTGCCACCTGCAAAAGAGACCTCTCTTTCACGGGAAAAGCCTCCAAAAATAATTCCAATCCTCAATTTCATTAACCGTTTTTTTCTAAAAAGTACAAATATAGGGCTTTGGGGAGATTGTTCAGGAATATCCTATCTGCGTTGTAAAGGATAAAAATCACCCAAGATTTTTAAAAGGGTTAACCACTTTTAATTTCTTTTCAATAATTTGACCGTCTGTTAAATCCTCTGTATAAAGAATGTCACAACCATTCTCTAAAGCAGTTGCAATAATTAAGCTATCCCAATAGGAATAATTATATTTTTCAGATATTATGAAAGCTTTTTCGATGGTGGTTGTTGAGATATTTTTAACCGAAAGAATGCTTATAAGCTTTTTACCATAGCCAAAAGCTTCCTTCTTGGATAATTTAAACTTTCTTAAACACGTATTCACATTCTCGGAAATAACCTGCGTACTAATCATAAAGGTCGGAGAAAGAATGGACATTATTATTAGTTTCTTCTCCACATCCTTATCCATTAAATAAAGCAAGATATTTGAATCAAGAAAAATCTTAGGGGCGGTCATATAGTTCGTCCCGGTTAAGTTTATATTTACTTAAATCAATATGATAGTCTTTAAATAATTCCCAGAGTCTCTTTTTGAATTCCTTCTCTCTTTTAGTAGGAGTAGAAGGAGTTTTTCCCTTCCGGGCCTTTTTATCCTTAAGCGACATTTTTTGTTCTTTCATAGAAACCTATGTAAATCTTTTAATTCTCTGTTGTCTACAATACAAAAGTAAGTATAATTTGAGAATATTTAACTGAATTAAATGCTATATAAGTTTATACCCAACTAAAGTGCTATCTTTGCCTTCAGCAGGTCGTTCTATCGCTTCGTAGTAATGCGGAGAGGAAAGTCCGGACAACAATGAGCATCCCGCCCCCGGAATACAGGGGAATTCCGGCTATAAACGCCGGGAAATGGATAGTGTCACAGAAAATAACCGCCCCACAGCAATGTAGGGTAAGGGTGAAAATGCGAGGTAAGAGCTCACGGTCCGCAAGGGTAACCTTACGGAAGGATAAACCCCGGGAGTTGCAAAACCAAATAAGCCAGGGCTTGAGGGTGGCTCGCCCGATCCAGGTGGGTAGGTTGCAGGATTCTACAGCAATGTAGAACCTATCTCGCCTTAGGCGTGATGAGATAAATGATAGAATCATCTTCAGTCATGAGGAATAGACAGAATCCGGCTTACAGACCTGCTTTTTTCATTTTGCTTTTTACAGATGAGCCAAATAGTACAGCCCTGTTTATTTTTACAGGCAGAGCATCACATTCTTTCAGAAATGCTTTGGAATAAGTTATTGCATCATTTTTAGAAAGCATTTTTTCAGTTTTTTAATTTCATTAAGATATTCTGTCGCAAGTTTACTGTTTGTAAATTTATAAAGTTTATCAATATCTTCAGGGTATCTACCTTCAATCTGGTACTGATTTAACTTTAAAAGAAACAGTTGCTGCTCCTGAGTGATTTCAATATCACCCTCTTTCAGCAATTTCAACAGATTGTGAATTTTAGGAGGAATATTCTCAGTTTTGTTTTTCACCCATAAAGCCTTTGCTAATTTTTCCAGATATAGGTGCCCGA
>Ga0206873_1010_pt1 | contig 66183 bp, 61 predicted proteins | sample Alteio_BWOrgCont_11_FD_152631 | JGI IMG/M metagenome (GOLD analysis project Ga0206873, IMG submission 152631) | Enriched cells from forest soil in Barre Woods Harvard Forest LTER site, Petersham, Massachusetts, United States -... | ecosystem: Environmental > Terrestrial > Soil > Temperate forest >...
ATTAGCAGGGATGTCATTCACCGGATAACAGCCTATATCTGTGCTTGGCCCCGATTCAGTAGGGGTAAAGCCAAGCTTGGGAAGAGAAACCGAGGCGCAGGCATTAATAGGATACCCAGCATGGAAACTGGCAGTTCCTTTACCAATGCATGGAGAGCCGGATTTGAGATGGAAATCAAAACCCATGCCACCGTAGTTCGATTCGTAATTATCAACCTGGCCTATGGGTACGCCATAGCTTGCAGGTATGGGAAGCGGGAAATTGGTAAACATGGGATTGTTTTCTCCGGCGAGTGTTGCAGCATCAGTTGAATTATAAGCGCCGGCGCCTGTCGGATTATAAACGTACCCTGTTTCAGTAGGGATAGGAGCTATATATGCACCCGGTTTAGTAACATCACCCGGATTGGGATAAAACTGGCTTGTAATACTTACAGAATCTCCGTAAATAAAATTGTAACCATAATACATGTTGTTAGTATCAGCCACCGGGCTGCCAACTATACGGAAACCAATCCGGCAATTTACAATAAGATTATTGTAGGCTGCTCCTTCAGCGCCTTGCTCATAGTCAATATCGGAGCCTACTCCTGAGCTTTGATTGCGGTAACCTCCGTCAATATAAGTATTGTTATACATACAAACATTGCACTGCACCGTATTGCCGCCTTTGTTAGATGCCTTTGAACTGTTGGTAGCATTGCCTATGCATAAATTGTAGGCAAAATCGCCAACTCCGCCGCTTTTAATATTTACATTATCGCCGCCACTGTATCCCATTTTTTCAAATACGCAACGCATTACTTCCAATTGACCTTCCTGTATGCGTACAGCATCGTCTACGTTACCATACATTTTGCAGTCTTCCATAATGAAATTTCCATTAGTGCGTTGGAAAAATATTCCATAAGAAGTGCCATTGGCTTTTGTATTTGCTATTGGTTCAGTTCTATGGAAGGGGGCTCCTGTAAACCAAATCTGAGTCCATTTTAAAAGACATAAGGTGCATGAAGTATCGCATTGTATTCCTGACCACCAACCATTGCCTCCATTCCAGGCAGGGTCAGTTGTCGGGGTTGCTGTAAACGAATTATTAGGAACAGCATCACAATCGGTAAAGATAATGGGGCTTGTTTGTGCACCAATTGAAATTAGCACACCTTTTACAATAATGCAACTGGTATCCTTAACACAAACTGTTACTCCTGGCTGGATATACAATGTGTCATGTGGCAGGATTTCAATATCGCCTACAACTGTATAGGTGGTATTTGCCAGTAATGTACCCTGGTAGGCTGTAGGAAGACTTCCAACCTTGCCCAGCGTGGTGCTTGTAATTGGATTTACAGCAGAAACACGGGCAGGAGAGAGGTAATGATTCTCAATTGTTTTTTTACAGGAAAAGAAAGTGAAGCTTGTAATAAGAAGCATTGTACCGGTGAGTAGAAAAGGTTTTTTCATAAGAAGGATATTTTTCATGGTTGCCTGGTAAGTATGATATTAGGTTTTAAGTGGTGTGGTTGGGAAGTAATATTTATAAGGACTAAAATTTATACCTGATTCCGAGCCAGTAAGTTTGTCCGTAGGTTTCTTTTTCTTGTAGGATACTACTTAATAGGGCTCCGCTCGCTTGACCGGGGACATAATTTGCGAACCCTACATTGTAGTAAGGGCTTGGCGGATATTCGTATATTTCAAGAGGAGTATTGAGGATATTGGTTACTTTACCAAAAATACTTAATCGTATTTTTTTGGATAAGGTTTTTTCAAATGACAGATCTAACCTTTCCTGGGGTAGCTGCCACAAATCAAGACCATACAGAGGAGAGGTGGCAAAAATTAATTTGCCGGTATAAACTCCCGCAACCATAATCTTAAGTCCTATTTTCGGGTCATCATAAATTACAGACAAGTTTGCAAGGTTGTTTGCTTGTCCCTGCAGGGGACGTGTTTCATTTTTAAGTTCAACAGATTGACCGCCACTAGCAGTTGGATAGTAATATTCATCAGGGACAGTAGTTTGTGATTTAGTATAGGTATAATTTCCCGAAACAGCGAAATTTCTATTGAAATAATGTACAAACTGTAATTCAAACCCTTCAGAGAAGGCTTTATTGGTATCATTCACCGGTTCTAAATATTGGGAAGATGTTTTATATCTTAAAAAGGTGTATTCAATAGGGTCAATTATATTTTTATAAAACACACCTGCTAAAAGTTCGTCTGTGGAATTGGGGAAAAATTCATAACGCAAATCGTAATTCTGAGCTTGTGTATGTAATAACTCAGGGTTTCCTACGGTGGTGTAATAGTCTCCGGGAACATCTATAGGTACCAGTTCATTAAAGTTGGGACGGGCTATGGATGAAAAATAGCTTAGCCTTATGGCCTGTTTGTCGGTAAGATTGTATTTGATTTCTCCGCTTGGCAGGTAATCTATATAATGGATGTCGGCGTATTGTGCAGCTACGTCGGTAGGAAGGGCTGTGTTATAGTTTATCAATGTATTTTCTCCTCTCAAACCTCCCATTACTTCAATTTTTGGTCCTATGTTAAAATTTACCATTCCATATACGGCAGTAATATCTTCTTCCACGGTATAATTATTTGCACTCTGTGGAGTTCCCATTGCTTCAGCACCTGAAATCGTCCATATATTATCACTTAAAGGTGTTGTTGCAACCGGGATCGTTGGGCTTGTAGGATTCAGGGAATAGTCTTCATATTCATCTACCCTGTTTTTATCACTGTTCATAGTACCCACCTTGAATTTTACATCCTGCCCGAAAATGTTTGTTTTGTAGTTAAGGTTAAGGAATCCGCTAAAATCCTGGTCCGTATTTTGCCACCATCTGCCAGTCCAGCCCGAATAATATATTGTGTTGGAATATGCACTGGTATTACCGGTTGACAATGTACCCCAGTCGGGAGTATTGGAAAAGCCTCTTGAATAGGCGCCTGTCCAATCTAAAGCAAGGTTATGTGCCAGGCTGTCCTGCCCTTGCAGGGTGGCGTTATAAATATTTTCAAGAGTTACTTTTGTTTCATAATTTAGGCTTGTTAATCCTGCCCCCGAACCGGTGCCCAGTGACGTATCCGTTTTAAAGTCGGTCCTGTATTGGTTCATGTCTACATAAACAGTGTAAAAACTTATTTTATGTTTAGAGTTAAAATTGTAATCTAATTTCAAGTGGGCTGCTTCCCTTGTTTGCTGGGTAGAATAAACCCTGTTTTCAACATCATCAAAAATAGGAGTGTTAGGACCTTCCGTAGTTTGAGTTTGCGGGTCGGGAGTTATAAAAAAGGCTTTAGTTTGTGAAAAGTCATTTTCATAAAGTGCGGAAAGAATAACGCCCAGCTTATTATTAAAATAACGGTCTCCGAAAGTAAACCCTGCCGAGCCATTTGGTACTCCCTTTTCAGGAGTGTAAGTAAACGGCTGTGTAGGAAAATTAGCAGGAGTGGCGCTACAAGTCGGTCCATAGATGGCCTCAGGCGACTTAGGATTGATGGAGCTTGCGTTGAAACTGTTAAATGAATTATTTAAAAGAGTCTGGTTGTATCCTGTAGAAACTTCTGCATTAAGCAAAAGATAATCGGGAGAATCTTTTAATACGAGATTCATAACTCCACCGATAGCATCGCCCTCCATATCTGGGCGGAGTGTTTTAATAACCTCGAGGCGTCCCAAGATTTGCGAAGGAAACATATCCATAGGCACATAGTCATTTTCATAATCGGGACTTGGAACTTTCACACCATTAACGGTAACATAGTTGTAGCGTTTTTCCATACCTCGTATAACTGCATATTGACCGCCACCGGTAACCGACTTTTGCGTTACCACGCCTGAAACCCTTTGCAATACATCGCCCACGGTAACATCAGGCAATAGTTGCATGGTTTTTGCTGATAAGATATTCAGGAGATAGTCATTGTTTTTTTCAAGGTTCCTGGCATAAATATCTCCGTCCTTATCATAGCCGCCTGATATTTGAACTTCCTTTAACATCAGTGAATCGGGTTTCATGGAAAAATCTTGTGTAATTATATCTGTAGCATTAGAAACGGTTACGCTTTTTTCAAGGGTTATATAACTGAAAAATTGAACTACCAGGGTGTAAGAACCCGGAGCTACATCCTTTATCAAATAACCTCCATCTAAACCGGCAACAGCATTAACCTGGTTATTTTCTTTAAGATATACAGTGGCGCCTATGAGACCCTCCCCGTTTTTTGCATCCTTAATATGCCCCTTTATGGTAGCTGAAAATATCGGTGTGAACGTAATTACTGATAGAAATACAAATAACAATTTTAAGGGTGACAGGAAGATTTTTTTCATGGCTGTTTTTTATTTTTCGCTGCAAAACTATTTTTATAAAACACCCGATTTTATTTTGAAAAGGGAAATAGCAATAAGATAACATTGCTAACTTTTACTTAATATGTTTTCAGTAAATGTTATCTGAGAATTGCATTTCGGTTAACAATGAGTTAACACGTTTTTACTGGACGGAGATTGTACTTTTATTCCTTCACCACTTTTAAAGTAGTGCTGTACCCGGCGGCAGTAAAACGTATAAAATAAACTCCGGGAACAAGAGAAATGTTTTTATCTATAGTAGTACTATTAACATGGAAGGAAGATTGATACAAGTTTCTTCCACACACATCATACACGCTCATGGTTATGTTTTGGCCATTCAGAAATGGATCAAAATGAATTACTAAGGCATCTTGCACCGGGTTGTTTACCTTGATACTTCCCGGAACTGATTCAATATTTTTTACAGATAAGGAAGTAGGATTAACTACCAGTGTAACCTCCACCGGGTACTTATCAGAGAAATTATAAAGTGCATTTATAACATTGGCAGGGGCTGATGTATTTGTACCGTGGTTTACTGCCACACCCGACCTGTGCCCATCATTACCAATGGTGGCGTAGGAATTTCGGACATAGGTAAGATGATTAATGCCCTCTACCAGCCAGGGAGAGAGAAATATATGGTCGTACCAGTCTTTGCCGCCACCTGTAGTTCCACATGCATTGGGTTCAGTTGTGGAGCGGGTAGTAGTTGTAAAATAAGCCTGGTCAGTGCTGCCGCTGGTCCAGTTATCAGGATAAGTCAAATGAGCATCGGGATAAAAGGGAGGATCGTGCATAATATAATTGGTATCGGACGTTTGGGTAATGTATTCGTATCCGGGTTCCGTGGAGGTCCGGGTATTAAAATCGCCCATATATATAAGATTGGGTGTGTGCATAAACATTGTCCGCACTTTATTCATCACGGTGGAATCCTGCCCATCCCTGCCTATGCTGTTTGTAGTGCTGGATATGGTGTGACAAAGAATTACATACAGATAAGTAGTGTCGGTATTACCTCCTCCGAACCATTGTTTGTAATATAATTTAAACATGTCAAAATCTTCCTGGCCGTAGTACATAACATAGGTTGAAAGATATCCCAATTTATTTTGATCATAAAAAAGAAGTTCGGAATTCCCCGCTGCACAACGCGATTGATCGGTAAAAGGACAATAGGCATAGCGGCTGGGGTAGGCTGCGTCAAGGGAATTGACTATTACTGAATCAGGAAAATAGAAGGAGGAGATTCCATTAAAATCCGTAAGGCTGGTTTGTACGCATTGCATTTTGTCTAACCCTATAATATCGGGGTTTGCAAATTGAACGATGGCTTCCAACTCAGCATATAAAGGCGGCATATCGGACTGCGATGGAGCCTGACAATTGTATGCAGCGCTGGCAGAGCCAAAGCCAAGCGTGTTATATGCCATTATTCTTATAGAGTCATTTTGGGCGGAACATTCACAAGTGCAGAAAACCCCTGTGAGTAAAGCTAAAGATAAATGCAGTATTTTTTTGTATTTCATATTTAATACTGTTTTCGATAAAACCATTTGTTTTGTTTTGAGTGCAAACTTAAAAAGGATTGCACGATACATTCCCACCCGAACAATTACTTAACAAAAAATTAACATACCATAATAAATCCACGCGGTTATTAGGAAATAAGGTAAAGCAGATGCTTTATCATACCCTGCATTCAATTAATTTTTGCTGAGTAACAGCATGTTTTTATTTTTTAATATGGAGTTAACAATTTAGTAAAACTACTGCGCTAATCTTGCAACAAATTAAAAACAAAAAATCTAAATCATGAAAACAAAATTCCATTACTGTTTACTGTTATCGTTTGCAGTGACTTTTTCAATCTGCCGGATGGCGAAGGCCCAAGTCACCACTACTACTCCCACTCTTATCCAATTTTGGGACTTTAACAATACTCCTTCTGTAGGCAATGTTGGAAACGGAGGAGACAGTCTTGGCAATGGCGCCACTACATTAGTTGCCACCCAAACAGTATCAGGAGTAACAGCCGGACATATCATTTATTCCCGCCCAAGCAAAAAATTTGGTTCAAGTGGCGAGAGGGATAGTATCCTGGATAATGGAAGCCATGCAACCGGTGGCTCTTTCATTTACGATTTCACTAAAACTAACGACAGTACAAATGGAAACGTGTTTGTAAGAACCCGTAACCCTTCCGACAGTTGCGAGTTCATCATGTACATTCCCACAACCGGTTATAAAAATATTCAGTTGGAATATGCCATTTCCGCCTCCAGTACTAAAGGAGCGATATATAATATATTTTCCTACAGCACTAATAGTGGTACCACCTGGAAAAACTTAACTAAGGCTATGGATACTTTCAATATCAGCGGAGTCTACCGTCCTGACACCTTACAGGCTATTAATCCTACCACGTCAATCAGCAGCTGGTATCCTGTTCAAATAGATTTTACTTCTGATCCATCGGTTGATAATAACGCCAATTTTGTTTTCAAATTCAGGCTTGCAGGATATAATTCTGTTGATACCGGTGGTAACGACAGGTACGACAATTTTGCTGTATTGGGCATCAAAAAATCGGCCGGTATCGATGAAATATCAGCCCAGGCTGCAGGATACAACGTTTATCCTAACCCCGCACAAAATTTGGTTAACATTATTTCCAGCTATTATAACGGGGAAAAACAAATTACAATATATAATATGGTAGGGCAAAAAGTAAATGTAATGCAAAGCAGTGCTGTGCAAACAACTATCAATACATCGTCTTTAAATGCGGGAGTATATTTTATTGAAATAAGTGAAGGGGCCACAGGGAATACCTACACAACAAAGATAATAAAGCAGTAAGTAAAGTTTGATTCGGATAGAAAGCCTGTCTTGCCTTAGGCGAGACGGGCTTTTTTTATAGGGTTACTTGCCGTTTGTACTTATAGGTATCGCGCTCAGCCCTCTTTTTGCATCAGCGTTTGACGGGTCAATCGAAAGCGTTTTCATCCATGCAAATCGGGCTGAATCGTACTTACCTGCGGTATAATAGGCTCCTCCCAGATTGTACCAGGGAATGGCGTCTCCCGGATCTTCATTTATGCTATTCCATATTTGTTTTATGGCTCCGTTAATGTCTCCAACCTTTCCCAGGTTATAGGCTTTCGAAAGATAGGCGTTGGTAAGATCTCTCTTAAGGTTTGAATCGGCAGGATTAATATTTTTTGCGATAGTAAAATAATATATTGCCGAATCGGGCATTCTAAGCTGTTGATAGGCGCTTGCCAACCTGTAATAACCATCGAAATAATTTTTTATGATGCGAACGGCCCGCAGCCCGCATATTATAGCTTGCCTTGAATAAAATGCCGCTTGAACAGAATCTTTTTCTTTACTGGCTAAATAAATATACGACATGGCGGCATAGTTATTTGCCAGTATACTGTTTGGTACCTTGTTTACATCGGTGGTAGTGAGAGATTGAAAATCTTTCCACGCTGTATTTCTATTCAATGTTTCTGCGCCGCATATTATAGTAAGCAGTCCAAAAAATGCAAACACACTTGCTCGTTTAATGGAATAAGGCCATTTTTTAATCGCTTCAAATATTGCATAAGAAAGAATTACTACAAAACCGAGAGAGGTTTGGAAGACAAGCCGCTCGCCCATCAGAGAGCTGATGTCTGTTAAGAAATTTGAAACGAGGGCAAGATTCAGCAGGAAGAAGAAAACCGGGAATGCCAGTATGTTTTTTTTATACAAAAGCCATCCTCCCCATACAATTATTGCGGCATAAATAAAGATAGAGAGCCACACCGAAAGGTCAGAGAAATTATGATAGGGAACATCGGCATAGTTGTAGTCGTATGTCAATGGATAAGGAAAAAACAACAGACCAAGATATTTTTCAAGCACAAAAAATTTAGTAGCGATGGTTTGAGAATGCGTTGCATACAAGTACGGATTAATGGCTACATCATTATTTACCGCATGAGACGGAAGGCCCACCGCGTGTATTCTTAAAATCATATAGACAACAAACATGCCATAATAGGGAAGGCTTGAAACAATTGCCTGTAGCGGCTTTTTATTGCCAACGAGATAAAACAACATCGGCAATAGAAGTAGCATCATCACAGTATATTCTTTGGCGAGAAGAGAAAAAAGATAACTTATAATCCCGATGAGAAGGTCTGGTATTTTATGATCTTTTATATACCGCAGGCTGAAAATAAATGTAAGTACAACAAATAAAAGGGAAAGTATTTCATCCAGGCTTTTTATATTGGCCGCCACTTCCACATGTATGGGATGTATCGCAAATAAAAGGGCTGCCAGGAAAGCTACATCGCCGCCGCCCTTTATCCTCAGGAATAAAAACTTGTCCAGAAACCAGAAGATGAGGAAAACAAGCAGGCAGTAAAAAAGGATGTGGACCAAATGCCGCATAAAAGTTGATTCACCGAAAAGGCTGTGCTCAATGGCAAATACTACTATGGAAAGAGGACGGTACCTTCCGCCGGTGAGCTTGTGTTTATCCATGCCCGATTTTTTCATCCAGGAGATGTAGGAGTCTTCCGTCAGTATTTTCCCGATTCCTGAAAAACCTTGCTGAACATAGTCGTTAGATACTATTGCAAGGTTATCATCCAGCAAATACCCATTTTGCAGGGTATTGGAGTAAAAGATAAAACTCACTACAACCAGGAAAATACTTTTTACCTTAAAAGTAAATGGGAAAACAGAAGAAGTGCTTTTGCCTGTGCTTGCTTTAAGTTGGGGCATATTTTAATGGATTAGAAGTGATTCCCCTGCAAAGATAAAAGAAGTAGTTTGAATAAAGGGACTTCATAAAATAAAACGAATAAAAAATCAGACCAGGTTCTTTTTGAAAAGCTGATTTTATTTTACAAAAAAGTGCAGGGTTCTATTAAATTTTTCCTAATTTTGCAAATACAAATAAATGCCAGGTTTAAATCAACTATAAAAAATAAGAAATGAAGGCAAGTTTCTTTTATATTATCCTGAATAAGCTAAGTAGGTTTAGCCCTGTGAGGATGTATGTAACATTGGGTGAAAACTGGTGGCTGAGGCTTACTCCGAGGCCGCTTTTCTATTCCCGACGTTGATAGGCAATGCCCTGCCGGTATCGTAACCGGTTACCAAATATTCCCGAACTTTTTTAATTTAATTATTACAATTTTATTTTTATTCATGGCAGAACAATTTATTGTTGAGGTTGCAGGCATACAACACCTGGATTTCGCGGAAACAATATGCGCCGAAATGGAAGCATCGGCAAAAGCGAGAGGTACCGGTATTGCCAAAAGGACGCCCGATTATATTAAGCAAAAAATGCTGGAAGGCAAGGCTGTCGTGGCTCATACCAGGCAGGGCGTGTGGGCCGGCTTTTGCTATATTGAGTCGTGGACGCACGAAAAGTATGTGGCAAACTCAGGACTCATTGTCGCGCCCCAGTTCAGGAAAAGCGGGCTGGCAAGGCAAATCAAGGAAAGCATTTTTAACCTGTCGAAAAAGAAATATCCCGATGCGAAAATATTCGGGCTTACTACAGGACTGGCAGTGATGAAAATAAATTCTGAGCTCGGGTATGAACCTGTGACCTATTCTGAACTTACACAGGATGATGAATTCTGGAAGGGCTGCCAGAGCTGCGTGAATTATTCCATACTCATGAGCAAGGAAAGAAAGAATTGCCTGTGCACAGCTATGTTATATGATGGGCAGGAAAAGAAGCAAGCGCCCTCAAAAAACTTTTTCGATTTTGCTAAAAACTCTAAAATACTGGAACGGCTAATGCAAATTAAGCAAGCGGTCTTTCTTGGGTTCGGCAAAGAGAAAAAAGAAAAAACACAAACTGAAAAACTAAGCGGGAATGAACAATAAAGTAGTACTTGCATTCAGCGGCGGACTCGATACTTCTTTCTGCGCCGTCCATCTTACGAAAGAGAAAGGCATGGAAGTGCATGCCATCACTATAAACACAGGCGGCTTCAGCAAGGAAGATGTGAAGAGGCTGGAAAAGCACGCATACGCTCTGGGCGTTGCCTCATATAAGTGTGTGGATGTTACCAAAGATTATTACGAAAAGATATTAAAATATCTCATCTTCGGCAATGTACTGAAGAATAATACTTATCCTCTTTCTGTAAGCGCTGAGAGGGTGAGCCAGGCTGTTGCAACCGCCGAGTACGCAAAAAAAATAGGTGCGGCATTTGTGGCGCATGGCAGTACGGGAGCGGGTAACGACCAGGTGCGGTTTGATATGATATTTAATATTCTTTTGCCCGATGTAAAGATTATTACTCCTATCAGGGATATGAAATTATCGAGGGAAGAGGAGATTGCGTTTTTGAAAAAGCATGACGTGAAGATGGATTTCGAAAAGGCTAAATATAGTATTAATAAAGGCATTTGGGGTACATCGGTTGGCGGGAAAGAAACGCTTACTTCTCACGCTCCCCTGCCCGAAGATGCGTGGCCTACCAAGGTATCAGCTGACAAAAGCGAAAGAATTACGCTTGTATTTGAAAAGGGAGAGTTAAAGGGAATCAACGATGTCACCTTCAAACATGCAGTGGATGCTATACAAAAACTGAATGAGATAGCCGCGCCTTATGGCATTGGCAGGGACATTCACGTGGGTGACACCATTATAGGAATTAAGGGCAGAGTAGGGTTTGAGGCTGCAGCGCCCGTCCTTATTATCAAGGCGCACCATGCGCTTGAAAAGCATGTGCTCACCAAATGGCAAACATATTGGAAGGATAACCTTGCAACCTGGTACGGCAACTGGCTTCACGAGGGGCAGTTTCTTGATCCTGTGATGCGCAACATAGAAGTTTTTCTGCAAAGCACCCAGCAGTTTGTCAGCGGCAAAGTGCATATAGCCTTGTTTGCGCATAGGTATAGTATTGAAGGTATTGAATCGGAACATGACCTGATGTCGGCTAAATATGGCACTTACGGGGAGATGAACAAATCGTGGAGTGGGGAAGATGTAAAAGGATTTACTAAAATATTCGGCAACCAGGCTGCTATATATTACCAGGTAAATAATCTGAAGATTGAAAGCGGCAATCATGAAGAATAGTAAAATAAAAGCCGGAATAGTTGGTGGCGCTGGTTATACAGGTGGAGAAACGCTGAGGTTGCTCTTGCTTCATCCGCAGGTAGAGTTGGTTTTTGTGCACAGCAAAAGCCAAGCGGGAAAACCTATAACGTCCGTACATCATGATTGTTTGGGATTGACTGACTTGAAATTCACCGATAAAATAAGCCGCAATATTGATGTGTTATTTTTGTGTCTCGGTCATGGTGAATCGAAAAAATGGCTGGCTGCTAACGATTCGCAATTAAATGCCGACACCCGTATTATTGATTTAAGCCAAGATTTCAGGCATACCGCAAATTCTACTTTTGAAAAAAGAAAATTTATTTATGGTTTACCGGAATTAAACAGTAAACTTATCCGCAAAGCTGATAACATTGCCAATCCGGGGTGTTTCGCCACCTGCATACAATTAGGCTTGTTGCCATTGGCGGCCAATAGCCAGATTCATTCCGAAATACATGTATCAGCTACTACGGGCTCTACAGGCGCAGGACAGTCATTGAGCGAAACCAGCCACTTTTCATGGAGGCAAAATAATTTAAGTCCCTATAAAATATTTGAGCACCAGCATCTGAAAGAAATAGCGCAATCGCTCGAACAACTAAAACCTACGCTTCTGGTGCGCATTAACTTTGTGCCTTACAGGGGTTCATTTACCAGGGGCATTTTAGCTACTATGTATTTGGAATCACATTTGGCAGAAGCACAAATCATAAAGATGTACCAAGAGTATTACGAAAGCCATCCGTTTGTGCATATTGCGCCATTTGATGTAGATTTAAAACAAGTAGTAAATACAAACAATTGCTTTTTGCAAGTAATTAAGAAAAACGATAAGGTTGTAATTATAAGTGCGATTGATAACTTGCTGAAGGGCGCATCGGGACAAGCTGTTCAGAACATGAACCTGATGTTCGGCATAGATGAAACAACCGGCTTGAAACTTAAACCTTCAGCATTTTAATATAGAATATATAAAACCATCCGATTAAATCTTAAATAAATATGAAACCATTTGATGTTTATCCGTTATTTGACATAGAGCCTGTAAAAGCTCATGGTTGCTGGATTTGGGACAAAGAAGACAAAAAGTATTTGGATTTTTACGGCGGACATGCTGTAATCTCCATTGGTCACAGCCATCCGCATTATATAAAAAAACTGGAAGAGCAATTGGAGAAAATTGCATTTTATTCCAATTCTGTAAAAATAAAGCAGCAGGAAGAGCTGGCGCAAAAGCTGGGAGAACTCTCAGGGTATGAAGATTACGCTGTTTTTCTTTCCAATTCAGGCGCTGAGGCGAATGAAAATGCGCTGAAACTTTCGTCGTTTCACAATGGAAGAAAAAAAATAATTGCTTTTGAAAAAAGCTTTCACGGCAGAACCTCGCTGGCGGTTTCGGTAACGAATGATGCATCTATACAAGCGCCGATAAATAATTTGCACGATACCATTTTTCTTCCGCTAAATGATATTGAAGCCTTTTTGAAAGTTATAAATAAAGATGTGTGCGCCGTGATAGTAGAGGGCATACAGGGCGTGGCGGGTATACAAATTGCTTCAGATGAATTTTTGAAAACTCTCCGCCAGAAATGCGATGAGACAGGCGCACTGCTGATATTGGACGAGGTGCAATCGGGTTACGGAAGAACGGGCAAATTCTTTGCGTATCAGCATGCAAATATTAAACCTGATATTATTACTACTGCCAAAGGCATGGGTAACGGTTTTCCAGTCGGCGGTATGCTGATAAGTCCAGCCATAAAAGCAAAACATGGCATGCTTGGAACTACCTTTGGTGGCAGCTACCTGGCATGTGCCGCTTCCATTGCGGTGCTGGACGTGATAAGAACTGAAAAACTGGTAGAGAACGCTGCCAACGTAGGGAGCTATCTTATGGAAAAAATAAAAAGCATGGAAGGGGTGAAAGAAGTACGTGGTAAAGGGCTGATGATTGGCGTGGAATTGCATTTCAACGCGACACAGGTGCGCAATGATTTAGTTTTCAAACACCAGATTTTTACCGGCTCGGCATCCAATAAAAATACCATACGGTTATTGCCTCCGCTGAATATCACCAAAACCGAAGCGGATTATTTTTTAAAGGAATTTACTCGTGCCCTGCAACCACATCTACAAAGCGTATCACAATGAAGAATTTCATATCGGTACATGATGTAAAAGACCCGGTAAGCCTTGTAAAAGAAGGTATTTTACTAAAAAAAAATCCTTGGGCGAATGTGCATATAGGGAAGAATAAAACCCTCGGGCTTATATTTCTCAATCCGAGTTTGCGCACCAGGTTAAGCTCACAGAAAGCAGGACATTTGCTCGGTATGAACACCATTGTAATGAACATGGATAAAGAAGGCTGGGCGCTGGAATGGACAGACGGGGCGGTGATGAACGCCAATAAAACCGAACATATAAAAGATGCCGCGATGGTGCTGAGTAGCTATTGCGATATAATCGGGATACGTTGCTTTCCGACACTCACCGACAGGGAAGCTGATTATAGCGAGCATGTATTAAAGCAACTTATTAAATATTCCTCCGTTCCGGTTGTGAGTTTGGAATCTGCTACGCTGCACCCCTTGCAGAGCCTTGCTGATAGCATGAGTATATTTGAAAAAGCTAATAGCAAGAAGCCTAAAGTAGTGCTTACATGGGCTCCCCACGTAAAAGCGTTGCCGCAGGCTGTCGCCAATTCTTTCAGCGAATGGATGCAAGCCCTGGATGTGGAATTTGTGATAACGCATCCCAAAGGATATGAATTGTCGCCCGCATTTGTCAAAGGTGTGCAAATAGAACATGAACAGGAGAAGGCTTTAGAGAGCGCTGATTTTGTGTATGTAAAGAATTGGTCTGCTTACGAGCCTTATGGACAAATGCCTCCCGTGGAGAAGGACTGGCTGCTGAGTGAGCAGAAAATGAAAGTGACAAATAACGGATACATTATGCACTGTTTGCCTGTACGGAGGAATGTGGAATTACCCGATGAATTATTGGATGGCAGAAGAAGTCTTATTCCATTACAAGCTGAGAACAGGTTGTACGCAGCAACGGCAGTGTTGAAAAGAATATTGGAGACATCATGAATTATTCCGTTAATAGTATTAGTAAGCGGCCACAACGTCACTGCGAGGAACGAAGTAATCTCAGTAGCAAAGAGATTCTTCACTTCGTTCAGAATGACAATCGCATTGGCTTTGTCATGTTGAGCAAAGCGAAACATCTCGGCAATATTGAGACTGCTTTGTTCCTCGCAGTGACGATAGGGTTTTCATTTATAATTTATAATTCATAACTCATAAGTGAAAACAGAACTCACTATAGTAAAAATTGGCGGAAACATTATTGACGACGAAAAAAAGCTGCATTCTTTTCTCGAAAAATTCCATGCTATAAAAGGGCTCAAGATACTTGTTCACGGCGGTGGTAAGGCAGCTACCGATTTCTCTTCCCGTTTGGGAATAGAAGCAAAAATGGTAAACGGAAGACGGATAACCGATGCGAAAACACTGGAGATTGTTGTGATGGTTTATAGCAGCATCAATAAATCTATGATGGCTGCGCTGAATGCTATGGGCGCTAAATCTATTGGAATTTGTGGGGCAGATCTGAATATGATTCCTTCTAAGAAAAGAGCTAACAGTGCGATAGATTATGGTTTTGTGGGTGACGTACTTCCTGCTGAAATCCCGGTTAGTGAATGGAAGATGCTGCTGGATGCCGGCATTTGCCCCGTTGTAGCGCCCATCACTGCTGATGCTTCCGGACAATTATTAAATACAAATGCTGATACTATTGCATCTTCTGTTGCACAGGCATTAAGCAAATATTATTCTGTTAAACTTATTTATTGTTTTGAAAAAAACGGGGTATTAAAAAATCCTAACGATGAAAACTCTGTGTTGTCACAAATAAAAACGCAGGAGTATACGAGCTTGAAAGAGCAGGAAATTATTTCCGGTGGAATGATTCCCAAGCTGGATAACGCATGGGAAGCGCTGAAGCAAGGCGTTGACAAGGTAATTATCGGTAATGCATTGCATATAGAAAAACTAACAGCGCCTGCGCACGAAACAGGCACCCTGTTGATAAAGGAGTAAACTTTATAACTTTACAAACTTTATGAACTTTATAAACTTACTGCAGCAACTTATATCTATCCCTTCATTCAGCAAGGAAGAGGACAAGACAGCCGATGCCATTGAGGCATTCCTGCAGGAAAAAGATGTTGAGGTAAACCGGCATTTGAATAATGTGTGGGCGCAAAATAAATACTATGATGCGGTAAAGCCGACTATTTTATTGAACTCGCACCACGATACGGTTAAGCCCAATAAGGGCTATACCAAAGACCCTTTCAAAGCATCTATCGATGATGGGAAATTATATGGCTTGGGCAGCAACGATGCAGGCGGAGCACTGGTGAGCCTGGCGGCGGCGTTTTTACATTATTACGAGAAGACGCTTCCATACAATCTCATTTTTGCTGCCACTGCGGAAGAAGAAATATCGGGGAAAAACGGCATTGAAGCGCTGATTCCATTATTAGGAAAGATTGATTTTGCCATAGTGGGCGAGCCCACGCAAATGCAATTGGCAATCGCCGAAAAAGGGCTGATGGTGCTGGATTGCACTGCTCACGGCAAATCGGGACATGCCGCAAGGGAAGAGGGTGAGAATGCCATTTACAAAGCCCTCCCCGATATAGAGTGGTTCAGAACATACCAGTTTCCGAAAGTTTCGGAACTGCTTGGACCTGCGAAGATGAGCGTTACTGTTATACATGCGGGTACCCAGCATAACATAGTGCCCGGCGCTTGCGAGTTTACAGTGGATGTGCGCGTGAATGAATGTTATAGCAACCAGGATATATTGGATATAATAAGTAAAAATGTGAAATGCGATGTAAAGGCAAGGTCGCTGCGATTGAAGCCTTCTTTTATACCGGAAGAGCATCCAATTGTAAAAGCGGGCAAAGAATTGGGATTAAAAGTTTACGGTTCGCCTACAACCTCTGACAGGGCGCTTATGCCCTGGCAGAGCCTGAAAGCGGGGCCCGGAGATTCCGCTCGTTCGCATATGGCTGATGAATATATTTATATAAAAGAAATAGAAGAAGGCATTGATCTATACATTAACATGCTTAATAAATTACTGACAACATGAGTAAGAAATTATGGCAGAAAGATATTGAGGTGAACAAACTGGTGGAACAGTTCACCGTGGGCAGGGACAAGGAATTTGACCTGCTGCTTGCCGTGCATGATATAGCCGCGTCAAAGGCGCATGCGCGGATGCTTGAGAAAGTGAAATTGCTTGGCAAAGAAGATTTGAAAAAGCTTTTATTGGGGTTGGATAGCATAGAAAAGCAAATTAAAAAAGGCGTATTCAAAATTGAAGATGGCGTGGAGGATATTCATTCGCAGATAGAATTACAACTTACGAAAACAGCAGGGGAAGCGGGAAAGAAGATACATATAGGCAGGTCGAGGAACGATCAGGTGCTTACTGCTTTGAAACTATATTTAAAGGATGAAGTGAAAGTTGTCAGCAAACAAGTTGAAGAAGTTTTTGGATTGTTTATAAAGCTGAGCGAACAACATAAAAACGTATTGTTGCCCGGCTATACCCATCTGCAAATTGCCATGCCTTCCTCTTTTGGGTTGTGGCTCGGAGCTTATGCTGAGAGCCTTTGCGATGATATGGAGCTGGTGGTTGCGGCGTATCATATTTGCAATAAAAATCCGCTGGGCAGTGCGGCGGGCTACGGTTCCTCTTTCCCTCTTGATAGGAAATACACTACTGCATTGATGGACTTTGAGCAGATGAATGTAAACTCGGTATATGCGCAGATGACAAGGGGAAAATCGGAAAAGGCCGTTGCTGTGGCATTGGCTTCGGTGGCGCATACATTGTCAAAATTCTCGTATGATATTTGCCTTTATCTGTCGCAAAATTTTGGCTTTATTTCTTTCCCCGAAGAATTAACCACGGGTAGCAGCATCATGCCTCACAAAAAGAATCCTGATTTATTTGAACTGGTGAGAGGCAAATGCAACATCATACAAGGAATTCCCAACCAGCTTACGCTTCTCACCAATAACTTGCCAAGCGGCTACCACCGCGATATGCAGCTTACCAAGGAGACGCTTTTCCCTGCTATACAACAACTCAAAGATTGCCTGCAAATAATTGCATTTGCATTGCCGCAAATGGAAGTGAACAAAAATATTTTAGGTGATGTTAAATATGCGCACTTGTATAGCGTGGATGCGCTGAATGAACTTGTGAAGAAAGGAATCCCGTTCAGGGATGCGTATAAAAAAATAGGAATGGATATAAAGCAGGGGAAGTTTAAAAAACCTGCACAAATAAAGCATACACATACCGGGAGTATTAATAATCCCGGCACTGAATTGATAAAAGAACAGTTCAGAAAGGTGATGACAAAAATGGAATAGGTCAGTTTTAAGCTGCCGCTATTCTATTTAATTAAGTTTATATTTCCCATGTAGGAATGTTGTTTCTTCCTATCATCTGTCACCAGTATTTTGTATACATAAATATCTTGCTGACATACTGTTCCGCCCTTGGTTCCATCCCACCCGTTATTTATATCATTACTGTGGAAAAGTTCCTGGCCCCATCTATCGAAAATGTACATTTCAAAACTTTTAACGTATTGCCCCTTTGCCATAAATATATCATTTATTCCGTCTCCGTTGGGAGTAAAGGCATCCGGAATATAGAGGGTAAAAAGCGGTTCAATTACAAGGCAGTTGACAGTTGTATCGGCACATCCATTCAGATCGGTTGTCACTAATCTGGCGCAGTAAGTTCCTGTGTCCTGGTATGTGTGTGAAGGATTTTTCTGGGTGCTAACGGAATCGGTCTGGTCGCCAAAGGTCCACCACCATTGTATAATCCGATTATTGAGATCGGTACTTTGGTCTATAAATTGAATAGTTGGAGATATGATAGTAGCAGGCTGTGGAGAATATGAAAATGCCGCAACAGGTGAATTGAATACGCTTATCATGCCTATTTTATTCAGCGTCCCGCTGCATCCGTTGGTACCAATAATAGTAAGTCCTACCGAGTAGGTTCCACCGGTTTGATAGCAATAAACAGGATTCACGGCAGATGAGCTGTCTCCGTTTCCAAACGACCATATATACGATGGGGTGCCGGCTGTACCTACCGGGCTCAGGTTGTTAAATTGAACACAAAGCGGCGAACATCCATGTGTGATGTTGGCAGAAAAGGATATAGGTGCTTGCGCAGGTTGTGTAATTACAGCAAATGCGGAGTCCCGGCACCCGGTTGCGTCAATAACGGTTACTGTATATGTCCCTGCTGTCAGGCCGTAGGCAGTAGCATCATTTTGTCCGCTCGGGAGCCATATATAATGGTAAGGAGTAACCCCTCCGGATGCGGTTCCTGTTGCCGTGCCCGTATTACCTCCATTGCATAATTCGTTCGTGCTTGTGGCGGTTATGGTGACAGAAGGAATCTTTATAATGTTTGCTGCAGCGCTTTGGGAACAATTATTATTATCGGTAACATTTACCGTATAAGTGCCTGCACTAAGCCCATTGATACTCGGAGTTGTCTGCCCACCCGGCTGCCACTGATAGGTATATGGAGGTGTTCCATTTTTAGCTGTTACGGTGGCGCTGCCTGTTCCTCCGCACATGACATTGACCAGGCTCAGAGAATCTATGATGGCCGCCGGGGCGGTTACTGCAACGGATGCTGTTGTAGTACAATTTTTATTATCAGTAACAGTTACCGTATAAGTGCCCGCGCCTAAGCCTGTGGCGGTAGCAGTTGTCTGTCCGCCGGGGTTCCAGGAGTAGGAGTAGGGAGAAGTTCCTCCACCGGGAGTTATGGTTGCAGTGCCGTTGCTGCCTCCATTGCATAATTCGCCAGTGCTGGTGGGGGTTCCCGATGTAACAGGAGCAGGTTGGGTTATGGTTACAGACGCTGAAGAGGGAGGATCTGCGCAGTTATCAGTTACTGTTACCGTGTAAGTACCTGCGCTTAAGCCCGTGGCTGTTGATGTGGTTTGTGCACCGGCCGACCATGAATAAGTATATGGCGGACTGCCGCCTGTGGGACTTTCTGTTGCAGTGCCCGTGCTGGTTCCGCTACATAATACGTTTGTAGCCGTAGGTGGTTGCGCCGCAAGGGCAGTAGGCTGGCTGATGGTTACGGTTAATGATTGCGGTCCGCACACATTGGATACGGTCACCGTATAAGTTCCTGCTGAAAGTCCCGTGGCTTGGCTAGTGGTGCCTCCTATAGGAGACCATGAGTAAGTTAAAGGAGATGAGCCCCCGGTTGCCAGTACACTGGCCGAACCGCTGTTAGCTCCATTACAATTTATTCCTGTGCTGTTGTTTATGGATATGGTTGGCGAATTTCCTACACCACTTTGTGTCCATGATATAGTAACAGAGCCGTTAGAAGATGGTGCTCCCAATGTTGTAGATGTTGCAGTTCCACCATTAAAATAAGAACCGCCGCCACCACCGCCCCAGCCGGCAGGGTTATTACCAGGAACGTTTTGGGGGGCCTGCCCATTACCGCCGCCGCCGCCATTATATCCTCCTCCCCCTCCGCCGCCATTATATGCTCCGCCTGCTCCTCCTCCATATCCACCCCATGTGTCGTCACCACTATTTTCATTTCCACCCCATCCTGCACTCTCTCCGGCAGGAGGGCTTGCACACTCCGGATAAACCCCATACCCGTTGGTAATAGCGAAAGAGCTCCCTGCTATTGTATTAAATCCATTTTCTCCCCAACCTGCTCCTCCACAGGCAGGACCTCCATTGGATGAAGTATTTGTTCCCCCCGTAGTATTCGATGTTGATATTCCGGCTTGTCCGCCGCTGTTGGCTCCGCCTCCGGTACCCCCGGGAGCACAGCCAACACTACCGGTAGTGGGATAGCCGGCATTGGGATTAACACTATTTGTAGCAGCTTCAAGAGCTGCGGCAGAACTATTATCAGTCTGGCCATTAGCTCCCGGTCCTGCAACTATTGCGCCTGAATAAGCTCCTCCTCCTCCTCCTCCTCCGGCAGCCACAAGTAAGGTATTGGTAGTAGCATCCCATATAAAAGTACCACCACCGCCGGCAGCACCATCATCACCAGTCTGGTTATCACCCTGTCCGGCTACGAGTATATCCAATACGTCGCCGGAAGTAACAGGAATAGTACCTGTAAGGCTGGCTCCCAGCCCTCCGGCTTCATTGTGGTCCTCGCTTATCCCGCCTGAGCCGCCTACTGCTGTGATGGTAATACTAGTAACACAGGGTTGTACTGTAAAGGTTTGAATAGTTCCATTTTGATATTTGACGGGGGTGCCTACAGTACCATTCCAACTAAAACTTTGAGTATTTAGCTGCCCAAAACAGAAGCTATTCAATAAAAGAAGCAGTGATAAAACCAGATATACAGACTGCGAATGCAGATAATATAATTTCTTACTAACAGGCGTCATTTTGTTTCAAATAATTAAAGTGATATTAATCTTCTATTGCAAAGTTAGTAAAAAATTCATCATTGCGAACATACCCTTATAAAAAAATATCAGGTCAGATGTTTAACAAGTGCTTCTATTTTTTTGGCAGCCGTAGTTTGGTTTGTGAGATTAGTTTCCAATAGTTTGATGATGACGCTGCCTGCAATAACCCCGTCAATACCTGCCTTAGCCGCATTCTCAATATGCTCTTTTCGTGAAATACCAAAACCCAATGCAAGCGGTAATATTGTACTTTTCTTAATCCTGCGGATAAAGTCAAAAGTCTCTTCACCCATGGTGGTACGGCTTCCCGTAACACCTAACACCGAGACGAGATAGAGATATCCTTCTGCGTATTGCAATATTTTTTTTAGCCGTTCAGCTGTGGTAGTCTGCGTAGCCATAAATATGGGAGATATTTTGTGTTTCCGTGCCGCAAGCACAAAAGGCATTGCCTCTTCATAAGGCACATCAGGCACCAGCACTCCGTTGATACCCGATGATGCAGCTTCTTTGTAAAAGGCATCTATGCCATATTGGTAAACAAGATTGGCATAAACCAACACCGAGATAGGTCTTTTATAAAATAAGCGGATTTCTTTAATGAGAGAAAATACTTTGTCGCTATTCATACCCGACTGAAGTGCCCTTTCATCGGCTGCTTGTATGGTAGGTCCGTCAGCTAAAGGGTCGGAGTAGGGGAATCCTATTTCCAGCATATCGGCATGGGGAGCCAATGTGCGAAACAAAGCCAAACTGCTTTTATAATTAGGGTCGCCTGCCACTAAAAATGGCATAAAAGCGGGCTTTCCTTTGCTTTTTGTTTGTTTAAATGAAGTTTCAAATATGTTCATAGTTTCATTTTTTGAATATGTTGTATGGCTTGCGCCAAATCTTTATCGCCCCTGCCGGATAGGTTTACCAGTATGATTTTATTTTTCGGTAATTTCTTTGCAAGTTTTACGGCATACGCAATCGCATGCGATGATTCCAGCGCCGGAATGATACCCTCCGTTTCCGACAGTAGCATAAAGGCTTTCAGGGCTTCTTCGTCACTAACATGCGTGTATTCGACTCGCTTGCTCTGATAAAGATTAGCATGTTCCGGACCTATGCTCGGGTAATCAAGCCCTGCGGATACGCTGTGCGTTTCCGTGATTTGCCCGTATTTATCCTGCAATACGTAAGAGAAAGCGCCGTGCAATATTCCGGGTTTCCCGCCAGCAAAACGGGCAGCGTGTTTCCCGCTTTTGATACTTATTCCCCCGGCTTCCACTCCAACCATTTTAATTTTTTTCTCTTTCAGAAAATCAAAAAATAATCCGATGGAATTGCTGCCGCCTCCCACACAAGCAACCAGGTAATCGGGCAAACGATTCGCCTGCTCCTTTATTTGCTTTCGTGCTTCCTGTCCTATTATCTTCTGGAAATTACGGACAATTAAGGGATACGGGTGTGGACCAAGAACAGAGCCAATCAAATAGTGCGAGGTTTTTATATTCGTTACCCAATCGCGTATGGCCTCGTTGATGGCGTCCTTCAAGGTGTTGCTCCCCGCAGAAACAGGAATCACCTGCGCACCCATTAGCTTCATGCGCTGCACATTGGGTTGCTGCCTTTCTATATCAATAGTGCCCATATAGATAACGCATTCCATGCCTAATGCCGCCGCCGCAGTGGCAGTAGCTACTCCATGTTGCCCGGCGCCTGTTTCGGCAATAAGGCGTTTTTTGCCCATGTGTTTGGCTAATAATGCCTGACCAAGGGCATTATTTATTTTGTGAGCACCTGTGTGTGTAAGGTCTTCCCGTTTTAAAAAAATTTGTGCGCCACCTGTTCTTTCTGTTAATTGACGGGCAAAGTAGAGGGGTGTGGGTCTTCCTGCAAAATTTGCTAACCACGCCGAAAGTTCTTTCTGAAACTTTTTATCCGTAGATAGTTTCAAGTAAGCCTTTTCAAGCTCTTGCAAAGAAGACATCAGTGTTTCAGGGACAAACTGTCCTCCGTATTCACCAAAATAACCCTTGCGTTCTTTTTCTTTTTTATTTTTCATGCGCTGTAATAATCGTTCACGGTTTTTATAAACTTTTTCATTTTCATTTTGCTTTTTTTACCCGGGGCTGTCTCTATTCCCCTTGATATATCAATAATATCGGGATTTAATTTTTTAAGATAACCTGCAACATTCTTTACATCTATTCCGCCCGAAAGTACAACCTTAACTTTTTTATTTTCCAATTTTTTATACAAAGAAAATGCATCAAACTCACCGGAATTATTTTTTGCTTTCGCCTCTGCATCGCCCGAATCTAAAAGCATTCTGTTCACATGCTTGCTCATTTTTATAATATCTCCCTTGCTTTTGTTGTTCCATGCTTTCCACACTTCTACGCCTTTTATTTTTGAAGCAAATCCCGCTGTTTCGTTGCCATGCAATTGGACCACATCTACATAGTTACTGCCTGCAATCAACTGAATATTTTGGAGAGGCATATCAACCGTCACCGCTACAATTTTGTACGTGCCTTTTTTATTTTTCTTCAGCCATTCCACTGTTTGCAGGAACTTACTTAACGGTATACTTCTTTTGCTTTTCGGATAATCAACAATAAATCCTACATAATCCACACCTAAGTCAATGGCATATGCGAGGCTTTCTTTAGTCCGCATTCCGCAAAATTTTATCTTGGTCTTTTTCATTGTATACCGGAAATAAGTTCAGCAAGAGCTTTGCCGGGGTCGGGCGCACGCATAAAATGAGTGCCTATAAGAACCGCATCAGCATTGGCATTTTTCATATACAACAAATCTTCCCGGGAATGTATACCAGATTCAGCGACTACAATTTTTTCATCGGGAATATATTTGGCTATCGAAGAGAATGTAGAATTATCTACTCCAAAACTTTTCAAATTGCGATTGTTGATACCAATAATTTCTGCTCCTATTTTAAGCGCTTTTTCAAGTTCTTGCACGGTATGAACTTCTACAAGAGACTCCATGCCGAGTTCATAACAAATGGCATACAAATCCTTTAGTATCGATTCTTCTAGGATAGCAGCAATCAGCAGCATAGCATCCGCTCCCGCAGCTTTTGACTCATACACTTGTTTCTCATTAATCACAAAATCCTTTCTTATCATTGGCAATGACACAGCTTTTTTAATCACGCCAATCCATTCAATATCACCCTGGAAAAATATTTTATCAGTAACCACGGAAATTGCCGAGGCTCCATTTTGCATGTATGACAAGGCAATCCCGCTTACATTAATATCTTTGCGGATAACACCTTCCGAGGGAGACGCTTTTTTTATCTCCGCAATAACGCCCGGTTTTTTACTGGTGATAGATTTTAAAAATTTGGGAGAAGTATTCTTGGGGAAGTTTTTAATTTTTTCTTCCCACATTTGCAGAGTAGTGGTTTTGATTGTAGAAACCTCTTCTACTTTTTTCTCGCAAATCTTGTCTAATATGGTTCCTGTTTTGCTATACATTTTTAGAAATTTCAATCACTTCATTTAATTTCTTCAGCGCCTTTCCTGATACAATAGCTTCAAGTGCGATTAGTTTTGCTTCTTCTAAATTATTTGTTTTACCAAATGTCATAAGCCCAATTGCCGCGTTAATAGCGACTGTCTGCGTTTGCACATCGGTAGCCCTGTTGTTGAATATATCTAAAATAATTTTTACACTTTCACTCATATCGCTTATTTGAATTTCTTCCAGCGTTCCTTTATGCAGCGTGTATGAAATATCAATCTTTTTTCCTTTTGGAGATTGTTCCGAAAACTCAATAACCGAAGGCAAAGAGAATAGACTTATTTCGTCCATGCCATCGTTGCTGTTGATAGCCCATAGGCGCTTGATGCCTGTCTTTACTGATGCTTCACCCATCAAAGGTTTTAGTTCTTCATCAAATACACCCAATGACTGATGGCTCACTCCGGCAGGATTAACCAAGGGTCCGAGTATATTGAAATAAGTTCTTTTACCGTAATGCTTGCGGGCTTCGGCGGCATTCTTTAATGCAGGATGAAACAGTTGCGCAAACAAAAACACAAATTCTGTTTTTTCAAAACACCTAATCGCTTGCGCGGGAGATAGCAGGAGGTTTACTCCCAATGCCTCCATAACATCGGCACTGCCGCAGCGGCTGCTTGCAGAGCGGCTTCCATGCTTCACTACAGGAACATCGCAGGCTGCGCAAACTAGTGCCGCGGTGGTAGAAATATTAAATGTCCGCAATCCATCGCCACCTGTGCCCACTATGTCAAGGGCATTAAGCTTAATTGGCACAGCGAGCATGGATTCACGTGTAGCGGCAATAATGCCGTTTATCTCATCAACAGTGGGATACCTGCCTTCCATAGCGGAAAAAATATTCAGGAGCTCTTCACCGTTAATGCTTCCATTCAATATAGATTGCTGCATTTGGTAGCTTTCTTCTGACGAAAGATATTTTTTCTCTTTAAGAAGCTGGCTATAGTCTGTATTCATTGGTTAGTTATTAGATATCTTATCTCGAATACTAGAACGCCACAAAAGCACTAAAGCACTAAATCCCACAAAATGTTTAGTGTGTGATTTTTTCGTGTTTTTGTGTTTTCGTGGCATAGCTGATTTATTATAGTTAAATTATTTAGAAGAAAAAAGAAAATTCTTCAACATGGTATTGCCTTCTTGCGTAGCAAATGATTCGGGATGAAACTGGATGCCTTCAACAGGATATTCTTTATGGCGTAAACCCATAATTTCTTTTTCGGTATCGCTTGTATGGGCTGTTATTTCAAGCGTTCCGGGCAATGATTTTTCGTCTACCATAAGCGAGTGGTAGCGCATAATATGTATAGGCTGCGGAATGTTTTTAAATACACCCTTGCCATCATGTGTGATGACGCTCGTTTTGCCATGCATGGGCTTGTTGGATGGAACCACCTTACCGCCAAAATAATGTGCAATGCCCTGCATTCCCAAACAAACTCCAAGTACGGGCAAATCTTTTTTGGGATGGAGCAGTACATCCGCACAAACTCCGAAATAGGCTTTATCAGCAGGGTTGCCGGGACCTGGAGATAAAATCACTTTGTTATATTGCTTTACAATTTTATCTAATGTAATTTTATCATTGCGGATAACATCCAGTACATTGGCCACATTCTGTTGCGCCAGCAAATCACCCACCATTTGAAAAAGATTGTAGGTAAATGAATCGTAGTTATCTATTATTATTACACGCATGGTTTATATAATAAATGGTTCTATGGCTTTTTGCATTCCCGCCAGTTTATTTTGTATTTCCATGTATTCTCCTTCCGGGGTGGAATCCCACACAACGCCCCCCGATGCCTGTGTGTAGCCTTCTCCACCGCTGATAAATAAAGAGCGGATGGGAATAGCCATTTTGCAATTGCCGTTGAAAGCAAAGTAGCCGATCGCCCCGCCATAAGGCCCGCGGGGATTATTTTCTATGCGTTCAATTATTTTCATGGATTCTATTTTGGGTGTGCCGGATAAAGTGCCTGCCGGGAAAACAGCTGCCAGTGCGGAAAAGGCATCTTCACCCGGAGCAATAATTCCTGTTACCTCGCTGGATATATGCTGCACATGACTAAACCTTTTCACATCCATCAATCCCGATATTTTTACGGTTCCAACCCGTGCGACTTTTCCCAAATCATTGCGGTGTAAATCCACCAGCATCCTGTGTTCCGCCAGCTCTTTGGGGTCAGTAAGCATAGCTTGGGCCAAAGCCTTATCTTCTTCATCTGATTGGCCGCGCTTTATGGTTCCCGCCAGGGGATAGGTTTCCATTATTCCGTTATGGAGATTAAGCAATAGCTCCGGGCTTGCGCCTATGATAATCTTTTCTTTAAACTTCAGGTAATACATGTGCGGCGAAGGATTTATTTCCCGTAGACATTCATATATTAAAAAAGTATCTCCTTCTATTTGGTATAAACGTTTAAGCCCCACCTGGCATTGAAATGTATTTCCTTTCCTTATTTCTTCAATAATTTCTTTTACCGCTTCATGGTGGCGAGCCTTGCTCATGCTGTCGCCCATTGGTTTTATGGTGAGCGATGTTTCGGATGAAGATTGGTTTTCCTTCATCAATTTTTCAACAAGCTCCAGTCGGTTTTCTTTATGATAAAAATAAGAAGTGATACCTGTAGTCTTATCATATATCAGCCCGTCTTCATATAATCCGAAAAGAAAAAGAGGCAACTGCTCATGCGGCTTAATGTAGAGTGCAGGCTCAAAGAGCGACATGGCATCGTAACTTATGTAGCCAACCAATCCACCTGAAAAAACTTGGGATGCAACATAGTGTTCCGGAATAAAATTCTTTAAAGCGTAATAAGGATTATCATAATGATGCAATTTGCCGTTTACGTTCAGCATGTTGTCTTCGGCTTGTAGTAGGGCAGAGGGAGCAAATCCTGCAATGGAGTAACGGGCATCTTTTGCATTCTCTCCCAGCGATTCAAGTATAAAGCAAGTATCAAATTCTTTCACTATTTTTTTACAGAGAGAGAAGAAATCGGGTTTGCCTAATTCAATATAGGTAGGGCTTTGTATATGCGATATAGGATATATGTTCCTCTTCATGTTTTATAAATTTTGTGCTTTGTGGCGCAAATAATGATCCATCAATACCAGCGCCGACATGGCATCTACAATAGGAACTGCCCTTGGCAATACACAGGGGTCATGACGTCCGGCAGCTTCTAATACTACGTTTTTGGCAGAGCGTGTAACTGTTTTTTGCGGTTTTGATATAGTGGATACCGGCTTAAATGCCACCCTGAAATAAATATCTTCGCCTGTGGTAATACCGCCCAGCGTACCTCCCGCATGATTAGTGGATGTAACGATTTTATTTTTTTTATTTAATACAAATAAGTCATTGTGTTCGCTGCCACGCAGTTTTACTCCCTCAAAGCCTGAGCCAAATTCAAAACCTTTAACCGCATTGATGCTGAGCATGGCCTTGCCAAGGTCAGCGGGGAACTTGTCAAACACAGGCTCACCAAGCCCCGGAGGAGGATTCCGTATCAATCCTTTAACCACTCCGCCAATGGAATCATTTTCACTTTTCACCTGCTCTATTAGTTTTATCATCTTGTCTGCAACGGCTTTGTCAGGGCACCTCACCATGCTTCTATCAATAGCTTGCTTGGTTACTTTTCCAGACGCTATGGAAGAATGTATATCGCCCACCTGCTCCACATAACTGATACATTCTGTTCCGAATTTTTCTAACAAATATTTTTTGGCGATGGCTCCGGCGGCTACTCTTGCTAGCGTCTCCCTTGCCGATGCCCTGCCACTGCCTCTCCAGTCGCGGATTCCATATTTAATATCGTAAGTATAGTCGGCATGAGAAGGGCGGTAAATATCTTTCATCGCTTCATAATCCGAGGGCTTCGCATCTTTGTTAAAAGTGATCAGCAGTATAGGCGCACCTGTGGTCTTGCCTTGAAAAACTCCCGACATGATGTGTATAGTATCCTCCTCTTTTCTGGGTGTAGTGATTTTACTTTGTCCCGGTTTTCTCCTGTCCAGTTCAGGCTGTATATCGCTTTCTGAGAGCTTCAGCCCCGGAGGGCAGCCGTCCACTATAACGCCAATTGCCGCGCCATGCGACTCTCCAAAAGTAGTGATGCGAAAAAGTTGTCCGAATGAATTTCCAGGCATAATTATATTTTTTTGATGGTTGGGTTTATAACTTTTGCATTTTGCTTTTGTTCTTTAGCTGGAACGATATCCCTGAACTTTGCAAGTTCATTCATCAGTGTCTGCAATTCAGCGTGGGTGATGTGTTGAGCTGTATCGGTTTCGGAAGTGCCCGCTTCAATCAATATTCCGTCATAGAGGTATTCGTCTTCGCTCATCATCATTTTCATGGCGTCTAATGTGCCTTCTACAATTTTGTCTTTCATCTTTGGCCCGAAAGTATGAGAAGGATCAAAATACATTTTTTTGCCGCTCAGTGTTTTTACTTTTTTGGCAGATTCATGCAAGGGCAGGTTCCGGTAAAGCCCTCTGGAAGCCACATCCACGCCCCGGTGAATGTAAATGATGTCGTGTATGTTGGGTACATAAGTGCCGATACCCAACCAGGTTTTTTCCATGCTATTCAGCCCGCCGCTTTCTTCTCCCACCCACTTGGGGTTCTTTATTCCCAGCTCCCAGGCATTGTGCTTGCTGCATTCGTACATCTCCATCAAGTTCCAGCCTATTTGCAGCACAGCCGGAGTCCATAATAATAGCTCATGATCCCGTAGGACCTTGTCGCAGAGCGGCACTTGTATCAGCGGGGCTACAATCTCCGTTGCCACCTTCATGCCCGTTTTACGGATAAACTCATCTGTCATCTCAATACTGGGAAGCATCTTCATATCCTTTATGCCGCCGCCCTGGGCATAACTACGCATGTTATCTACAAATATCTCGCGGTCTATGCCCATGGAGCCTTCTTTTTCGGTGTATGAAGTGCGTGACTTAACGCCAACAATGCGCACACCCGATGCTCCCCGCTGCATATTGCCGAAACGGTTTTTCACTTCCATCTCCGAAATGGCATATACTTCGCGGATGTTCTTTTCATTGATTGAACAGGGTCCCGCTATTAGCGCTACTTCTGTATTTTTGATTTCTCGTTTCATATAGTTAAAAGTAAATAAATAATAAAAGCCCCGGCTTAGGAGTGAAACTCTTGCTGCAAATTTTTATTAAAAGGATATAGAATAGCAGTAGGAGCTTCGTTAAGTTAGCTCCACCACCAATTAGAAACGGCATTGTTACCCTTAGGGGCAACAATAGCAAAATAAATGTCCGTTTTTGTTTTCATGGGGGCAAAGATATATAAATTTCCGAAAACGGGTTGGAATTTATATATTTTTAAAAGGAATTGCTCCAAGCCCCGTTCATACCGGAATGGGCGGGGTCTAAAGGAGGGTATCAATCGTCATTGCGAGGCTCTGCGAAGCAATCTCATAAAATCCGGGTATCCTATTGGGGTAAGATTGCTTCGCAGAGCCTCGCAATGACGGCATCTTTAGTCATGAATTTTTAAACGAATTTCATTCTCAGGCATATGTGCTTATCGAACATAGCACAAATTTCGAGCGCCTCTTCATAGGATATGTTTTGCCATTCCGGCGGTTTGCTTACAATATTTTTCTTTGGATCAGTTCCTACTTTATTATACCAGCAACAAGACCATGTACCCGGCTTTTCATCTTTTTTGCCATTGAATGAAAATAGGATGGAACTACCGGAAGGATACTTTGTTTTTGCTTGGGTATTCAGCAGTTGCATGGTCCGCTTTACCTTTACCTTTTTTGTTTTTGTGTTTTGGGTTGTTTTCATTTTTCATTTTTTAAAGATTCCTGTATTTCGTCAATAACCTCTTGTCTTTCTTCCTTGGTCATGGCAATAAAAGCTTCCAGTTGGGGTACTTCTTTCAATTCGGCTACGGCAGGCATCGGAAGCACATATCGCATGAGCGCAATATAAGTTTTCACAAATTCTTTTTCATCCATGTGTTCAAGTTCCTTTTCAAATTTCCTTTTGTTTTTGAGCAACAACTCTCTTAAATAATCGCGTTGCTCAGCGCCTACTTTGTTGTAGCTTCCTTTTGGTCTTCCTGCGGGATTACCGCTTTGTCCTTTTTTAAAACTCATAAAAAAACAATGATTAATAATTAGAAAAACAATAATTTTACAGTGAAATAACAGTAATTTTTAATTTTTAGAATTTTGTAACATATTGAATATAAATATATTAAAAAAATATTTGTTGTTAAATACAACGAATAACAATAAAGGTACCGGCTGCAAAATTCTGACTTCATTTTTTGAAGATATAAAACCATGTTATTTTACTACAATACAAAAATAGTGTGTGAAAAAGTGTTTTTCTAAAAAGTCAATGACTTTTTATTTAAGTAGTAATTAAAAATTAGGAATGTTGAGCCTGTCCCAAGGGGATACTGGGATTGTATTTTTTGACCTTGCGCCACCGCTGAAGCTGAGGCGGCACGCGGTAGTAGAAAAAGAGATATGCCTGCTATATATTACCTTATTACCTTATTCCATCGCTTAATTTAATAATAAGGTTAAGCCGTTGCCGTTATTTCTTTTTCTACTAAGGTTTAGTAAAGTAAGAAAGGTTTGGTTTGATGACAAAGCAATGTATTTTAGTTGCTGGAAATCGGTCGTGTTAAAATAGTTCTGTGAAATCTCCGTCTTACGTAGTTATACTAAGCAATAAAATATGGGGATAATAAAGGCAATGGGTAAAAACCCAAGTGGTGCGACATTACGAAAGATTGAAAAATCCGTTAACTACAAAGAAGGAGCTTTTCAAAATATAAGTCCCAGCCCTGTAATGGTTGAAAAAGGAGATTTTTTTAAAATATTTAAAAAATTCCTGAACAAGCCTAAAGATACAATGCCTCCGGCCCCGCTTCCATCTATAAAAACAGATTTGAAAAACCTGCCTGACGGAAGCCCTGTATTGGTTTGGTTCGGACATTCATCCTATCTTTTAAAAATAGAAGGAAAACATATCCTGGTTGATCCGGTGTTTAGCGGATATGCTGCCCCGTTTAAATTCAAATCGGCCAAAAGCTTTGATGGAACAAATATATACAGGGTAGATGATATGCCGCCCATAGACATTCTCCTTATCACACACGACCACTATGACCACCTCGATTATAAGACAGTTTTGAAGTTAAAGCCGACATATATTGTGACCTCGATGGGTGTAACTTCACATCTTGATTATTGGGGTTTTGATATGGATAAGGTCACCGAGCTCGATTGGAATGATGAGGCAGAGATAATGCCCGGCATAACATTTATTTCAAAAACAGCCCGGCACTTTTCAGGACGTGGATTTAAACGTGCAAAAACATTGTGGGCTTCATTCATACTTAAAACCAAAAACCATAAAATATATTTAGGCGGTGATAGCGGGTATGACAGGCACTTTAGAGAAATAGGCGAACAGCATGGCCCCTTTGACCTTGCCCTCCTGGAATCGGGGCAATATAACGAGGCATGGAAAAATATTCACATGATGCCGGAAGAAACCGTTCAGGCCAGCATAGATTTAAAAGCAAAGACACTCTTGCCTGTGCATTGGGGCAAGTTCTCCTTAGCTCTGCATCCATGGAATGAACCTATAGAGCGTGCGATTAAGAAAGCGGAAGAGCTTAAGGTAAACATGACTACACCTATGATTGGCGAGCCTGTGATAATAGGTAACAACTATCCCATAAGCAAGTGGTGGAGGGAAGTTTTATGATTTTAATCTGATATATTTGTAAGCAAAATCACATATCATAATCGAAAATTAATTTAATCATGAAAAACAAAGTATGGCTCATAACAGGAGCAAGTAGTGGAATAGGTTTGGAGATTGCCAAATCAGCACTTGCAGCAGGTTATAAAGTTGCCGCCACGGGACGGAATGCTGAGAAAGTTTCCAAATCTATTACGATGCACAGGGACAATTTGTTGACTGTAAAAATGGATGTCACAAGCTCAAAAGAAATAGAGACGGCTGTAAAATCAGTAGTTGACAAGTTAGGAGCTATTGATGTATTAGTAAATAATGCGGGCAATTTCTACGCAGGTTTTTTTGAGGAGTTAAGTCAACAACAAATGGAACTTCAATTAGCTACAAGTTTATATGGACCTATGAATGTGACGCGTGCAGTACTTCCAGTTATGCGAAAAAATCGTTCAGGACATATCATAACAATTTCATCAACTGCCGGACTTGTCGGTTATGAGTATTGTTCGGCTTATTCTGCCTCTAAATTTGGGTTAGAGGGTTGGATGGATTGTTTAGCGCCTGAAGTTGCTCCGTTTGGCATACATACAACTGTTGTAGAACCCGGATTTTTTAGAACAGGATTATTGACGCCATCTTCCACTATATGGGCAGAAAACGCAATTGAAGATTATGCTTCGAAGAATGCGGAGCTTCGTCCGTTTTGGAAAAGCATGAATGGAAAACAACAAGGAGATCCTGCGAAATTAGCAGCAGCGATAATTAAACTTACAAATGAAAATGAGCCACCAAAGCGTTGGTTAGCCGGTGCAGACGCCATAGCTACAGCGGAACAAAAGATAACTGATTTCCAAAAACAAATCAATGCTTATCGGGATTTGTCTTCTTCTTTGACATTTGACGGCGCTTCGGAAGCAGAATAAAACAACCCACTCTGCACCCTCTAAGTGCCGTACCCGAAATTGCACTTCGTGGTAAATAAAGAATAAAATATGTTGTTACAGAATAAACAAATTGCCATAATTGGCGGCGGTCCCGGCGGACTAACCTTAGCAAGGCTTTTACAACTGAAGGGTGTAAACGTAAAAGTATATGAGCGGGATCTCAATAAAGATGCGCGAGTGCAGGGCACAACACTTGATTTGCATGAAGAGTCTGGCTTAAAAGCATTGCGTGAGGCACATTTGTTAGATGAGTTTAAAAAGAATTATCGTCCGGGAGCAGATAAACTGATTATTGTTAATGAAAAGGCAGAAATATTTTTTTCTGACCATGAAGAAAAACCGGAAGAAGATTTCGGCAGCGAACATTTCCGCCCCGAAATTGACAGAGGTCCGCTAAGAAAGATGCTGCTGGAATCGTTGCAGCCTGATACTGTTATGTGGGACAGCCAATTTGTTTCAATGGAAAAACAAGACGGTGGCTGGATGTTGCATTTTAAAAACGGAACATCTGAGTATGCCGATATGGTAATTGGCGCTGACGGAGCTAATTCTAAAATTCGTCCGTATATTACAGATATAAAAGCTTTTTATTCGGGCATATCCGGTATATTGAGCGTAGAAGGTGTATATGATTCTGAAGCAGCAGTTCCAAAAATTCATAAGCTTTTGAAAGGCGGAAAAATAATGGCTTTTGGTGGCGGAAAATGTTTTACTGTAGCTGCCAAAGGCGATGGGGATTTGGCCTTTTATGTCTCCTATAAGGTAGATGAAAACCGGTTGAAAAATATAGATTTTGCCGATAAAGCACAAGTGTTTGCATGGTTCAAAAAAGATTTTTCGGAATGGGGTAATATGTGGCTCGAGTTGTTTGAAAATGCCGAAACGACCTTTATTCCCATCCCGATTTATTCCATGCCTTTAGATCAAACATGGCAGGCTTTGCCAAACCTTACCTTGCTGGGCGATGCCGCGCATTTAATGCCGCCCTTTGCAGGCGAAGGTGTAAATATGGCCATGCTCGATGCATTGGAATTGAGCGATTGTTTGTGCAACAAAAATTTTAACAATATACAAAGTGCTATTGCTTCTTACGAAAGCCAAATGCGAAAGAGAGCCGCAGGGGCAGCGCAGGAGTCTTTAGAAAACGGAGATAAGATGCACAGCGAAGATGCACTGCAAAAAATGCTGGCGTTTTTTGGCGGAATGTACTCCTAATCCTGAAAGAAAAGTATTTGCTTTTGGATGAAATATGGGCATACCTTAAAGGGCATTGTTAGTTAAGATATCGTCATTGCGAGGCTCTGCGAAGCAATCTTACCCCAATAGGATACTCAATTTTATGAGATTGCTTCGCAGAGCCTCGCAATGACGATTGGTGCTCTCCCCTAAGCGTTTGGGAGCAAGTGCAATATGAAATGAATTTCAGAGTGAGCCACTACCGGCTTTTTACAAAAACAATTCTTTTTTCATACTCTCAAAATTGAAGCATTAGGAATTCACCGGTTGACAACTATTGTATTCCTCATCGGTTACCGGGGCCAGCCAATTAGCAGCCACTCCGTTGATAGTATTAGTTATGGCAATATGGGTTAGGCTGGTATCTTTTGCTGCGCCATGCCAGTGTTCAATTTGAGATGGGATAACTACCACATCGCCTTTAGTAATTACTCTTGCAGGCTTACCTTTTTCCTGGTAAAAACCTTTGCCATCGGTAACAAGTAAAATTTGTCCCGCCGGATGCGTATGCCAGTTGGTTTTGCCACCGGGTTCAAATGAAACACTGCCTATAGTATAAGTTCCTGTTTCATCTTTGGGAACTAAAACATTCAGCCATGCTGTTCCGGTAAAATAATCGGGATTAGTTTTTTCGCCTTTGGGAAATATGCTGTTTTGATTCTCGGATGTATTCATGATGAAGTTGTTTAGAATTAAGCACAAAAATAGAGTAATATCTTATCTGGCACTTGTTAGCCCCAAACCTCCCGAAACGATTTCGGGACAGGCTCTGAAGGGGCTTTGAAACCTCCCTGTAGGGTGAAACAGTCTTGCCCAATTTTGTGTCCGTATTTGTAAGATTGCTTCGCAGAGCCTCGCAATGACGATTGGGATGCTCCTTTAGAGCTTTGGGGCAAGGCAATGAAATAAATTTCAACCTGAGATATTAACAAAATTCCGGCATAGCAGCTAAGCTATTTCCTCTAGCTTTTTTGAGGGAATGACTAACTGGAAGCAGGTGCCTTGTCCCAAGGTTGAGGTTACAGTGATAGTGCCGTCTAATGTATCTATTGATTCTTTTACTATGTATAAACCCAGGCCTGAACCTGCACCTGATGATGATGCCCGGTAAAACATTTCAAAAATATGCTCCAGATGTTCGGGTGCAATTCCGTTTCCATTATCTTTTATTTGTATGGTTGCTGTTTCTCCGGTAACTGCCACATCAATTTCTATCAGGGTTGTTTCCAGGCTTGGATTGCGATGGACGATGGAATTCGAAATAAGATTGATGAGTATCATGTGCAATCTGAAGTCATCGCCGTAAAAAGGTTCTGTTTGCTGTATGTGAATACTAAACCTGACCCCGGATGTATCGCGGTATGCTTTAATTTGCCCGATGAGTTTTTGAAGAAGCGATTCGAAATCAATATCGTTAATTAACTTTTCTTTATTTTGGTTTAAGAAATAATTTATGATGCTGGTGGTAAATTCATCCAGCTGATTGATGCAGGATTCAATCATTGGCAAATACTCATTACTCTCGTAGGCATGCTCCAGTTTGGCAAGGTTGATAACGCTTGTGATAGTTGAAATAGGAGCCTTTAAATCGTGAGATGCGCTGTAGGCAAAACGGTTAAGTTCGTTATATGCTTTTTGCAATTGATGGGTTTTTTCTTCTTTTTCCTCGTTCAGGGTTTTGATACGATCGGCCAATCCTAAGGAGAGTAGAATCACATCGCATGCTGAACCGAATTGCATGGTGTACCTGGTAAAAACATTATAAGGGAAAATGCCTAAATCTTTAAAGATGAATACCATAACGCCAACCAGAAAAATGGTCCATCCTATCAGGAAGAACTTAGCGGGGCGGTATCCTTTGCGGTATATGCGGATAGCCATAAACAACATATATAAAGAAAGCAGAGCGGAGAGTGGCTCCATTATATGAGTGGATACAACAAAGTTATTAAACAATGAAAAAAGAACGGAGCAACCAAATAGCGCAAAGAAGAAATATGAAATTTTGTCCAGCAGGGGTTCATATTCTTTGGTCTTTAGAAAGCGCTGCATAAATAATAAGCCTGTTATAGCTGCAAGACAAGGAAACAATGACAGGGCATGTACATTAGTCCAGGGTATGTCGGGCCATAAATATTTCAGAGGATAATCGGTTTGTGTAAACAGCACAAACGCTATGTACAATACATAATACAGGTAACTCCGGTCTTTTACTATAAAATAGATAAAGAAATTGTACAATATCATTACCAGCATAATGCCGACATAAATACCCGAGAAGAAATCGACTGTTTCCATAAGCTCAAAAATCGACTTGGGTGTACCCACTGTCAATGTAAGCTGAATGGGCTGGTCGCCTTTTATCCTGAGAAAGCAGGTTTGTATCTCGTTGGGTTTTACATCCAAGTCAAATATATATAGCAGGTCCCTGTATTTCCGGGCTGAGAGGGGAGCCCATTTAGTCAGTTTTTGTACCTGCATGGTTTCGCCGGGAGATGAATTGTAAAACTCAACAGAATCTATAGATGGCTGGGAAAGTTCCAGCAGCAGATGGTTTGTTTCAGTAGTGTTTTTCAGGACTACTTTAACCCAAAATGCTGACTTGGAAAAACCCAGGTTAAGCACGCGCCCGGTGTTGTTCACAAATTTATCGGACAGCATAACCTGCCCGATAGTAAGACCGGCTTCTTTATCTTCCAACAACTGAACTTTATCGGTAATTTCAGCATTGGAATTGGCATCGGAATAAATAACTAATGGCGATTGTGCGAATACCCATGAACTTGAAAAGAAAAGAAAAAGAGAGAATATAATCTTTTTTACCATGTATGTTTTTGGCCGTATAACGGGACAAAGATAGGGTATTCTGTTGGTTGTGTGTGTTTATCTATCTTTGCATCTTAAAGCCACGTTGCAATGGCTTAGTGAATAGTTTCAATGAAAATGCCAAAGAAATACCATAAAATACTACTGATTGACGATGATAGAGTTATTAATCATGTCAATAAAAAAATGATCCTCATATCAGGTCTTGCTGAAGAAGTAATTGCCAAAGAATCGGGGGAAGCGGCATTGGATTATATAAAAGACAGTATTGCGAATAAAGATATGCTGCCGGAACTTATTTTTCTTGATATCCAGATGCCCCTGATGAATGGGTTTGAATTTCTTGCAGCTTTTGACGGATTGACAAAGCAATATGATTCTCTGAAGAACGCTTGTAAAATCATTATGCTTACCTCGTCCATCAATCCGGCAGATAAAGAAAGGTTCTCGGCTAATCAACATGCCCATTTGTTTTTAAATAAACCGTTAACTAAAGAAATGTTCGTCTTAATTGAGGAATCATAGGATGCAGTATAGGATTTTCGCAGGAACCTATCTAATTTATATATTTGTTGTTTACTTAAAAAATATGAAACAATTTTTGAAAGGTACTTTTTTGGGGATGTGCTTGCTGATTTTTAGCTGCGCTATTTTTATTTCTGCAAAAAATATATTGCCTCCCGGCTATAATAATATTGCCTACAAAGTTTTAAAAATAAAGCCTTCATCAACCGACTCTTCTATTAAAAGGCATGATGATGTGCATTTGGTAGTATATGATTCAACCAGTAAACAGGGCAAGCTATTACTCTTTATGCAGGGAACAACCGGCAAGCCCGATCGTGGCCCGAAGGACTTTTATAATACCGTGGTTGAGGCGGGATACCGGCTTATTGTGCTTTCATATATAGATGATACCGGAGTGTCGCAGGTATGTATAGGGCATAACCTGAAAGTAGATTGTGATTGCCCCGCTAAATTCAGGACAAAGCGTATCTATGGAGAAAACACAACGCCGCTTATCACCGACCAGAAACAAGATGCCATAGTAAATCGTTTGACCAAATTATTACAGTATCTTGTCATTCATGATCCGGCGGGGCACTGGGATATGTATTTAGAAAAAGGATCTCCTAAATGGGGAATAATAGCTCTTGCGGGACAATCGCAGGGAGGGGGGATGGCTGCCTTTATGGCTAAAAAACTGCGTGTTGCAAAAGTTATTTCTTTTTCCGGCGGATGGGATTGGTCGGTAGAAGATAAAAAAATTGCCAACTGGTACAGCACTCCCAGTGTAACGCCTTTAAATTTATGGTATGGCACGTATAATAAAGCAGAAGAAACGGCGCAAGCTATTGGTCAAACATACAAGGCTATGGGTATTCCCGAAGATCATATACATGAATTAAGCTTGCCGGTGAGACAGGGAGGAACGCCCCATGCAGATGGTCTTTGGAATCCTGCATACAAGCCGTTATGGGTGGAGTTTTTGGGTAAAGGGAATTAACCATTGATTATATTTCTACCTTTGTATGATATAAAAAAAATAAAACATGGAAACAAATTCATATACACCACAAGAACCTTCTACACCTTCAGTTCCAACCAAAGTAAGAAATAGTTTTCTAACTGTTATTTGCATTCTTACATTTATTGGCAGCGGGTGGGGTTTAATTAAATCTGTGCGGACTTATGTTACAGCCGATTATATTTCTAATGTTGCCGAGGGAGCTATACAGGGTGCGCAGAACCAAATGAACGAGCAGGGCAATACACCCGGCGTTGTAAAAAGTATTATGGGTTCACTTGCTGAAGATATGACCCCGGAATTTCTACGGGAATTAGCCATTTTAGAATTTATATCCAACCTGCTTACCTTATCGGGCGCTATTCTTATGTGGAAGCTGAAAAAAGCAGGATTTTATCTTTATATAGCCGGAATTATTATTTTGGTGGCAGCGCCATTAGCAATGGGTAAACTGTTGGGCGCCATAGGCGCAACCGTTGTCGGATTTATTGGAGTTGTTTTTATAGTCATGTATGGTGTAAATTTGAAATACATGAATAAATCAGGTGAAGTTTAGTACTTTTTTTTATAAGTATCGGCAGGTATTAGGCCCCAAACCCCTAAAGGGGCTTTGAATAGAGGTGCTTGACTCTAAAGCCCCTTTAGGGGTTTGGGGCTAAGTGCAATATGGAAAAAATCAAACTAATCCAGCACCGGAACTTCCGCAAAATTGAGTTTTAAAATCGGGTAGAGTTCCGTGCTATTCTATTTATTTTGAACAGCATACTAATTTCCTTTATACTTTTGGGGAATTATGAAAAGGCTTGCGTTTGTAGTATTTTTAATTAGCTCTCTGTTGCCTTACACGGTTTTCCCCCAACAAAATAAAACCGTGCCTGCCCTTCTTGAGATAGACTCTTTGAAAGGCGTTTTAAAAACTCAAAGCGACGATGGCAATAAAGTAAACATCCTAAATAAACTGAGTAATGAGCATGAATTGCTTGCTAACTATGACAGTGCATTATTGTATGCTCGAAATGCACAGACTTTAGCCGAAAAAATTGAATTTAAAAAGGGGGTGGGAGATGCACTCGGAAACATAGGAGTAATTTATTATCGCCGTTCCAATTATCAAAAGTCCCTGGAATATCAATTCAAAGCTTTTACCATATACCAGGATATAGGAAGTAAACAAGGCATTGCTAATGCTCTTGGCAACATCGGATTAACTTATTATACGCTTGGCAATTATTCCCAAGCACTGGAGTGTTATTTTAAAGTATTATCCATAGCCCGGGAAATTGAAGATAAAGACGTTATCGCCAATATCTCTTCCAACATCGGAATAATTTATGGAGAGCAGGGGAATTATGCTAAGGCATTAAAATACTTGTTCAAATCATTGGTAGTGTATGAAGGAGAAGGAGATAAAGTTAATATGGCCATAGACCTCGGTAATGTTGGATATAGTTATCTGGCTAAGGGCGATTACCCCAAAGCATTAGAATACGACTTTAAGGCAGTTGCCCAAGCTCAAGGGGTGGGGGATAAAGCTGTTATAGCTAATTTCCTCGGCGACATTGGAAATATTTATTATGAAATGGGCGATTATACCCGGGCGCTGGAATATGATTTTAAAGCAGTGTCTATAGCCAGGAAAATAGGAGATATAGATGATATGGCAAATTTATACTCCAACACAGGGAAAGTTTACACCAAACTAAACAACTATATCCGGGCAAAAAAATTTCTTGATTCTGCTCTTAATCTTTCCCAAAAAACGGGAAATAAAAAAAATATAAAAATCACATATAGAAACCTTTCCACATTGGATAGCGCTACAGGCAACTATAAAACTGCTTATAGCGATTATAAGAAATATATGGCTTACCGCGATAGTGTGCTTAACCGTGAAACCACACAAATGGAAATAAGCTATGAGTTTGAAAAAAGGGAAGATTCCATCAAAGCGGAATATGAAAAGGAGAATATTATAAAAACAGATGAAATTAACAGGAAAAAAATCTTAAATGATAGTGCAATTGTAATACTAGCCCTAACTGTTCTTTCGGCAATCTTATTAATAAACAAGCAGCGAATCAAACGTAGAAAAGATAAAATAATTTCCGAAAAAGAAAAAGATATGTTGCTATTAAAAAATCAACACATGGAAATGGAGAAACAACATATGGAAGATGAATTGGTAAATGCAAAAAAGGCGCTGGAAGATCATATGAGAAGTATGGTAGAAAAAAATGAATTGCTTGAACGATTTAAAGCCGACATAGAAAAGCTGAAAAATCTCAAATCGAAGGAATTGGAAGAAGTGAGGGTTGAGCAATTAGAGCATCTTAATAAAACCACCATACTTACGGAGGACGACTGGGATAAATTTAAGGAACTATTTGAACAAGTATATAAAGGATTTTTTATCCGCTTAAAGGAAAAATTACCTGATCTTAGCCAGGCTGAAATACGATTGGTTTGTTTAACCAAACTTAGATTAAATACTAAACAAATGGCAGATACTTTAGGAGTATCGCGTGATGCTATTTGGAAGATACATCACAGATTACGAAAAAAGCTCGATATATCAGAGAATAAAGATATAATTGATATTATCGAATCTATCTGATAATCAATGTGATTTGTTTTGTCAGGATTTTGTCCAGTAATTTATTTGCTAAATGCTTATCGACAGGCATAGTTTTGTTTACAGATTTTAAAATCAATACATAAATAAACCAAAACTATGAAACACAAAAACATTTCGGTACCCTGCGGGAAATTATTCAAAAGCGCATTAGTTGCGCTACTTATGAGCATATCATTTACGTCTTGGTCTCAAATTATAACCACCTTTGCGGGCAACGGGTATGGTGCAGATGCTTTCAGTGGAGGCTATTCCGGCGACGGAGGACCAGCCACTACTGCGGAACTCTATTCTCCGGAGGATATAGGGGTGGATGCTTCCGGGAACGTTTACATAGCAGATGCTATCAATAACCTTATCCGAATAGTAAACACTTCAGGCACCATTAACACCTTTGCGGGCAACGGGTATGGCGCAGGTGTTTTTAGTGGAGGCTATTCCGGTGACGGAGGACCAGCCACCGCTGCGGAACTCTATTCTCCTCAAGATATAGCGCTAGATGCTTCCGGGAACATTTATATAGCAGATGCCGGTAATAACCTCATCCGGATGGTAAACACCTCAGGCATCATCAGTACTTTTGCAGGAAACTATAATGAATCCGGAGGCTATTCCGGAGATGGAGGACCAGCCACTGCTGCACAAATCTCTTCTCCTTACGGCATCGCAGCGGATGCTTCCGGGAATATCTACATAGCAGACACGTATAATAGCCTTGTCAGGATAGTAAATACCTCAGGTATCATCAGCACCTTTGCCGGTATTGCCAGTGGTGCCGAAGACGAAACCAATGCAGGCTATTCCGGCGACGGAGGACCGGCTACTGCTGCAGAACTGAATTACCCCTGGGGAGTGACGGTAGACGCTTCCGGTAATGTTTACATAGCAGATGAACAAAATAACCTCATCCGAATAGTAAACACCTCAGGCATCATTAACACTTTTGCAGGAAATTATGATGAAGGTGCAGGCTATTCCGGCGACGGAGGACCAGCCACCGCTGCAAAATTCAGTTATCCTACAGGCGTAGCAGTAGATGCTTCGGGGAACGTTTATATAGCAGATGCCGGTAATAACCTTATCCGGGGGGTAAATACCTCAGGCATTATCAATACCTTAGCTGGTATTGCCAGTGGCGCCGAAGACGAAACCAACGCGGGCTACTCCGGCGACGGAGGGGCTGCGACTGCTGCAGAACTTAATTATTCTACCGGCATAGCAGTAGATGCTTCAGGAAGCTTTTATATAGCAGACAATGGTAATGATGTTATAAGGAAGGTTGGACTACCGCCATTAAGCGTTTCAGGTACTGTAACGGCTAATGTAACTTGTAACGGAGGGAGTAGCGGGAGCGCCTTGGTAAACACTTCGGGTGGAATAAGCCCTTACACCTATTCTTGGGTGCCAAGTGGAGGAATCAATTCCACAGCCAGCGGACTAAATGCAGGAACCTACACTATAAGCGTTACAGATAATGCCAGTCAAACAGCCTCGGCATACGTTACTATCACTCAGCCCAATGCTTTGCGCGACAGTATCGTAACAGCAGCTACCGTAAAATCGGGATGTGGCAATGGCAGTGCAACAGTGGGTGTGAAATACGGTACTCCTCCTTATACGTATTCCTGGAGCAGGGGCGGAGGTAACAATGCCACTGCCACCGGACTCTCCACCGGAACATATACCGTAACAGTATACGATGCCGGTTCATGTTCCACTATGGCAACGGTAAATATTGAGAGAGCTATTCCATTATCGTCAGCCACTGCACTTGCAGGAGCCAATGTAAGTTGCTATGGAGGCTCAAATGGGCAGGCTAAAGTATCTGTAAACGGAGGCGCTGCCCCCTTGGTTTATTCCTGGAGCCCTGTTGGTGGTTCTACCTATATAGCCAATGGGCTCTCAGCCGGAACATATTCGGTAACTATTATGGATAATTGCGGAACGTCTGCCAGCTCATCGATAATAATTACTCAGCCCGCTATGCTAAGAGACAGTGCCATCATCAGCTATCCTGCGTGCGCCGGTACAACAGGCAGCGCAACCATAGGAGTAAAAGGAGGCACTTCTCCATACAATTATACATGGAGCCCCAATGTAAGCACTACAGCTTCTGCTACGGGTCTTACAATTCGCGGTTATGCTGTGACGGTGAAAGACGCCAAAGGCTGCATTAATCCAGTTGATTTTAGTATATCACAGCCGCCGGTATTAAGAGACAGCATAGTGAAATCAGCTACCGTGAATCTATCATGTAATGGTTCAAACACAGGCAGCGCTACCGTGGGTGTGAAATACGGTAGTACTCCTTATACGTATATATGGAGCCCTGCGGGAGGTAATAATGTTACTGCTACCGGACTTTCAGCAGGAACATATACTGTAACGGTAAGTGGTGGTTCATGCAGTGTTACAGCATCAGTGGTTATTAGTCAACCCGGTGCATTGTTGTCTACAGCATCTGTATCTACGGCTATAACCTGCTATGGAAGCTCAACCGGGAAGGCTAAGGCAACTGTAAGCGGAGGTTCTTCTCCTTACACCTATTCCTGGAGTCCTGTCAGCAGTGCTGCTTCTACAGCTACTGCGCTTTCTGCAGGAACGTATACGGTAACGGTCAGTGATAAATGTGATAATTCAACTACTTCATCGGTGACGCTTACCCAACCTGTTGTTCTGTTTGACAGTGTGGCAAGCCTTAGCCGTCCTGCATGTGGCACGGCAACAGGCAGCGCCAGCATTGGAGTAACGGGAGGCACCTCTCCATACCGGTATACCTGGACTCCTAATGTGAGTACTACGGCTACTGCCACGGGTCTTACAGCCCGCAGTTATGTGGTACAAGTGAAGGATGTGAACGGCTGTTATAATAACCTTAGCGTTGCTATAACATGTTCTCAACCTGTAACTGCTACTTATAAAGAAGAAGCATCTACCCCGGCTGTTGAAAATATCAATCTGTATCCTAATCCTAATACGGGTCAGTTTACCATATCTGGTTTACAACAAGGTATGATACTTGAAATGTATGATTATACAGGGAAGAAGATTAGCACCACCACAGTCATTAATGAGACTATGCAATTAAATATCAAGCAGGCAAACGGTGTTTACTTGATACGCATACTGGATAAAGATGGTAACCTGGTAGATGAGAAGAAAGCGGTGAAAACGCAATAAGTGTAGTAGCGGTAGGGATCGCTTTTAACCAGGTTTCCTTACTATACACAACGACCGGAATGGGATAAAAACCATTCCGGTTTTTTTATTGCATTTATCTATATGCAGATGTCCTGAAAATGGAATTTAGAATTAGCAAAATCCTGTGATGTTCCTTTCATTTGTACGCCGGTAACAGTTTCCTTTATACTTTTGAGTTATGAAAAGACCCATACTCCCGGTATTTTTATTTATCTTCTTTCTATTCTCTTTTGCGGTTTTGGGGCAGCAGAATAAAACCGTGCCTGCCCTTCTTGAGATAGACTCTTTAAAAAGCGTTTTAAAAACCCAAAACGATGACACCAACAAAGTAAATACCCTGAATAAACTAAGTAGCAGACTTGGAATACTTGGCAGATATGACAGTGCATTATTATGTGCTGAAAGTGCACAATCTTTAGCTGAAAAAATTGAATTTAAAAAGGGTATAGCAAGTGCTTTCAGAAACATTGGAATAATTTATTTACGGCAATCCAATTATCAAAAAGCGCTGGAATATCAGTTTAAAGCTTATACCATATACCAAGAGATAGGAAATAGAAAAGGTGTTGCTACTACTCTTGACAACATCGGCGGAATTTATTATACCCTTGGCAATTATTCCAAGGCGCTGGAATTCGATTTTAAAGCAGTACGCGAAGCCCAGGAAGTTGAGGATAAAAACGTTATCGCCAATATCTCCTGTAACATCGGAATAATTTATGGAGAGCAGGGGAACTATTCCAAGGCGTTAGAATACTTGTTTAAATCGTTGGGAGTGTATGTAGAGGAAGGAGATAAAGTTAGTACTGCCATTGACCTTGGCAATATAGGAGAAAGTTATCTTGCCCGAGGTGATTACGATAAAGCACTGGAATACGATTTTAAAGCGGTGACCCAGTCCCAGGAAATTGGAGATAACGATGTGACGGCTACTTTCCTCGGCGACATTGGGAATATTTATTATGAAAAGGGCGATCATGTCCGCGCACTGGAATATGATTTTAAAGCAATCCCCATAGCGCGTGAAATAGGAGATATAGATGAGGTTGCTGCTTTATACTCGAACATAGGGGAGGTTTATACTCAACTAAGGAATTATAAACAAGCAAAAACTTTTCTTGATTCAGCTCTTGTTTTTTCAAAAAAAACAGGAAATAAAAAAAATATAAAAACCATTTACGGCAGCCTTGCCACATTAGATAGTGCTACAGGCAACTATAAAACCGCTTACGAAGATTATAAGAAGCATATGATTTACCGGGACAGTATATTTAACCGGGAAACAACACAAATAGAGCTAAGCTATGCGTTTGAAAAGAGGGAGGACTCCATCCGGGCAGAATATAAACAGGAGAATATTATAAAGACAGCAGAAATCAGGAGGAAAAAACTTCTTAATGATGGGGCAATTGTAATATTAGTGCTTACTATTCTTTTGGCAATCTCGTTAATAAACAAGCAGAAGGTAAAGCGTAAAAAGGAAAAAATAATATTTGAAAAAGAAAAACAACAGATGGAGAATGAGTTGGCAAATGCCAAAGCAACGCTTGAAGACTACGTGAAAAATATGGTGGAAAAGAATAGATTGCTTGAGGAATTTAAAGTTGAGCTTGAGAAAATTGAGAAATTGAAAGCCAGGGAAATAGATGAAAACAGAATTGAGCGTTTGGAGCATTTGAACAAAACAACTATTCTTACCGGGGAGGATTGGAATAAATTTAAAGATCTTTTCGAGCAAGTACATAAAGGATTTTTTATCCGTTTGAAAGAGAAACTGCCTGACCTTACACAAGCAGAAATACGATTGGTTTGTTTAACTAAGCTTAAATTAGACACTAAACAAATGGGGGGGATCCTCGGTGTATCATTTACTACTATCAAGCAAACACGCTATCGGTTACGAAAAAAACTCAATCTGCCGGAAGAAGGCAACATAGATGATATTATAGAATCTATTTGATTGTCAGCGATATTCTATTTGTAGACCATTTTGTAGACCACGTTTATTAGGCGATTGCCTTATGGCGAACATAGTTTTGCTAAGGATTTTAAAATATTAATAGTAAATCTAAAACAAAAGTATGAAACACAAAAACAATTCAACATCCCGCGGGATATTATTTAAAAGCACATTACTTGTGCTTCTTTTGAGTGTATCCTTTACATCGTATTCTCAAACTATCACCACCATTGCAGGCGAAAGCAATGGCGGCTTCCCCATAAGCGGCTACTCAGGCGACGGAGGGCCAGCTACAGCTGCGGAACTCTCTTTACCCAGTGGTGTAACCGTGGATGCTTCAGGGAATATTTATATAGCAGACGTAGGAGATAATTGTATCCGAAAAATAAACACTTCAGGTATCATCAGCACCTTTGCGGGAACTTATAATAATGGCAATGTAGGCTATTCAGGCGATGGAGGAGCAGCTACCGCTGCAGAACTCAATAGCCCTTATGGCGTAGCAGTGGATGCTTCCGGCAACGTTTACATAGCAGACTTAGAGAATAACCGTGTCCGGGTAGTAAGCACCTCCGGCATCATCAATACCTTTGCGGGGAACGGCAGTGGCGGCTACTCCGGCGATGGAGGACCGGCCACCGCTGCGGAACTCCATAATCCTTATGACGTAGCAGTAGATGCTTCCGGGAATGTTTACATGGTAGATAATGTGAATAACGTAATCCGAAAAGTAAATACCTCGGGCATCATTAGCACCATCGCGGGTAACGGCACTTCAGGTGAATCCGGCGATGGAGGACAAGCAACTAATGCAATGATGTCTGATCCTACCGGCGTAAATGTAGATGCTTCCGGGAATGTTTATATAGTAGACGAGGGTAAAAGTCGCGTCCGGATAGTAAACACTTCAGGCATCATTAATACTTTTGCAGGCAACGGCAAATCAGGCTACACCGGCGACGGAGGACCAGCCACTGCTGCCGAACTCAATACCCCTTACGGTGTAACGGTAGATGCTTCCGGCAACGTTTACATATCAGGTAGCGGGAATGTCCGAATAGTAAACACCTCGGGCATCATTAACACCATTGCAGGCAGTAACTTTCAAGGCTATTCCGGTGACGGAGGACCAGCCCTCGCTGCGGAACTTGCCAAACCCGAAGGCTTAGCGCTGGATGCTTCCGGAAATATCTATATAGCAGATTACCTGAATAGCGATGTAAGGGAGGTCACGTCTTCCTTCAGTGTGTTAGTCGGCGTTGTTAATGTAACTTGCAACGGAACAAATACGGGCAGCCTTTCAGCAACCCCTTATGATGCTTCAGGTCCTTACACTTATTCCTGGTCTCCGGGCGGAGCCACCACTTCCATAGTTACCGGGCTATATGCAGGAACCTATACTGTAACCCTGACAGAAAATGGCGGAGCTACTGCAACAGCATCTGCCATTATAACTCAACCTAATGCCGTAAGAGTCACTACAACCTTAACATCGCCCAGTTGCTCCGTGGGGAGTAATGGTAGTGCTTCGTCAACGGCTTCAAATGGTACAACTCCATATACGTATTCATGGTCTCCAAGCGGAGGAACTAAGGCTACAGCTAGCGCACTAAGTGTAGGTACTTATACCATAACCGTTACGGATAAATGCGGGGCATCCACTTCGGCATCAGTAACCATAACCCAAGCCAGCATAATAGCCAGCATATCCGCTACAACACCCAGTTGCAGCGGAGAAAGCAATGGTACTGCTTCGGTAACAGCTTCCAATAGCGTAAGCCCATATACTTATTCATGGAGCCCGTCGGGAGGTACTAAATCAACAGCGACCGGGCTAAGCGCGGGTACTTATACCGTAACAGTTAGTGATAAGTGCGGAACAACAATAACTGCATCAGCAGCTATCGCTCAAGGCAGCACCTTAACAACTATTATTCCATCTGTGGTCACCAATGTGACTTGTAGAGGAGGAAGTACAGGTAGCATGATGGTAACAGTTTCCGATGGTACAAGCCCTTATTCCTATTCCTGGAAAGGAGGAAACATATCAATCTTTGGTGCCACATCATCATCACTCAGCGGATCTACAGCAGCTACTTACACTATAACTGTTCATGATCATTGCGGTACATCAGTCAGTGCAACCGTAACTATTACCCAGCCTAATGCTTTAACAACCACTATATCTGCACCACCTGCTTGTTACGGAAGCACTACAACTGCTACGGCAAGTCCTTCCGGAGGTACAAGCCCATATACCTATTCTTGGAGCGGGGGTGGAGGTATTAATTCCACAGCTAGTGGACTTAGCGCAGGTACTTACTCTTTAACTGTACAGGATAATTGCGGAGGTACAGCTACGGCAGCAGTAACCATTACTCAGCCCACTGTCTTAACAACCGGTGCAGCACTTATTTCCAATGCATGCTATGGTATAAGTAACGGAAATGCGTTCGCAAGTCCCAGTGGAGGAACAGCACCTTATACTTATTCCTGGTCTAACGGCAGTATCACTAATCCGACAGGAGCTGTACTTGGCGGGGGAACATATACAGTGACTGTCCGGGATAATTGCGGGAACACAGCTACAGCATCGGTAATTATTAAACAATCTACGGCCATAACAGCTACAGCATTTGTAGGAACTGCTATAAGTTGTAGTGGAGGTTCCAACGGACAAGCTAAGGTCTCTGTAAGCGGAGGGAAAGCTCCTTATAATTATTCCTGGAGTCCAATTACCAGTTCTACCTATAACGCCCTTGGACTTTCTATAGGAACTTATACCGTTACTGTTACTGATAATAATGGTTGCAATACTACTTCAGCAATAGCACTTACCCAACCCACAGTTCTAAGGGATAGCTTGGCGAGCATTACGTATCCTCAATGTACGGGTTCAACAGGCAGTGCCAGCATAGGAGTAAGAGGAGGCACATCTCCCTATAAGTATATATGGACTCCTGATGTGAGCACTGTAGCTTCTGCTGCTGGTCTTTCGATTCGCGGTTATGTGGTGCAGGTGAAGGATGCCAATGGCTGCTTCAATAATGTTAATTTCAGTATGACACAACCTCCTGCATTGCGTGATAGTATAGTGAAATCAGCTACCGTAAATGTAAGCTGTGTCAATGGAAGTGCTACCGTGGGCGTAAAATACGGCAATACTCCTTATACCTATTCCTGGAGTGGTAACGGAGGTAGCAATGCTACTGCTGCCGGACTTTCTGCCGGAACTTATACTGTAACGGTAAGTGACGGTGCATGTAGTGTTACTGCATCGGTAGTCATTACCCAACCAAGTACCTTATTGCCAACAGCATCTGTATCTGCGGCTATAACCTGCTATGGAAGCTCAACAGGAAAAGCTAAGGTATCGGTAAGCGGAGGCTCTTCTCCTTATACCTATTCCTGGAGTCCTGTCAGCAGTTCTACTTCAACGACCAGTGGGCTTTCAGTAGGAACATATACAATAACTGTTAGTGATAAATGTTCCAACTCAGCTTCTTCATCGGTGATACTTACCCAGCCTGTTGTTCTGTTTGACAGTTTGGCAAGCCTTAGCCGTCCTGCATGCGGCACGGCAACAGGTAGCGCCAGCATTGGAGTAACGGGAGGTACCTCTCCATACCGGTATACCTGGACCCCCAATGTAAGCACTACAGCTACTGCTACAGGCCTTACAGCCCGCAGTTATGTGGTACAAGTAAAAGATGCTAATGGTTGCTTTAATAACCTGACTCTTGCTGTAAGCTGTTCTCAACCTGTAACTGCTACTTATAAAGAAGAAGCATCTACCCCGGCGGTTGAAAATATCAACCTGTATCCTAATCCTAATACCGGTCAGTTTACGATCTCCGGTTTGCAAACAGGTATGATACTGGAGATGTATGATTACACCGGAAAGAAGATTAGCAGTAGTACAGTCATTAATGAGACTATGCAATTAAATATCAACCAGGCCAACGGCGTTTATTTGATACGCATACTGGATAAAGAGGGTACTCTTATAACTGAAAAGAAAGTGGTGAAAATGCAATAAAGAGAAGTAGAGGTAGGGAATACTTTAACCAGGTCTCCTTACTATACACAACGACCGGAATGGGATAAAAACCATTCCGGTTTTTTTATTAAGGAAAAGGACCAAACTGTAAGCTTCCAACCATTGAATTTATGTTTTTATGGTTTTACTTATGCAGTTCGTCGAAAAGTTATGCAAGTAAAAACAAGGGAAAATAATTTTGCATTAAATATAACGCCCAATACAGTAAAATCAAGAAAGATTTGCCCAAGGGTGGCAAGAGCTCAGATTAATAACAAACCGTAGTGTTTCTTTTGATATGTGAATAAAAAAAGGGGATTAAATCATTTGCACATTGGCTGTTCAGGCTATTATTACCGTCAATGGAAAAATACATTTTATCCCCCTGGAACTCCCCAAAAAAGTTGGCTTGCTTATTATAGCTCTATTTTCAACACGGTCGAATTAAATAGCACTTTCTATCATATTCCACGGCTACAAAGTTTACAAAAGCAGTTTGAAAATACGCCGGATCATTTTAAGTTTTCTGTTAAGGTACATAAATCCATTACCCATTACCAGAAGCTGAAAGATTGTAAACAACAGATTAAAGATTTTAAAGACCTAATTCAAAAGGGGCTTGCTCACAAATTAGGATGTTTGCTCTTCCAGTTTCCTCCATCCTTTGTGTTTTCAAAAGAACATTTACATCTTATTCTAAGTCAAATTCCCGAAGGAAAAGAAAATGTGATTGAATTCAGGCATAGCTCCTGGTGGTGCGAAGAAGTTAGAAATGCGCTTAAAGAAAAACTACTTACCTTTTGCAATGTAGATTATCCTAAGCTGCCTGCGGAAATCAAAAATGAAACAAAATTATTTTATCTCCGCTTGCACGGCACTCCTGATTTATTTAAGAGTTCATATGATGATAAGCGTCTTGAATATTATTCCCGACAGCTTCCTTCTGCCGAACCCGCATATGTGTATTTTAACAATACTTTTTATGATGCGGGGTGGCAAAATGCAAAAGAATTGGTTCGATTAATTGAAGAATAAAGTTATTGTTTGGGTCATCGGAAGCTACTTATGCTTTGGCCAAAGAAGCGCTTGAAAGGGGACATATATATGCAAAAAATAAAGAAAATAGGAATGAAATCAGGTTTAAGCATGCGGGCGGAGAAAATATCATACCCCGGGAAAGGTACACCTCTTCTATAATAGACAAGGTTGAGAATGGAAAATTGGAGGGAACATTCACCCCGACATAAATGCCGGGATTGCAGACCTATGCCACAAAATACAATGTATTCTCTTTATGAACTTCCATTGCCTTTATCAACAATCTTCTCCAGGATAGTGCTTCCTATAGATTTAATTTTATCTCCGTTTTTCGCCACTTTACTGGCAACTACCATTTCCATTATAAACCCCAATAGCTTTGTAAAAGGATTATTCGTTGCTCCCAGCAAAACTTTTTTAGCAACCAAGCCGGTTGCTATCCCGATGGCAGAGTTAACAACATTTGTTTTTAAATCCGGAACGGAATATTTTTCCTTAAATATATTTTTAATGAGATTGAGAGGTTGCATGTTTTCGTAAGTATAAAGCACTTGCTTCCTCAGCAAAATTAATTCACTGGCCTGCTTATACTCCAATTCTATAATAGCGGTTTTTAAATCTGCCGCATTTGTGATTTTTTTCATAAAAATCAGTTAAGTATTTGGGCAATGATAGCATTGTTTACACGTGCTTTGATTACGGGGTGAATGAAAAGCAAAATAATTGCAATGAGACCATAGAATGAGGCAACTACTAAGAATCCGTAATAATTTTTCCCAAGCAGGCTACCGAGCCAAAGTGCAGCGGCTATATTCAGGGTGACTGTAAAAAGAAAAAGGACAATGGACAATAACAAATGGGATATCAGCCCGGATGCGATATCAGCCGTTTTATCAAGAGATTTTAATTTCAGTAATTCGAAATTTGTTTTACCAAACTGTTCGGCTCTTTCCAAAAGAGGTTCGATTAAACTTGAGGTAGTTTCCATGTAGGTGAATTGTATTAATAATAACAAGAGTACAAGCGCCCAATTATTTAATTTTTCGGGAACAAAATATCAGTAATTAGGTTAGTTTGCCTTGTGTTTCTCTGCCTTAGTTGAACCATCCTTCATATAATCATTCGCTTTCTCTTTAACCGTTTCAATCTCTTCTTTCACTTCTTCAAGAAAGTCATTAAATCGCTCTTTCATACTATCTGTAAGGTCATCTCTTTTATCTAAAATCTTTTTCCTGGTTTTGCTGCCTTTGTCCGGTGCAAAAAGAATTCCCAATGCTCCGCCTATGGCAGCGCCTAATAATATTGCTCCTATTACCTTTCCGGTGTTATTTGATGTTTCCATTTTTTTGTTTTTAAGTGATTTGAATAATTATATGCAAAGGTGGGCTCTTTTGTGCCGGAAAACCTTACATAAGACATGAATTGAATTATAAAATTCACACTTTTTCATATTCTATCTTGTGAAAATGAGGTATCTTTTTTGATAACCAAAAACACCCATAAGCGAAGAACGGTGCACACATAATATCAACCGTGTAGTGGATATGCTGTATAAGAAGTAAAATGGCAACAAGGATTACGGCAAATAATATATAGTACTTATCTGCCTTTTTAGTTGAACATAAATAGAATAGAAAAAGAAGGGAAATGTGCCCCGAATAAAATAAATCACGGTTAACAGAGCTTGCACGGTATATTATGCCTGCTATAGGATCTTTTAGCTGTATTAAGCCCAGAGGGGGGCGCAACTGGGTAATACCTATTGTAATATCGCGGGAAGCTACAACAAATATATATGCCAGAAGGAACGTGATAACCATAGATGGATTCGGAATGCAACGTATTAAGAATAAAACAATAACGCTTAATTCAAAAGATACTATGGGAATTGAAACATCTTTTGCCGGAATCATTTTTAAAACCCAATCATTCATTACTACCCCTCCTGCAAGGTTTTCAATATAATCGAAGAAATAGTATGTAAAAACTACTACAACACTAAGTACCAGCAACCGGGAAATTAATTCTATCCTAAATGTTTTGTTATGCCATGCGTTTTGCCAATTTTGTTTAATCAGCCCCCCATAACGCATTTTGCTCTTTTCATTAATTAAATGCATACGTCATTGAAAGCCACTGGGCAGTACTACTGCCAAATGGCGCTAAACTAAGATTAGAAGTTTTTAGTATTTTATGATTATGGAAATAAGGCACCAGGATTCCCGATAAAGCCCCGGTGACAGCACCTAATAAGACATCGGAAGGAAAATGCATTCCCGCATCAATCCTCAGATAGCCCATACCCGCTGTAGCCGTTCCTGCAAGTACAAAAAACAACCATTTTATTTTTGATTCAGGATAATAGCCCGCATACACTTCTGCTATAAAAAATGTAGAACAGGACATAACTTCTACATGGCCCGCATAGAAAGAATTTTTTGCATTCTGGATTGTCCTTTGCTCCATGGACGTACTGGAGGAATAGGCATAAGGCCTGTATTGGTTTACAAAAAAAGTAGCTGAAGACCCCAGTAAGCCATCAATTGCCAGTGATTCCATATATAAAAACCCTAGTTTTAAAAAGTCGTTACGCATAGCTTTTCCCGTAATAATAAATGCCAATGGAAGCGGGAAAGCAGCATAAAATGGGTAATAGCTTATTTTATCCACTTTAGCGTTATATGGATTTACCGCCCATCGGTCTAACGGATCAATATTATTTATATTCAGGCTAAGAATCTGTTCCTGCGTGGAAGGGCCCTTGGTATAAATCTGGGTTAAGGTGTATCCACACCAGGCAGCACACCCTACGACAATAGGTATATCTACCTTGGGCTTCAGCTTATAGATTACAATTTTTTTATTAACAGGGGCATCCTGAGCATAGCCGTTGTAACAACAAAAAATATACGCTGTAATAAAAATTACTTTGCATATGGAAAGCTTTATCATGAGTGATTTTTAAAATTTTCCTGGTTTTCAGTAGAAGAGTCGCCTGACTGAGTTAACGCAGTTAAGTGCAATACAAAGATTAGGATATTCAACCTTTAAAGTGTTATATTCTACCAGAAGAATCTTACATAATTCACACTTTAAGTGTGCGGCTATTTGATTTCTTTTTAAGGTTTAACCCCGGTATTCTCCTGATTCTGTAAATAAATTTTTATCTTCAAGCGGGTATCTTATAACCAATAACATTATCCCTGTTGAGGTTAAATTTCCAAAAATCTTCTTTCACATTCATAACCTCTACCGGTGCATTATCTATCCAGTGGTAGTTGCCGCCCCGAGGCTTCCCTACAAGCAAGGCATGGTATTTAAATCCGTTTTTTTGTAGCCATTCCTCGGTTACTGCACGATGTTCCTCTGTACGTGAAGTGAAAAATGTGATGATATGTCCTTCGTCGTACCATTTGTTAAGCGTATCCAACGCGTCAGGCAATACGGCTGCCGAAACCATGCGTTCAGGCTCTTCATTGGGTATATCTTCACATATAGTACCGTCAATATCTACCAAATAGTTTTTAATATGTGCCGGAAGAACCGGGGAAATTTTCTTTCCATCCTTTTCTTTAGCAACTAAATTTTCTTTCGTATTTTCCATTTCATATTTATTTAAAAGTGCCCTAAATAGTATTTGCAATACATTTAATAAGGCACTCTGGTTTTTTGACTGATCTTTTAATGGCCTAAATCAATCTATTCCTGTCCTTCTGAAGAAGAGCCACTTGACCTTTCTGAGGAAGAATCATCTGAATGACTCTTTGAAGAGCCACTTGACCTTTCTGAAGAAGAGTCACCTGACTTTCCTGAAGAAGAGCCGCTTGAAGAACCATGTGATTTTTCCGAAGAAGAGTCACCTGACTTTCCTGAAGAGGAGCCGCTTGAAGAACCATGTGATTTTTCCGAAGAAGAGCCACCTGAGGAACCATGTGATTTTTCCGAAGAAGAGCCGCTTGAAGAACCATGTGATTTTTCCGAAGAAGAGCCACTGGAAGATCCGTCTGACTTCTCATTTTGGGTTGAGTTCGATGTTGTTGTCATTTTATTTTTGTTTAAATGATTAATAAATAATTACGATACAAAGGTCTGTCCTTATGTGCCGGAAAGCCTTACATAACATATGAATTAAATTACATCATTCACATAGTAGACAGGCTTATGTTATTTGTTATCTACCGGAATATGGATTTTGTGCAACTTCCCTTCATGAAGGGTTACTACCCAGCTGCCCGTGGAAAGACCAACGGCAGAACCAAAAAATACATCCGAAGCCCAATGTTCGTCCTCGTAGATGCGCGCGAACAAAGTGAAACAGGCAGGTACATAAGCCAGTATCTTTAAAAAGGTTGAGTGAGCATGACGGGACATGACGGTGGAAAGCGCAAAAGCGCAAGTGGAATGCCCGCTAGGCATGGACTCAGTATTGTTATTTAAGTTAAATGGATGAAATTTAAAATCCCCTGCATCCTCATAAGGCCTGTATCTGCCAATCCCAATTTTAAGTATTTCCGTGACTAACTCCGAATACACCCCAGCCTGGAATAATTCAATAGCGATTTTTTTGGTAGGGTTACTATGGGTTAGTATTCCCACCCCGGCAAAAATGGCGGTCAACGAACCTATCGTATACCATTCACCATAAACTCTGCCTCCAACCACCGCAACACTGTAATAATCGCGTTGATTGCCTTGTGTGGAATTTGCTATTTTCTGGTCGAAGGGCATAATTGCGGCTATTCCAAGTGCTACTACACCAACTCTAAGCCAGTCTGCTTTATGCCATCTTGTAGGCGCTGCTACAAATAGGTAGGTTTCATGCGCGAACTGGGGAATCCCGTAAAACTTCTTTTCTAATTTCTTTTCAATGATAGTATCCTTTTTTGTTTCCTTCCTGGGGGTAGTATCCTTAATAATAGTCTGAACAAGCTTTTCCACTTTTGTAGTGTCTTTCCTGGGAACAGTATCTTTTCTATTATTCTGAGCAAATAAAACAGAACAGGCGCTTGTGAAAAAAAACAATAGCAATGTATATTTTTTAAACATAGTATTTAATCTGGTAAAAATTAATCATAATGTCCTCTCCGTTGAGGGTCTTCAAAATAGAACTGAATGAATATCTTTTGTTCTGTTTGTGTTGTTGAATATGTGGGGAAACCACTGTCTCTGTGGGTTTCGGCATATAAATAATATTCGGCTCCTAAGCTCAGGTCTTTATAAAGCTGTATCGTAATTTTGGGCTGTAAAATGCCCAGGGAATTCTCCCCGAGGCTACCTATGGGTTCATCCTGGCCAACACTATTAATACACTGAAGCCTGAAATAATAGTAAGTAATACCGATGGTAGCTACATTGCCAAGAGAGAGAGAGCTTTCAATCTTAGCCTGCACTCCATAGCAAAAATTAAAATCGCGTGATTGTGAAGTATCGCTTACCACGCCCGTGCTGGTTCCCCCAAAGGGAACAATACTCAAATGCGCGTTAGTATAAAGATTGATATTCTTTCCTAAAGGCAATTTGGAAAACACTCCCGGTCCTAGTCCAATAGTTGACAATTCAAAGATGGGATTATCCCAGTAATCGTAGTATAAAAATATTCCTTCCAGCAATGGCACATTTCCACTTTGTGCATTTCTTCCAACGAGAATGCCATATCCATTTATATTATCAATAATTTTTCTTCCTTGCCCCAAATCCGTTTCTACCCTGAGTTTGAAAAAATCAAACGGTTGCCGCGAAGCAATTTCAAACGGATTACCGTAATCGAATTGCGCGTTTATCATTTCCGTTGTGTTTCCTGATAAAATAGCGCTGGAGTGGTTATTTATTTTATTTATACCTGAGTAAACAGTAATATTCAAAGGTTCCTTTTGGTAAACTTCTTTATTCGTGTGCCGGAATGTTTTTCCCTGTATCAGCCGGTTAAAACCCATCATGGGGTCAATCATTGCTGCTAAGAGTTCACGGAAAAATCTTTCGCTTCCCCTGGTGCGGTCGTCCAGGATATTAGAACTTATACGGTATAAAATTTCCCCGAGTGCGATACCATCTACCGAAGTAGCAATTAAACTATTCCTTTCGGGTGTTACATTTTCCCCGAATATCTTCCACTCATAAGCGCCGAGCAATGCATAAGGAGCCGATGCCCAGAAATTATAGCCATTACAACGCGCATCATTATAATAAAGGTTGCCGAAATAAGGATGACCAAGAAAATCGTTTCCGAACCTGGTTTGATCCCAATCCCAATTTGGCCCCCAGGGAGGCCCCGCGCTTAAGTTGCTTTTCCAGGAGGCCTTGCCCACCATTGCCCACGAGTATTTAAGAATCCTGCTGTCAACCATACTTAAAATGAAATTATCCCCAATGCCTTCCAGAAAAGGCACCCAGAGAGGATATTTTCTGTTGTACAAGGAATCATCACGAAGCAGGTCGCCATATTTATTTTGTTTTATGGTATCAACCTTGGCAGATATTTTTGGCTGGTTGCCGGTAGAATCAGGACCAATGGAGTCGGAATGCAGCTTTACCTTGGCTGCATTAATTACTTTCAGTTGTTCTTTTACATGGCCTTTCTCCGGATTAATAGTATCCAGTTTGGCGACATGCTTTGCAGTATCTGTGGGGGTAGTATTTTGTCCGGATAGAGCGGTTACTGTCAAAAACAATAAGGCTGTAATACTTAAAGTTTTCATACTTTAATCTATTCTTTTTCCCTGTATTACTCGTAATATTATAGCAATAACCGCTATTACAAGTAATATATGAATTAAGCCTCCGGCATTGTAGCCAAGATAGCCGATTGCCCATAATATTATCAATATTACAGCTACTATATAAAGTAAGTTTCCCATGCTTTTTATTTGTTTATGGAATTATTTATTTGAATATTGATTCGGGCTTCCTGCAACAATTTTATCTTTCTTAAAAGAAGGTACTGTCCAAAGTGCGCTTACACCCATTGCACCGGGTACGGTAATGAGCCCAAGAGTAACACCTTTGAAAGTATTTTTGTGTAATTGGGGAAGAATAATACCAACCAACGCGCCAACTGTAAGACCTGTGATAACATCAGAAGGGAAATGTGCCAGCGCCCGTACACGAATATATCCCATAGCCAGCGGAGGAATTAAGGCAGCCGTATACCAGAGTAATTTACTGGCATCTGGATGATAGTCACAATATACCTTAGCAATAAAAAATGAAGTGTATGCCACCGACGCAGTATGGCCGCTGTAAGCTGAATTACGGTTATTGCCGGTTGTCCGGTCTGCCAAAGGAAGGCTGGTATAATAAGTAATGGGGCGATATTTGTTCTCAAACGTAGGCCCCAGCCAACTATAATTATACATTGTAAAAGTTATAACATGTCCTTCAACATACATAAACAGAAGATCAAACCAATCCTTTCGTATTTTTTTATCTAGCCCAAGCAGTGCAGGCAAAATGATAAATATGGGAGGTTCAATATCATCGGAAAGTTTGCTGAACATAAGATAATGATCGGGGTTTTGCTCTGTTGCCCATCTGTCAAGAGGATTGAGAATGCCTGTATTTAAATCAAGCAGTTCAGCCGGAGTAATGTCGGGTTTATTTTTAATCCTGCCAATAGAAGGATAATCCGTGGCCAGGCCCACAGCTATTATAGCGCTTCCGCTAATGTAGTTAACATGATATATCTTTTTCCCTGGCGGTTGGTCTGTTGTCTGGCAAAAAACAGTTTGACTAAAAATCAAAATAATTAAAGCACACCAACTTATTTTAGTGGCACAAGATTTAAAATTGGTTGGAAATTTTGCTGTTATCATTGCTAAATAAGGTATACGGCTGTTTTTTTATGGGACAAAAGTGCGCTCCTTTAAAAATATAGCTGTTACATAAGTCAGGTGAAAAGTTATATAATTCACACTTTAAAGACAAGCTCCGCCCGGCGTAATCAAAAACATGTGAAGAATGCAACTTATTTCTTAAGATATGTAATCAGTACAAAAAGCAAGGAATCTACTTTCGTGGCTAATCCTTTAAATATTTTAATTTACAAAAAATGAAACATTCATTATACATTATAGTTTTTGGAATTTTTGCTGTATCCACTGTCACCGGCCAAGAGAAAGAAAGCCCCATTTCAAAATTTTTAATTAAAAGAGGATATACTTTTCCCGATTCCGCAAAAAACCTTGATTATGCAGGCAAATCAAAACAATGGCCCGATACGTTGTATTACAATACACCCTATAGAGCAAAGAAACTTATGGGTTCTCTTACCCTGCCTATTACTTTCAGCAGTATTGAAATAACAAATGGCAATGCTGTGGTAAGCCCCAATGTAAGTTTAGGGTTGGGCTATACCTGGTTTTGGGGCGATTTTATATTTGATGAAGATGATAAAATTACGGTTAACCCCACTGTTTTCTTTGGAGTGTTAGGTGATGCGGGTATAGAAAATGATTTCAGTTTAAACAGGCTGGCAGGCTTTTTTGCCGGTGGATTTGTTGGCATAGGAGCATTCACGCTATTTGCAGGTTACGATGTAATAAATAAATATCCCTTGGTTGGAATAGGTGGAAGGGTTGACTTTTATACCATCTCCCAGAATTTCCTGCATGTGTTTGGAAGAATACATGAAGTTAGAAAACATAAGTCTATTGCGATTCCTATTACGGGTGAATAAGTGTTACATCAATACAACGATGATGGCAAAAATCATTCCGGGAAAGAAGAAAAGCAGGGTTAGTATCAAGTCAATCCAAAAATAGCTGGTAATGCCATACATTAATCCAACACCCAGCGGTGGGATGAAGATAGCGCAGAGAACAATTACTACAAAAGGGACACTAACATTTGCATGTCCGGAAGACCCATCCCCCGATGTACCGGCAACACTATTCCTATCCCAGGTGTTTAAAATAGTATTACTCAGGTATGTTTGGCTTAAATTAATAACCGCAAGATTTTGTTCCTCTCTTTTTTGAGTAGCTGCAATTTGAACTGCCTTTCCCAACTTTACTGAAGCGAGTAAAGGAGTATTTACAGAAATAGGGGCTTCTGATTTTGCAGTAACAATCGGTGCAAGCTGATACCTTGTTCCTGCAGGTATTTTAACAACTGCCGGAGTATGTGTACTTCCATCCGCATCAACAAAATAGCCGCTTCTATAATGCCTTTTTGTAAATGTAAGCTTAGATGAATTATTGCAGGATGAGAATAATATCCCTGCTACAGCAATCAACGTTAATGGAGCAATTAATTTTTTCATAGGTATAGTTTTAGTTTCCGTTTAGTAATTCATTTTGGTGAATGAGCAAAGGCTATGCCCAGTTTGTGCATAGCCTTATCGAATAGAGTTTAGAATATTTCTAACTTCTAATTCCTGCCATGCTTGCCATCATTATGCTCACCGGGCTTTTCTCCAAAAGTTTTTTGAGTTTGTCCTCTGTGATATCCTTTAGGGTAGTTTCTCTGGTGGTCTTTATAATTTTCATAAGGTTTTTCTCCATGATAATCTCTTAGCGCTACTTTCTGGCCACCATACAGATCATAATTCCGGTATTTATGGGGCAGATTTGATGAATGAATCCATCTTCCACCTGACATATAAACATAATTTGCATCAGTTACATCATAATATGCCTGGATATCCGGAATGTAATAGAATCTTACTCCTGCTCCGTCTGCCGGGCCCCAGGGCGGTGGATTGCCAATGGTTGCGGTTACTACCACCTGTGCCTGCAATGTTCCGGCAAGAACCAACAGTAGTCCGCCAATCATTAATTTTATTTTTTTCATTTTATTTTTATTTTTATTGTGAATGTATTTTCACAACGATGCAAAGGTGAACCCGACCAGTTATTAAAGCATTATACATTTAGAGGAAAATATTACATATATCACATGTTCTCATTTTGGTAGGCTCTTCAAGAGTGCTCTATCTTTTCGAAAAATATGATTTGATTTTATAAAAACTAATTCTTTCTAGTTTCAAGTCTGCTGAGAAGTTCATTCTCTTTACCGGTTTCAAATTTCAAATCTGAATCGGTCAGGTTAGAAAATTTTTTCCTAAGGTGATTTGATTGGGTTTTCCAGTTTCCGCATTAAGCATTACATGAATTGGGGTAGAAATTCCATACATCACGTATTGCCATTTCAATAAAATCTGTTTTCTTTTATAGAATTAAAATCCGATGGAGGCTTCCAGCATATAGCCATCAAACTCTCCTCCATTAAGGATATTAGTACCGGGGAACTTTAAATATTGTTGCACAACATATTCTGCTTTCATCATAATATTTTTGGTAATAAACCAGCCTATCGAAGCCGCTTCACGATTGATAGTGATATTATTGGGATCGCCAATCATAGCTGCTGTTACCGAATTATAACGAACACCCACCCAAAAATTTTCTTTATGTGAAGGGAACCTGTAAACCAAATCTCCGGCATATTGGGTTGCCTGACGGTCATTTACCTCTGTTATCTCTCTGCCCTGGGTTATTTCATAAGTGCCGAAGAATTGCAGCCCTCCGTATTTTAAAAAGAGATTACCCATAAAAGCATTCACTTGTTCGGTAAAACCGGGATTATATCTTCCAGAAAAAGGGTTGTAATCATTTGCATCATTCAGCGTTGTGCCGTTTGCTATGCTTTGGCTCGACATTACATCAAAATAATGTGAGCCCGTACGGTCTCCGCCAAATAAGGTATTGCTGTTTGCGCTTTGGTCCGTATATCCTGATGCCGTTATTCTAAGCCTGAACTTGTTACTGATTTGTTTGTCATAACCAATTTTGCCGTGAAATGCGGGATTATAGTTATTTGTTTGTCCGGTAGCTGAATCAATTTTAGTGGCTGCTATTACTGTTGGGTCAAGTTCTCCATTGGTTACTCCGCCCATTACAAACAAGCCGCATTTGTTGTGGTAATAAACTTCAGTTCCTATTTCAGTTGCAAACTCATCCATAATATAATTTTCTATAAAAGGGTTGTAAATGGTATTGCCCCCGTCTGAGCGCTGAAAGTGCTGGTCGCCGTAATCAACATCAAACTGTCCTACTTTAATGGTAACGCTTTTCATAATAGTATTAATAAAATCGCTGTGCAGGAAAAGCAGTTTATCAAACTGAACATACCCGCCTTTTACCCATGTATCTTCATGATGCCTTGAAGCGAGGTAGACCGTTAGGTTTACCCTTATTCCATCGGCTAATTGAGCGTCAATATTCAGGTTAGCCATTGGCAAAACGAAACCGTTTGTAAGCGGTACAAGTGTGTTCACGTTGCCGACGTAAGGAGCTTTTGTTACCGGAATGGCAGAATTTTTATCCCTCAATCCCTGAAAAGCCATTTCAAAATTGCCGCCAACCAGCACTTTCATTTTATGAAAAGAGGTAGTATCGTTTTTAGTGGTTTCAAAAACATTGATGCCATTTTCATTATTGGGTCGAAAATACTGCATTTGTTGCTCTTGTGCCATTGTGGAAAAGCCGGTAACTGTTGTTAGCACCAATAGACCGAGTAATTTGAAAGGGGGTTTCATAGTTTGATTTGATTAGAATTGTTAATAGTTCTTGTTTATTAATTAGCTGTTAGCGTAAAATTTGTTTTAAAGTTGATAGTGATGGCATCGCCCGTTTTTAGTGTTCCGAAAAGAGCAGTGGGCGGGGCAATGTCGTAATCTGTCATCTTAATAGCCTGCGACCCTTCAAATGATAACAAGTTGTGGTTTTGTATTGATACTTTTACCTGCATGGTAACAGGTTTGGTTATGCCCGCAATAGTAAGGTTGCCCTGTGCAGAAATAGTATTTGCATTTGCCCCGGCTTTAATTAATTCCATTGGATTACTGAGTGAAAAAATAATTTGAGGATTGGTACTTGCCTTTAATGCTTTATAGGTATTATTATTCATAATTCCACCCATATCGCTTTTAATGGAATGTACATCCATACTCAAATAAAGAGTCTCCAGGTTAAAGCTCCCGTCGCTGTTCCAGCTTACATTGCAATTGCCTGAAACAGTTTGAACAGTTTCGTTCCAGCTGTGAAGATTGGATGTGCCAAGAATAGTGACCGCATAATCTTTCGACAGCATATATTTATTTTCAACCACGCTGGCGGCGCAGATAAAGAAAGTCGCAATGCCCATTAATAATATTTTTGCAAATGATTTCATAGTCTTTATAATTAGGTTTAGCTTATGGATTCATTTTTTCAAAAACCAACCCTGCTACCAACCCTTGTATAAGGGCAAGCACAAACCAGGTGGAAACAATTCCCAGCGATACACTCATAGCGCTGTAGATAAGCCACATCATCGGGAATGTAGCAACCAGTGCATATATTACTCCAAATTCGATACCACGGGTAATAAAGGAACCTGTCAAAACCCCTTTAAAACGGCTCCAGAACCAGGAGAGCGCTAAACTGATGATGAAAGGATGTAGGAAGTAAATCATAATCTTACTCGACTGTGTATCAAAAGCCGGATCGAAATATTGTCCTGCAAGACCGGGAAATAGCCAGATGGTAAGGTATAAGCCTATGACACTAAGAATTAACAGCACAATTCCTGCGACTAATGCGGATACAAGTACCTTCTTCATAATGTTAGATTTTAATATTTATAAATAATTTTTTGCGGTGCAATACTGTCTTTATTCATTGGTTAGAATCACTTTCAAAGCCTTTTCCTTAGCGGCATTTCCGAATATTTCATAAGCTTCTGCAACCTGGTTGAGTTTAAAGTGATGTGTAATCAGGTTTTTAGGTTCTATCTTTTTTGATTGAACCGTTTTAAACAACATGGGCGTGGTAACTGTATCTACCAAGCGGGTGGTAATGGTTATATTTTTCGACCACAGTGTTTCCATGTGAAGAATAACGCTTTTCCCGTGAACCCCTATATTGGCAATATGACCGCCGGCGCCCACTATCTCCGAACATAATTCAAATGTGGCTTCTACTCCAACTGCCTCAATAGCTACATCAACTCCCTTGTTATTAGTTAGCTTCATAACTTTTTCCACAGCTTTTCCCTCACTACTGTTAACAATATGGGTAGCGCCGAATTTCTTTGCGACAGCAAGCCGGTTGTCGTCCATGTCTATCATAATAATTTCTGCGGGGGTATAAAACTGAGAAGTTAATAGCGCTGCTAACCCTACGGGGCCGGCTCCAATAATGGCAATTGTATCGCCAGGTTTAACCTGCCCGTTTAAAACGCCGCATTCAAAACCCGTGGGTAAAATATCGCTCAGCATCACCAACGCTTCTTCATCAGCGCCTGCCGGAATGGGATAAAGACTGTTATCGGCGTATGGTATCAATACGTATTCCGCTTGTGTGCCGTCAATCAGGTTGCCAAGTATCCAGCCTCCATCTTCGCAATGCGAATACATTCCTCTTTTGCAATATTCGCATTTACCACAGGAGGTAATGCAGGATATTAAAACATGGTCTCCCTTTTTGAAATTGCTCACGGCGCTTCCAACCTCCTCTATAATGCCAACACCTTCGTGTCCTATAATTCTGCCGTCGGTAACGGCAGGAAGGTCGCCCTTCATTATGTGCAAGTCGGTTCCACATATAGTGGTTTTGAAAATTTTCACAACGGCATCCGTTGGTTTCTTGATGGTGGGTTTTGGTTTTTCTTCCCAAGCTTTCTTGCCGGGAGCGTGATAAACTAGTGCTTTCATGATTTATTATTTTTTATATGGCTTAGTTATATACCGCATGAAGTTTTATATCTTCTACCTTTGTCTTACTTGCAGTACTGATATGTTCCTGCGAAGTAGGCTGTCTTTTCATAATTTCCCTTTTTCAGATGCTTTGCTGCTTTATAATCATATACAGATGCTTCTTCCAAATTATCTTCAATTATTTTGCGGTTTTCAGCAGCATATATAATTGCCTTTTCTATTTTTATTGGAGTTGATATTGTTCTCATTTTGGCAGTTATTAATATTTGATTAAAGTCCGGCAATAATATCTTGCAATTCTTCTTTTGTTTTACCCAGCTTGATTTGGAGTTTTCCAAACATTTCATCTTTCTTACCTTCTTTAAACATAAGGTCATTATCTGTTAAGACTGCGAATTTCTGTTTTAGCTTGCCTTTTTTTTCATTCCACTTTCCCTTGATTTCTGTTGTGTTCATATTATTTGAATTTTATGTGATAGAATTATCCTTGCAAAGGTGGATGTATCCATGCAAAAAGGGCTTACATATTTACCGGGAAAGATTACATATATCATATATTTTAAGGAAGTGTGGAATGTGTAATATTTTCCTGTCAATGTGTAATGCTTTTCCGGTGGGATGGCCGTACTTTTGTTCTTGTACTATAAAAATACAGAGAGTTACCCCAAATCCAATGCGGTTTTAAGGTAATTTTCTGTTAATACTAAAACAGGAATAGGCAA
>Ga0206873_1011_pt1 | contig 63336 bp, 51 predicted proteins | sample Alteio_BWOrgCont_11_FD_152631 | JGI IMG/M metagenome (GOLD analysis project Ga0206873, IMG submission 152631) | Enriched cells from forest soil in Barre Woods Harvard Forest LTER site, Petersham, Massachusetts, United States -... | ecosystem: Environmental > Terrestrial > Soil > Temperate forest >...
TTCCGGAGGTCCCTCTGCTTTCCTTAGGACAGTGGTGCTTGGAGTGGATAATGGGAATTGTACTTTCAATATTTCCTCCAATTTCGGAGCGATATATAATAATATACCTTGTAATACTGCTCCTAATTTCACTACGGGTGGGAATATTTTCAGGGCAATGGATACTACGTATACATTTCCTTCCGGTCAGGTTCCCACACAAATAAAATACTTCAACAACGCTCTCAGCAATGTTCAAATTATTGCACCTACATACATTTATCTCAATTATCCTCACACCCCTGTTTTAGATGCAGACACAAGCATTGTTATGAGCATTCCTGATAATGGCTCTGCTTCAAAATCATATTATTTCTTTACCAGCTTTTTTACCAGTGGCTCTTCAGATACAGTAAGGATGTATGACCTGACAAACCACAACCGCTTTTGGGTGAAGCCTGAGAGTGGAGGATTTAAAGTTGTTGTACCCAATACGATTCCTGCGGGTGGTGGTAATAAAAATTGCTTCATGACATCTGATTACGCCGTGCATCAGGTAACAAGTATTACTCCCGTAGGTACTAACCCTTTGACAGGAGGCACGGGCAATGGATTTTTTACTAATTTTTCAGGTCAACCGGATAGCGCTTTTATAATTGTTACTCACCCTTCTCTATGGTCCGAAGCATTGAACTATAAAGCATACAGGTCAAGCAGGTACAATACCGTAATAGCAAATGTAGAAGAGCTATACGACCAGTTTGGATATGGTATATGGTACAGCCCATTAGGGATAAAGCGTTTTTGCAATTATGCCATTAATAATTGGGCATCTCCTCCATCCAATCTCTTCTTGGTGGGTAAAGGCATACATACCCATATATTCCGTCCCGATACGGCTGTTTGGTCTCGTGGGCAATTGTTGGTGCCTTCTTATGGCGATCCATCATCCGATATTTTGTTTACCGTTGCACTCGACAGCATTGGGCCTCTGGAGCCTGCTATTCCTACAGGCCGTTTGGCTGCTGTACCCGGCTCCGGCGAAGTAACTACGTATTTAAGCAAGGTTCAAACTTATGAAAGCCTTCCGGCAGCTTTATGGATGAAAAACATAGCTCATTTTGCGGGAGGAGATTCGTATGTCGTGGAGCAACAGTTCGTTAATTTTCTTGATGATTATGCGGCTTCTGTCGTAGATACGAATTTTGGAGCAAGGGTTTATTTATTTCAGAAATCAACATCGGCGCCTATTAGCGGAACCCTTACAGATTCTGTTATCAGCCTCATTGATTCCGGTGTTTCAATTATGACTTTTTTCGGGCATGCCGGTGGGACAAATTGGGATGAAAGTGTCAGCTATCCTTCAGAATACAGTAATACGAATAAGTTTCCATTTATGATAGCTGATGCCTGTTTTTCCGGAGATATTTTTCAGCCCGTAGGGCATGCTATTTCCAGTGTAAGCGAACAATGGGTTCTTAGCCCTCCCGGTGCCATAGGCTTTTTGGCTTCCGATTATTTAGGCGATGAAGGATCGTTATATCAATATACGCAGTTTATATACAACGACATTTCCTGGAAGCCGTTTTATAGGAAGCCTATGGGGCAGATCATTCAAAACTCCATTTCCTTGTGTGAACCTAACCCTAGTGAATTTATGTCATGTACCTGCCTTGAGATGAACCTGCATGGTGACCCTGCTATTGCTATTCATGCACAAGACTCATTGCCCGATTATGCCGTGAATAAACAGAGTATTTATTTCAGCCCATCTACCGTCAGTGTTTTGCTGGATTCCTTTAAAGTGAATTTGGTGGTTTATAATTATGCGGAAGCGATAGATACCCCTGTGTCGGGTACATTAACACGCACTTTTCCAAATGGAGTTACAGACAACTACCGTTTTAGCATTAAACCACCTCCGCATAACCATTACTTATGGTATGCTGATACGATCAGTATCAAGATACCGGTTAATGATTCAAACCGCGCAGAGGGACAAGGCTTAAATTGTTTTACGGCTTCCATAGATTTAAATCCCAATTTGCCTGAGCTAACCCTTGCCAATAACACCATTAGCCCCTGCGTGCCACTTTTGATAAATTCGGAAGATATAGAACCTATTTGGCCTTATGATTATGCCATTATCCCAACAGATACGGCTACCCTGAAGGCCAGTACCGATGATCCTTTTGCCCCTCAACGTACCTACATTTTTCAAATAGATACCTCCCATAGTTTCAATAGTCCTCTCTTCATGAACGATACGGTGACGAATAGCGGAGGTGTAATAATGGCATCTCCTTTTGCCAATTGGAGCAGTAGCTATTTTAAAGGTTTATCACATCCTGGTAATAACAACGGAAATAAAACAGAGGTAAAAGGCCCCGCAAGCAAACAGAATGCTGTTGCATCTGCAAAAAATGCAGTAAATGCACAAGCAGCGGCTGTGCAAAATAGTGCTGTAAGTAAAGTTGCGCCTGGACAAAAAAGTTCTACATCTCTCAATAAGCAAGCTAACATGGCTGTTCCCGGTATTGCACAATCAGGAAATATGGAAGGGCAAAAAAATAGTATTGCTCCGGGAAAAGTACAAAGGAAACATGGGCCGGTTAACTTAACCTTTAGAGATAGTACTGTTTATTACTGGAGGGTAAGGCGTGATACTATTGATTCTACCGGGATTTATAATTGGGTAACTACTTCATTCGAATATATAAAAGGCAAAAATGGGTGGGGTCAGTCCAATTTTTTCCAATTTGATAATGATGAGATTACAAACGATAATAATAACTTCGTCAACTTTAATACTCCCCCAAGAGGTTGGTCTTTTAATACTAATGGGCACACCATTCAATGTAATACTTTTGGAATGTTGTCGCCCTCGCAGGATTACACAGGCCTTAATCAAACCACCTACACAATAGATAATTTTGACCAGACCTCAGGCGGATGCCAGTATGATTGGGGGATTTATGTGGCTGTGATAGACCCTACCAACCCTACAACGCCTTGGAGCACCCAATATCATAATGGCATAGGCAACGTTAATAACGTTTTAAATCAAAGTGTCTGTCCAATTTACCCAAGCAATGTTTTTATATTTTGGGATAATGATTCTACGCAAATGAATTCCCTGGTGACTATGCTAAAAGATTCCATTCCAAATGGGGATTATATTCTTGCTTATTCATGGATAGAAGGGGCATTTAAAAAAAGTACCGGACTTATGTATGCAGATTCAGTTATTACAGAATTCCAGAGGTTGGGAGCAACCCAAATGCCCTATCATGCACACACACCCGGATATGATTCGGTTCCCTGGATATTTTTTGTTCAGAAAGGAGTTGCCGGTACAGCCCAGCAAGTATATGGACCAACTTCTGTTACTCCTCCTCCGGGACCATTGACCGGAGATGGACTCCAGTTAACAGCAGTAATGAAAGGCAGCGGTACGTATGGAGCCATAACCACACCACCTATTGGCCCTGCAGCCCGTTATGATTCTCTTTCCTGGCACCAGCATTCCAACGACCATCCGAATTTAGACAGCACCCGCCTTAATATTATAGGTGTCGAGCCTAACGGGCAAACTAAAGTGCTTACTGCAAATATTACGCCCCTTGTTGCCAGCATGTACCTGTCATCTATCAATCCTACTTTGTTTCCTTTTATACAATTACAGTTGTATACTAAAGATATTGCGAAAGCTACCCCGGCCCAAATGAACTGGTGGAGGGTGTTTTATCAGCCTGTTCCCGAAATTGCCATGAACCCGAATATATATACCTTTTACCATGCCGATACCTTGCAATATGGCGATGTTCTTAAATTCCAGACCACGGTGCAAAACGTTAGCGACTGGCCCATTGCCAGCACACAAGTACTCACCTGGACAACGAATACAACAAACAGTGTTACTTATTATAATACCGGGCAAATGGTGAAGGCCCTGAATCCCGGCGATACGGCTAAAATATCTTTTATCTTGCCCGATGCCCCTTCAAACGTAAATACCCTGAAGAGTGTTTGGTTTGAAATTAACCCGGAAAATTATCCCACTACCAGGCTGGAACAATACCATTTTAACGATTATGCCAGCAAGAGTTTTTATTCATACGGGGATAAAATAAATCCGGTGCTCGATGTAACCTTCAATGGAATTCATATTCTGAATAACGATATTGTATCGGCACAGCCCAACATACTCATCACCTTTATGGATGAAAATAAATTCCTGGCGCTTAATAACGCGAATGCTTTTAAGGTTTATATAAATCCTATTGGCGGCGTACTTACTCCGGCTACATTTCTATTTACTCCGGCAGTATTGCCCCAAAACCGCTGCAGCTTACTATTAACACCTACTTTACCCGATGGTACTTACCAGCTCACCGTTCAGGGTAGCGATGTCTCGGGCAATCTTTCTGCTGCAAACAGTTACACCATTGATTTCCAGGTTATCAATAAATCCATGATCACCGAGGTGCTGAACTATCCTAATCCCTTCTCCACTTCTACGCGCTTTGTATTTATTCTTACCGGGGAGCAGATACCTACTATTTTCAAAATTCAGATCATGACCGTTTCCGGCAAAATAGTTCGGGAAATAAATGAAGATGAAATCGGGCCTATTCATATAGGAAGAAACATTACACAATACGCCTGGGATGGCACTGATAAATACGGAGCCAAGCTTGCCAACGGAGTATATTTATACAGGGTTGTGACCTCTATTAACGGAGAAGGGATTGATGAATATCAGCAGGGCTACCAGGGAAGTAACATTGACCAGTACTTTACCAAAGGCTGGGGCAAAATGTATTTAATGAGATAAGCCCAAGCAAATAAAAAGAAGATTGAGCAAGCAAGGAAAAGAATCCGTTCAGAAAGAAATCAATATTAAAAACCGCAAGGCATCCTTTGAGTATACTTTGCTGGATAAATATATTGCGGGAATTCAACTGAAGGGAACAGAAATAAAATCAATACGCGAAGGGAAAGCATCCATTACGGAAGCCTTTTGTTTTTTTGAAAAAGAAGAATTGTATGTAAAAGGCTTGCAGATAACCGAATATAACAAAGCCAGCAATTATTATAACCACGATCCGCTGCGTAACCGCAAACTTCTGTTGCATAAGCGGGAAATGAAGAAGATTGCTGCTAAGATGGACGATAACAGCACCATTGTGCCCTTGCAGCTATTTATAAATAAAGGCGGTTGGGCCAAGCTGGAAATTGCCGTTGCCAAGGGCAAAAAGCTTTACGACAAGCGGGAGTCTATTAAGAAACGGGAAGTGGAAAGGAGTATAGGGAGAAAGATAAAATAGTCCCGTAGAAATTGCGAGATCTGAATGAAGCACTTGCTTGTATAAATAAAAAAACCCGGACATTTAGCCCGGGTTTTTTATAAAATAAGAAACTTCTACTAGAAGTGGAAGTTAATGTACAATGAACCTGTACCGCTACCAAAAGCTTGGTTTAAGCCATTGTCAAGTGAGAAACCTGAACTGCCACCGGTTTTGTAGGTGTTGGTTTCGTCAGCATTTGTTGTAGGGTTAAGTTCTTCACGAGTGAAAGAACCTTGACTGGTTGATTGGAATCCAAATCCCCAGGTATATTCCCCGCCGATAGAAATCTTAGGTGCGAAGAAATATTCAAATCCAATGAATCCAATTAAACCAACACCGAAGGTTGAACCTGGTTGGTTATCGGTAAGCCTGCCTGCGCCTAAGCCAAAAACATTGGTTGGGCCACCTGGATTGTTCCAGTTAGTGTAAGTAGGATTAGCGTTTGTTACGGAGTTATAAGGATTTCCGTATGTATAGGTTGTATCGCTTCCGGCAATAAAGAACATAATTTCAGCTCCATAATAACCTTGAAGGCGGCCATTTCCTCTTCTTTTTTCCATACCTCCACCAACGCCAATAAAATGGCTTGATATAGATCTCTTGTCTTCCACTTGAGTATATGGGAAAATAGAATCAGACAGGTCGCTTCCTTGAATCTCATTGTTTTGAGAGTAAGAGCTGAATCCAAGTCTTAACAAAGCACGATACGCTGTATGGTCATCTACAAAGTATTTGCCAACAAGCGTATTGTTGCCATTTAAAAACGCTGCTGTAGGAGCAACATTTGGGGTGGCTCCTCCATGAAAGAAGTTGCCGAAATAATTAAGCCATGGTGTAGCATCCATGCTAATAGCCCAGTCTCCTGCCTGTGGAAGATACACTTCCCCTTTTTTGTCGGTTATGGTGCCTGAACTTGAAGCAGGAGCAGTTCCACCTTGTGCAAACAATCCTGATACAGTCAAAGACATTCCCATAATAAATAGAACTTTTTTCATTTTCATGTGAAGTTGGTTTTGGTTAATTGGGGCAAAGATAAATGATATTTACTATCATAAGTGAGGTATAGGGGTATTATTTGTTGACTTACCATTGTTGGTAAGTTTTTTCAAGTGCTTAGTAATCAATTTGTTTCTCCAAGCAGGGGGACGAACGAAAAATTGCCAAAATCCTTAGTATCGTACTCATTTTCATTGAGTTTTCGTATTTTCTTCATAGACTGGGTGTTCTCAAGCCCTACCGGAATTACCAACACCCCTCTTGGTTTTAGCTGATGTAAGAGAGGTTCAGGTATATAGGGTGCTGCGGCAGTTACGATTATACGATCATAGGGGGCAAACTCCGGAATGCCTTTATATCCGTCTCCATAAAAGCATTTTACATTGCATTTTAGCTTTTCAAGCATGATTTTAGCTTTTTCATGAAGCTTTTTGTTTCTTTCAATAGAATATACTTCCGCTCCCAATATGCTTAGTATGGCAGACTGGTATCCCGAGCCGGTTCCAATTTCGAGGATTTTGTCGCCCTTTCTCACCTCAAGTAATTCAGTTTGTCGGGCAACGGTATAAGGCTGTGAAATAGTTTGTCCTTCGCCTATCTGGAAAGCTACATCATCATATGCAAACTGCAGGAAAGCACTGTTAAAAAAGAAGTGCCTCGGTATTTTTTCGATAGCCTGCAATATTTTAAAGTCTTTTATGCCGCTCTTTTTTAAATGCAGTATTAGTTTTTTTCGTAGGGCTTGGTGTTTGTACGAATCTTCCATAGTGCAAAGTTAGTAGTTAGTTATGAGTTACAAGTTATAAGTTATATGCGTATTCAACAACCCATACTGTATAACTCATTGCAGATAACTCTCTATAATTGGGTATTCTTAGTAATTTCGCCCATATTTAGAAAAATATTTCAATGCTTAAAATAGGAGTGCTTGGTGCAGGACATTTGGGGAAAATTCACTTGAAGCAAATCAAGGAAATTCCGGAATATCAGCTTGTCGGTTTTTTTGATTCAGATACAGCTGCAGCTAAAAGGGTCAGTGAGGAAATGAATATACCTTCATTTGCTTCCGCTATTGAGCTGATAAAAAGTGTAGATGTGGTGGATGTGGTGGTTCCTACTATTGCCCATTTTGAATATGCCAACATAGCCCTGCGCCAGTTTAAACATGTTTTTATTGAAAAGCCATTAGCGGGAACAATAGAAGAAGCAAAGGCGCTGGTAGCGCTGGCGCGTGAGGCCAATGTAAAGACACAGGTTGGGCATGTGGAGCGGTTTAACCCTGCCTTTCTTGCCGTTAAGGGCCGGTGCGAAAGCCCTATGTTTATTGAGGCTCACAGGTTGGCCCAGTTTAATCCCAGAGGAACCGATGTATCCGTTATACTTGATTTGATGATTCACGATATTGACATTATCCTCAGCCTTGTAAAATCAGATGTAAAACGGATAAGCGCGAGTGGAGTGGCTGTTGTAAGCGATACTCCCGATATTGCCAATGCACGAATAGAGTTTGATAATGGTTGTGTGGCCAACCTTACTTCCAGCCGCATCAGCCTTAAGAATATGCGAAAAATAAGGATGTTCCAGAAAGATGCATATATATCAGTTGATTTGCTTTCACATAAAACCGAAGTGGTGAAGATTAAAGAAATGGGACAAGATGATGATGAAACTATGTTTTCTATGGTGATAGACCAGGGTGCCGGTAAGCCCAGGAAACAGATTTATATGGAAAATCCGCAGATTGTTCCTAATAATGCCATACGGATGGAGTTGAGTGAGTTTGCAAATGCCATTATAAACAACACGCCTACCATAGTTACCATTGAAGATGGAGCCAAGGCACTTGAAACGGCCACGAGGATTATTGAAAGAATAAATTACATTCAACCTGAATAAGTATCACCTTGCTGCAAACAATAATGTAATTTTGTTTCCGTTTTTTATATTGGCTTCATTCATTTTATTAAATATCCCACATGTTCCTGCAAAGTCTGTATAAGTTGAAAAAGTACAAGCATATTCTTGCTTTCTCCTTTCTTCTTTCTCCTTTTTCCCTTTTCCTTTCTTCTTGCAGTACATTTGACCCACCTCTTGTTGTACCTATATACGGGCATATTGACAGCATACACTTTACTGTACCATTAGACAGTCTTCCTTTAATGGGAAGCGCTTCTTCCAAAATTCAATACGCCTGGGTTTACCTGGATGATAATCCGGTAGGGGCTTTTCAAATGCCATGTACCTTTCCCATGATTGGCGCCAGTGGGCTGCATAATGTTAAAATTTATCCGGGAGTAACCCCTGTCGGTACACTTTCGCCGGCAGCTATTTATCCTTTTTACCAGTTTTACTCCTTTAATATAACCATGAACCAGGGGGCTAAATATACATTTCACCCTACCTCGGTGTATAACACCTGGGTTAAATTTCCATACCTGGAAAACTTCAACTCGGGCTCGGAAGTTCCGGGTGTTCCGCCAAGCGGTATCGTTGGTTATTACGGTGATGGAGTTGCTGCCAATGCTACAACCACTACTATGATTGTTGTGGGCAGCCCATTGGCATATCAGGGCAATTCGGGCATGGTTATTGTTAATGCAGCTCATCCATACTATATTGGCATAACAAATCCGGGTGATTCTCTTCCGAATTCCAGCACCCCTGTTTATATTGAATTAAACTACAGATGCAACACCCTTTTTTCGGTAGGAGTAACTGAGGCTAGTAATGATCCAAGTCAAGGAGATTCAGCCAATATAGCATCACCTACAGCCCTTGTTTATCCGGCCCCTGCGTGGACTAAAATGTATATCTCACTAAATACCACTTTACAACAATTTTCTTCTGCAAATTATCTTCATACTGTATATTTTTCTATGCAGTGGCAACAGGGCGACCCTGTTAATGATACCTTATTATTAGATAATATTAAAATACTGTATTAAGCCCTTGAATCGTCGCAGGGAAATATCGAAGTATGTTATTGCAGATTATCTTTGTTCTGCATTAACATGGGCTGCATTTTGGATATTCCGGAAACAATTCATTGAATCGAAAAAATTCGGAATTCAAATGGATCTGTCATTTGATGCGAAGTTTTATTTGGTTGTTCTTATTCTTATTCCTTCTTTTTGGATTTTTCTTTATTTGCTTTCCGGTTTGTATGCCAATGTTTACCGCAAATCACGTATAGCAGAGATAAAGCAAATATTCTATACGGTGCTAATAGGGGTGCTGATACTTTTTTTTACCATTTTATTGAAAAATGTTATCATCAATTACAAGACCTATTATTTTGCTCTTTCGGTGCTTTTCTGCATGCAGTTTGTTTTAACTTCCGCAGCACATATATTTTTAACTACCAGTACTAACCGGAAAATACATAACCGTGAAATTGGGTTTAATACAATTCTTATAGGTAGTAATGTCAGGGCCATGCAGCTATATGATGATATGCAGAGCCAATCAGCCTCGTCGGGAAATAATTTAGTGGGCTTTGTTCATGTTGATTCCGGCAATGGCTTGACATCGGAGTTAAGCGCCAAATTAAAGCACTTGGGGGAGCTTGAAAATATTCGTGAGATTATTCATAGGGAAAATGCAGAAGAGGTGATAATAGCCATTGAATCTTCAGAGCACATACACATTGAAAGAATATTGAATAAGCTAAGCGACACCCGCATGGTAATAAAAATTATTCCCGACATGTATGATATTATTACAGGCTCGGTAAAGTTTTCAGCTATCAATGATGCACCCTTGATAGTTGTATCCAAAGATGTGTTGGAACCCAAACAGGTTATTCTCAAACGTGCCTTCGATATTATTACTTCACTCTTCTGCCTAATTGTTCTTTCCCCCGTTTATCTGATAATTGCCATTATTATCAAAATGACATCCAAGGGCCCTGTGTTTTATTCCCAGGAAAGAATCGGCTTACATGCAAAGCCATTTACTATTTACAAATTCCGTTCCATGTATCATGGTTCCGAAAAAAATGGTCCGGCACTTTCAAGTAAGGACGATAACCGTATTACCCCTTTTGGAAAATTTCTCCGCAAAAGCCGCATGGATGAGCTTCCACAGTTTTTCAATGTGTTGATTGGAACTATGTCGGTGGTTGGTCCCCGTCCCGAACGCCGCTTTTTCATTGACCAAATCATCTTACGGAATCCGCAGTATACCTATCTTCACAAGATAAAGCCGGGCATAACATCCTGGGGGCAGGTGAAGTATGGTTATGCCGAAAATGTAGAACAAATGGTACGTAGAATGAAGTACGATATTCTTTATATAGAGAACATGTCATTCCTGCTCGATATTCGGATTATTATCTACACCGTGTTAATCGTATTTCAGGGCAGAGGTAAATAACGCTCGCCAGCGGGTTATAAGTTATGATTTATAAGTGATAAGTCTTTTACCTCAATTCGTAAATAACTCATAATTCATAACTCGTAACGGTTTTTTCAGCTACTTTTGCACCTGAAATTTAACATGAGATGAATTCAATAAAATTTGGCACCGATGGCTGGAGAGCTATTATTGCACAAGATTATACAGTTGATAACGTAATACGCGTATCGGAAGCAACCGCCGCATGGCTGCTTAAAAATTATAAAAAGCCAGTTACTGTAATAGGCTACGATTGCCGTTTTGGAGGCAAAATGTTTGCAGAGACCGTAGCTAAGGTATTTGCCAATAAAGGAATAAAAACCCTGCTATCAACAGGAATTGCTTCTACGCCCATGGTATCATTGGGTACGGTTAGGCATAAGGCTACTGTTGGGGTTGTGATCACAGCCAGCCACAATCCACCCGATTATAACGGATTTAAACTGAAAGGTTCCTACGGTGGCCCGCTATTAGAAAATAAAGTAAAAGAAATTGAAAACCTCATTGCCGATTCACCAAAGGCAGATGTGGCTAAACTGAGCCTGGAGGAGTTCATTAAAAAAGGATTAATTGAATATACCGACCTCGAAACCCTCTACTGTAAGCACGTCGAGAAGAATTTTGATATAAAGCTCATTAAAAAATCGGGTGTGCATATTGCGTACGATTCCATGTATGGGGCGGGACAGAATGTAATGAAGAGGCTTTTCCCCGACGCAACCCTGTTGCATTGTGTTCATAATCCCGGCTTTGGCGGAACCGCTCCTGAGCCCATTGACCGCAACCTGGGTGAGCTGCGCGCTTACATCAAGAAAAATAAAACCATTGACGTAGGGCTTGCCACCGATGGCGATGCTGACCGCATTGGGCTTTATAACAGCAAAGCCGAGTTTGTAGATTCCCATTTAATCATATTGATATTGATAAACTACCTCACTCAATATAAAAAAATGAAAGGCCTGGTCTGCGTGGCATTTTCGGTGACAGAGAAAGTGAAGAAGATATGCGCCTATTACAAGCTGCCATTAAAGGTAGTAAAAGTGGGTTTTAAATACGTGTGTGATATCATGATAAACAACGACACGCTGTTGGGTGGAGAAGAATCGGGCGGTATTGCTATTAAAGGCCACATACCTGAAAGGGATGGTATTTGGATTGGGCTCACCATTATCGAATACATGGCACGTACCGGGAAAACTCTTGATGAATTAGTGCAGGCAGCCCTTAAGATAACCGGCAAGTTTGCATATCGCCGGATTGATTTGCACCTGACTGAAAAAATAAAACAAGAAGTTTTGAAAAATTGCAATCAGAATAAGTATGGTGCTTTTGGAAAATATAAAGTGAAGCGTGTAGAAACTATTGATGGCTTCAAATTCTTTTTCAGTGATGATTCCTGGCTTATGATTCGCGCTTCGGGAACAGAGCCCGTTTTGCGGACTTATGCCGAAGCTCCCACTACCTCTATTGCCGATGATATCCTTGCCCAGGCGGGGAAGATTATATCTAAAAACTAAGAGCCAAGAGTGAAAAAAATCTGTATTGTACTCTTAGTTCTTAGCTCTAACCTCTTAACTTCCACCCGTGGCTGATTCCAATTTTGTAGATTACGTAAAAATTTGTTGCCGTACCGGAAAGGGTGGGGCAGGATCGGTGCATTTTTATCGCGATAAGACCGTTGCTAAAGGCGGCCCCGATGGTGGAGATGGAGGCAGGGGAGGTGATGTTATTTTGCGAGGTAACAAACAACTCTGGACACTAATTCATTTAAAGTACCGCAAACATATTATATGTACCGCGGGCGAGAATGGCTCGTATCAGAATATGCATGGAGCTGATGGTGTAGACCAAATTCTGGAAGTGCCTATTGGTACTATCGTGCGCGATGAAATAACCGGTGAACAGGAACATGAAATTACGCAGGACGGACAAGAAATCATTATTGTAAAAGGTGGCCGCGGAGGACTGGGTAATAGTAATTTCAAGAGCCCTACCAATCAAAGCCCCCGCCATGCACAACCAGGAGAACCGGGTAAGGAAGAATGGAAGATACTTGAACTTAAAATACTTGCCGATGTGGGACTGGTGGGTTTTCCCAATGCGGGTAAGTCAACTTTACTGTCGGTGGTATCTGCTGCAAATCCCGAGATCGCCAACTACCCATTTACTACCCTGGTACCTAATCTTGGTATCGTGAGGTATCGCGGTGCGCAAAGTTTTGTGATGGCCGATATACCCGGAATTATTGAGGGAGCTTCCGAGGGTAAGGGGCTGGGCCTGCGCTTCCTCAGGCATATCGAGCGCAACTCTGTGCTGCTTTTTATAGTGCCTGCCGATGCAAAAGATATTACCGACGAATACCTTATTCTACTCTCCGAACTGGAAAAATATAATCCTACCCTGTTAGATAAAGCTCGCATACTGGCCGTATCCAAGTGCGACTTGGCCGATGAGGAGTTAATGGCCGGATTTAAAAAGGAATTAAAAGCCAAGGCTAAAAAGCTTAAAAAGGTCCCGGTGGTTTTCTTTTCCTCGGCCACCCAAAAGGGTGTCCCGGAACTGCTTGATACGCTTTGGAAGGCGATAAATGGTTAGACTGTGATTGTAACCACAATTTATATTTTGTAAATTTGTGGAATGAAAATCTGTATAATGTTATCCCTTATACTTTTAGCTTACACAAGTTCACTTAGTGCTCAATCCGATAGTGTTGGTAAAAAGTATTATGCTTATGCTCATTTTTATGCTAACGACATTGACCAGAACACGGAGTATATTTCCAGTGTTTTCTGTTGGGTTTTTGCTCCGACTAAAAATGCAAAAGGTTATCCGGGAGACTACCTGACTAAATGGGCCATATCCAATTTCAAAGAACAACTGCCCCATGAGAAAATTAAAGATTGTACCTGCCGGTTTCAAATTGATTCTACCGGTAAATTTTATAGTGCTGCTGAAGCTGTGCGTATTTCGACTCTGGAATCAAAAGAGTGTAGTGTTCAAAGCATTGATGTGGTTATTGTTAACTTTCCTGCTTGTATAGATAAGTAGCTGTTCCAACCTTGTAAAAGACTATAATTAATTGAGTAATTCTAAAAAAAGCCTAATTTTGAAGCTCACAACAAAAATCTATGAGCATACTGGTAAATAAAAAATCGAAAGTAATAGTACAAGGGTTCACTGGCAGCGAAGGCACCTTTCATGCCCAGCAAATGATAGACTATGGAACGAATGTGGTGGGAGGGGTAACTCCTGGCAAAGGTGGTACCAAGCACCTCGAGCGCCCGGTGTTCAATACCGTTACTGATGCTGTAAAGTTGGCCGGAGCCGATGTATCCATCATTTTTGTACCTCCGCCTTTTGCAGCTGATGCCATTATGGAAGCGGCCGAAGCGGGCATAAAACTTATAGTATGCATTACAGAAGGAATTCCGGTACAAGATATGGTTCAGGTGAAATCGTACCTAAGTGATAAGGATGTTCGTTTAGTGGGGCCTAACTGCCCCGGTGTTATTACTCCCGGAGAGGCTAAGGTGGGTATTATGCCCGGCTTTATTCATCGTCCCGGAACGATAGGCATTGTATCGCGCTCCGGCACGCTCACTTATGAAGCAGTTGACCAGGTTACCAAAGCGGGCCTAGGACAAAGTACCTGTATTGGTATTGGCGGGGACCCTATAATAGGAACTACCACCAAACAAGCGGTAGAACTCCTGATGAATGATCCCGGTACCGATGGAATCATTATGATTGGCGAAATTGGCGGTACCATGGAAGCGGAAGCTGCTTACTACATAAAGGAACATGGTACTAAGCCAGTGGTTGGCTTTATTGCCGGACAAACAGCTCCTCCCGGACGTACTATGGGCCACGCAGGCGCTATTGTTGGCGGTGCAGAAGATACAGCAGCAGCCAAAATGAAAATTATGCGCGAATGCGGAATCACCGTAGTGGAGTCTCCGGCTATCATCGGTAAGACTATTGCTGGTATGGTGAAATCAAAAGTGTTGAATTAATTGTCTGAAACAAGAAGCGTATAAAATAAAAACGCAAACCTTCCGTTTATGGAGCAATCTATCATACATGCTCTTTAATAGAAAGTTTTTTATTCCCTTACTTTTATTCTTTTGTGCGACAACTGCCTTTGCACAATTAGGCGGAAGCAGCACCTATAATTTCCTGCAACTTCCCGTGTCAGCACGTTCTGCGGCTTTAGGTGGTACATACGTAGGTGTAAACGACGGAGATCTGGGACTTGCAGCTACCAATCCTTCCTTCCTCGACACGAGTGTGAATAACCATATTATAATGAGTTATACGCCTTTTTTGGCGGGAATTAATTACGGTTATGTAGCATACGCACACAGTTTTAAAAACATTGGCACATTTGACATAGGCGTGAAAGATATTGATTACGGAACCTTTACCCAGGCCGATGACGCAGGTAATATTACAGGTACTTTTACTGCCGGAGAATACCTTTTTAATCTTGGTTATGGCCGCGCCCTAAAGGATTCACTTTTCTCTGTGGGTGTAAATGCTAAAATGGTTTATTCCTCATTGCAACAATACACCTCTGTTGGTGCTATGGCCGATTTTGGGGTTTCTTATGTCAGCCCGAGCCATAACTTTTTCCTGGGGGCTGTCATTCAAAACGTAGGCGAACAGATCAAGGATTACATTCCCGGTAATAATGAATCAATTCCATTGGATGCCGATTTGGGTGTGTCATACAAGTTTAAACATGCGCCATTCCGGCTGAACTTAGTTGTTACACATCTTCAAACATGGACACTCACCTATACCGATCCGACCGATACACAAACTGTAAATCAACTTACCGGGCAGCCGGTTGCCAATAGCAATTCCAATAGCTTTTTCAATAATTTGGGAAGGCATTTGATAGGCAGTTTTGAGTTTTTGCTGGGTAAAAATTTTGCCATCAGGTACGGTTATAATTATGAAATGAGGCAGGAACTTAAACTTGCCAGTGCACCCGGTTTAGCAGGAATGTCGGGAGGTTTTGAAATGAAAATTTACAAATTCCATATTAGCTATGCATTGGCTAAATACAGCATTGGTAGTGTATCCAATACATTTACATTTATCTTTGATACTTCTCAGTTTTACTAAAGATGGGCAAAATAACTATTGCTGTTGACGGATATTCATCCTGCGGGAAAAGCACACTTTCCAATGACCTTGCTCATGCGTTAGGTTATGCCTATATTGATACCGGAGCTATGTACAGGGCTGTGACGTTGGATTGTATGCAGAAGAAAATAATCAGCACAACTAATTTTTCGATAGAAGGAATAATAGCGGAACTGCCAAACATCAAGCTTGAATTTGTTTTTGGAGAAAAATCGGAAATATACCTGACTGGGAAAAATGTGGAAAAGGAAATTCGCTCTATGGAAGTTGCTTCTTTAGTGAGCCATGTTAGTGCAGTGCATGAGGTAAGGGTGCAAATGACAACCCTTCAACGGGAAATGGGAAAGCAAGGCGGCGTTGTAATGGATGGCCGTGATATTGGTACTACTGTATTTCCTCATGCTGAACTGAAAATATTTATGACCGCTGATGAGAACGTACGCATTCAAAGAAGAAAACTAGAAATGGAATCAAAAGGAGTTAAAGTGAGCGAAGAAGAAGTACGAAAGAATATTCATCAACGTGATGTGGACGACACCACCCGAAAGGAGAGCCCCTTGCGTAAAGCAAACGATGCCATGGTATTGGACAATTCTAATTTGACAAGAGAGCAGCAGTTAACACTGGCTTTGAATTGGGCAAAGGAGAGGGGCGCAAACTGAGCTGTTTTGCCTGCCGGCCTGCGGTTATCTTATCAGCTGTACAAAACCATCTTTCTTGTAAGTGTTGTTTTGACAGGTACCGGTGATCATGTAATAATAAACACCTGCAGGAGCTTGTCCTCCGCTTTCAGTAGTACCATCCCAGTATTGGTTTGTATTGGTGGAGTTGAACATTTCCTTGCCCCAGCGGTCAAAGATGAGTATTGACCATGCATTTATGTCTACAGTTTTTATATAGAATTCTTTATCCAATCCCAATGTCCCTCCATTGGTGGGTGTAAATACATTAGGTACTGTAAAATTAAAGCAAGGGGTTTCAACATATATTGTCACAGTGGCTTGCGCCTCACATCCTTCTGCATCTGTTCCGATTAGGGTATAGGTGGTGGTTATTGATGGTGTAGCTATAACATTGGTACATGTGTCGCAATTTAAGCCTGTAGGAGGTTCCCAACGGTATGTTTTGATGCCAGTTCCGCTTGCCGAAATTGTCGTATCTCCGCCAATATTAATTATTGCACTGCAACAGGCTCCAATAGTTGGATAATAAGGGATTATTCTCACTGTTTTCGTAATCGGGCAGCCATTTGAAATTACTACGGTAAAGGTAGTTGTATCGGGAACTGCTACATTGATAGTGTCGTTGGTGCCTCCGGTATTCCATTGATACGTGAATGGACCCGTGCCTGTTGCATTGGCCAGAATTGTATCAGGGGTGCTTCCGCATTCCGCGTGATATTTTATAGTAGCTGTTGGATATTGTCTTACAGCAATATGAAATGTATCGGTGACCGGGCAACCAAGGCTATTTTTCGCCGTTACATATATGGTTGAATCGGCATTAATAGTACCTGTAATAATGGAAGTGCTGGTTGCTCCGTTACTCCATATATAAGTGGTTGGATTAATACTACTACTTACTGTGAGCGTATCTTTCATTCCCCTGCATTTCCATAATGTACCGGTTATAATGGGCTTTGGAAGCTGAATTACGGTTACTGTTTTCATTTCTTTTGTGCTGTCACATACTCCATATACGGTTACAGTATAATTAGTGGTTACGGTATCATGCACGGTTATGGATGAACTGGTTGCGCCTGTATTCCATTTATACGTTACATTTCCTCCTCCTCCGGTTGCCGTAATAATCGTAACTCCATGCGGACATACAGTATCATTAACTGCGCTTATTGATGCGGTTACGGGTGGAATCAATTTAATTTTTACAGTAGCAGAATCGGAACAAGTAACAAAGCCGCTGGCATATAAAGTATAGGTAGTATTTACTAAAGGATTGACCCAAATGCTACTTGTGGTTTTTCCATTACTCCATAGATAGTTTGTACCACCGCTGGCGGTAAGTAAGGCACTATCGCCTTTACAAATAGAATCATTAGCGGGCACAGTTGTTATAGATGCTACAGGGAGTGGTGATATATAAACAGTAACGGTTGTATCTTTAGTACAGCCTGTGGCACTGGTAACGGCCAGGGTATATGTTGTATTAGATAATGGTGCTACTTTTATGCTTGATGTGGTTTTGCCGTTGCTCCACAAATAGGTTCCACCCCCGCTACCTATCAATTTAATACTATCACCCCGGCATATAGAGTCATTAGCAGGTATAGAGGTAATACCGGGAGAAACAGAAGTAACAGTTACTTTTACATAACTGGTATCAATTATACACCCATTGTTGCTGATTACATAGTAGGTGGTTGTGGCATTGGGCTTTACCGTGATGCTGTCCGTAGTTTTTCCATTACTCCAAGTATAGGTGGTTCCCACTACAGAAATTACCCTGAGCAGCACACTATCTCCCTTGCATATGGAATCATTATTGTTATGGCTATTGGATATAATAGCAGGAATAACTGCAAATTTGCTTATAAAACTGGTGGAGTTGCCTAAATACCGCTTTACTGTATCGCTACCTACAATCATTGTAGCCGGAGTAACCAGTTCCGATACAAACAAAGCTTTTGAAAGACTATCAACAGTCATATAATTAGAGTATGAGTTGAGGTTTGAGTTTGCAAGCGCTGCACCTGCAATTGGGGCGCCATTAGAATCAAGTTGTATTACATAGGCGAATGCCACTGTCGGGTGACTTCCTCCTCCGGGAACAGTAACTTTTACAGGGCCAACTCCAAATGAATCGGAGCATAATCCTGACCAATAAACATTTCTGCATCGGTCAGTAGCTATGGATGATTCAATAATGGTATTTATTTCATCCTGTGATATATAAACTGCACAAGTTGCCCATAAGCAAGTACCATTATTCCGGGTATATTTAGCCAGAAGTGAGTTTGAAGCACCACTGATTGAATGATCAGTTACAGTAGAGGGTCCCATAACAAGTGTTAAGTTAGTGAATTGGGCGCCCAAATAAACGTTATCGCTCTTGTCGACAGTTACAACTGTTGGAAGAAGTTGGCCGGGAGTTGCCCCGGTATTCAGTGACCACCTGGCATTTCCGTTAGAGTCATATTTTGCCAGGTACACTTCTGCTGAAGATACCAAAGGTGTCAATGCTCCAAAGGTTACGGTGCCGTCAATGTTTCCGGCTATATAGGCATTATCACTGTCATCGGTAGCTACTGATAGGGCATAAGCATATCCCCCAACCGATACAGTAGCTGTTTTGGCCCATAACAACACTCCGGCAGAGCTGTATTTTGCTAAATACATATCAATTCCGGATGAAGCCAGTGTGGTCCCTCCAAAGTAGGCGGTATCCTGAAAATATCCAGCCACCAGTATGTTGTTCATTTTATCGGTAGCCACGCAATAAGCATAGTTTTCGCAATTGGTAGTTACAGATGCCTTTGGTGAAGTGGCCCATAGTACGTTACCATTCCCGTCATATTTTACTATATAACTATTCATATTGGAGCCAACCGAGTGCAAATGAAAGGTGCCAAAAGCAATAGAATCATCAAAATATCCTGCTTCTACAACATTGTTATTCCGGTCTGTAGCTACAGACATTCCATATACTTCTGCCGAAGGGTTTAGTGCCTTGTCATTTCTTGCCCATATTGGAGCGCCATTGGTGGTGTATTTTGCTAAAAAATCAGTCTGGATGCCCGTAATATCAATGCCGGTGGCAGGCTCAAAATCCATTCTTGTTCCGGAGCAATAACCGGTATAATAAGGGTTATTATTTCTGTCTACAGCTACCTGACTAGCTGTTTGAGAACTACTACTATCTGCCTGGCTGGTCCAAAGCCATGTTTGTGCGGTTGAACTAATTGATAATAGAATTGCAGATAAAAAAAATAAAAATAGCCGCGTCGTTTTTTGCATGGTGAACAGGTGTAATTATAGCCTCAAAGATAGTACAATTTATGATATCTTTTTTAGGTTTTATACACAATGGTGCATAAAGGCTCTACCTTGCATTCACAACACGAAATTGCGATTTTGAAACTCCAGTCAGAAGTAAAGATTCGACTGAGAAGCAAACAAAAAGTAGCATTCACTTAGTGATGCGGGGTTACTGCAATGTAATAAACAAAAATGGCAAACAATACAAAGCCTGCATACGATGCAAGGTCTCTCGATTTGATTTCTACTTTAGCTTTCATATAATTAAAAATTAAAGTACTGTTTTCCATCTTTTGTTTTTTATTTATAAAGTAAACTTACAATTGCAAAATGAAATTTTTATGAAGGGTCCGAGCCGGACTGGCAATTAATAAAAACGGCAAAAACAAATCCCTAAGCAGCGCTTTATTTTGAGCACTGCTTAGAGGATTGACGAATAAAATTATTCGCTTAATGTGTACTTACAGCCAAAATAACAATGGCTAGAGCGTACATGGCTACGAAAGTGTAGGTAGCCCACTCGATGGTCTGATTTGATCTCACTTTAGCTTTCATATAATTGAAGTTTAAAGTACTGTTTTCCATCTTTGTTTGTTTTTTTGAGCCTGATGTCTTTATTAGTATAATAAGGCTTTTCAGATGCTCTTCTATATACAGATACGCATGCTTTTCAGCAAACGTTGGGTATAGAGTGCCTTTAATATGTTAAAATTCCTTAATTCAAAGCTTGCCCGGCAACTAATCTGAGCATGGTAAGAGAGGCTTTTAGTCAAATAAATCGTTAAAAAATGCCCTAAAAATAACAGGGAATAACAGGCAAAATAACAGGGGCATAACAGGGAAATTAACAGAGATAACAGGGAAATGTGTTTTTTGTAACTTATTGAATTATAGCGTATTGAAAAATAATTGCCTGTTAATAACAGTAAATAACAGAGAATGGGTAGTAAAAAAATGCCCGGTAAGGTTTTATAAAATGGTGTTGCATTTATATTTTCCATAAGACAAAGTTACAACACGAAATAGTGCTTTCTTAAAAAGTCATTGACTTTTGAGAAGAGTTATGAGTTATGAACCCGAGTCCCCCTTTTTAACATTTCAAAATAAGACGAATTTTCACGGATTTTTTCACCCTAAAAATATATCTTTATCCCAGGCCCATAAAGGCTTTTAGGTATGCAAAATTGGAAAAAGAAAAATTCTCATTTTGAGGGTCAATATAATAAATTAAAAAGTGCTTTTGGGGAAAGTCATTGACTTTAGGGGAGTAAATAACCATTAAGTAGCGATTAGCGGGACTCTGGTATAGCATTCTAAAATAAAGGATATTCTCTTTTAAGTTATATTTGTTTGAGTATTACAATAGAAGTATGGAAAATGAAAATGATAAATGGAAGGTAACAACTGAAAGATTTGTTGGTTTTTTTGATATAATGGGTTTTAAGGATAAGGTTATGAGCAATAGCCATGAAGACATCGTAAGCATGATAGAGAATCTAAAGAATGCTAAGACAGCAACCATTGATGGAAGGTGGGGGAATGTTAAGCAGCAAACAAACTTGAAATCTTTTTTGTTTTCAGATTCATTTTTTATATTCTCTGCATCGGATTCCCCTTGGGACCTTTTAAATTTGCTACACAATAGTAAAATCTTGTTGAATTATTGTTTTAGCCAAAAAATCCCACTTAAAGGAGCCATTTCCTTCGGTAACGCCACTGCTAATTTTGATAGATCAATTTTTGTCGGACAACCTATTATAGATGCATATTTACTGCATGAAGAATTGGATATGTTTGGTGCAATTCTTGACCATAATGCAGAAAGAAAACTTAACGAGCTTTTGGCTGATGAAGATTTTAATGATGAAGTACCTTATGAAGCTATTCAATACAAGGTACCTACAAAGAATGGAAGAATAAACCACTATTGTATTAATTGGCCTGAAATACTATTTCACAAAGATAATGGAGGAACATATCTCCTGAAGGATAGGCGTAATTTAGAAAGTTTCTATACAACTGTTTCTGGTAAACCAAGGATGTATGTTGATAACACTATAGATTTTTTTGATTTTTTACTTGAAAAGGTAAAAAAGGATTATCCAGATATTCTAGAGTATCCTAGAAAGCATTAAACTTAAAATGTTTAATAAATACAATATTATTAATATATTTAGCTAATGGAAGCCAATAAAAACTATATTTCAAGGACGGATTACAACATGTTGCCTGAGGTAATAAAAAACAACAAGCATATTGATTTTTGCTTGAAGTTAATTAAAAAGCTAATTGATTACAATTCTGAATGTAAAGCTATTGTTGGCAACAAGCATGATGTTCCAAATTATATTATTGATTACAGAATAGTACAGTTTGACCTTTATGAAAATATTCTCAAGTGTATTTATTACAATTGTTTTTCCTTAAAATATGTTTATGATATTAGTACTTACATGGGATTTAAGGAAATTAAGAATACTACAATTGGTAATATTTTAGAACAACAACGGAAGCATGTAACATTTAGTTCAATTGTGATGATTGCAGGTATTTTTGAAGATAGTCGAAAAGAGTTTGAACAAAAAAAGGAAACAAAAAATTATTTCAAGGACATGGAAAAAAAATATCCTGTCCAGACTAAATTATTCCAGCTCTTAAATGATTTCCGAAATACTGTTCATAGTAACGGAAAAACTTCAAAGGAATTATCTTACAAAACCCGGAGTGGAACTTTAACAATTAAAAAAGGTGAAGTATTTCAATACGACCATTGGCTTCTATACCGCATTATAAGAGATTCCATAGAGCTACATAAATTATTGGCTTTAGATAATGAAGCAGCTATGATTAGAAGAGCGAATATAGCGGGAGTGAAAAATGCAGCAGTTTTGAGAACAAGTGTGACTATGGAGGATTGGGATAGGCTGGCAAGAAATGCGCCCCCTCTTCCAATCGAATAAATAGACAGAAGATAAATAAAACTTCTCAATTTTCTTAACTGCCAAGTTTGCAAAGAAGCAGCCGTTGTATTAGGAACGGTTTCAAACCATTCTCTAATGATAATATCACTACTTGCTACCTTTTATATTTCGCTTTTCGCTTTTTTCCCGAATAGCTTCTATTTCCTTAATAGCAGTAATATCGTCTAAACGGGCAAGCCATTCAATAAGGGTAAGTTTCCTTACCTGAAGGTCAGCTGCGGAAATATGTTTAGATGTATTCATAGAATACAAAATTAGGCAAAATTTTAATTGGAAATTAAAAACAAAAAACCCTTCCATTTCTGAAAGGGTTTTACTTTATAACTTTTATGAGTTTTTACCTGCGTCCGCCTCCGCGTCTGTCTCCGCCACCACGATGGCCTCCACCACCTGAGCGGAATCCGCCGTTTTCTTCTTCAGTAGGTTCGGGCATACCTTCTGGCCTTGGTAAAAGTGCTTTGCGGGATAACCTGAACTTACCAGTCTTTTGGTCAACAGCAAGGAGTTTCACCTTCACCATATCACCTTCATTAAACAAGCCGTTCATGCTGTCGAGGCGTTTCCAGTCTACTTCAGAGATGTGAAGCAGCCCTTCTCTTCCCGGCAAAAATTCAACGAATGCGCCGAATTCAACTATGCTCTTTACTTTTCCTTCGTATTCGGTTCCAACTTCAGGGAGCGTGGTAATTCCTTTAATGCGTGCCAAAGCTGCATCAATAGCTTCTTTGTTAGGCGAGGAAATATCTACATAACCCATTCCGTCTTTTTCTTCAATAACAATAGTTGCACCGGTATCGGCTTGTATGCCTTGTATCACCTTACCGCCCGGGCCTATAACTGCGCCAATCATATCCTTAGGAATCTTCAATTGAATGATCCGGGGAGCATGTGGTTTGTAATCGGCATTTGGTCCGGCAAGCGTCTTAGCCATTTCGCCAAGTATGTGCAGCCTTCCGTTGCGGGCCTGTTCCAATGCTTGTGCAAGCACTTCATACGATAGTCCGTCAATTTTAATATCCATTTGGCAAGCGGTAATACCGTTTTTAGTGCCCGTAACTTTAAAGTCCATGTCACCCAGGTGATCTTCATCTCCAAGTATGTCGGACAGGATGGCAAATTTTCCGCCCTTAGGGTCAGCAATAAGCCCCATAGCAATACCTGCAACAGGATTTGTAATTTGTATACCTGCATCCATCAGCGCCAAACATCCTGCACAAACAGTCGCCATGGATGATGAACCATTCGATTCCAATATATCAGATACAATACGTATGGTATAAGGATTTTCCTTCGGCATAACGGCCTTCAGCGCTCTAAGAGCGAGATTACCGTGGCCAATTTCCCGACGGCCTGTGCCGCGCATCATCTTCGCCTCGCCGGTTGAGAAAGGAGGGAAGTTATAGTGCAGCATGAAGTTGTTTGTTCCGTCAATCACAGCTCCGTCAATCAACTGGGCATCTAATTTGCTGCCGAGTGTTACGGTAGTTAGCGATTGGGTTTCTCCGCGAGTGAAAACAGCCGAACCGTGCGCCATAGGCAGGTAGCCTACTTCGCTCCATATCGGGCGAATTTGATCGCCTTTACGCCCGTCTAAACGGAGTTTTTCATTTAGCATTGCATCACGAACGGCATCTTTTTCAACTTCGAAAAAGTAACGTTTCATCATGCCTGCCTTTTCATCTCTTTCTTCTTCCGAAAGGGTAATGCGGAATGCTTCACGAATAGCTTCAAACCTTTCGCTGCGCACATGCTTATTCGCAATTCCTTCGGTTGCCAGTGTATAAAACTTTTCGTAACAATGCTTGCGCATGTTTGCTTTCAAATTCTCGTCATTCACTTCGTGTGAATATTCGCGTTTTTCAGTCGCGCCAACCATTTTGGCAAGCTCCAACTGAGCCTTGCAATGATCCTTGATAACGTCGTGAGCCAGTTTTAATGCTTCAATCATTTCAGCTTCGCTGCATTCGCTCATCTTTCCTTCCACCATGTTCAAATCATGCTGGGTTCCGGCAACAATAATATCAATGGTCGCTTTTTCTACTTCTTCAAAGGTTGGGTTGACAACAAATTTGCCATCTATTTTAGCTATGCGTACTTCTGATATGGGCCCGTTAAACGGAATATCGGATACAGCGATAGCCGCAGAGGCAGCCAATCCTGCAAGTGAGTCGGGCATAACTTTGCCATCGGCAGAGATAAGATACACCAGCACTTGTATTTCTGCGTGGTAATCATCCGGGAATAAAGGCCTTAATGACCTGTCAATAAGTCGGGAAATTAAGATTTCATATTCCGAAGGACGGGCTTCTCTTTTGAAAAATCCGCCGGGGATACGTCCCGAGGATGCAAATTTTTCCTGGTAATCAACGGATAAAGGAAGGTAATCCATACCTTCTTTAGCGTCTTTATTAGATACTACGGTAGCAAGCAACATGGTATCGCCCATGCGAACCACTACGCTTCCGTCTGCTTGTTTGGCTAACTTACCTGTTTCAATGGTAATAGACCTATCGCCTTCACCGGGAAGAGCGATTTTAATGTTTTTTATATTCATTTTCTCAATTTGATTATTTGATAATTTGGTGATTTGATAATAAAAAATAACTTAATAAAATGTAAATTTGATAATAAAATGGTGTAGTAATCACCAAATTATCAAATCACCAAATTATCAAATTAGATTTTACTTATCTGCGGATATCGAGCTTCTTGATGACTGCCCTGTAACGAGCAATATCCTTGGCTTTCAAGTATTCTAGCAGAGCTTTACGTTTGCCTACCAAGTTCACCAGCGACCTTTTGGTTCCCAAATCCTTTGGGTTGTCTTTTAAGTGCTGTGTAAGGAAATTGATGCGGACAGTAAAGAGGGCAACCTGGGACTCGGAGGTTCCGGTTGCGGTTTCAGCGCCTCCGTGTTCACGGAATATCTGCTTTTTGGCTTCTTTTGTTAAGTACATTCTTTGTATTTTTTTATAATTGGGCGCAAAGGTAGGTAAATTATTGAAACCGGCAAGAATTATGGTATAAAAACTACTCTACCACCAATTTTCCCGGATTTACCAGGTTGCCATCAGCGGTGATTATCCGGTAAATATAGATTCCCGGGGCTTGTTCTCCCAAGCTGATAATGGTATTGCCACCCACCAAACCGGCGGAATAGACTTTCTCCCCCAATAGGTTATAAACCTCTATTATTGGCTTTGAGCCTGTTATAATGGCAGGTGGGCAAACAACCGTAAACTGTCCCATATTTGGATTAGGGAAGATGTTTACGCTATCTATGATTACTATTGGTGGTATTTTCAACGTTGGGTTAAACTTAGCAATGCCATTACCGGGAGAGGTGAAATTTCCCCCGGCATAAAGGTTGCTGTCATAAACAGCTAAAGTATATACGGTGCCATTTAACCCATTCCCCAAGGCAGACCAGGTAGTTCCGTTCCATGCCGCAATATTATTTACGGGTACTCCGCCGGCGCTGTCAAAGCTGCCTCCCGCGACAATCAAGCTGTTATAGGAAACCAATGCGTTTACCGTGCCATGAATACCCTTGCCCAAAGCAGACCATGTTTTGCCGTTCCACATGGCAATGTTGTTTACAGTGTCTTTTATGGGATGTACGGCATAGGAATCCTCAAAGTATAAAAAAATTCCGCCCAAATAGAGATCAGTATCAACAACGCAAAATGCATTTAGATATACAGTGGTAAGTGAACTAAGGTAGAAGTAATCGTTACCCAAATAGGTTATTCCTCTATTATTCCATGTTTCAACTGGTAAAGAATAGTTGTATCCCCCAAAACCCATTAATAAAAGATTATTGTTTACTATAAAACAGTCAGCACCTTCCCAACCACCATACTTATCTACCGAATCTATTTTTTTTCCATCCCAAGAAACAAGTCCTGATGGACGACTATTATTTACAGCAGTAAATAAGCCTCCTATATAAAGCAAACTATCATATTGATGAATAGCAGATACAGGACCTCCCTCGACTTCAAATCCTGCATTTGCAAATGATTTACCGTTCCATTTAGCGATACTTCCTGCCGAATGTCCACCCGCCTGGGTGAAATAACCACCCATATAGATTGTGTCTTTATATAAGCCTATGGCACAAACCCTGTTATTTATTCCTAAACCTAAAGGGCTCAAGGTTGTATCATTTAATTGTGCAATATTATTACCGGGCGAGTTAAAGCTTCCTCCCATATACATTACCGAATCATAAACATATAAGATATTTACACATCCCCCGGTTGATACTCCATTACCGACAGGTACCCATGTTTGGGCATTTGTAAGAGCAGCGCATAACAATAAAGAAAACAGGAAAAGTAGTTTTTTCAATTCTACCAAATTTTAGGATACTTCAAAGGTAAGAAAAAATGCATTGCAGGCACAGAGTTTAACGGTAGAATGCGTATATTTGTATTTAATAAATCAGGGTTTTATGAAAAAATCATTACTCTTTTTAGGTTTGTTTTGTTTTATAGGCATAAAGCTATTTGCTCAATATAATTGGATTGTATATCCCGGTATACCCACTACTCCTAACAGGTTTGATGATGTTTACTTTATAAACCCTAATCAGGGATGGTTGGTTGACCCCATTGTGCAATATACATCGGCTAATTCTCTTGCTAAAGTATATGAAACAAGAAATGGAGGAGTAACATGGACACTCGTTCACGATAGCATGTATTCCTATTTGCGGTCAGTAGGATTTATAGATTCCCTTCATGGCTTTATTGGCAACCTTGCGGATAAAACAGTTACTTCCGATACGGTGGCTATGTATTCCACCAATGATGGAGGCAAAACACTTACACCCGTTAATTTCCCCGCGCCTCGCCCGGGTGGAATATGTGGAATTTCTGTAGTGACAGATTCAGTTGTGTATGCCTATGGCAGATATTTTGGTCCGTCTGTATTGGCAAAAACTACCGATGCCGGTAAAACCTGGAAGACCTACGATATGAGCCCGTATGCTTCGGTCGGGCTTATTGATGGCTGGTTCTGGAGTAAAGATACCGGATTTATTACCGGGCAGAACGGAGGTAATTCGGTTATACTTCATACGAATGACGGAGGAGCTACCTGGCAAACGGTTTATTCTGCTACCCGCAATGATACTGACCATGTGTGGAAGATATTTTTCCCATCAAGAAATGTCGGTTATGGTAGTATTGAATATACGGGTAATCTTATGTACGGAAATTATAATACCTATTTTGTGAAAACAACTGACGGAGGTAAAACTTGGGTGGAACATCCTTTTATTCCCAATTATGATGAAGAAGGTTGCGGGTTCATTAACGATACTGTCGGCTGGATAGGTGGATGGAGCGGGCTTTCATACAAAACGTTGGATGGTGGGAACACTTGGGCCGTAGACAGCAATTTCGGTATTGCTTCTATTTCACATACTCAGCCATTGCCGTACATTAACCGTTTCCGCAAGTTTGGGGATTCTCTTTTTTATGCCAGTGGAAATACCATTTATAAATTGATGTTATATACGCCCGGCAACACAGTGCCAACAGTCCAAGCCATAAACGGTACATTCACTAATTTTCCGAACCCGTATAATACACAAACCACCATTCTATATACAATACCACGCACAAGCAGTTTTGTAACTTTCGATGTTTATGATGTAACGGGAAGAAAACTTTTCACTCAAAGTTTAGGTGCGCAATTGGCAGGAACACATCAAATGAATTATAGTCAACCTCTGGCTCCCGGCGATTATTATTACACCATTACTACTGATAGCTTTAAAGGCACAAGGAAAATGGTAGTGGTAAAATAAAAAAGCAGGTCTGTAAGCCGGATTCTGTCTACTCTCCACGACTGGAGATGATTCTATCATTTATCTTATTCGCCAGAGGCGAATAGGTCTCGCATTGCTGCGAAATCCTGCAACCTACCCACCAGGTTGGGCGAGCCACCCTCAAGCCCTGGCTTATTTGGTTTTGCAACTCCCGGGGTTTTTCCCTCCTGCAAGTTGCCTTGCAGAATCGTGAGCTCTTACCTCGCGTTTTCACCCTTATCCCTGGGGTTTAGTCAGAGACGGTACTTTTCTGTGACACTGTCCATCACCCTGTATTTACTACAAAGTGTCCCCCGTACTACAGGGGCGGGATGCTCGTTGTTGTCCGGACTTTCCTCACCCGTATTACTACGAATGCGATAGAACGACCTGCTGGGTGCAAAATTAGTAAATTTTGTTGTACTCACCCCTGCATCCCTTTCGAAGAGTAGAGAAGGGGAAAGTCGTTTTGCATTGTTCCCTTCTCTATTTGATAGAGAAGGGGTAGGGGATGAGTATTGCCTCAAACCCCTATATTTGCATTTTTAGAAAAGAAAGAGGAATGAAACTGAGGGTTGGAATTATTTTTGGAGGCTTTTCCCGTGAACGGGAAGTCTCTTTTGCAGGCGGCCGGACGGTGTATGATAATCTTGATAAATCGCTGTTTGAGGCGGTGCCTATTTTTGTTGATAGTTTTGGTAATTTCACCCTGTTAGATTGGAAATATATTTACAAAGGCAGCATTCGTGACTTTTATCCTCCGGTAGAATATCTCCCAAGTTCTCCTAATAACTTTCAGGTATATGCGGAATCAGTTGTCAGTAAAGGCAATGATGTAGCTGTGGAGATGCTTTCTAAAATTGGAACGCATATAAAATTCAATGAATTAAAAAAACATATAGACTTTGCTTTTCTTTGCCTGCATGGGGCAGGAGGGGAGGATGGCAGCATACAAGGCCTGTTGGAATATTTGAAAATCCCTTATTCGGGCTCCGGAATTTTATCGTCTGCATTGGGTATGGATAAAGCTTTGCAACGCCAATGGATGAAGAGTTACGGCTACACCACTCCGGAATATATTACCCTGAAAAGAAATGATATTTCCGATTCCAACCTTAAAAAAATACATTCCCAACTTAAAAATAAAATCGGCATACCATGTGTTATAAAACCCTCTCATCAGGGCTCATCCATTGGTGCTACGGTGCTTATCAAGTCCGATTACGCCTCCTTCGAGAAAGCTGTTTTGAGAAGCTTTTTTATGCAAAAAATTACGAGTGCAGAATGGAAATCGTATCATAAGGAGCAGCAAATTTCCTTTATACGAGAGATGTCCGATATTCGCGAAGGAATTGGATTCCCATTGACATTAAAGCATAAGAAAGATTCCGTTGTTGTCTTTCATCCTGAAGAACTTCTTGATAATCTTCTCTCGATTTTCAGTAAATCAAAAGAAGATATTTTACTGGAAGCCTTTGACGGGGAAAGTGAAATACTTATTGAAAAATTCCTCGACGGTAAAGAGTTCTCATGCATTGTAATACAAGATGAAAATGGCAGCCCTATTGCATTGCCTCCGACTGAAATTCGCAAAGGACAAAATATATTCGATTACCGTTCCAAATATTTACCGGGTTTATCGCGGAAAATAACACCGATTGATTTGCCCGAAAAGCAAATAAAGGCCATATCAGAAAATTGCTGCAAGCTCTTTTCAGATATGCACTTTAACGTCTACGCCCGTATTGATGGATTTATTTCTCCTAAAGGAAAGGTTTTTCTGAATGACCCCAATACAACTTCAGGTATGTTGCCTTCCTCGTTCTTCTTTCATCAGGCAGCGGAAATTGGGCTAAATCCTTCCAGGTTTTTAACTTTCATTATACGCACTTCTATTCAACAAAGGTTGATTTCCTCTATGCATTATCCTCCATTTGCAGATTTGTTAAAACAAATGGACGAGCATCTTGATAAACAAAAAAATGCCTCTTCGTCTAAAAAGAAGATTGCCGTTATTCTCGGTGGTTATTCTTCCGAAAGGCATATTTCGGTGGAGAGCGGCAGGAACATTTATGAGAAGCTTGCATCTTCAACTAAATACGAACCAATACCTGTCTTCCTTGCCGGTAATGCAGCGGAATATAGCCTTTACACCATTCCGATAAACGTGCTTTTAAAAGATAATGCAGATGATATTAAGGAGAAAATCCTGAACTATAAAATTCATCCTTTTATAAAGAAGATACAGGAGAATTGTAAAGCAATTACGGATAAATATGCTGCAGGGAAAAGCCTGTTACCTCCAAAGAAGTTGACCTACACTCAACTTGCCAAAGATGTAGATGGAGTGTTTATCGCTCTTCATGGCAGGCCGGGAGAAGATGGTTCCGTTCAAAAGGAATTAGAAAAAGTTGGTTTGCCTTATAATGGTTCCTCTGTAGCTACTTCTGCCATCACTATTAATAAATACGATACGGATAAAATATTACGTGATAATGGCCTGCTTGTTGCGGCCGATATGATTGTAAATAAAGAAGAATGCGCAGACAAAAATAAACCTGCTGTTTATAATAATTTGGTTGAAAAATTAGGAACACCGTTTATTGCCAAGCCTATTGATGATGGCTGCAGTTCTGCCGTACGCAAGATTTTATCTCCGGAAGAATTTAATGCGTATCTCAAACTTATTTTCCGTGACAGAACAGAGAAGGATAAAAAAGCAATGGACTTGCTACATATCCGTTCCAATGAAGAATTCCCTATTAAGAAGGCATTTTTAGCGGAAGAGCTTATCAGTAAAAAAGGTGCATCTCGCTTTCTTGAAATTACCGGGGGAATGCTAACACATCATACATCTTCCGGAAAAGAGTATGAAATATTTGAAGCCTCGGAAACCTTATCAGGCGGAGATGTATTATCATTGGAGGAGAAGTTTTTGGCAGGTGAAGGGCAGAATATAACTCCCGCCCGTTATGCGGATGAGCCGAATTTAAGGCAAAAAATATCGGATGCTGTAAAAGCAGAATTTTTGAAGGTGGCAAAGCTTTTAAACATTGAAGGATATGCGAGGATTGATGCATTTGTCAGAATTTTTGAGGACGGAAGCTCGGAAGTAATATTTATTGAAGTAAATTCGCTCCCCGGAATGACTCCCGCTACCTGCATATTTCACCAGACGGCCATTAATGGATATACGCCGTATCAATTTATTGACAATATTCTGCAATATGGATTTGAAAAACAAAAAGCTTTAAATCAAAAAACCGCAGCACATGTTTAAAGGCCTTGGAGCTTTTCTTAAAAGTAAACTGTTCTTAAAGAACCTTGCACTTGCCGCAGTGGTAGTGATTGTATTCTTTACCGGAGTTGCTTTCTTTTTATCCAATTATACCCGGCACGGTGAATATATAGTTCTGACTAACCTGATGAATAAAAAGCTTTCGGATGCCGAAGAATTGCTAAAAAGTGAAGAATTAAATTATATCATTATTGATTCGGTTTATGCTGAAAATACGCCTCCGGGACTTATCATTAACCAAAATCCATATCCGGGTGCACATGTGAAAAGAGGACGGAATATATATCTGTACATCACATCTACCTTGCCTCCGCTGGTAGAAATGCCGGACCTTACGGATAAGTCATTAAGGCAGGCTAAAAATCTGCTTTCCAATGCAGGATTAAAATTAGGAGATGTACGCATGGTGGTTACCCAGCTTTCGGGCTTTGTTTTACAACAAACATTTAAAGATAAAACGATACAGGCCGGAACCAAAATACCCAAAGGATCAGTTATAAATTTAGAGGTAGGAAAGGGCAATACCAGTGATTCCTTGTAAGATTATACAATTTAATTGAAAATTAAGCGTTACCTTAGCTGTCAAATTAAACGAAAGGTTCGGAACATAAATTTATTGGATGATTGTAAATTACTAAACATTAGTTTTATCCCTATGAAATTCAGTAAAGTTGTGTTGTACTTTTCATTTCTTATTTTTAGTTCTACTTTCCTTTATGGGCAGGAACATAATGACCATGTTGTTCCTTTAAAAACCAATCCCGCCCTTGTAAACTATACAAACAAGGCTAGGAAAAGCCATACACCTATCCGGAGGCTGATATCCGATTCAATTGTTGTAAATCTCCCATTCCTCGATGATTTTTCGCACGGAGGCCCCTATCCAAATGATTCTTTATGGATGGACAATGCGGCCTTTATTAATAATACGTATCCTATTTGTCCGCCCACCATTGGGGTTGCAACATTAGATGGAGTAAACAATGAAGGCCAGCCATATAATAAAAATTGTCCTCCCGGTGCTTCCTTTCCTGCGGATTCTCTTACTTCCCGCCCTATAAACCTGGATCTGGATCCAAATCCTCTGGCTGCTCAGATAGACTCAGTATATCTCAGCTTTTATTGGCAGGCCGGCGGAAGGGGCTTCGCTCCACTAACTTCTGATACACTCCTTTTACAATTCAGAACCAGCCGTATTCCATGGACAACGATATGGTATCAACTTGGATATACACCTGTTCCTCCTGATACGGGGTTTCATTTGGCAATGATACGTTTGCTGGATACCATGCATCTTCCATTAAATCCGGGTACATTTAATGCATTTGACGCTAATTTTCAATTCCGCTTTAAAAACTATGCTTGCACTTCTGCGAATGCAGATCAATGGAATATTGATGAGGTATATCTCAATAAGAACAGGACATATAATGACAGCCTTTCGCATACAGATGTTTCATTTGTATATGAATCCCCTTCGCTTCTGGCTAATTACGAATACATGCCCTGGGAGCAATTTACGGCCAATGATATTGTAGATACCATGTATCTTACGGAGCGATATAATGCCCCTCATCTTGGCCTGGCCAATACAGCTTATAGCTATACTATTCCTAAAGCGAGTGCCAGTTATGGACTCGGGAATGAGAATATACCTGCTTTTATTGATGTGGGGTATAATCCGAATATTTCACAAACACATATTCCTATTAAATCACATTTTACTTACACGCCTTTATCCAAGCCCGATACCATCACTATCAATCATCTCCTCAAACCTGCCGGAGCTGATTTTATTGCATGGAATGATACCTTAAGGTTTAACCAGATTTTTTCTGATTACTATGCCTATGATGACGGAACCGCTGAAGCTTCCTATTTTATTAATGGAACTACACCGCTGGCATTGGCCGAAGAAATTACGCTTAATAATGCAGATACCTTATGCGGACTTGAGCTCTATTTTAATTACATGTTTGTGAACCCTGCCAATTATAATATGATACTTACTATTTGGGATAATACCGGCCCAGGTGGCTCTCCCGGTAATATTATATACGAAAATCCAGATACAGATGTTGCAACGCCCAGAACAAGCGATACCCTGAACGGATTTACTTTTTACCCTTATATTTCGTCTTCGCCTTTGGTAATTAATGGTGGGCAAAGCATTTATGTGGGATGGATTCAAACCAATGGCGACTCTCTTAATATTGGATTTGACCTTAATACCAATAGCCAAAGCAAGATATGTTATTATGATAATGCCGTTCCTTCGTACTGGAATAATGGATGGAATCCCGGCGATTATGCCGGTTCTTTAATGATGCGCCCGATATTTGGCCATGCAAATGCACACTCACCTCTACTACATACCGCCGAGATTATTGCTCCATCAGCAAGCATTAGCATATACCCTAATCCTGCCAATGATATTGTTAACCTTACTATCCCAATGCCCCCTAATACTTCGCTAAGAATATATACCGCCGATGGCAGGGAATACATGAATAATAGCAATTTTTACGGGAGTTCTATTAATACTTCCGCTCTTCCCGCCGGGTTTTATATTGTAGAAGTTACCCCGCCGGGTGGACAAGCTTCTTATCAGAAGCTGTTGATACAGAGATAATTTAGACTTACCCACTGCCATTTTTTCCTGTAAAGAAGTTTGGTATGGTATTTGATACATATATAGTAGAATATACACTATATGAACTTAAATAATTTCACATTAAAGTCGCAGGAGGCCATACAGCAGGCTCAGCAAATGGCTATTGGTAATGGTAACCCTGCCATAGAGTCCGGCCATATACTAAAAGGCATTTTAGAGGTTGACCAGAACGTAACCCCTTTTCTATTCAAAAAGCTGAATATTAACATATCAATATTCAGGCAGGCTTTGGACAAGATTGTAGAGCGTTATCCTAAATCAGCAGATAGTAACGCAGGTCAGTATTTATCCAATGAAGCGCAGCAAGCACTTAATAAGGCTGCCAATTTTATTAAAGAATTCAAAGATGAATACGTATCTATTGAACATCTTTTACTTGGCATATTAACTACCAAGGATACTGTTTCTCAATTAATGAAAGATAATGGTATCACAGAGAACGACCTTAAAAAAGCCATACAGGAATTAAGGAAAGGAAGTACAGTAACAAGTTCCGGACAGGAAGAAACGTATAATGCACTAAATAAATATGCCATTGATTTGAATGCAATGGCACAAAGCGGTAAGCTTGATCCTGTGATAGGAAGAGATGAAGAAATCCGCAGGGTATTGCAAATACTTTCCCGCCGGACCAAGAACAATCCTATTTTGGTAGGCGAACCCGGTGTTGGTAAAACTGCTATTGCCGAAGGGCTTGCCCAGCGAATTATTAATGGCGATGTGCCTGAAAACCTAAAATCGAAAAAGCTTTTTGCCCTGGACATGGCAGCCCTTATTGCCGGAGCTAAATACAAAGGCGAGTTTGAAGAAAGATTAAAGGCGGTTGTAAAAGAAGTTACTTCTTCGGATGAAGTGATCTTGTTTATTGACGAAATACATACCCTTGTCGGTGCAGGCGGTGGAGAAGGTGCTATGGATGCTGCTAATATACTGAAGCCGGCTCTTGCCAAGGGACAATTGAGGGCAATCGGTGCAACTACTTTGAATGAATATCAAAAATACTTTGAAAAAGACAAAGCATTGGAACGCCGTTTTCAACGCGTGATGGTAGATGAACCGAATGAAGAGGATGCCATTACCATTTTGCGTGGTATCAAAGAAAAATACGAAAGCCATCATAAGGTACGTATAAAAGATGAAGCTATTATTTCGGCAGTGGAGCTTTCACAACGCTATATCAGCGACCGCTTTCTTCCCGATAAGGCCATTGATCTTATTGATGAAGCTGCATCTAAACTAAGGATGGAAATAAATTCTGTTCCTGCCGAGTTGGATGAAGCAGAACGGAAAATCCGTCATTTAGAAATTGAGAGGGAGGCTATAAAAAGAGAAAACGATAAGGAAAAATTAAACCAGTTAAACCGTGAAATTGCTGAATTAAGCGACAAGCGTTCGGACCTGAAGGCTCAATGGTCGTCAGAAAAGGAAGTGGTTAATTCCATACATAAAATAAGAAAGGATATTGAGAATTTAAAGTTAGAAGCTGAACAGGCAGAACGTGTAAGCGACTTCGGGAAAGTGGCTGAAATACGCTACGGAAAAATTAAAGATGCTGAAGAAAAATTGGCAGAAATGGAAAAGAAATGGGATGCGCTGAAAGCCAAAGGTTCACAAATGTTGAAGGAAGAAGTGGACAGGGAAGACATTGCAAAAGTGGTTTCGCGCTGGACAGGCATACCTGTGAATAAAATGTTGCAAGGCGAAAAAGAAAAGCTGTTGCTGCTGGAAGATGAATTGCATAAACGAGTAATCGGACAGAATGAAGCTATAGAAGCTGTTGCCGATGCTATTCGCCGCAGCCGTGCCGGATTGCAAGACACTAAGCGCCCATTGGGCTCATTTATTTTTATGGGAACTACAGGAGTGGGTAAAACTGAAGTTGCAAAAGCGCTGGCAGAATATCTTTTCAATAGTGAAAATAATATGGTGCGTATTGATATGAGCGAATACCAGGAAAAACACAGCATTTCCCGGCTCATTGGTGCCCCTCCCGGGTATGTAGGATATGATGAAGGCGGACAGCTTACTGAAGCAGTAAGGCGCAAACCATATTCTGTTGTGCTGCTCGATGAAATTGAAAAAGCGCACCCCGATGTATTTAATATTCTTCTGCAGGTGCTGGATGATGGAAGGCTGACTGACAGCAAGGGCAGGGTGGTGAATTTTAAAAACACTATTATTATTATGACCTCCAATATTGGCTCCGATATTATACAGGAGAATTATGATAGGATAGAAAAGGGCAATCGTGAAAAGGTTTTTGAAGCTACCAAGGAGTTGGTGTTAGATTTGCTCAGGCGTATACTTCGTCCGGAATTCCTTAACCGGGTAGATGAAATAATTATGTTTTCTCCGCTTACTAAAAAGGATATTAATGCTATTGTTAAAATACAATTCAACGGTGTAGTGAACAAATTAGCGGAAGAAAATATCCGTCTTAGTGCGACCGATGAGGCTATTCAATGGCTGGCAGCAACAGGCTTTGATGCTTCTTATGGTGCAAGGCCTATTAAGAGGCTTATACAAAAGAAAGTGTTGAATGAACTCTCTAAGGAATTGCTTGCCGGGAAAATTGAACGCGATACCGATATTGTAATGGATGTATTTGACGACAATGTGGTATTCAGGAAACCGATTGAAACGGACAAGAAGAAAATGGGAATCGGGCCGAGCGGAAAGATGAAAGCATCTTAATAAACCCTTCCTTCCCTCCATATATCCACGGCATTATACCATAGGTTACGGTAGTTTGCACTGCGTTGCAATGCATAGTCATTATCGGTAAAAGGATTATCTAGCTTAGTGAAGCTGAAAGTAAGGGCCATATAATTTCTTTCTTCCCCATAGGTCCAGGTTTCGCCTTCCGAGGTGCGAAAGATGGAATTAGGCGGCCCAAAAATAAGATATATCATTCCCCTGTCTGTTTTCCAACCTTCCTGATAAGATGTAAAATAACGGTTGGCATCCTGTATTCTGTTGTAATAATTATGAATCAATTCCCTTGCTCTATCCTTACTACCGCCTGATGCCGTGAGCCAAAAATTATCCACTTCCTCTTTGGGCGCTTTAGAGCTTGTTAGCTTTTGAAACTCCTCGTTAGATGAAATATATCGCAAAGGAGCTACCATTTGATATGCTTCCGTAATTTTGGGGTAGCTGTCATCGAAGCGGAATAGCGTTAAACCCTCCATGTCTGTAGAGTCAGCCATTATATGGTACATGCCTTTTGACTTCAGGTTCAATTGAACGATCCCGGAGTTTGGACATGTAATATAAAAGCTGCTGTCGGCATACAATTGGGGTGAGTCGTATTCATCTGCACTGAAGGGCGGTGATGCAATAGGGAATTTGTTGCGGTATACACGTACAAAAAGTTTTTTTACCGGATGCAGGTATTGGATAGCAACAGGCATAGCTGTATCAAACCAGGAGCTAAAAAGAATATGCCCGCTTGCAGGATCGCGCAGCAAGAAATTCTGGCTTCCCAGGAGATCCATTTTATTAGCCTCTATGTAAGTTGTTTCCACTCGTTTGCTGTTCAGATCAGTGGTGTTGATGGTAAGCAAGTATTTGTTGCGCCTGCTCATTTTAATTGGAATAGCCCCTACGGCATATTCCTGCTTGGTGTTAGTGGAGCTTTGCAAATTCAATACGGTGGAATTGCTATCCATAACCAAGGGCGATTCGTAGTTAAGCGTTACCCTGCAATAAATCCGCATCGATGCGGAAAAGCTGTCTGAAAGGGTTTTTCGCTGATACAATAATTCACTTTCATTTATTTTAAAAAAGAGTTGTGAAACAGAATCGTTATAATGGAGCAATGTAAATTCAGGATGGAGCGAATGAACATCATTCCTGTAGATGTCAACGATGTTTTGATTGCTTACTTTGGTTGTGCTATAACAGGAGAAAAGAGAAACTACTGCAAGGGTCAGTACTCCAATAAAAAATCTTTTTCCTCCTGTTCTCATTGTAAATAATAGTAGTACAAATATAGACTAATATTGTGTTCAGGCACAAAGTCCGATTTTCTACTCTTCCTGGGCTTTGTTAACCAAATCAGTAGAGATATTGTCGAGTGATTTAGTTGTTTTGGCGCCCAGTTTTTTAATGTTTTCAATCCGTTTAACAATATTTCCAGGCCCGCTGGAGGCCTTTTTCATCGCTTCATCGTAACTTAATTTAGCAGAATTCATTTTTTTGCCCACATCTATCAGGTCTTCAATAAGACCATAGAATTTATCGTAAAGTTTACCGCTTTCTTCCGCTATTTCAAAAACATTTCTGGCCTGCTTTTCCTGTCTCCATAAAGATGCGATGGTGTATAGCGTGGCAAGTAATGTGGTAGGGCTTACAATTACAATTTTCTTGTCCCATGCATAGTTAAATAATTCATTGTCTGACTGCAATGCAATGCTAAAAGAAGATTCTATAGGCATAAACAGCAATACAAAATCCAATGTATTTATATCAATAAGCGATTGGTAGTCCTTTCTGCTTAACTCATCAACGTGTTTCTTAACGGAAACGAGGTGTTTTAAAAGGTGTTGTTTTTTTTCTTCTTCTGTTGCTGCGCTAATAAATGCTTCGTATGCAGTAAGCGAAACTTTCGCGTCGATAATAATATGCTTATTATTGGGAAGAAATACCACTACATCCGGTTGCAGGCGGTCTCCCTCCGAATTCTTTAAGCTGTATTGTATTTTATATTCTTTATCTTTTTCAAGGCCTGAACGCTCCAGCGCTCTCTCAAGTATCATTTCACCCCAGTTTCCCTGTGTTTTACTGTCACCTTTTAATGCATTCGCCAAATTATTGGCTTGTTCGCTTATCCTTTTGTTAAGGTCAACAAGGGTGGTTATTTCTCCTTTCAGGATATTTCTTTCGGTAGATTCAGCTTTATAAACAGTATCCACCTTTTCCTGAAATTCTTTAATTCTTTCTCTTAACGGAGTCATTATCGCATCTATATTCTCCTTATTCTGTGTAGTAAACTTTTGACTCTTTTCCTCTAATATTTCGTTGGCCAGATTTTTAAATTGTTCCCGCGATTGATTATGTAAGTTCTCAATATCCTGTTTAAGCGTAGTAAGCTTTTCAATCTGACCTTCTTTTTCTGTTTTTAAAGTTGCAATCTGGGTACTGAGGTCCATGATCTGTTTGTTTGATTGAACCAATTCCAGTTCCTTTGATTTTAATCTTTCAGAAGTGTTCTGGTATAGTTCTTTACCTATATAAAGGCCTTCAATATCTTTAGCAGGCACACTGCCTTTAAGCACCGTTGTCTTTAACAGCAGGTAGCCAAGCAGACCACCAATAGCCAAACCAATAAACAGACCTACGAGCATATTTTTTGAATAACCGGTTGAAATAATAAACTTTTCCCGTTGAAAGGACTAAAGTTCTGCAAAATAATAAAAGATTTCTCAAGAAATTATCAGATAGCCGAAATATCTGAAGAAATAAGCCAACCCTGGTTGCCATTGGCAAGCTTTATTTCGGTCCATAAGCCTTCGGTTTTTACAATCCAGACTTTGGTCCCTTCATGAATTACAAACAGTTGTGTGGCTTTTTCCTCGGGCGCACCGTTTACCGTTACCGTAGATGTCATTACAATAGCCGTGTCGTGAGAGTTTAATAATTCATACTGCTGGTGCGCCACATAAAAAGTGAAGAGGCTGAAAAAGATAATGGCAAATCCTGACCAAAAGCTTATTTGACGTAATAATATATTGGCTGCTGAAAGATATAATGCAAAAAGCAAGAGGCTCAGGCATAGCAGGCTTATACAAATGATGGCCCATTGTTTTTCGGTGTACTTATTTTCAAATTTTTTCCAATCGCTGTATATAAAAATAGGTGCATCGGAACTTACTTTATCAGTAATTTTTTGGTTGGCAAGCTGCAGGTTGAATTGTATGTCAGCATCGCCGGGGCTAAGTTTTTCCGCCTTTTCATAATAGAGTATTGCCTTGCCCATTTCATTTGTTCTGAAATAGCAATTTCCCATATTATAGTAGGCCTGTGCAGATTCAATTCCTCCGGTTAAAAACTTTTGATAATAGGCAATTGCTTTTATATAGTTTGCTTTGTTGTAGGCAGCATTGGCGGTATCAAGATCACTGTAATTACCATTACTTGCAAATGTTTTCAGCGGGTTTAACACGCAGCATGAAAATAGCAATATGATAATGATATGTGAATTACGAAATTTCATCTTCTAAAAGTGTTATTAGATTCACAGCTGATGTATAAACTTCTTCCAGGTTGCCTGTAACAGTAGCAGGGGCATAGCGCGCAAATTCACAATCATCTAAAGCTTTGTTAGCCATTTGCAAGGTTTCCGGTTTCACGTTTTTTTGCGTGAGGTTGGTTGAAATAGTATCTCTTGAAAGGTCAGCCAGCGGAATAGAAAATTTATCGCTGAAGTACCCGTTCAGTGCACTTAATAACTCTGCATAAAAGACTTCTTTGTTTCCTGCTGCAATACTTTGATGTGCAATTTTAAGCCTTTTTTTGGCCATGCGGGTAGCTCCTCTTTTTCTTACCGCGAGAGAATCTTTATTCATTTCAACATATCTTCTTCTACCGGCAACGAAGCCCATGAAGGCAAATAGGGGTATAAATATTCCCGCAAAAAACGGGAAGGAGTATAGGAAAAAGTCATCGGTGTGGTAGAATGTTTCATGCCCGGCATGTATATAGCGTATGTCCGAACCAATCACCTTTACATCTTCTTTATTTACCGGCCCTGATACTGTTACGGAAGAATTATTGTTATCTCCTTTTGCAACGTCCAGATTCATTTCAGGTATAGCAAGTGATACATACCCTTTCTTTTTTGGATTGAAATAAGTAAATTCAATAGGAGGTATTTTATAATTACCCGGATGGCGCGGCACCAGCAGATAACTATACGTGCGTGTACCTGAAACCCCTAAAGCATTTATAGTAAAGTGGTCCGTTATTTTGGGATCGTAACGGTCAAAGTCGGGTGGGAAGCGGATAGGCAATGTGTCAATAAGTTTCAGGTTGCCGTTGCCCGAAATAGTGATGGTAAGGTTAACGGCATCATTGGCTTTAACTTTGTTTTTATCTATTTCACCTTTAATGGTAAATTCCCCCACTGCGCCAGAAAATGGTTTTTCGGTTTTGGGAAGCGGCATTACCTCAACACCGGACGACTCGCTTTTTACGTTATACTGAACTCTTTTATAAGAACCACCAAAGAATTGAGCAAAAGGATTATTGGTCTTTACCGGTTGATCAATTAGGCATTCGGCGGTAAGCGGTTCAATTTTTATTTTTCCGGTATGCTGGGGGAAAAGTACATTTTGTTTTAAGGTAGCTGCCATATAAGTTGCTCCATTCACTACTTCCTTTGTCGGAGCTAATTGGCCTTTGTTATTTGGAGTTACATCCTCTGAATAAAACCCCGAAAAGGCTGGAGCATCTGTTACCTGCACAGATTCAATGCTTAGTTTTGTATAAATTTTTACGGTGGCTGTAACTTCTTCGCCTTCGTATACTTTTGTTTTGCTTGGCAAAATACGTATGAATATATTGCCATTTTCGCCTGTAATATCGGTTGGTGCAGAAGAATTGTTATTTCCCGGCTGGGAAGAGGATGCCGAAGGTTGCGATGAATTGCCCGGAGCACCTTTAACAACTTTTAGGGTAAGTGAATTGGAGGTTATCGTTTTACCTCCGCAGGTAATGGATGCAGGGCCAATGGTAAAGGTGCCTTCCGCTTTCGGAACAAGGACATAGGAATAGGTAATGGATTGGGAATAACTCCCATTAACAATACTTACACTTTGACTTGTGGACGGGCCGGAAACCTCAAATCCGGAAAAGGAAGGCGGGATAAAATTACTACCATTTGCATTTATTGAATAATCTAGCTGGAATTCCTGTCCCACCGCAACCGTATTTGATTGTACTCTGGCAGTAAGGGTTTGGGCTGACAGAGAAGAAAAAAATCCTCCACAGAAAAGAATAAATGCAATTAATATGTTCGTTTTTAGACTACGCATTTTTACCAATCTTTTTCAATCTGCTTTTTTTGAACGGGTTGAGCGGGCTTTTTATTGTTTTTTTCATCATTATCCAAAGCATCGAGCATTCGCTGTGCATTTTGTTTTGTTATGTCTTGTGGTTTTGGCTGTTGCTGTTGCTGCTGGTCTTGTTGTTGCTGCTGTTGGTTTTGTTGATTTTGTTGTTGTTGCTGTTTTTTAGGATTTGCCATGGCTTCTGCATAGGCCAAATTATAGCGTGTGTCATCGTCTTTGCAGTCTGAACGAAGCGCATTCTTATACGCTTTTATACTTTCATCGTACTTCTTTTGAGCCAAATAAGAGTTGCCAATATTATGGTAGGCATGGGCGGCCAATATTTTATCGTTAGTTGCAGATAATGCATTTTTATATTGTTCAACAGCTTGGTCATATTGTCCCTGGCGATAATATGCATCACCCATGTTAAACTTTGCTTTTAATTGGCTTGATTTATCTTTTAACGCTTTCTCATATTCTTCCGAAGCCGTTTTATAGTCATTGTTTGCATAGGCTTTATTTCCGTTGCGTATATGTAAATTACCGCTCTGAGAATAGCTTTTAGCAGTCCACGCCAGTAAACACAGAAGCAACAGTCCAACTATATATGATTTATTTTTCATTGGCGTTTCCGAATAAATTCAATTGTTGATACCACTTTGTTTTTTTCTCGGTAACAAATATGTCAATAATAAGGAGGATAAGGGCAATAAAAGCAAAAATTAAATAATGTTCATTGTAGTCGCTGTATCTTTTTAAGCTCACTTTGCTTTTTTTCATTTTGTTTATCTGGTCAACTACCTTATTGAGACCAACGTCTGAAGATGTTGCCAGAACCGATATTCCTCCTGCACTTAGGGCCACTGATTCCATAAGATTCATATTGAGTTTGGTAATAACTGTTGTACCGTCCTTATCTTTTTTATAACCGGTAACCTTACCATTTGCTTCGATGGGTATGGGAACTCCGTCCGGTGAACCTATCCCAATCGTATGTATTACGATACCTCTGCCTGCTGCTTCCTTAGCTGCTGCAACGGCATCATCTTCAAAATTTTCACCATCACTTATCAGTATTATCGATTTGCTTCTCTTTGAAAAGGTACTATCGCCTTCTTCCAGCAATAGATTTGCAGAGCGGGTTAAGGCTTCACCAATGGCGGTACCCTGCACAGGTATTAAATCGCTTTTTATTTGACCGAGGAACATTTTAGCCGCACTATAATCGGTAGTTACCGGAAGTTGAACGAGTGATTGTCCTGCAAAAATCACAATGCCGATGCGGTCTCCCTGCAGCTTGTCGATAAGTTGTTGAATGGCTTGTTTGGCGCGTTCTAAACGGCTTGGCTGAATGTCCTGCGCATTCATGCTGTTTGAAACATCAAGCGCAATTACGATATCAGAGCCGGTAGTGTTAACGTTTTCGAGGTGGGCGCCTGTTTCCGGATCGATTAGGGCAATAAGTAAAAATGCGAATGCAACTAAAGCGAGTATAAATTTTAAATTTTTCTTGGCTAGGGAACTTTCTCCGGCTAACCGCTTAAATAAAGCGCTTTCTCCAAATTTTTCTATGGCTTTTTTTCGCAGGTAAAGGGAAAGAAAGTACATAGCCACCAGGATGGGCAGGGCAGCCAGCGCGTAAAAAAACTCCTTATGTGCGAAATCAAGCATATTAGGGTATAGTTCTTAATAAGGTGTTTCTGAAAACCAGTTCAAGCAGCAATAAAAAAGCGGCAATTTCAGCAAGCGGAAGAAACTCTTCGGGGCGTTCAGTGAAACTTTTTACTTCAAACTTTGATTTCTCCATTTTGTCAATCTCACTATAAATCTTTTGCAGGCTTTCGTTATCTGTTGCACGAAAATACTTTCCTCCCGTAGTGCTGGCAATCTGGCCCAGCAGGGTTTCATCTATTTCCACAGGCTCGTAATCGTATGTATATTGGTCTCCTATTATCCCCGCAGGGCCATATGCTTTACCCATTGTGCCAACCCCAATGGTATAAACCCGTATGCCAAAAACTTTTGCTATTTCTGCCGCTGTTAGCGGAGCAACCGAACCTGTATTACTTACACCATCAGTTAGAAGAATGATAACCTTGCTTTTGTTATTATCGCCATTTAATCGGTTAACGGCAGTAGCTAATCCATCGCCAATCGCTGTGCCGTCATCTATCGGGCGCAAACTCGGCTTCTCGATACGAATATCGGTGAACAGGTTTTTAATAACGGAGTGGTCTGTTGTTAGGGGCGATTCCGTCAATGCATAGCGGCTGAATATTACCAGGCCAATTTTATCTTCGGGGCGTGAATCAATAAAACTGGCAGCTACTTTTTTGGCTGCTCCAACCCGGCTGGGTTGAAAGTCATGCGAAAGCATACTGCTTGAAATATCAAGTGCAATTACAATATCAATCCCCTCTTTGGTAACGTTTTTCCAGCTTACCGAAGATTGGGGCCTCGCTATAATTGCAATCAGGAGAGCGAGAATAATCATTCGCACTCCAAAAAAAACATGATGCAGAATGGTTTTATAAGAAGTCCCCGGAAGGTTTTGTGCGCTAAATGGAGTTGGCATCACCACTTCAGATGACAGCGATTTATGTTTCCAGCTATAAAATGCAATCAGCACCGGAATGATGAGCAGGAACCACAACACCCATTGATAAGCGAACTGTATGGAGTTAAAGTAGTTCATGCGGTGGTTGTAGTTTGATCAACCGGTTTCGGCTCTATAGCCGATGCGGGATGAGGCGTTTCATTTCTTTCACCCGTTTCATTTATAAGGTCAATAGAAGAGTTGAAGCAGAATTCATGATCGGCAGGTAATGGGTTTTCTTTGGCAAATTTCACCAGGTCAGAGAGTACTAAAATCTCTCTGAGCTTTTGCTTCATAACTTCGCTGATCTCTTTTCTCTTTAAAGCAATCATAATTTCATCGGTAGTCATTTCGAGTGCTGTAATGCCATATCTTTCCTCCAAATAGACCCGCAAAATATCGGTGATGCCGGTATAATAATCTTTAATTTTTCCTTCTTGCCATAATTTTTGCAGTCCTAATTTTTCCAAAGCGTCCAGCGCTTTTATATGAGGCGGGATGATGACTTTGGGCTCTTCAATAATAACCGTTTTGTTTTTTTGGGAGTTGCGGACTATATAATAAACGATGCCAATAATTACTAATAAGGCAAGTGCCCCAAAGACAAGGTATTCCCAATAGTCAAGTAAATGGAACTGGGCCTGCAAAGGAGCTTTAATATCTTTAAATGCTTTGGTTGTATCTACATGCACAGTGTTTACCTGTAGCATCATGGCCTCGGTTTGCTGGGCATTATTCGTATCGCCATTAATCACAAATTTAAATGGAGGTATTGCATAATAACCCGAATCAAAACTTGATATAGTAATATCTTGTATCTGCTGCTGTACATTAGGATGTGAGCTATCAGGAGTGATTGTGGTTATTTTAGATTTACTTATCACCTCCACTTTGGGAGCCAATGAATCGGCAATTTGTGGCCAGGTAATTTTTGGAACACCGTTTTTTACGTCAAAAGCAACGGTAAGCCTTAAATTTGTTTGACTTCCTATTAATATAGATGTACTGTCAATTCTTGCAGTTACCTGCACTTGTTGGGCATGGAGCGTTATTCCTGATAAAATTAATAGGATAAAATAATAAATACTATGAATGATATTATGCTTCATTACCTTCTTCTTTTCTTAAATAGATTGGATAATGGAACCATATACGATTCATCTGTTGCAATACTTACCGTATCAACGCCGGTGCGTTTAAAAACATCGCTTAATACTTTTTCTTTCTTGTTAATGGCTTCTGAATAAGCATTCCGTACCTTTTTGTTGGAAGTATTCATCCAGATAATTTTTCCTGATTCCGGATCAATGGTTTTTAAAAGTCCCACATTTGGTAATTCCTTTTCGCGTTTATCGTAAATACGGAGCGCAATCAGATCATGCTTGCGTGATGCAATCTTCATGGCATCGGTAAAATCTCCGTCCATAAAATCAGAGATCATAAAGGCTATACTTTTCTTTTTTATGGCATTGGTAAGGTATCGCAAAGCCTGTGTTATATCTGTTTTAGTACTCTTTGGTTTGAATTCCAGTAGTTCACGTATAATCCGTAAAATATGAGCCTTCCCTTTTTTAGGCGGAATGAATTTTTCGATTATATCGGTAAAGAAGATTACCCCTACTTTATCGTTATTCTGTAATCCTGAAAATGCCAGAACAGCGCATAATTCGGTAACCATGTCTTCTTTTAACTGCTTACGTGTTCCAAAATGCTCCGAGCCGCTTACATCTACCATCAGTATTAATGTCAATTCTCTTTCTTCTTCAAAAACCTTTACATACGGGTGGTTAAAACGGGCAGTTACATTCCAGTCAATGGTGCGGATATCGTCACCCATTTGATATTCTCTTACTTCACTGAAAGACATGCCCCGTCCTTTAAAAGCGCTATGGTATTCTCCCGAGAAAAGAGATTGGGTAATACCCCGCGTTTTTATTTCTATTCTTCTTACTTTCTTAATCAGCTCTGTCGTATCCATCGGTAATAAGTGTAAAGTATAAAGTGTAAAGTTTTAAAGCGGAAAGACTTTTACTTTCTACTTTTCCCTTTCTACTTTTTACTTCTTTATGGTACTTCAACGGTATTTAGTATTTCTGTAATGATGTTTTCGGTAGAGATATTTTCAGCTTCAGCTTCGTAGGTGAGTCCGATACGGTGCCTCAACACATCGGGGCAAATGGCACGAACATCTTCGGGAATTACATAACCTCTACGTTTAATAAAAGCATAAGCTTTGGCTGCAAATGCCATACTAATGCTGGCACGAGGGGAACCTCCATAGCTGATAAGCGGAGCAAACTTTCCTAATCCAAATTCTTTAGGGTTACGGGTTGCAAACACAATATCAAGAATGTAATTTTCAATTTTACCGTCCATGTAAACTTCTTTAACAAGCTTACGGGCATTGGTAATATCACTTGGTTTAAGTATCTGTTGTGCTTTTGGGAAATCAGCAGAAAGGTTTTGGCGGATGATCTTTTGTTCATCGCCTTTATTCGGGTAGGTAATAACAACCTTCAGCATAAACCTATCTACTTGAGCTTCAGGAAGCATGTAAGTTCCTTCCTGTTCAATCGGGTTTTGGGTGGCAAGCACCAAAAATGGTTCCGGCAGGGGATAGGTGGTATCTCCAATGGTCACTTGCCTTTCCTGCATAGCTTCAAGCAGTGCACTCTGCACCTTGGCAGGGGCACGGTTTATTTCATCGGCTAATATAAAGTTGGCGAACAATGGGCCTTTACGGACAGTAAACTCTTCCTTCTTTTGATTATATATCAATGTACCAACTAAGTCAGCAGGCAACAGATCGGGTGTAAACTGTACGCGGCTGAAACTTGCATCAATAGTAGAGGCAAGGGTTTTAATAGCCAGTGTTTTAGCTAATCCGGGTACCCCTTCCAATAGAATATGTCCATTGGAAAGCAATCCCACCAATAGCCTTTCTAATAAATACTTCTGGCCTACGATGACCTTTTCCATCTCCAGGTTCATCAGGTCAACAAAAGCGCTCTCTTTTTGAATTCGTTCGTTTAGTTCTTTTATGTCTGCCATTTTCGTTTTTTTTTGTGAGCACAAATTTAAACTACAGGCTAAGAAGCCAAGTATATCAGGCTGTTAAAATTTGTTAAGGTTTTGGATGTATCTTTGTATTATGAATGAAAACCGCCCTTTGGCCGAACGGATGCGCCCCCGTACTTTGAATGAGTATATGGGGCAAAAACATTTGGTAGGGGAGGGCAGCATACTTCGTAAACTTATTGCATCGGGCACTTTGCCATCTATTATTTTATGGGGCCCTCCGGGGGTAGGGAAAACAACCCTGGCGCAAATTATTGCCAATGAATTACAGCGGGAATTCTTCCAGTTGAGCGCTATTTCTTCAGGGGTAAAGGATATTAGGGAGGTAATTGAGGGGGCAAAGGACAAAGGCCTGTTTACGGGAACCCCTATATTATTTATTGATGAAATACACCGTTTCAGCAAATCACAACAAGATGCCTTGCTAGGCGCTGTGGAGCGGGGCGACATAACGCTTATTGGAGCTACTACCGAGAATCCTTCTTTTGAAGTAATATCGGCATTGCTATCTCGCAGCCAGGTGTATGTGTTGAAGTTATTGGAAAAGGACGAACTCCTTGATATGCTTGACAGGGCCATGAAAGAAGATGTTATTCTTAGAACGAAAACTATTGAATTAAAAGAAACCGAAGCATTGCTGAGGCTTTCTGGTGGCGATGCGAGAAAACTGCTTAACCTTTTTGAAGCGGTGGTTATGTCATCAACAGATAAAACAGTTGTTGTAAACGATGAGGCTGTGATTAAAGTCGCACAACAGGTAATACCGCTTTATGATAAGAAGGGAGAGTACCATTATGATATTATTTCCGCATTTATAAAATCAATACGGGGGGGAGACCCCAATGCAGCGGTTTATTGGCTTGCACGTATGCTGACAGGGGGAGAGGATATTTTATTCATTGCCCGGAGGTTGGTAATTCTTGCTTCGGAAGATATTGGGAATGCTAACCCGAATGCTTTGCTCATGGCCAATAATTGCTTTCAGGCAGTAAATTCTATCGGTATGCCCGAGGCTCAAATTGTTCTATCGCAGACTGCCATTTATCTAGCCTGCTCACCAAAAAGTAACAGCGCGGTTGCTGCCATCGGTGCAGCTATGGCATCAGCAGAAAGTACCTCTCATTTGGGTGTGCCTTTGCATTTGCGTAATGCACCTACCAAACTGATGAAAGAAATGGATTACGGTAAGGACTATAAATACGCCCACTCCTACGAAGGAAATTTTGTAATACAAGATTTTCTGCCGGAAGAGCTTAGAGGTACTATGTTTTACGAGCCGGGCAACAACCCAAAAGAAGAAGAGTTCAGGAAATATTTAGAAAAGACCTGGGGGAAGTTTTATAAATATTAATGGAGAGTTGAAAATGAAAGTAGCAATGATAGGTATTCTTATATTCTCCTCTTGCTTTTTAACCAAAGCGCAAAATGCAGATACCATATTTTTAGATAAGGGATTTACTAGCGGAGTTTATCATGAATGTTTTATTGACCCTAATAAATCTTCAAAGTATTATAAAATACTTACCAACTTTTCATTTAGAAAGCATGATAGTGAGAATTATATTTCCGAACTAAAGTATGTGAAAGACAAAGGGGATATTGTTAATAAGTTTTCTATTAAAGGTATTTCAAAAAAGTGGTGCATGTTATATACATATAAAAGTAAATATTATGTTTATATTCCTAATGATGGTGGAACATTTAGAAGATTTCAACTTACTGATAGTGCAGCTATCGGCTGGAACATGGACGGGCCGTATCCTGAAATACTAAAATCATTTGAAAAACTTTCAGCCAATACTTATAAAATAGTTGCGTACCCTGAACTTGTTAATGCGGAAGCATATACGCTCATTATTCACATCATTGATGCGAAAAGACAGATAGCGGTTTTTGAATATATCTTGGGGGGGACTTTGCCCAATAGATATGAACTTAGGGTAAGTGCTGATAAAGTGAAAGATTTTCCAATTATTATTAATAAGTCGAGCGATGCCTGGGATGATTTTAATTTTGATAAACCCAATTTTGAGGAGTTATTAAAAGATCGCTAAAGATTTTTCCTATCTTCAAAACCCTTCCAAAGTCATTGACTCCACAAAATATGCCGTTTTGTGCCGTTTTTTTTAATCCCTATTCAGGGGATATTGCATTATAATTATTGTGGCTGGTAGCTTTTAAAGTGCTAAATTATATTTTTCCTTCTTCAAAGTTCTTCCTTAGCCTATCCATATCCTCGACTAAAGATTGCTTGACCTTCTTTCCCAAGTAACCATCAAGTAACTTTAAAAAACCTTTTGTATGAGCATAAACAGACAAGGTTAAAAGGCTACCTCCATCCGCTTCATTAAACGTGAATTTATCACCGGTAACAAAGGTGCTTCCGGGGGCAGATTGCTTGGCAATGAGTTTGTCTTGTGTAAATTCCGTTACAATAAAATGTTCTTCCATTTTCATGCCCATGAATTTGGCCACGTTCGTCATGGTTGTTCCCACCTGAACAGGCCCTTCGCTGGTTTGTCTGGAATCAATATTTGCTTTTATCATATCAGCATGGTTGGATAAGTTGCTGATGTATTTAAAAACATCTTTTACAGGCTTGTGGATATTTACTTTTATTTCGAATTGCATGGGAATGATATACCTAACGGGCAATAATAAGTTTTCCGGTTTTCAACAGTTTTCCGGAACCGGTGAGCTGGTATAAATACACTCCGTCATTGAGTTTGCTAACATCTATGGAGGTAGTAGTATTGATAGAATAAGCGCCAACTGTGTTGCCTAAAATATCCATAAGTGTAAGTTTCCCGGGCAAGTTATTTAGTCCGGAGGAGCTTATGTTTACTATGTTTTTAGCAGGATTAGGATAAAGATTTAATCCGGTTGTTTTTATTACTGCAGGTGATATGCCAAGTGCAGCCGAACTGTCGAAGGTATATTCCCAAAACTGGCTACAGGTAGAATCGTTATAACCCGTGCCTACATATCCGTTTGAATCAATCGTGAAGGCAACTCCATCATACATTATTCCTCCGCCATAGTTGGCAATGGGCCTCCAGTTATTGCTTACTGCATTATATCTCCATCCGGCGGAAGTAGTTGCTGCATTATTGTACCCGAGGCATACGTATCCAAAGTTTCCAATCGAGAATGCGGAAGCATTCCTTAACGGTATACCCGGAATATCTGCTATCCTGAGCCATGTGTTAGATGAGGGGGTGTATTGCCAAAAGTCATTGCTTCCACCACTTGCAGAGTCACCATTATCACCTGTGCCAACATATATTTTCCCGTTTGAAAAAAATCCTACGGCAAAAGCTCTGGGCCCTCCGGGGAAGTTTGCCATTTGTGCCCATGTATGGGTAGGGGCATAAAATGCCCACCAATCAGAAAAAAAGGCGGAATCATTCGCGTTGCCTGTACCGTAGTAAATAGTAGAATCATCGGGGTCTGCTACAGCAACTCCAAAGTCACGTGCAGCACCCGGAAAAGCAGTGTCATTTGCCCATGTATCCGAAACAGGGTCATACCTGAAAATATCATTGTAAAAAGTTCCTGCACAAACGCCCCCACCTGTGTGAGCATGAGTACTCAGGAAGCATAAACTCGGATGTTCGCCACAAATGGCATATCCGTATCCATTCAAGGAAACACTTTCAGTACCCAGGCGTTTGCCGCCCGGAAAAGCTGCCGCAGTGTCCCATACATTGGTAACGCTGTTCCATGACCACATGTCCATATAATACGTTCCGGTATCGTTACCTGAAAATATATAGCCTTTAGTGCCTATAGCGAACCCGCTGGCTTCATCACGTACGCCTCCTCCATAAGGAGCTTTATCAATCCAGGTGTTTTGGGCATGTAAAACGAACAGGAAAGAGCCCGCAGCAAAAAAAGAGATGAGTGAAAGTAGTTTTCGCATGAATTGTGAACGGCTATTATAAAACAAAGATAAGCATATTATTAAGAAAAACTGAACTTGAAATAGAGATGCCTATAATGTATAAATGGTTGGGAAGGGTGAGGGTTGCTAAAAGTCTCTTACAAAAGCAAGCTTAAGGGTCCATGCGTGCGCTGATTGTACTTCTTCATAAGGTGAAACATAAAGTTTGGAAGGCCCAAAACCATACTTTACAAATATTTCTCTTTCAACGTTTCTCCTGTTTTTGTATCTCACACCAAGCCCAATAATGGGTTCTATCCATTGGTTTACAAAGTCGGCAGTATAAAAATTCCCATAAGCATCCATCCAGGCGCCATTGCCCAAATTATTTTGTAAAAGCAACCCTGTATATTCAACACCGGCGAATGCAAAAAGTCCGTAGTTATCAAAGCTGTTATGGGTTGCCCCGTTTCCATAATTAAATTCAAGGAAAAGCGGAATATTATAGGAACCATCAGCGTAAGGGGTTATTTGATGGATGTCCTGTTCATCTACTATGGTTAGTCCGACTCCGATTGAGGGTGCAGTGCTTATAGATATGGATGTTCTGGAAGTGAATTGGATAAGGTTGTATCGTATTTTTCCGCCAATGGAGGCAAAGTCTGTATTAAAGAGAAAGACTGCTGAATAACCATCCTGAGGGAAGGGAGCTTTAGGCAGATTGTCGGTTACATAATTAGGATAAATATTTGCAGGACTCTTCTCTATACCGGGAAGGAGGTTGTAGGTGATGCCAAAGAAAAGGCGGTTCTTTGATTGAATGGCGGACGAATCCCACCCAATTTGACTATAAGAAGGTAAAGCCAAAAAGGAGAAAAATAACGCTAACAGTGTAGGTATTTTTTTAATCAAGGGGTTTACTTATTCGTAATAAAGACTCAAGATAGTAAAAAAAATTGAAATGGGCGGTAAAAAAGGCCCAATTTGTTTTTAAATACCACTTAAATAGCTTTACCCTAAAGCACTTACTAAAGGAGCTTTAACAGTCTTCCGTTCCCCTATTTGCTGCCTCCACATGGCATAGTAAAGCCCTTTTTGGCCTAACAATTCTTCATGTTTCCCCGATTCTATAATATGGCCTTTTTCCAGCACAAAAATCTTGTCGGCATGCATAATGGTGGAAAGCCTGTGTGCAATTAATATGGTAATGTGATTGGTGTTTTGTGATACATCTCTGATGGTTTTGCTGATTTCTTCTTCCGTAAGCGAATCGAGGGCAGAAGTGGCTTCATCAAACACCAGGAGGTTGGGTTTACGCAGCAATGCCCGTGCAATGGACAGTCTTTGTTTTTCTCCCCCCGATACTTTTACCCCTCCTTCACCAATAACCGTATCAAGCCCTTTATCGGCCCTGGCCAATAAATTTTGACAAGCTGCTTTATTCAGCACTTCCATTATTTCCTGGTCCGTTGCATAGGGTGCGACAAATAATAAATTCTCTTTAATGGTACCGGAGAAAAGTTGTGCATCTTGAGTAACTAATCCTATCTGTTCGCGCAGTTTATCCAGGTCAATATCTTTACCTTGAGTGCCATTATATAAGATATCTCCGCTTGCAGGAGGATATAATCCTACCAAGAGTTTAACTAAAGTAGTTTTACCTGAACCCGACGGGCCCACAAAAGCAACCGTTTGTCCCTGTTTCGTTTTAAAGGAGATATTTTCCAGTGCGTACCCTGCAGCTGTTTGATGTTTGAAGGTGACATGTTCAAATTCAAGTGTTTCAATTTTTTCAAGATAGGCAGGATTTTCAGGCCTAACATCTTTAGGCGTTTTCATAATGTTACCAAAATTATCAAGTGATACTTCTGTTTCCCGGAAGGTATTGATAATATTGCCGAGGTCTTGCAATGGTGTGAAAATAAAGAAGGAGAAGAATTGCAATGCCATTAGTTGTCCAAACGTAAGCCTTCCCCAGAAGATGAAAGTAAGCAACAAGAAAAGTAAAGCACTCCGGAAAAAATTGATGAGGGTGCCTTGTATAAAGCTTATACTGCGCAAATAGCGTACTTTCTTAAGCTCAAGCCCCAGAATTTTAATAGTAGTTGTATTTAAGCGATCAATCTCCTGCCCGGTAAGCCCAAGGCTTTTTACGAGTTCTATATTGCGGAGAGATTCGGTAGTAGAACCCGCAAGTGATGTTGTTTCCGATACAATCTTCTTTTGTATGACCTTGATTTTTTTGCTTAAGACTGAACTGATAAACCCTATGAGAGGAAAAACTGCAAAGTAAACCGGGGCAATAAGCCAATAGATATTAAACGTATATATAAATACAATTATTACCCCCACAAGGGTTGTGAATACTACACCAATAAAAGATTGTACAAATTTTTGAACATCATCGCGTACCTTTTGCAGTTTGCCTAATGTCTCCCCGCTTCGTTGGTCCTCAAAAACAGAGTAGGGAAGTTCGAGGGAATGGCGCAGCCCGTCCGTATATATTTGGGCGCCTACTTTTTGGGTAATTACATTGGTAAAGTAATCCTGGAAGTTTTTAGCTATGCGTGATATCATAGCAACACCCATCGATAAACCAATCCAAAAGAGCGTGGCTTTGTAAAAGTCACTTGCTGTGGGAAAGGAAGAAGGGTTTTTAATGAAGGGAGTTATTACACGGTCAATAATATGCTGGAAGATAATAGGGTCGCACATAGAAAAACCTTGGTTGATAGCGGCCAGCACCAAAGCAAATATAACAACCAACCTATACTGTTTTACGTATTGTAATAATATTTTCATAGGAGTAATTTTTAGAGGGACGTAAAGCTACAGGAAATACTTTTTTCGGAGCCCGGCAGGCAATTAAAAACATACGGAAATAACGGCTAAAAACGGCTATGGGCGGCGGAACCGCAGTTATAAGTTATAAGTGTAAAGTGATAAGCGGTTGCTTTCGCTCCTCTCTTATCACTTATCTCTCATCACTATTATAAAATAACGGCACGAAACGGCATATTTTAAAGAAGAATTTAAAATTATGAGTATCTTTGCCTAAAGATATAATTATGAAAGCGAAGCAAAATAATTTTAACAATATAGTAGATAGTATCTACAATTTGCCTTTGGAATTTAAAGAAGAATTGAAAGTTCTTTTGGAGCATAACATATCAGATGACAGGAGAAAAGAAATTGCGGAAAATTATAAAGCTGCAATAAAGGAACAATCTTCCGGTAAACTAAAGTTTTCTTCTTCCATAGCAGCCCTTAAAAAAATGCTTTAAGTGGCACAAAACGGCATATTATGTAGGGACATCATATATGATGTCCCTACCGTACACGAATACCATTGTTGGTAGGGACACGATATATCGTGTCCCTACATGAGCACAAAAAAAACGGCACAAAACGGCATATTTCGTGGAGTCAATGACTGGCTGATTATTTAGAAATCCAATGATAAATGATTTTTCTGGTTAGCACCATACCATTTGCCATTCATAAATATATCATATCCATCCATAAATTTTTGCTTCTCGAATAAGTAGTTATGTCGTTTTATTTCAATAGCAGGGTATGTTTCTGATTTAAAATTCTTATCTCTATGGGAGGTGGTGCTATCTATTACGTAGTTGCCATTTAATGTAATGGACTTGTTGTAGAATACTTTATTTTCTCGATCAAATTTAAAATACAAAGTATCTGAGGCTACATAATTTCTTTTAGGATGGTGGGTAGATGTAATCTTTTGATACTGTTTTGCGATTAACCTATATCCATTTAACGAATCTGTATTAATGCTAATAACCTTGAATCTGCATGTACCAATTTGATCATTTTCAGCTCCTCCTGCCCAATCCTCACTAAATCCCATAAATGCTATATGTAGGCGACCTTTTGTTAGGCATAAAATTAATGTTCTTGAAAGACTCTCACCGCTTCCGCCTCTCATTTCAAATGGAACAACGATAAATTTTTTATTAAGAATTTTTATTTTTTCATGTCGGTCCTCGTCCATATATTCATTGATACAAATACTATCATGGTGACCTAATTTTATTGTTAGCATATTATGGACGCAATCAGGATATACAATAATTTTTACCTGTTTTCCTTCAAATGAAGTAATAAGAAAACTTCTCTTTTTTACTGTTTGTGCTGCGATAGTAAAACTAAGAAAGCTGAATAAAATTAAACAGAATATAAATAAGAGTTTTTTCATGCCCTTTAACATCCCACAAATATAAAATTAATTCCCTCTCTTTTCTGAAAAGTCATTGACTTTTTAGAAAACCACTTTTTAGTTATTGACCTTTGTATAAAATCTAAAAATAGGATATACAATGGCCAAAAAGAAATCATTTATTCTTTATGCTGATCTGCTCGGTATAGTAGAAAAACTGCCCCCTGATAAAGCAGGGGAATTGTTTTTACTCATTCTTCAGCATGTAAATGGCAAGGCTCCTAACGTGGATGACTTGCTGCTTCAAATTGCTTTCCAGCCTATTAAAAACCAATTGGAGCGGGACTTTGAATCTTGGGAAGATACTTGCAGTAAAAGGTCAAAGGCTGGTAAAGCGAGTGCTGATAAACGTCAACATATGTCAACACATGTTGAAAGTGTTAAACACAAATCAACAAATTCAACTGATAATGTAAATGATACTGTAACTGTTAATGTTACTGAAACTGCTACTGATATTGTAACTGTTAATGAAAATGATATAGTAATACCTCATCCTCTTCAACAATTTGTAAAAAATTTAAAAGAAGTCTCCCGTATTAAAACCCAGCTAACACATGCAAACTGTGAAGCCCTGCTAAGGGATCATGGAGAGGAAATGGTGAAAGAAATATTGCTGGCAATGGAAAATACCAAAGGCATAACCAATAAATATACCTCCGTTTACCTTACCGTAAACGCTTGGGCTCATCGCAGGAAATCAGATATACGCATCACCGACCCCGGAGCCACACAAATAAAAAGAACTGTAAAACCTATAACCCACGATCAATTATGACAACAGCAGATAAAATACATGATTACCTGACTTACGAGGCCTACGTAGAATATGATGAACACAGTATAGATGTAATAAATCTACTGTGCGAGTACTTCAGCAATGATAAAAGCTTTGAAGAGAAAGGCGAACATTATTCCCTGCAAAAGGGTTTGTTTATAAGCGGCAATATAGGCTGCGGCAAAACCTACCTGATGAAATTGTTGCAGGCTAACCTGAAATGCAGTTACCATGTTGTAAGTTGCAGGGCTATTGCCGATATGTTTGCCCAGGGCGGTGATGAGGCCATTGAGAAATATTGGAGTATTCGTCAATATAGAGATTATACTATGGGCAAGAACATGCGTGCTATCTATCCTTATTGCTTTGATGATTTAGGAACCGAGCCCGATAAGAAATACTTTGGCAATGATGTGAATGTAATGTTAGACATATTGCTTAGGCGCTACGAAAAAGGTGATTTTACCTTTACACACGTCACCACCAATTTATCGGCAGATGAACTTAAAGCCCGTTATGGTAACCGCCTTACAAGCCGCTTTAAAGAAATGTTCAACTTTATTAATTTTCCTCCGGAAGCCATTGACCGAAGAAAATAGCCGTTATTTTTGCCTTTCGTCATTGCGAGGCTTTGCGAAGCAATCTCACCCTAAAGTAGAGTCCTAATTAATAAGACTGCTTCGTTCCTCGCAGTGACGAGAGGGAATTCCTATACCCGTTTTTAGCCGTTATTTCCGTACGTTTTTAATGCCAGTCATTGACTCTACAAAATATGCCGTTTTGTGCCGTTTTTTTTTGAGTTCGTCATTGCGAGGCTCCGCGAAGCAATCTCACCCTAAAGTAGAGTCCTAATTAATAAGACTGCTTCGTTCCTCGCAGTGACGTTTCCGTTCGTAATTCGTAATTTTTAATTCCTAATTTCTTACAAGCAGCGCAATATTCTCCACATGAGAAGTATGAGGGAACATATCGAATGGTTGCATTTTGGTAACCTTGTATTTATCCTTCATCAAAGCAATATCCCTGGCTTGGGTAGAAGGGTTACAGCTTACATATACAATCTTCTCCGGAGCCATTTTAAGTATGGCAGCCACCACATCGGGGTGCATGCCTATGCGTGGCGGGTCGGTGACAATTACATTGGGTATTCCATGATGGCGGCAAAACTCTTCTGACAGCATCTTTTGCATATCTCCCGCAAAGAACTCTACATTCTTTATCTTGTTTAATTCCGCATTTACCTTGGCATCCGTCACTGCTTGTTCTACATATTCTATCCCTACCACCGACTTAGCCTCTGATGCCAGGAAGGAAGCAATTGTTCCGCAGCCGGTATATAGATCATAAACTATTTCATTGCCTTTTAAGCCTGCATATTCACTCACTTTCTGGTAGAGTGCATTGGCTTGTGCTGTGTTCGTCTGGAAGAAAGATTGAGGTGAGATACGGAAGTTTAAGACCTCTCCGTTTTTCTTTATTAATTGCTCGGTAATGTATTCCTTGCCTGAATAGGTGACAGAAGGCAGATCGCTGAACGTATCGTTCTTCTTAGGATTGATAATGTATTGCAGGGATGTTATCTGGGGAAATTTTTCGGAAATATGCTTCAGTAGTTTATCACGCATTTTTTTGTCATCTTTAAAAAAGACAACTACAACCATTATCTCTCCGGTAGTAGTATTGCGCACCATTATATTGCGTAAAAAGCCTTCCTGTGCATTCAAATCGAAGTAAGGCATATTTTCCTTCACGGTGAATTCCCGCACTTCATTTCGTATAGTGTTGGAAGGTTCCGGTTGCAAATGGCATTCTTGTATATCTAATACTTTATCAAAAAAGCCCGGTATGTGAAAGCCCAGCCCCGGTTGGTTGAAGTTGGCTGTATCTCCCATTTCCTCGTGTGCCAGCCAGCGTTTGGCAGAGAAGGTAAACTCCAGTTTATTTCTATAATGGTAGATATTTTCCGAACGTACGATGGGGAATTTTTCTCCTACTTCTATATGCCCGATCCGTTCAAAGGCATCTTCTACATGCTTTTGTTTGAAGGCTATTTGTTTTTCATAATCCAGGTTTTGCCATTTGCATCCCCCGCAGGTTCCAAAGTGCTTGCAGGCAGGCTTCACCCGCAATGGCGACAAGGTTTTTATCTGGATAACCCTGCCCATGGCATACTTTTTCTTCTTCTTTACAATTTTTATATCGGCTATATCGCCGGGAACAAGTCCTTTAACAAAAATAACCCGCTCATTATGACGGACTACGGAGTTGCCGTCTTCTCCTGTATCTATGGCCTCTGCATTTTCTGCTATTTCATGTAACATATAGTGGTTTAAATCGTAACAAATATGCAGTATTATTCTTAACTTCGCATAGATTAAAAAAAATACCCCCTATCATGGTCACATTAGCCGTTAAAAAGAACAGGGCCGGAAGGCTTATAGAAATGGAGCAGCAGTATGGCGCCCATAACTATCATCCCTTGCCTGTAGTGCTCGAAAGAGGCGAAGGCGTTTATGTTTGGGATGTGGAAGGCAAGCAGTACTTTGATTTCCTTTCTGCTTATTCTGCCGTTAACCAGGGACATTGTCATCCTAAAATTGTAGATGCGTTAGTCAGTCAAGCCAAAAAACTAACGTTGACATCAAGGGCTTTTTATAATGATTCACTTGGAGAATACGAGGAATTCATCACCTCCTTCTTTGGGTTTGATAAGGTATTACCTATGAATACCGGTGCAGAAGCTGTGGAGACTGCTTTAAAGCTTTGCCGCAAGTGGGCATATTTAGTTAAAAAGCTTCCTGAGAATAAAGCTAAGATAATTGCCTGTGAAGGAAACTTCCACGGACGGACGATCAGCATTGTTTCTATGAGCAGTGACCCTGATGCCCGCAAGGATTATGGCCCGTATACCCCCGGAATAGAATTGATCCCTTATAACAATATAGAAGCTTTAAAGAAGGCTTTGGAAGACCCTAATGTGGCAGGGTTTCTTGTAGAGCCTATTCAAGGTGAAGCAGGTGTTGTAGTTCCTGACGAAGGCTATTTACATGCTGCTGCCAAACTTTGCAAAGAAAAGAATGTACTCTTTATAGCCGATGAAGTGCAGACCGGAATTGCACGTACAGGCACCCTTTTAGCCTGCGAACATGAAAACGTAAAGCCCGATATTTTAATACTTGGTAAAGCATTGTCAGGTGGGGTATATCCTATATCTGCTGTACTGGCCGACGATAAAATAATGCTCTGCATAAAGCCCGGTGAGCATGGTTCAACATTTGGCGGGAACCCGATTGCAGCAAGAGTTGCAATAGCTGCGCTCGAAGTTATACGTGATGAAAACCTGTCAGAGAACGCAGCCGAAATGGGAAAACTTTTCCGGACTGAACTGAATAAAATTGTATCGGAAAGAATAGAAATAATACGTGGCAAAGGCTTGCTAAATGCTATTGTAATTAAACCCATAAACGGAGTTACCGCCTGGGATGTTTGCATGGCATTAAAAGATAACGGCCTCCTTGCCAAACCTACCCACGATCATATTATCCGTTTTGCTCCTCCGCTTATCATCACCAAGGAACAGGTATTGGAGGCTGCAAGTATTATTAAGAGGACGATAGAGGGGTTGGATAAGTAATGAATAAAATACTTTTCTGTTTATTATTTCTATTAACTAATGAGTTTGTATATTCTCAAACTGGTAAAGATTCATTAAGGACATCTTACTCTGATACGAGTAAATGGGTTTATTTTAAAGTGACTGATACATTAGTTGGTGAAATATTAGAAAGCAATAATTCTCCTTGTGCTTGCGGTGTAAGAGCCTGTGCATCTTTGTCTATAATTAAGGTCGAAAAGGATACAATCAGAGTACTTGATTTATGTAATACAAATGACTACATAAAAGGACAGAAAGTAAAAATTGCACCTGAAGGAAAACCATTATCTCAAGTTATGCTGCCAATTAGTTATATTATTGATGGAGAAAAGCTAAATAAAGCTAAAAAGAGTAAAATCAAAAAGCAAGTGAAAAGGGAGGAATCCGTTACATCACAGCCTTATTACAATGACTACGATAAGACAATTTTCAAAACAACTTGGGGGCAAATAATTGCTAGGTGAAATACTCTTCGCTCGTAGTTCTTAGCTCTTAGCTTCCCTAGTACCCCAATACCTTCAACATGCTCTTATAGCTATTTTTTCCTCTTAATTTCTTTAGTCATTTCTTTTGGTTCCTGTCTTGAATCAAATATGGTATCAATTACGATAGTATTATCGATAATGCGATAAATAGCTTTATAGTTCCCAATAACCAATTTCCTATATCCACGTTTTAGATTGGAAAGCATCGCTTCTTCATTACCCAATTCAGGGTGTTTCTTTAGCTTCCTGATTTCGTGAATAATTTCATCCTTAATGGATTTAGCAACTTTCAACGATGCTTCATTCTTATAATAAATGTAAATATCTTTCAGGCGGGACTTGGCAATATCCGTAAAAACAATTTTCATACAGAAAAATTACCAGTTTTTGGATTCTTTTTCTATATCTTCAATAGTAGTAACCTTGCCAGCTTTGCGAGCCTTTTCAGAAAACTCCAATTCAGCCATCAACTCATCAATAGTAATCCGTTTGGTTGGATCATGAGCTAATTTCTCCCGAAAATTATACATCTTATTAATAACTGTTTCATCTTGCAACGAAACCATCCATTCAATAAGGCTGAGTTTTTTAGCTTGAATATTCATGATACAAAGATAAGAAAATTATATTTTTTACTCTTAGCTCTTACTTCTTAGCTCTTAGCTTCCCTAGTACCCCAGCACCTTCAACATGCTCTTATAGCTTTGCTCTTTAGCAAAAAGGCGAGTAGTCACTTCTCCATCCTCGTCCCGGTCAATAATAACATGCTTGGGAGCAGGTATGAGGCAATGTTGTGTACCTCCGTATCCTCCCAATGCTTCCTGGTAAGCTCCTGTGTGGAAGAATCCTACATACAGCGGCTCATCATCTTTATAGTTAAATTTAGGCAGATATACTTCGTTTGTATGTAATTCGGAATTGTAATAATCAAGGCTATCGCAGGTAAGTCCGCCCAGGTTCACTTTCTGGTATTCTTTATCCCAATGGTTAATACCGAGCATGATAAATCGCTGGTTAATTCCCCAGGTATCAGGCAGGGTAGTAATAAAGGAACTGTCAATCATGTACCAAAGCTCCCTGTCGTTTTGCCATTTTTTATCTAATACGGAATAGATGGCTGCTCCGCTTTCACCAACAGTAAAGGAACCGAACTCGGTATAGATGTTAGGTTCGGGAATTTCGTTCTGGTCACAGAAATTTTTAATCTGCAGTATGATTTCTTCAATGAGGTATTCATAATCAAACTCAAATCCCAATGAATTACGGATTGGCAAACCGCCGCCAATATTAAGGGAGTCGAGGCTGGGGCATATCTTTTTTAACTGGTGGTATACTTTCAGGCACTTGGCAAGTTCTGTCCAATAGTAAATGGCATCCTTTATACCTGTATTGATAAAGAAGTGCAGCATCTTCAACTGTACCTTCGGGTTCTTCTGTATCTTTTCTTTGTAAAAGTCTACAATATCGCGGTAGCGGATACCCAAGCGGGAGGTATAAAAAGGAAAGGTAGGTTCTTCTTCGGCTGCAATACGGATGCCTATATTAAATTTCTTTTTTGCCGAACGGTTGTAATATTCTAACTCCTCTTTATTATCCAGAATAGGTATAAGGTTGGTGAAGCCATTATTTATAAGCTCGCAAACGTATTGTTTGTATACCGGACGCTTAAAACCATTACATATAATATAGGTCTCCTTGGTTATTTTGCCTTCCTTGTATAAGTCTTTAATAATAGGGATATCAAAGGCGGAGGAGGTTTCAATATGTACATCTTCATTTGACAGGACTTCATCCAACACAAAAGAAAAATGCGAGCTTTTAGTGCAATAACAATATCTATACTTACCTTTGTAGTCGGCTTTTGCCATTGCTACGTTAAATAGTTTCTTTGCTTTTTGAATTTGAGAACTGATTTGCGGGAGGTAG
>Ga0206873_1012_pt1 | contig 61030 bp, 52 predicted proteins | sample Alteio_BWOrgCont_11_FD_152631 | JGI IMG/M metagenome (GOLD analysis project Ga0206873, IMG submission 152631) | Enriched cells from forest soil in Barre Woods Harvard Forest LTER site, Petersham, Massachusetts, United States -... | ecosystem: Environmental > Terrestrial > Soil > Temperate forest >...
CCGAAATAAAATCCTTACAATCTAAGGGAAATAATAAAACTTACCCCGAGGGAATATTTCCTTCTCAACGGAGGCATGTATTTTCAGGAACCATTCGTGAGGATGATAATTCGTTTTTTACTGCTCTTATTGTATTCACAATTCAACGGCTTAAAAAATATTTTTCGGAAGAAGAGTGGAGGATTGCAGAAGATATAAAAAGCCAGGCTGTTAAAGCCTTTTCGCGTTACGGAAGTAAAAAAGTTGACCATACCTATAACTTTTGGAGAACAGAAAAGAATGCTCATTTTCCTAATGGCCAACTATTTTCCAAGTTTAATTATTTTGCTTTGGCAGATGATGCCGATTGCACTACGCTTATTTATCTTGCGAAAGGTTATTCAGATAGTGATATAATTCATTTGCGTGAGAAATTAATACACCATTCAAGTCTTCCTGTAAAGATTTCTAGCAACACCCTGCCTCATTACCGCAACCTGAAATTATACTCCACCTGGTTTGGTAGATATATACCGATAGAAACGGATGTCTGTGTTATAGCTAACCTGCTTTATCTGCTTTTCGAAAGTAAGGCGGCACTCAATGAATATGATTTGGATTGCATCAAGTTTGTTTGTTCTGTTATCAATAATAATGAATATGAAAAGCAAGCATTCCGTGTTGCTCCTTATTATCCTAGAACCTCTATTATTTTGTATCATGTAGCAAGGTTGCTAACCATCGCCGAACATCCGGAACTTCAAAAACTAAAAGAAAAACTAAAAGCAGATATAGTTGAAAAATTATCAGGAAATAATCATCCAATGGAACGGGTAGTTTTAAATACTTCTCTTATATGGTTGGGAGAAACTAAAAGTATTGAAGAACTTGAAATGCCTGTGGATGCTAAATTCCCCTGGTTTATTGCCGGTATGCTAACTTCTATTAATAATCCACTTGCAAAACTACTTGCATCTTCTTCTCTTTTTCATATTCAATTCTATTGCGAGGCATATATGAAAACACTTTTTCTGGAGTATAAAATATTGAAGGATAACCTTATAGCCCATTCATAACTTATAACTCATAACTTATAATTGTTTTTGCATATCTTTGCGAAACATTAAGGGGTGTTCGCTAAGCGGCGGACTGAGATTATACCCTCAAAACCTGCACAGGATAATGCCTGCGAAGGGATAAATGAGAATAGTGTCTGCCCGGCTTCTCCCTTAAGGTTTTTATTAGCTACTATGAAGGTGATCATGAATGATACTCCCATTGACCTGAATGTTTCAAGTGCAACGCTTGAAGCAGCTATTTCGCATTCGGAGCTGAAAGACTTTCGTGGTTTGGCAGTAGCTGTCAACAATACCGTTATTCCCCGTGCAAGATGGGAAACCTTTACACTTAAAGAAAACGATACCATAACTATAATCCGTGCCACACAGGGCGGTTAAATTCAATCTTATGAAAAAAGAACAAACACCAAACAACGAGACTTTGCCTACAACAAAGCCATTGCCTGCTTCCAAAAAAATATTTGTGGCGGGAAAACTTTATAATATAAAAGTCGCGATGCGTGAAATAAGCCTTAGCGATACTGTAGTTTCAGGCAATGGAAAGTCAATTCCGAATTCATCTGTTACTGTCTATGATACAAGCGGGCCTTTTACAGACCCCAATGCAAATGTGGACATTTATAAAGGTATCCCACGGATACGTGAACAGTGGATAAAAGACCGCAAGGATGTAAATGAATTGGAAAGCTGTTCTTCTGAATATGGCAGAAAGCGCCTTGCTGACAAATCTTTGGATGAGATACGTTTCCCAAATATTTATAAACCATTTAAAGCAAAAGCAGGACACAATGTATCACAAATGCATTATGCACTCAAGGGAATTATCACCCCCGAAATGGAATACATAGCCATTCGCGAGAACCAAAGGCTGGAAGAATTATATAATAAAAATGATGTATCGTGGAAACAACATCCGGGCCAGAACTTTGGTGCGGTTCCACATAAAGGCCCAATCACACCTGAATTTGTACGCGAAGAAGTGGCACGCGGAAGAGCTATTATTCCTGCAAACATCAACCATCCCGAAAGTGAGCCTATGATAATTGGGCGTAATTTTTTAGTGAAGATAAATACCAATATCGGTAACTCTGCTGTTACTTCCAGCATTGCTGAGGAAGTGGAAAAAGCAGTATGGAGCTTTCGTTGGGGAGGCGATACCATTATGGATCTGTCTACAGGAAAAAATATTCATGAAACACGAGAATGGATCATTCGTAACAGTCCGGTGCCTATTGGTACCGTCCCTATTTATCAGGCATTGGAGAAGGTAAACGGCAAAGCTGAAGAACTGAATTGGGAAATTTTCCGCGATACGTTAATTGAACAAGCAGAACAGGGCGTTGATTATTTCACCATACATGCGGGAGTATTGTTGCGCTATGTTCCGCTTACAGCTAGACGTACTACAGGCATAGTTTCACGTGGCGGAAGTATTATGGCCAAATGGTGTTTGGCACATCACAAAGAAAGTTTTCTGTACACCCATTTTGAAGAAATATGTGAGATCATGAAAGCCTACGATGTGTCATTCTCATTGGGAGACGGGTTGCGTCCGGGTAGTATTGCCGATGCAAACGATGCTGCCCAATTTGCGGAATTGGAAACATTAGGAGAGTTAACTAAAATCGCCTGGAAGCACGAAGTGCAGACTATGATTGAAGGCCCGGGACACGTGCCTATGCACATGATAAAAGAAAATATGGATAAGCAATTATCGGTATGCGGGGAAGCTCCCTTTTATACATTAGGCCCGCTCACGACAGACATAGCACCGGGATACGATCATATTACTTCCGCCATTGGAGCAGCCATGATTGGCTGGTTTGGTACAGCTATGCTTTGCTATGTTACACCTAAAGAACATTTGGGTTTACCCGATAAAAAAGATGTGAAGGATGGAATCATAACTTATAAAATTGCAGCCCATGCAGCAGACCTTGCCAAAGGCCATCCGGGAGCGCAATACAGAGATAATGCATTGAGCAAAGCCCGCTTTGAATTCCGTTGGGAAGATCAGTTTAACCTTTCACTCGACCCAGAGACAGCCAAATCATTCCATGATGAAACCTTGCCGGCCGAAGGAGCTAAAATTGCTCACTTCTGCTCTATGTGCGGGCCTCACTTCTGCTCCATGAAAATCTCCCAGGACATTCGTGATTTCGCAAAAGATAATGGTACCGATGAGATAGAAAAAGGGATGCAGGAAAAATCCGAGGCATTCAAACAATCTGGCAGTGAAATTTATTTGTAATGGCAAGTAAGGCTCCCTATAATTCCAATAAATTCAGGCCGGTAGTACTTACCATTGCCGGGTATGATCCATCAGCAGGGGCAGGCGTGCTGGCGGACATCAAGACATTTGAATGCTTAGGTATTTATGGCATTGCTGTGATTACCTGTAATACACATCAAAATGATATTATATTCAAAGGCATAACCTGGTTAGATAAAAAGGAGAAGGAAAAGAATATCGCATTGCTTGCAGAACGATTTCCTGTCAGGGCTGCTAAGTTGGGAATGCATAGAAATTTAGAAGATGTGCTGCACAGTATTAAGCTTTGCAAAAAATATTTCCCGGATGCAAAAATAGTTTGGGATCCGATACTTGCTGCAAGTGCAGGTTTTGATTTGAATATTAAAATCCCAAAAAGCAGCTTGAATAAAATTCTGTTCTCTATACATCTGGTCACTCCAAATCAAAATGAGGCTTGCAAGTTGGGGGAATTGAAGGATGCTGAGAAGGCAGCAATCAGGCTATCTGAACAATGTCCCACATTATTGAAAGGTGGACATTCATCAGATAAAAAAGCATCGGTAGACTACCTATTTGCTTATGGTAAATTAAAGAAATCCTTTGCCTCCGAGCGCATGAAAAAAACAGAGAAGCATGGCAGTGGATGTGTTCTATCAGCTGCCATCACTGCTTCCCTTGCAAAAGGGGACTCGCTGGAAAGCGCTGTTGATAAAGGGAAAGGATATATAACCCGGTTCTTAAAAAGTAATAATACGCTATTAGGATATCATTCAAATTGAACATGTATACACGCCTGCAATATATTACCGATTCTCCTCAATTAACTGAACAGGCATGCAAAGCAGGAGTTAGATGGGTACAAGCGCGTATTAAAAATAAAGATGAAAAAACTTGGACTCAAATTGCGGGAGACATCGCAGCTATTTGTAAAAACCATAATGTAATATGCATTATAAATGATAATGCCGAAATTGCTCTGAAAGTAAATGCAGATGGAGTGCATCTCGGTCAAAAAGATATGTCATTTTCGGAGGCAAAAAAAATATTCAGGAATAAGAAAATGATCATTGGAGGAAGCGCCAATAGTGCAGAAGATGTTATGAAACTTGCCCAACAGAAGATAAGCTACATGGGCCTGGGGCCATTGCGGTTCACTTCAACCAAGAAAGATTTAAAGCCCGTTCTCACCATGGGCGGCTACAAAATAATTATGGATGCTGTTATTAAATCCGATCTGAGAGTGCCTCCTATATATGCTATTGGTGGCGTGGAAGCAGCAGATGTATCCAAACTTAGGTGGTCAGGTATTGATGGAGTGGCGGTTTCATCAGCTATCAGCAGAGCAAAAGATATTAATCTTACCGTGCAGGAATTTCTTTCTGCATTAGGTGAAAAAGAATAGAATTATGAAATCAAAAGATGAATTAAAAATAGGCGACAAGGTGTTTAGCTCAAGGTTATTCACGGGAACAGGCAAATTCGGTTGTCTTACTCAAATGAAAGAGTCTTTATTGGCTTCAGGTTCACAATTGGTAACTGTTGCTTTGAAACGTGTAGATGTAAAAAAGAAGGATGAGAATATTCTCAATTTTTTAACGGATTCACAATTTAATTTACTCCCAAATACTTCAGGAGTGCGCAATGCGAAGGAAGCTATTTTTGCCGCAAATGTGGCTCGTGAAGCCTTGGGTACAAACTGGCTAAAACTGGAAATCCACCCTGACCCTCGATACCTTATGCCTGACCCGGTAGAAACATTAGCAGCCGCTACAGAGCTTGTTAAGCAAGGGTTTATTGTTTTGCCCTATATCCATGCCGACCCTGTATTATGTAAGCGCTTGGAAGATGCTGGAGTGGCTGCTGTGATGCCATTAGGCTCTCCAATCGGAAGCAATAAAGGTTTAAAGACAATTGACTTTTTAGAAATTATAATTGAGCAAAGCGTGGTACCGGTAATTGTAGATGCCGGAATTGGAATGCCATCTCATGCTGCACAAGCCATGGAAATGGGTGCTGATGCCGTGTTGGTAAATACGGCAATTGCCACAGCCGGTAATCCGGTGATGATGGCACAGGCTTTTAAAGAAGCTGTTGAAGCAGGGCGTAAAGCATTTTTGTCAGGATTGCCGCAAACCAGAACTCATGCAGAAGCAAGCAGCCCATTAACAGCCTTTTTAAATGCATAATATATGTTCAGCAAACAGATAGAAAAATATTCCTGGGACGAAGTGCATGAAGCAATTTATGCGAAAAAAAGCCATGACGTGGAATTAGCATTGAGTAAAATGAAATGCAATCTCGATGACCTGATGACATTGCTGTCTCCTGCTGCAGAGGCTTATCTTGAGCAGTTCGCAACAAAGAGTCACAACTTGACCATACAACGTTTTGGAAAGACAATTCAGCTTTTTGCTCCTCTTTACCTTTCCAATGAATGTTTGAATGTGTGCACCTATTGTGGATTCAGTTTTGGAAATAAAATTCCGCGTAAAACACTTTCGGAAGCAGAAATGAAAACGGAATTCGAGTTTTTAAAAGCAGAAAATTTTGAGCATGTTTTACTTGTAACAGGCGAGGATGCAATCCATGCGAATCCGGCATACATCAGTAATTCCATTGCCATTGCCCGTAAATATTTTGCAGATGTTTCTATTGAAGTGCAACCATTGGGCGAAGCAGAATACAGCATATTTAAAAATGCGGGTTGCGATGCTGTGCTTGTATACCAGGAAACCTATAATTCCGAAGTTTATAAAACCTATCACCTGAAAGGCAAGAAAGCCAATTATGCAAATCGCCTTGATACGCCGGACAGGATCGGCAAAGCCGGTATCAATAAAATTGGACTTGGCATTTTATTGGGTCTTAGTGACTGGAGAACTGATGCATTTTTTCTTGCTCTCCATTTAAAATACTTGGAGAAGTCCTATTGGCAAACCCGCTATAGTATTTCATTTCCAAGGCTTCGTCCGGCGGAAGGCGTAGAGTCGGTGAAATACCCTGTAAGTGATAAACAATTTGTTCAATTGCTTTGTGCCTTTCGCATATTTGATAATGAAGTAGAAATGTCGCTTTCCACGCGCGAGCCTGAGTATATGAGAAATCATTTGATCAGTATTGGCGTAACTTCCATGAGTGCAGGTTCAAAAACAAATCCGGGTGGATACTCTGCATCACCGGAAACATTGGAGCAGTTTGAAATAAGTGACGAACGCACACCGGGACAAATTTTAGAATTGATACAGCAGCAAGGCTACGAAGCTGTATGGAAAAATTGGGATAAAGCCTTGACTGCCCATTAATATGACCGAAGAAGAAAACATACGATATAACAGGCAACTGATACTTTCATCTTGGGGTGCGGAAGCACAGGAGAAGATGAAAGCCAGCCGTGTACTTGTAATTGGAGCAGGAGGGCTTGGCTGTCCTGTCCTGTCCTATCTTGTTGCTGCAGGAGTAGGAAACATAGCAATTATGGATTATGATAAAGTTGAAGTGAGCAATTTGCAAAGACAAGTTATTTACGATATGAGTGATTTAGGAAAGAATAAAGCTTTGGCAGCATCACAAAAATTGAAAGCTTTTAATCCACTTGTAAATATTGAGACTATTGAAAAGGGGCTTGAGAAGGCAAATGCACTTGAAATAATTTCCGGTTATGATGTTGTTGTTGATGCTACAGATAATTTTGAAACACGCTACCTGATTAATGATGGATGTATACTATTGAATAAGCCTTTTGTGTTTGCATCTATACTTGGATTTGAAGGGCAGGTATCCGTCTTTAATTATAAAACAGGCCCAACATATCGTTGCATTTATCCGGAACCTCCCGGAAAAGAGAATGCTCCCAATTGCAATGAAAATGGAGTTATTGGAGCCTTGGCAGGGGCGATAGGCTCTATACAAGCCAACGAGGTTTTGAAAATTATTACCGGGGTTGGGGATATCTTATCAGGTAAATTATTAGTAGTGGATTTGCTTAATAATAAATTTTCAAAACTTACTATTCCGACAATTGCAAAGAACAAAGAAATCAAATCTCTTGGAGATTACAATATAGTCTGCAATAATGAACCTGTCAACTTTATTTCAAAGAATAATTTTGCAGGTAAATTTTCACAAGTGCCCCATCTTTCTGTTGATGTAAGTGATGAATATGAATTTGTGCCTATTGAGGCAGGGGCAAAAAACATCCCGCTTTACGAGATTGAAAACCATGATTTTGAAACCAAGGATATACCCATAGTGCTATATTGTAAAAGTGGCCTTCGCAGTAAACAGGCTGCACTACTTTTAGCTAAAAAAGGCATGAAAAATATTTTTTGCCTGACCAATAACTAGCCATGTAATATAATTTGTAATTTTTTATACTGCTCTACAGGGTTGTGATGCTCCCAAATATAACCTATGCAGGCTGCTCCCTTGAAGCCCATATCCGGCAGTTGCAAAATGTTTTTGTCAGTTATACCGCCAAGTGCAATAAGAGGGTATGTGGTTTTGTTGCTTGCTAAGTGATCTTTTATTTTTTTTGTTTCCGAAGAAGGTTCGTATCCGGGTTTTGAAATACTTTGAAATACAGGGCTGAAAAAGGCATATTCAAAATTTATTTTTTCAGTCTCAATATCCTCCAGTGTATGAAAGGAAGTTGAAACAATACTTTTTATCTGAGAGATGTCACTTTCTTTTCTTATCCTTTCGGGAAGATGTGCGCCTTTCAGGTTAAAATCATTTAAAAGCTCATAATGGCCGTGGAGAACAATTTTTGAGTGAAAAGCAACTGGAATCGATTTGATCAGGGCTTTTGTTTCCTGTAAGGTGTAAAAAGGTTTTCTTATGTGAAGCAATGGGAGGCCTGCTTCAAATAACAGGGTTATCAATTGCGATTCTCCATAAATATCTTTCTCCTCAGTAATAATTATCAGTTTAAAATCTTTAGCCATCATTTGAATTGATTGGGAAAGCAGTAAAATTAAGTTTATATTCAACAGAAGTGTTTCGAGTATAGCAAATCTTTATTGGGCAAGCTTTGAGCTGTTGAAAAATAGTTAATAACCTATGATGGGACATTTATTTTATGATAACATATTTTATAGTTTTGCACCTTTTATTAAAAGGTAGATGGATACATTTGAAGCGATTATTCTTGGGATTGTTGAAGGTATAACTGAATTTCTGCCGATTTCATCCACTGGCCACCTGATGGTTACCAGTTCACTATTGGGATTGGCTCCCGATGCATTTTTAAAGGCATTTGAGGTCGCTATTCAATTTGGTGCAATTCTTGCTGTTGTAGTTCTTTACTTTAAAAGATTCTTTAAGAGCCTTAATTTTTACTATAAGCTTTTTGTGGCGTTTTTGCCTGCAGGAATAATAGGTTTCCTCTGTATTCATTTAATTGACAGGATGCTAGGGAATGTTTTAGTTGTGGTATGGACATTTTTTATTGGCGGGGTTATCCTGTTGTTTATAGACCGGTGGTTTAAGAATGCAGAAAAAGAACCGGATAAGGAGATAAAATACAGCAATGCAGTAATAATTGGTTTCTTCCAGGCAATTTCAATGATACCGGGGGTTTCCCGCTCTGCTGCAACAATAGTCGGAGGGCTCAGTCAAAAGCTGAACAGGAAGTCAGCTGTAGAATTTTCGTTTTTTTTGGCAGTACCTACCATGTTTGTAGCTACCGCATTTAAGCTTTTTCAATTTTATAAAGATGGGGACGGCTTTCACGGGCAGGAAATAGGATTATTGCTTATTGGCAACCTGGTGGCATTTATAGTGGCAATGGCCGCCATAAAATTCTTTATTACTTATTTGCAAAAGCATGGATTTAAAATATTTGGAATATACCGTATTCTGGCTGCCATTGCTATTTACCTGCTTTATGTAAATGGGGTGCAGTTTTCTCTATAAAGGGGAATTAGAGGAATAGTAGTCTGCTTTTTACATTCTTTTAGATAAGCCTATAAGGCCTGGGTTGAGCTGTTTTTGGGTATGTCTCAGTTTGAAAGTTAATTTTGACTTGTAACCTCGACCCCATATCGTATTGCCGCTTCAAGTATATCAATGTTTATCTCTTTTAGCGTTTTGAACCTAATGCAATATCCGGTCACGCTGGCCTTGCCTAGTTTTTTCCCATACGTTTGGGCTAAGTATGTCTTATCTTTTATACCGAGGATATAGACAGAGATTCCGGTTTTGTTTGCGCTCAAACCAATTTGAAAAAAATCCCTGGTCTTTCCGTCAGCATATTTTATGGTGTAAAATCCATAGCCTATAGTAGGGTTACTAACAGTTTTATTTTCGCTGTTTTTACCATTGTCGAACCATAATTTACAACCTGGTAAAACTTGAAGTATGCGATGGTGCAACTCTTGCATATCACTACGCTTAAGTTCAGGTTGGCTGGTAATATACTCTTTGATTTGTTCTTGTATGTTCATAAAATATTGAATTACGTTTACTTCTCTGCCTTTTCAAATATCGCTTTAATTTTAATTATACACTATTTTCAAGCTGAGATACTGCCAATTTAGGCTGTTTTTTTGCCTTTCGCCAAAAAATTATAAATTTGCATTAACCAAAACTGTAAGTATACATTTATGAAGCGTATTGCCTTATTACTTTTACTTGTATTCCCCGTTTTAAAATATACATCTGCACAAACTTTTCAGGCCGGGTTCTATGCCGGTGCTGTAGCATCGGATATACCCGGTACAGATAATATTGATAATGATGTTGATTTTGAACACTTGGGTTTAACAGTAGCAGGAACTGTAAGTGCAAGGATTACCCCTAGAACCATGTTGCAAATGGAGATCAGGTATATTCAAAGAGGGGCAGAACAAAAACCGGTAATTGTTAATGATAGTGCGAGTTCTGCTGTAGTTAATTCTAATGCGAATTATATCAGCCCCTATTTTACAATTGACTTATATTATGTAGATGTTGTTATAGGGTTCAAACATTCCGTACATTTTAGCATACGTAATCAGGCAACTGACAAGTATGGTATTGAAGAAGGTGTATCACTAGGGAGCCTGGTGGGCTATTCGTACGAAGCACAAAGTGTTAATTATACACTTGACCTTAACAAGATAGACGTGAGTCCCTATATTGGCATATATTATAACATTACACCGCATTTTTATGTGGAAGCCAGATATAGTAACTCATTTACTTCGGCATTGAAACAAGATAATACGAATGGGGTTAATTTTAATTATATTTTATATGGTGGATTTGATGATGGGCATAATGTGTCATTTACCATGACACTTGGATTCATCTTTGGCGGTTCCTCAAGCCCCGGAGGAAATACAGATACACCTGCCCATAACCCAAACGACGATAATTAGCAGTTTCATGGGCTTTACTGTTTGCGTTGATCAGCTTGTTTCAATTTACCTAAAATAGAATTTTATAACTTTTTTATTTTAAACTGTAACAAAAACCCTTGATGGACTATATACTTTTGTGTCATGAAATTAACTAATAAAATAAAAGGTATGAAATCAAACATTAAAAAAATCATGGTTTCCTTCGGAATAGGTTTCGGGATCATAATGCAGGCATCTGCTCAGCTTAGCCCTGAAATTACTTCCTGGATACATAATAACAATGGCGCAACAGGATATGGCGGCATACTCTCCAATGTTGAATTAGTGCAATATGATGCATCTAATGTATATGTAAGTTGCACCTGTATTCCCGGATACAGTATTGGTCCGTGGGCAGGTGACCCAAATATACCCAGCAACCAGAATTTTGTATTTAAAATAACCCGTTCACCGCAAAAAAATACAGGTACAAAAACGGTAGTTGGCCTAGGGCAGGTAGGAGTTTGGAGCAATGGTGTTGCCATATATAATGCCAGTGACGGTATGAGTTATAACAATGATAATACATGGCATCGCAATGCCTACTACTTTGAAGGAAGCAGTTTTGATGATTGCCTTGGCCATCCTGATGTTAGCGGCTGTTACCATCACCACGTTAATCCAAAGTGCCTGTATAATGATTCAAATAAAACCCAACATTCTCCGATAATTGGCTATGCATTCGACGGATACCCTATTTACGGGGCTTATGGCTATGCGAATACCAATGGTACCGGCGGTATAAAACGCATGACATCTTCCTATCAATTACGTACCAACATGGTTAACAGAGATACTTTACCCAATGGCACAATTGTATCATTAGCCAATGAAGGCCCTGTTGTAAGTGGTACTTATCCGCTTGGCGATTTCATGGAAGATTATAAATATGTAGCCGGTTCGGGAGATCTGGATACTAATAACGGAAGATTTTGCGTGACTCCTGATTATCCCTCGGGCACGTATGCTTACTTCGTTACTATTGATTCAACCTACACCCCGGTTTACCCGTATGTACTTGGATTGACTTATTACGGAATTGTTCAGACAGGCAATACGGCCCCCAGTGGCGGGCACAATACGCCAAGCGACTCTACTACCATTTACACTTCAGTAGATAATATCGTAAGAAGAAATCAAATTAACGTAACACTTGAACCCAATCCTGTTACCGATTATGCATACTTTTATATTGATCCTTCCAGCGATAATAATATTACAGGCGCCCTGTACGATATTAATGGAAAGGTGTTGAAAACCTATCAGAACTTGCAGCCAAGCATGAGTTATTCAATTAATTTCACCTCTTATCCGACAGGAATATACTTCTTGCGTTTGCAAACTTCAAATGCTGTTTTTTCAAAAAAGATTGTTAAGGTGCAATAATGCATAAAAAGGTATTTAATAGTATTCTTATCATAGCAGCCCTTGTGGCTGCTATGTCTTTTAGCCCCGCAGGCAATCCTAAACTTACCATTCGTTTTGAGAATTATGTGGGAGATAAAAAATTGAAGCTGGATTCGGTTCTTTATGAAAATGCAACGGGACAACCATACACTGTAAGCATGTTCAAATATTATGTGGGGAATTTTAATTTAAGAAAACTAGGTGGAGGCGATGTCGTTTCTCAAGGTTATTTTTTAATAAATGAAGAAGATAAAAAATCCTTGGAAATTAACCTTAATAATATACCTAGAGATACATTCAGCTACCTGATTTTTACACTTGGTGTGGATAGTACAGACAATTGCAGCGGGGCCCAGTCAGGTGCATTAGACCCTGTTAATGGCATGTTCTGGGCATGGAATTCCGGTTATGTTTTTCTTAAGATGGAAGGCATTTCAGCTGCTTCTAATTCTACCGGAAAACGACTTGAATTCCATATCGGAGGCTATAGAGAACCAAATAATTGCATTAAAATCATACATCTGCCGCTTAAAAATTTTGTTGTTGATGAAAATAATGTGATAACAGTTAAAGCCGATTTAAACCACCTGTTTTTCGGTTCCAATCCGGTTGATTTTTCAAAATTATCATCTGTCACTGATTTTCATAATGCAAAAAGCATAGCAGATAATTACGCCTCTATGTTCCTTGTTATGGATGCAGGTAAATAGTTTGCCATGAAACGGAAACTCGCTTATTATTTTGTTTTCTCATTTTGTTTTCTTCTGTTTTTTTGTGGTTTTATTGGTGGTAATGATTATTTTACCATCACGCAAAAAGATGTGGAGTTTCATATTCCCCAAGGCTTCCCAAAACCGGTGTATGATTTTAAAAACAATACTCCCACCCCGGCAGGATTTACACTTGGAAGGAAACTGTTTTATGATCCTATTTTATCAAAAGACAGTTCTATAAGCTGTGGGTTTTGTCATCAACGAATTGCTGCATTTGCTCATATTGATCACGCTCTTAGCCATGGTATAAATGGCCTGATAGGGAAACGAAATGTGCCTCCGTTGGAAAATCTGGTTTGGAATAATTCATTTATGTGGGACGGAAGAATAAATCACCTGGAAGTGCAGCCATTATCACCTCTCTCCAACCCGATTGAAATGAATGAGGGAATTGGAAATATTATTAAAAAGCTTCAAAGGAATAAGGAGTACGTTACTATGTTTAAAGCTGCATTTAATGATAGTATGGTGAATTCACAAAATTTCTTAAAGGCTTTAGCGCAATTTACAGGACTTATGATTTCATCCAATTCCCGTTACGATAAATATATCAGGAATGAAGACACACTTTCCCCTTCGGAATTGAGGGGACTGCAATTGTTCCGCGATAATTGTGCCCAATGCCACAAAGAACCATTGTTTACGGATAATACATTTCGCAATACCGGACTTCCAATGGATACCAACCTCCAAGATTCAGGCGTAGCCTCTATAAATGGACAGCTGAAAGATTTTATGAAGTTTAAGGTGCCAAGTTTGCGCAATATTGAAATGACATATCCTTATATGCACGACGGGAGGTTTAGAAACCTCAAGCAGGTAGTAGATCATTACACCCATAAATTTAGCCCGGAAAGCCATGCAGATCCTATACTGGTTAAAGGGATCCAGCTCTCAGAAACGGACAAGTCAAATATTATAGCCTTTCTTAAAACCCTGACCGACCAGACTTTTCTTCACGACAGGCGCTTTGCTGACCCGGGCGGGCATTATTAGTTACTCCTTTCTATTACCTTTGTATTGTAATAATACCCTATGCCCAACAAGAAAGAGTGGTATCGCAACTGGTTTGATTCTCCTTACTATGATATTCTGTATAAAGACAGGGATCAGGAAGAAGCGGATATGTTCATACATAACCTGGTAAAGTACCTTTCTCCTTCTAAAAATGTTTTGATGCTCGATTTGGCTTGCGGAAATGGAAGGTATTCCATTGCCCTTAACCGCATGGACTATAATGTGACAGGCATTGATCTTTCACAAAAGAAAATAGAGGCTGCAAAACAATGTCAAAATAGCTCTCTTACATTTGCAGTGAATGATATGCGAATGCCCTTGGAACCTAATAAATACGATTACGTATTTAACCTTTTTACCAGTTTTGGTTATTTTGATAACGAAGAAGAGAATAAGATAGTGCTGACTAATGTGTATAATTCGCTTAAAAAAGGAGGCATATTTGTACTGGACTATGTGAATGGTGAAAAAGCAGCGAAGAATCTTATGCAGCATGAGGAGTGCACCGTTGAAGGGGTTCTTTTCAGTATTAAAAGATTTGTGAAAAATAACCTGATTGTAAAAGAAATTAAAATTAAGGATGGGGAAGAGGAATGCAGTTTTTCCGAAAAAGTGAGTATTTTTTCTGAATCAAAACTGAAGGGATATATTACAGGTTGCGGATTTGAAATAAGTGAGATATTCGGAAACTATCAACTGAATAAATTTGATACTGCCAATTCGGATCGGTTAATTATTATCAGTAAAAAACCCTAAAAGAAGTAAATTGCATGACAGAAGAGTTTTTGCAATACATCTGGAAGCATAGTCTGTTTGACAGGTCTGCTCTTAAAACTACAGAGGGTAAGCCTGTAGAAATAGTTCATTCCGGATTACATAATTCCGATGCAGGGCCTGATTTTTTTAATGCCCAATTGCGGATTGGCGATACCCTTTGGGCCGGAAATGTAGAAGTACACATAAAATCATCCGAGTGGTTGAAACACAAGCACCAAAGTGACGGGGCATATAAAAATGTTATTCTGCATGTGGTGTGGGAAAACGATAAGGAAATTAATTTGCCCGGCGGATTTAACTTGCCTGCACTTGAGTTGAAGTACTTTGTTGTTCCTGGTATTTACAAAAAATACGAGGAATTGAAAACCTCTTCAAAACGTATTCCATGCGAAAATGAAATTCACAAAGTACCTCGCTTAACCATACATTCCTGGATGGACAGGCTGGTGGCTGAACGGCTTGAAAGGAAAACAAACCTGATATCTTCCAATTTGGACAAAAGCATTAACGACTGGGAAGAGACTTTCTACCGCCTTGTACTCCGAACACTTGGCAATCCCTTAAACTCGGAGCCGTTTGAGAGGCTTACAACAGTTTTACCTTTCAAGGTAATCGCAAAACATAGAGCAGATAGGTTACAATTAGAAGCTCTGTTGCTGGGGCAAGCAGGATTTCTTGAGGGAAATTTTAAAGACGATTATACCACCCGGCTACAAAAGGAATATCAATACCTGAAACATAAGCTGAATCTTTCTCCCATGTCAAAATCGGAATGGAAGTTTATGCGGATACGCCCACCTCAATTCCCAAGCATCAGGCTTGCGCAAATAGCAGCCATTATTAATAAGGAGGAGCATTTATTCCGGAAGGCAATGGATGCTGATGCAATTAGTGATATCATTAAATTGTTTTCCGTAAAACCTTCTGAATATTGGGCCACGCATTTTCAGCCGGACAAACTATCCCGCATAAAGCGGGAGCCATAGGCAAAACAACCATAGCGATTTTAGCAATAAATGCAGTTATCCCTAGTATGTTCATTTATGGTAGGAATACCGGGAAAGAAGAAATAGCGGAAAAAGCTCTTGAGCTACTCCGTAGTTTAAAACCTGAGAACAATAGCATTATTAAGAAATGGTTATCCATCGGGGTTTCCCCTGTTGATGCTTACGAATCACAAGCATTATTACAATTACGAAAGGAATACTGTGACCAACGCAGATGTGTTAACTGTGCCATCGGGCATCGGTTAATGAATGTTAAATAATATTTTTCAAAGAGAAATTCCATAAATTCGCACAAACACAAAACTAAAAAATGCGGAAAGTTATAATGATAGTTATTGCCTGGTTTGAGCAGCAAGCTTTTGGTGTATGCGATTCCATTGGTAATGTGCTTGGTATTAAAGGTACAACTATTCGCCTTTACTTTATCTATCTCTCCTTTTTTACCTTCGGTTCACCGGTAATTATCTATTTTATTCTTGCATTTCTTAAAGAGAATAAAAAATATTTCTTCCCAAAATCACAGACACGTAAACGCCTTTGGGATTTGTAGTCCCCTTTTATTAAATAAAGAAAAGCGTCCCTTTATAGGTTTAGGATACTTATGATAGTGTTTGATTTTCAGTGCGAAATACCTTATTTATAGTTATCAGCCTTAAATCCCCATAATTAATATAAATTTGCCTGAAAAAGATTATGAACCGGAGGATAAAGAAAGTTGCAGTAATAGGTTCAGGAGTAATGGGCTCCCGTATTGCTTGCCACTTTGCCAATATAGGAGTGCAGGTTTTACTGCTTGATATTGTTCCCAAAGAATTACGGGAGGATGAAGTAAAAAAAGGCCTGAGTGTCCAGGACAAAGCATTTAAAAACCGGATTGTGAACGAAGCCCTTGCGGGAGTGGTGAAGAGTAATCCTTCACCCATATATAATAAAGCATTTTTATCGCGAATTGCGACGGGTAACTTAGATGATGACCTGGCTCAGATATCAACTTGCGACTGGGTAATAGAAGCGGTATCTGAAAATTTGCAAATAAAGAAAAGTGTTTTTGATAAGATAGAAAAGCTTCGAAAACCCGGAACACTTATTACCAGCAATACATCCGGAATTCCTTTGCATTTGCTATCGGAAGGAAGAAGCGAAGATTTCCAAAAGAACTTTTGCGGTACGCACTTCTTTAATCCGCCAAGATATTTAAGACTGTTGGAAATTATTCCCGATCCTAAGACTTCGCCCGATGTTATTGATTTCTTCGAACACTATGGAGACCTTTACTTGGGTAAAACTACGGTGCTTTGCAAGGATACTCCTGCTTTTATAGCTAACCGGGTTGGCGTATTCGGCATTATGGCATTGTTCCATCTCGTTGAAAAAATGGGACTTACCGTTGAGCAAGTGGACAAGCTTACCGGCCCCGTTTTAGGCCGTCCTAAGTCTGCTACCTTTCGTACTTGCGATGTGGTAGGGCTCGATACACTTGTAAATGTTGCAAATGGATTGAAAGCTAATCTACCCAACGATGAAGCCAAAGCCCTATTTGAATTGCCCGGATATGTTGCCAAGCTAAGTGAAAATAAATGGTATGGCGATAAGAGCGGACAAGGATTCTATAAAAAAGTAAAGAAAGACGGTAAATCTGAAATACAGGCACTAAACCTCAAGACTTTTGAATACAGGCCTTCTGAGAAGGTGAAGTTTGCCACACTGGAACTTACTAAAGCAATCGATTCCTTACCCGAACGTATGAAAGTACTGGTTGCCGGGCAGGATGTAGCGGGTGAATTTTACAGAGCATCTTTCATCGGATTGTTTGCTTATGTATCCAACCGTATTCCTGAAATTGCCGATGAATTATATAAGATAGATGATGCCATGCGTGCCGGATTTGGATGGCAACTTGGCCCTTTTGAAACATGGGATGCTATTGGTGTACAGGCAGCTATAGCCTTAATGGAGAAGGCAGGTAATAAACCTGCTGCATGGGTATATGATATGCTGAAAAAAGGCTGCACCTCTTTCTATGAAACAGAAAATGGCACGAAAAAATATTATGATATTCCAAGTGGTTCCTATAAAGCCATACCGGGTACCGAAGCCTTTATATTGCTTGATAACATCAGGGAAAGTAAAACCGTTTGGAAGAATACAGGTACTACAGTAAGCGATATTGGTGATGGAATTCTGAACCTGGAGTTCCATACTAAAATGAACACCATTGGAAATGAAGTTTTTGAAGGCGTTAACAAAGCAATTGAACTTGCCGAGAAAGATTTCAGGGGATTGGTAATATCTAATGAAGGCGATGTTTTTTCAGCAGGCGCTAATCTGGCTCTTCTCTTTTCCATGGCGGTAGAGCAGGAGTGGGACGATGTCGCTATGGCCATTAAAATGTTCCAAAGCATGAATATGCGGGTGCGTTATTCTTCCATACCTATTGTAGTTGCACCGCATAACCTTACGCTTGGTGGTGCTTGTGAAATGGCGATGCATTCGGATAAGGTACAGGCACATGCCGAATTATATATGGGCTTGGTTGAGTTTGGGGCAGGTCTAATCCCCGGCGGTGGAGGTACCAAGGAAATGGCTGTACGCATTTCTGATTCCTTTGCAGAGGGCGATATTGAACTGAATATATTACGAGAAAAGTACTTAACACTTGCTACGGCAAAGGTATCTACCTCTGCGTATGAAGCGTATGATTTAGGGTACTTACGTAAAGGCCATGATGAAGTAACCATTAACCGTTCCCGTCTATTATCAGATGCGAAAGCTTCTTGTATTCGTTTGGCAGATGAAGGATATACACAACCTGTTCTCCGCAAGGATATTAAAGTATTGGGTAAACAAGCGTTGGGAATGATATATGTGGGTGCTGATGTGTTTGAGAAAGGTCATTATATGTCGGAACATGATAAAAAAATATCGCTCAAACTAGGCCATGTAATATGCGGAGGAGATCTATCTGCTCCGACTTTGGTAAGTGAACAATATCTTTTAGATCTGGAGAAAGAAGCATTTCTCTCTCTTTGTGGTGAGAAGAAAACATTGGAAAGGATGCAGAGCATTTTGAACGGAGGAAAAATTCTAAGAAACTAAAAATTATATTTATGGATGCTTATGTAGTAGCCGGTTTTAGGTCAGCAGTTGGGAAGGCCCCGCGAGGGAAATTCCGTTTTATGCGTACAGATGATTTGGCTGTGAGTGTTATTCACAAATTGATTGCTTCAATTCCTAATTTGAACAAAGAAGAAATTGATGATGTGATAGTTGGTAATGCTATGCCTGAAGCTGAACAGGGTTTAAATATGGGGAGATTTATATCTCTTATGGGATTGGATACTGATAAGGTGCCCGGTATGATAGTGAATCGTTATTGTGCTTCAGGACTGGAGACTATTGCTATTGCATCTGCAAAAATACGTGCCGGAATGGCGGATGTGATTATAGCAGGTGGTGCTGAATCCATGTCGCTTATTCCTATGGGTGGCTGGCGCATTGTACCTAATTCGGATGTAGCATATGTTCATCCTGACTGGTATTGGGGGATGGGTAGTACTGCTGAGGCTGTTGCCAATGAATTTAAAGTTTCCCGTGCTGATCAGGATGCATTTGGCTTGCGTTCTCATACCAATGCTCTTGCTGCTATGAAAGCAGGTAAATTCACAAGTGGGATTGTACCTATAACGGTGAAAGAAAATTACGTGGATGAACAAGGCAAGAAGAAATCAAGGGAGTATGTAGTGGATACAGACGAAGGCCCACGGGCAGATACTTCATTGGATGCCCTTGCAAAATTGAAGCCCGTCTTCGCTGCTGATGGCAGCGTTACTGCCGGTAACTCTTCACAAACCTCTGACGGAGCCGCCTTTGTTATTGTAATGTCTGAAAAGAAAGTGAAAGAATTAAATCTTAAGCCAATTGCAAGGCTGGTATCATATTCTGCAGCAGGAGTACCTCCCCGTATTATGGGAATCGGGCCTGTGGAAGCAATACCGAAGGCTCTGAAACAAGCCGGAATGAAATTACAGGATATTCAATTAATCGAATTGAATGAGGCCTTTGCATCACAATCATTGGCGGTAATGCGTAAATTGGAAATGAACCAGGATATTGTGAATGTGAATGGTGGCGCTATTGCTTTGGGACATCCATTGGGCTGCACAGGAGCAAAACTATCAGTCCAGCTTTTTAACGAAATGCGTCTTCGAAAATTGAAATATGGAATGGTTACTATGTGCGTGGGTACAGGCCAGGGAGCAGCTGGTATATATGAATTATTAAATTAAGTAAACTATGGAAACGACAACAAAGTCAACATTAAAGGGTGGAGAATTTTTGATAAAGGAATCTTCCTGCCAGGATGTATTTATACCGGAGGATTTTACTGAGGAACAAAAAATGATAGCCCAAAGCTGTCATGATTTTTTGGCTGCGGAAGTATGGCCTAACCTTGATAGGATTGATGATAAAGAGGAAGGCCTTATGGTCAAAATACTTGATAAAGCTGCTGAATTAGGTATTTTAGGATTAACCGTACCTGAAAGTTATGGAGGATTTGAGAAAGACTTTGTTACCGGGATGCTTTCTACGGAAAGTGTGGGTGCGGGAAATTCATTTGCAGTAAGTGTGGCTGCACATACCGGAATTGGAACATTACCTATTCTTTATTATGGCAGCGAAGAACAGAAAAAAAAGTACCTGCCTAAACTGGCGACCGGAGAATATAAAGCTTCCTATTGCCTTACAGAGCCCGGCTCCGGCTCGGATGCGAATTCAGGTAAAACACATGCTAAGCTAACACCTGACGGAAAAAGTTATCTCATCAACGGACAAAAAATGTGGATAACCAATGCCGGTTTTGCCCATATATTTATAGTGTTTGCTAAAATAGATGATGATAAAAACCTGAGTGCATTTATTGTTGAAAAAGATTTTGGCGGAATCACTCTAAACCCGGAAGAACACAAAATGGGTATAAAGGGAAGCTCTACCCGCCAAATATTTTTTAATGATTGTAAAGTACCGGTAGAGAACCTTTTATCCGAACGTGGCAATGGTTTTAAGATTGCTGTGAATATATTAAACGTAGGACGTATTAAACTTGCTGCTGCTGCATTGGGCGGCTCGAAAGCAATCATTACCCATGCTGTAGAATATGCAAATCAACGCAACCAGTTTGGCCATTCAATAGGGACTTATGGCGCTATTCAACATAAGTTGGGCGAACAGGCCTTAATGGCTTATGCTTGCGAATCGGCGCTTTACCGTGCTACCCGCAATATTGAGGATGCTATTACCGGCCTTGCGGAAGGTGGAATGGAGAAAACCCAGGCTATTCTTAAAGGAACAGAACAGTTTGCTGTAGAAGCTGCCATCATGAAAATATTTGGTTCCGAAGCGCTTGATTTTATCGTAGATGAGGGCGTTCAAATATATGGCGGTATGGGCTATTCGGCGGAAGCTCCGATGGAAAGAGCTTATCGCGATGCCCGTATCAACCGCATATTTGAAGGGACCAACGAAATTAACCGCATGTTGATTTTGGATATGATGGTTAAACGTGCTCTTAAGGGAGAACTTGATTTGATGGGCCCTGCTCAAAAGGTGGCGGGCGAATTGATGTCTATTCCGGATATGGGAGCTGAAGATGATACTTTGTTTGCAAAAGAAAAGGGATATTTAAAGAACTTCAAGAAAGCTTGTTTAATGGTTGCAGGCGCAGCCGTACAAAAACTGATGACTCAACTGCAAACCGAACAGGAAATTGTAATGAATATAGCAGACATGTTAATAGAAGTATACGTTGGAGAATCTTTGCAATTACGTGCGGAGAAACTTGTTAACATGAAAGGAGAAGCTGCTTGTGGTTTAGAATTAGATATGATGCGTACATGGCTAACTGACTCTTCTGAAAGAATTCATAAAGCAGGCAGAGACGCTATATATGCTTTTGCCGATGGCGATGAACAAAGAGTTATGCTTTCCGGGTTGAAAAGATTTACCAAGACAGATGCATTTAATACGAAGAATGCCCGCCGCAGGATTGCTGCCAAGATGCTTGCTGAGAATAAGTATTGCTTTTAATCCATTAGTTTTGGCGTGAATAAATCCAATTTCCCAATCGTTTATTTCCGCATGCCACAAGAAAAGGAGATTTCGATTTTTCAGTCTGCATCAAATGCTTTGGAAATAGGTTCTATGATAAATACATCTGAAAAACCAGGATTTATTTTATGTCCCTTTACCGCAGTAAGTTCAGTAAAACCTTATTTCATTCAAGCAGATGCACATATAAAGATGTCTCCGGAAGACTTTTATAATGCAACATGGACTGGTACCCAAATATGGGATTTGAAAGACTTGTCAACATCCAATAACTATTTCAAAACGGAAGAAGAATATTGTAAAGATATTGCTTCTGCTGTAGGCGCTATTCAATCCGGGAAACTTAAAAAGGTTGTATTGTCAAGGATGAAAAGGGAGGGTATTATTGTTAATAGTCCTTTGCAAATATTTTATAAGCTTTGCATTAAGTATCCTGCTGCCTTTATTTCATTGGTCTATATTCCGGGCAATATATTGTGGATAACAGCTACTCCTGAATTGTTGATTTCTGCAAATGGTGATGAAATAAATACGGTTTCCCTGGCCGGTACTAAATCCGTAGATAGTCAGGATGGGTGGGGTGTAAAAGAAAAAATAGAGCAACAAGTTGTTACAGATTATATACATGAAATATTGAAGAAGTATTGCAGTAATATTACTGTTTCGGTTCCAACTGAAATTATTGCCGGAAATATAAAGCATCTTAAAACTTCTTTTTCTGCCACCTTGAATACAAGTCTTGGGAATCTTGTTTCAGCATTACATCCTACTCCAGCAGTCTGTGGCATTCCGCTTAATACTGCAAAAGAGTTTATACAACAAACGGAGTGTTATGATAGAAAATACTATGCAGGTTTTCTTGGTCCCTGCAATATAGATGGCAAAACAAATCTATTTGTAAATCTGCGCTGTGCCGAACTATATAGTAATGGGGCAAAGTTGTATATAGGCGGTGGAATAACAAAGGACTCTATACCTGAAAAAGAGTGGGAAGAAACAGAATTAAAATCGAAAACATTATTATTCGCTTTTTGGGAAAATGAAGCACAATAAGACGAGTGATAAACCTATTGCACAAATGCTTTCTGCTATATCAGCGATGAAAGGTATGCGGAATGTAGTTATTTCGTCAGGTTCGCGAAATGCTCCATTAGTTATTGCTTTTGATGCGCAAGAAGAAATCGAGTGCCTTTCGATAATTGATGAACGTAGCGCGGCTTTTTTTGCTCTTGGTATTGCCCAGCAGACAAATTCTCCGGTAGGAATAATTTGCACTTCCGGTTCAGCTGCATTAAACTATGCACCTGCCGTTGCAGAAGCATTTTACCAAAAGGTTCCATTAATTGTTATTACGGCTGATCGCCCTCCAGAGTGGATTGGTCAGGATGACGGGCAAACTATTATGCAAGCGAATATATATTCCAATTATTGTAAAAAATCCTTCAATCTGCCGGTTGAGACGAATTATCCGGATGATTTGTGGTATGCCCAACGATTGATTTCCGAAGCATTTAATACTGCTCAGGAATTAGGTAATGAAGGTCCCGTGCATATTAATGTTCCGCTAAGGGAACCTCTTTATAAAGAAGTTGAGAAGATAAAAATAGATTATAAAATAATTGATGTTCCGCATATTCAAAGGCAGTTAGCTAAAGATGAGGAGAAGAAACTGCTTCAGGTGTGGAATTCTGCAAAAAAGAAAATGCTTGTCTGCGGGCTTCATAGACCGGATAAGGAATTAAATAAATTGCTTCAGAAATTAACGGAAGATTCTTCTGTAGCTATAATGACAGAAACCACATCTAATATGCATGATGATAAATTCATTCATAATGTTGATGCAGTAATGGATTCTATGGATGAAAGAGGGAAGAAATTATTTCAACCTGAATTGCTAATTACCTTCGGTGGCCCTGTTACAAGCAAAAAGTTAAAAACATATCTCCGGAAATATAATCCTCAGAAGCATTGGCATATTGCAGTATCAGGTGCCCATGCAGATACATTTCAATCACTGACAAATGTATTGACCGTTGATGAGCATTATTTCTTTGGATTACTTTCTGAACAAAGCGGTAAAGCCAAAAGTAGCTATGGAAAAGATTTGAATACTATTTCTGCTGCAACATATAGAGCACTTATCGTGTATTCTGAAAAAGTCCAGTTTTCCGACCTTAAAGTTATTAATACTATCTGGAATAAGACCCCAAAAAACTCTGATTTGCACTTAGGGAACAGTTCCCCGATACGATATGCCAATCTGTTTAAAACAAAATTTGAGAATGGAATTAACTACTATTGTAATCGGGGTGTAAGTGGTATTGATGGAATGACAAGTACTGCAACCGGGGCTGCATATAGCACGGATAAAATCACCACTCTTATTACCGGGGATTTGGCATTCTTCTACGATTCTAATGCCTTGTGGAGTAAATATCTTTGCGATAACTTACGGATTATTATAATTAATAATGGAGGAGGGGGGATATTCCGTTTGATAGATTCTAAAGATACTCCCTTGCTTGAAAAATATTTTGAAGCTAAACATTCTTTGAAAGCGGAGAATTTGGTTAAAGCATATAATATTCCTTATTATTCTGCAAATAATGAAAATGAGCTTTCACAAAATTTAAATAAGCTATATAATGACCATAAAGGAAAGCCGGCAGTATTGGAGGTATTCACACCAAATAAGTTGAATGCAGAAGTATTGGCTGGATATTATAAACTAGTAAAAAGATGAAAACAAAAGGTAAAGAACGAAAGTGGGAAACAATAAAAAAGTATAAGGAGATTCTTTTTACTTTTCATAAAGGGATTGCTAAAATAAGCATTAACCGACCCAAAGTGCATAATGCTTTTACTCCACTTACGGTAGAGGAGATGATTGATGCCATGCTTATATCTAGGGAGCGCACAGACATAGGCGTTATTGTTTTTACCGGTGAAGGAGGAAAGGCCTTTTGTTCAGGGGGCGACCAGGGAGTAAGAGGGCATGGAGGATATGTGGGCAAAGATAAAGTTCCACGCCTCAATGTGTTGGATTTGCAAAAATTGATACGTTCCATTTCTAAGCCTGTAATTGCTATGGTAGCCGGTTGGGCTATTGGTGGAGGCCATGTGTTGCATGTGGTTTGCGACTTAACAATTGCCGCTGATAATGCCCGTTTTGGACAGACTGGCCCTAAGGTCGGCAGTTTTGACGGAGGCTTTGGAGCATCTTATTTAGCAAGAATTGTAGGCCAGAAAAAAGCTCGTGAAATATGGTATTTATGCGACCAGTACAATGCACAGGAGGCCTTGGATATGGGCTTAGTGAATAAAGTTGTACCGCTGGAACAACTGGAGGATGTAACCGTAGAATGGTGCAATAAAATTCTGCAGAAAAGCCCATTAGCATTGCGAATGCTGAAGGCATCCTTTAATGCGGAATTAGATGGACAAGCGGGTTTACAGGAACTTGCCGGTAATGCCACCTTGCTCTATTATCTTTCGGATGAAGCAAAAGAAGGCAGGGATGCCTTTATGGAAAAAAGAAAACCCGATTTTAGTAAATTTCCAAAATTCCCATAACCTATGAGCAAAGCCCGGGCATGGCTTGTCTCCTTGCGATTAAGAACATTACCATTAGCATTAGCCTGCACCGGAATGGGCTGCTTTCTGGCTGCAGGGTTTAGAGTTTTTAATTTGCAAACCTGCATACTTACGTTGCTTACTGCAATATTATTGCAAATACTTTCCAACCTCGCTAATGATTTTGGGGACTATAAAACAGGGGCAGATAATGAGGAAAGATTAGGCCCTCAAAGGGCTTTGCAGAGTGGTGCAATATCTGTTTCCGCTATGCGGAACGCTATCGTTTTTACAGCGTTTCTTACGTTAATCAGCGGCTCTGCCCTTTTATACATCGCAGCAAATGGCCTGCAGATTTTTATTCTGTTTTTTATCATCGGATTGCTTTGTATTGTTGCCGCCATAAAGTATACTGTGGGCAAAAACCCTTATGGGTATTCAGGGTTTGGCGATATAGCAGTGTTTATTTTCTTTGGGATAGTTGCAGTGGGAGGGACGTTCTATTTGCACGCGCATGGTTTTCTTTTTGATATTTTGTTGCCTGCATCTGCGCTTGGCTTTTTAAGTGCAGGAGTTTTAAATGTAAATAATATGCGGGATATAAATACAGACGCTGCTGCCGGCAAGCATACCATTGTAGTCATGATTGGGTTGGCGAAAGCAAAAATTTACCATCTGCTTTTAATCGTTTTTGCTTTTATTAGTTTGATATGCTTTACTTTATTACATGCGACATCCCTCTGGCAATGGATATTTTTAATTACTCTTCCGCTTTTTGTTATGCATCTTAGTGCAGTTATGAAAAGTGATTCTATTGGTATGGATAAATATCTTAAACAACTTGCTATTTCTACTTTATTGCTGGTACTATGTTTTGGAATCAGTATAGCTTTAAATCCCTATGTATAAAGCGCGGTATAAAAAATACCTATTGCAATTTAAACAGCCTTCCGGTACCTCTAGAGGGGTATTGACAGAAAAAGCCACATACTTTATTAAGATATGGGAAGATGCGGACCATTCTGTTATTGGTATTGGAGAATGCAGTATTTTAAAGGGTTTAAGCGTAGATGATATAGAAAACTATGAAGGTATTTTGGGTGATATCTGTAAAAATATTAATGAATATGTTGGAGATTTAAACAGTAAACTATCAGCATTCCCTTCTATTTGTTTCGGAATAGAAGCCGCTTTGTTGGATTTAAGAAATGGTGGTAAGCGAACATTATTTCCTTCTGAATTTACAGATGGCTACCAGGGTATCCTTATTAATGGTTTGATATGGATGGGAAATATCGGGTTTATGAAGGAGCAGTTGAGAAAAAAAATGGAGGAAGGATACCGTTGTATTAAAATCAAAATAGGAGCAATAGAGTTTGAAGAGGAGCTGAAATTTTTGAATAACTTTCGTCAGCAGTATCCGCATATAGAAATCCGTCTTGATGCTAACGGGGCCTTTGGCATTGGGGATGTGAAGGAAAAGTTAAGGCGCTTATCAAAACATAAAATCCATTCCATTGAACAGCCAATAAGGCACGGAAATTGGGTTGCTATGGCCGAACTGTGCAAAGAATCCCCCGTGCCAATTGCCTTAGATGAGGAACTAATTGGGATAAATGCTTACACTAAAAAAGAAGAGCTTATTAATTTTATAAAACCTCAGTACCTGATTCTTAAACCTTCTTTGTTAGGCGGATTTAAAAACTGCGAGGAATGGATAGAACTTGCCAATAATTATAAAGTGGGCTGGTGGGTTACATCTGCACTTGAATCAAATATAGGGCTGAATGCTATTGCCCAATGGACATTTACGCTAAAAAGTAAATTACCGCAGGGATTAGGAACCGGTCAATTATACACAAATAATATTACCTCACCATTGTTTATTGAAGATTCAAAACTTTGGTATATGGGTAATGACTGGAGTATTGACAGAATAGAAGCAGAAGAATGAATTATTTTGATGAGCTTACACTGAATGGTCAGACCTATTTCAGGGATGATTTAGTTAAGTTGATCAATAACAGGATCGATGAACCGGAAATCTCTAATTTTAAGAAATCGCTATACCGTTTTATTGGTGATTGGGTTTCTGATAATGGAACAATTACAGTTAACACATCCGGGACAACAGGCAATCCCAAGACAGTTGTTTTCAAGAAAGAACAGTTTATCAGCAGTGCCCTGATGACTTGTAATTATTTTAACTTGACAGACAGAACGAGGGGGTTGCTTTGTCTGTCCACTGATTATATTGCAGGGAAGATGATGGTCGTTCGTGCTTTTGTGAGCGGGATGAATTTAATGATACTTGAGCCATCTGATAAGCCACTACTGGGTGCTACAGAGAAGGTTGATTTTGCTGCTTTCGTACCGTTGCAGGTTCAGAATTTAATGAACGATGAAATAAGCAAAAAGCGATTTCAAACAATCAAGAATGTAATTATTGGAGGTGCGCCCATAGCACCTTCACTCGAAAATGAATTGCAACGCTGTACGAATGCCATTTATGCCACATTTGGCATGACTGAAACCCTTAGCCATGTTGCATTGAGAAGGGTAAGCGGAAAATCAATGAGTGATAAGTATTTTGCCCTGCAAGGGGTAGATTTTGAGAGCGATGACAGAGGATGTTTGATTGTGAATGCTCCTTTAGTGAATGACTCTCCTGTTATTACGAATGATGTTATAGAGCTAAATGATTCAACTCATTTCCGCTGGCTTGGCCGATTTGATAATGTAATAAATAGTGGAGGAATTAAAATCTATCCGGAGGTATTGGAAAATAAATTAGCGCTTATTATTCCCAATAATAGGTTTTTTATTGCTTCCCTGCCGGATGAGAAACTGGGACAAAAAATTGTAATGGTAATTGAAGATGTGAGTAATAGTGAGATTAAAAACCTGAAAAGCAGGATTGAGAAAATCCTTTCCAAATACGAAGTGCCTAAGGAATACTATAGCGTCTATAAATTTTTAGAAACTGCTTCAGGTAAGGTAAGGAAGCAGGAAACGTTAAAAATTGCTGCCGGAATTTAAGCTTCCGATTGCATCTTTTTTATGGCGATCAGTTGCTCTTTTATTTTTAGCAATGAAGTGTGAATGGCATCTTTATCAAAAGCTTCTTTGCGGTTTTCTTTCAAGTATTTTTGAGCGCCTTCCAGTGTATACCCCTGTTCTTTAATAAGGTTATGCAGCACCCGTATTTTCGAAATGTCTTTTGCAGTATACTGCCGGTTGCCGCGGCTGTCTTTTGATAGGTCAAGAATTGTCGAGAATTCTTTTTCCCAGAATCGAAGTAAGGAAGTGTTTACATGAAACATTTCTGCCACTTCTCCAATGGAGTAAAACATCTTCTCTATTTCTTTTTCCTTGTATGGCATATTATCTTGCCCCTTGTTTAAATTTTTCAATAAAGTTCCTGGTGAATTCCGAGAGGACTAATTTGCCGCTCATTTCAGCACGTTCAGCCAAAAGGGCATCCCAGTTTTCCGTACCTTCCCAAAATACTTTTTTTAGCATCATCATGGCTTCAGGGTTGCTTTGGGAAAGTTTGACAGCAAGTTCTTCAACAGCTTTATCTAGTCCTGCTATGGAGGGATAAATATTTGCATAAAGTGACTTTTCTTTTGCCCACTCTGCACTCATCCATTCGCCTGCATTTATTGACAATGTGGCAAATGCAGCTGTGCCTACTTTTCTTTCAACGGCGGGGCCTACAACAAATGGGCCAATGCCCACATTTAATTCACTCAATTTTACCAAAGCTGCTTCTGTCGCCAATGTGTAATCTGCTGCAGATGCAATACCTACGCCTCCGCCAACTGCCTTACCTTGAACCCGGGCAATGATGAATTTAGGCGCTTTGCGCATCGCATTAATTACTGAAGCAAAACCTGAAAAGAATTTTTTGCCGGTTTCTAAATCAGATATGGAAATGAGCTCATCGAAGGAAGCACCCGCACAAAAGGTTTTATCTCCACCGCTTTTTATAACTATGACTTTCGTCTCCTTATGTTTCCCTGCATTTTCAATTTCAAGTGCAAGTCGGCGGAGTAACTCTCCGGGTAATGAATTACTTTGCGGATGCGAAAATTCAATCGTCGCAATTCCGTTTGATATACTTGTTTCTACTTTACCGGCATTCATGAAATTAGTTGATTATGCATTACTGAAAACACCTGACAGGAGCTTATCTTCGGCTACTTCTCCATTTTCACAGCGAATGGTCCTTGCAGGGAACTTTTGAATGAGTGACATATTATGCGTAGCAATAATTACAGAGCAATTGGTCTCTGTAATGCCGGAGAGCAGTCGCATAATATCTTCAGAAGTTTCCGGATCGAGATTGCCTGTCGGTTCATCGGCCAATATAATTTCAGGATGATTTAAAAGCGCACGAGCAATAGCTACCCGCTGCTGTTCACCGCCCGATAGTTCATGGGGCATTTTGAAGCCCTTTGTGGGTAAGCCAACTTTCTCAAGCACTTCGTTTATTCGTTCTTCCATCAATTTAGTATCCTTCCAGCCGGTGGCGTGCAATACAAAAAGGAGATTATCCTTAATACTTCTGTCCATTAGCAATTGAAAGTCCTGAAAAATAATACCCAATTTCCTTCTTAACAATGGAATGTCTTTGCGTTTTAGTTTACTCAGATCGAATTCTGCAACATGTGCTTCGCCTTCATGCAAAGGAGCTTCCCCATACATAGTTTCCAGCAGGCTGCTTTTCCCGCTTCCTGTTTTTCCTACCAGATAAATATGCTCTCCTTTTTTTACATCGAGATTCACCCGGCTGAGAATAAGATTATCTCCCTGATAAATGGCTACGTTTCTAATACTGATGCTTATATTCGGATCCATATTTAGGGGTAGATTAAAGCAGTGTTTTTAATATCCTCAGATTGTGGGTATAGTTTCTTTTTTCTTCACTAAAAATACCAATATGATCTAGCTTGTCAATATGCACTTTTCCCGACGAGTGGATTATTTGCATATCAGGAAGTACAATGCCTACATGTGTTATTGCCCCATCTTCATTATCGAAAAATGCAAGGTCGCCCGGTTTGGCTTCTTCCGGAAAATCAAGCGTCTCACCTTGCTCCACCTGTTGCGAGGCATCTCTCTGTAGTTTCATCCCATTTAATTGATAGACCATTTGAGTAAACCCTGAGCAGTCAATACCAAATGGTGTGCGGCCTCCCCATAGGTATGGGGTATTTAGATAAGTGAAAGCATCTTCTACAATTTGTGAGCGTTTTGGTTTTGAACTTGGAGTTGATACGCTGCCTTGGAAATTGTATTTTTTATTTTCAATACTGAACTCTTTACTTTTTATAAACGGCAAGCGGCTTCCGATTGTTATCGGGAAAGAAATATTTTGAGTTGCTTCTGAAATTATACCCACTACATCGGCACTGCGCGAATCATTGGCAGTGCTTAAATGGTCAAATGTTTCTTTGGAGATAGGCAGATATTGCTTTCGGTCAATCCAGCTTTTGTATCCATCAATGGCTGAATTAAGATATACCCAGTTTTTATGCTCTTCTATGATTTCAAAATGTTCCCCAAACAAAAGCTGTGTAATCATTTCACTTTTATCCGAAGGCTCTCTACGGCAAGGTACAATACTAAGGTTGCAAAATCCAAACAAATTCATGACTAGTTGTAAATTGTGAGTTGTAAATTGTGAATGAGATGCATGTCTTTAAATTTACAATTTAGCATTAACAATTCTCAATTACAAGTGCACTTGCTCCGCCGCCACCATTACATATTCCGGCAGCACCATATTTTCCTTTGTTTTGTTTCAGCACATTAATGAGTGTTACTACTATTCTGGCACCCGAACAACCCAATGGATGGCCAAGAGCAACTGCTCCTCCATTCACATTTACCTTATCTGGATTGAGGTTTAGAATTTTATTATTGGCCAAAGCAACTACTGAAAACGCTTCATTAATCTCAAAATAATCAATATCGCTTATCTTCAATTTTGCTTTTTCAATGGCCTTTGGCAACGCTTTTGCAGGGGAAGTAGTAAACTTTTCAGGAGCTTGTTCGGCATCGGCATAACCGATAATTTTTGCAAGTGGTTTAATGCCCAGCTTGTCTGCTGCTTCTTTACTCATCAATATTACAGCGGCAGCACCGTCGTTTATAGTAGATGCATTGGCAGCTGTAATAGTACCGTCTTTTTTAAATACAGGAGAAAGTGTTGGTATCTTATCAAACTTTACAGTTTTATATTCTTCGTCTTCGCTCACTACAATAGCAGGTCCTTTACGTTGTGGAACTTCCACAGGTACCACCTCATCTTTAAAAGCTCCTTTCTTCCATGCTTCTGCGGCACGGGTATACGAAGCAATAGCATGGGCATCTTGTTGTTCACGGGTAATCTGGCAGTCTTGTGCGCAAAGTTCTCCTGCAAGGCCCATAGGGGTATGGGAAAACGGGTCGGTAAGGCCGTCGTACATCATTCCGTCAATCAGGGTTCCGTTTCCAATACGGTATCCTTTACGGGCTTTATCTAAATAATAAGGACTGAGAGACATGCTTTCCATACCACCGGCAACTACCACATCGGTATCGCCCAGCATAATGCTTTGTACTCCCCACATAATTGATTTCATACCCGAAGCACATACTTTGTTCACCGTTGTACACGGTACATTATCAGGTATGCCGGCATGGCGTGCAGCCTGGCGTGCAGGAGCTTGTCCCACGCCACCTTGTAGCACATTGCCCATAAATACTTCATTCACATTGGAGGGGTCAAGTTTTATTTTTTCCAACGCTTGTTTAATAGCAGTTGCGCCCAGCATGGTGGCAGGAACTTCTGATAAAGATCCGCCTAAACTGCCCATAGGAGTGCGGACTGCCGAAACGATATATACTTCTTTTGACATAATGGTATTAATTAATGACCCAAAAGTAAGCGTTTTAGTGGAAAATTCATAAAGTAGAAAGTTATTAAGTGAAAAACTCCAAAACTTTATGAATTTTACAAACTTTCACCTTTTAACTTTTTTATGTACGTTTGGACTGTAAAAGACGAATCAGATACCTCCGATACTTTATGAATACTGAACAAAGCCTCACCCATCGTGCCTTAAATACTACTGTTATTGTGGCTGCCCTTGGCTACTTCGTGGATATTTATGACTTGATATTGTTTGGGGTGGTACGCAAACCCAGCCTTGAAAGCCTTGGTTTTAAGGCAGATGAAATTTTGGATAAAGGCATATTGCTTTTAAACTGGCAAATGGCCGGCATGATGCTCGGCGGAATTATATGGGGGATATTGGGAGATAAGCGCGGAAGGCTTTCAGTATTGTTCTTTACCATTTTGCTTTATTCTATTGCTAATATTGCCAATGCGTACGTAGTAGATTACACCCAATATGTAGTACTACGGTTTATTGCCGGGCTTGGCTTAGCCGGTGAACTTGGCCTTGGAATTACCCTTGTGTCCGAAGTGATGACAACCAAAAACAGGGGATATGGTACTACCATAGTAGGCTTTGTCGGAGTGCTTGGAGCCGTTTTGGCATATATAGTATCTATTACATTTAATTGGCAGAGCGCCTATATTGTTGGTGGTGTATTAGGACTAGCCCTGCTTGCTCTTCGCCTATTGGTAAGAGAGTCTGGGATGTTTAATAAAATTAAAGCCGTAGAAACCGTAAAAGGAAATTTCTTCAGCATTTTTACCAATTCAAAACGGTTTTTAAAATATTTGTATTGTATATTCCTGGGCCTTCCGGTATGGTATATCATTGGGCTATTGGTCAATTTTTCGACTGAGTTTGCCGAGAAGGTATTTCATATACAAGGTACCATTGTAGCAGGACAAGCAATTATGTTCCATTACATAGGTGCCTCATTGGGAAGTTTGTTATGGGGAGTAATAAGTCAATATATACACTCCCGTAAAAAAGCCCTTATGATAGCCATGTGTGGTATGGTGGTAGTTGCCTCTGTTTATTTTTCATCTTTTGGGTTGAGCTCTACTTTGTTTTATGGCATTATCTTTTTACTTGGTATAACCCAAGGCTACTGGACCGTGTTTATTACCGTAGCATCGGAACAATTCGGCACTAATCTTAGGGCAACTGTTACAACTACTGTGCCTAATTTTGTTCGTGGTTCATTTATCGGAGTGTCATCCATATTTGGCATCCTTAAAGTAACTCAATTAGGTATGTTGAATGCCGCCATAGTTGTAGGCGTATTTGTTATAGGACTGGGCTTTTTTGCCCTCTACAAATTAAAAGAAACCTACGACAAGGATTTGGATTATTTGGAGGAGTAAGAACTACACCTTCATCTCCTTCCACTTTCCTTTCTTAAAATAATACCAAGCAACAAGTGCAATGATAGTTTCTGCAATGGGAGTTGCAACAAAGGCTCCTGAGGCTTTTAAATCTAAGCCCTTGGAGAGAAAATAAGCAAGCGGTATTTGAAATACCCAAAAGCAAATAAAGTTAATAATGGTCGGTGTGCGTGTATCACCGGCACCATTCAATGCTTGAGTCATTACCATGCCAATGCCATAAAAAATATAGCCTGCTCCAAAAGTCTGTAAGGATTGAACTCCGTATTTAATAATGGCTTCATCTTTTGTGAAAAAGCTAATGATGGGATGCGCAAAAAATAAAAAGAGGATCATAACACCACCCATAAATGAGGCATTGTATTTGGCGGTGAGCATGGCGCTTTTTTCAGCCCTTTCAATTTGCTTGGCGCCCAGATTTTGTCCCACAAGCGTAGCTGCTGCATTACTCAATCCCCATGCGGGGAGAATAAAAAACACCACATTTCGAATAGCAATCTGGTATCCGGCAGAGGCTGCCGTTCCTCCGGTTTGGGCAACCAATCGAGCTAAAACGATCCAACTGCCGCTGGCAATAATAAACTGCAGGGTAGCAGGCCATCCTATTTTAATGACGGATTTAATAATGTCCTTTTCAAACTTGAAATGATGCCTTTCGAATTTTAAAATACCCTTACCGTTAAATAGTCGGTAACATTGGTAAGCCACGCCAGAACTTCTTCCTATAACTGTTGCTATGGCAGCGCCTTTCAATCCGAAAAAATGAATAAAAACAGGACACAGAATAATATTAATGCCGCTAGCGATCCATAAACTTTTCATGGCTATGGCCGCATCTCCCGCCCCGCGGAAAATACCATTGATCAGAAACAAAAGAATAATGAACAGGCTGCCTCCAAAGATGATGCGTGTGAAGATGGCTCCATTATGCACTACGTTACTGTTTGCCCCCATGAGGGATAATATATTCCCGGCAAATATCACTCCGATACTACTTATAGCAACGGTAAGCACTAAGCAAATTATAAGGGATTGGGCACCGGCGACAGCCGCAGCTTCCGGGTTTTTTTCACCAATTCTTCTGGCAACAATGGCAGTGGCTGCTGTACTTAAGCCAATGGCTAAAGAGTAAACCAGGGTTACCACGGTTTCTGTTAAACCCACGGTGGCAATTGCATTTTGTCCCAACTTACCGACAAAAAACATATCTACCAGAGCGAATACACTTTCCAAACTTAATTCAAGTATCATGGGAATGGCAAGCAGAATAACCGCTTTGCGGATGCTTCCTACTGTATAATCCTGTTCTTCTCCATTAAGCGAAAGCTTAATAATATCCCACATCTTCTTTATCACAATTCCTTTAGCTTGAATTTAAATTGCGTCAAAGATAGCTTTCTGCTTGGGGCTGTTTTCAATCATTTCAGGTATAATTCTCAGAAAATAAGGCTAAATTGGCACATATAAGAGTTTATTTTTAATCTATATTTAGCTGGTAATCTTAATGATATGTGGTGTTTCAAGAAGTTTGGCTTAATACTACCCAACATTCGTCATTATAACTCCGTTCCTATTAAAAAGAGTGTACTTATAAGGTATCTTTATGAAGGTTGAGACTGAGATAATAACTGCCTGTATCCGTAAGGATCCCCAGGCTGAATTTGAGCTTTACCGCTTGACTTATGGGTATCTTATGGCTATATGCCTTCGATATGAATCTGACAGGGATGAAGCCAAAGAGATAATGAATATGGGTTTCTTCAAGATATTGACTAACCTGAGAAGTTACCAGTTGGATACCTCATTCAAAGCATGGATACATAAAATAATGGTGAATACACTGATTGATGAGTACCGCAAGAAAAAAGTGATTAAGGATAATGTGAAGTACGTGGAAGATTATGACGAGATATTTGACCATACAGAACTGAATAGCGCATTAGTAAAAATGGATGTGGACCAGATACATGCCTTGATTGTGAAACTTCCACCGATAAGCCAAAAAGTGTTTAACATGTACGCCATTGATGGTTTTTCGCATAAAGAAATAGCAACATCATTAGGTATTTCGGAAGGCACATCCAGATGGCACCTTAACTTTTCAAGACAGAAACTACAAAAGATGATTACGGATATCAATCCAAACATATTTAAACTTTTAGCAGGATGAAAGACGAACAAGATATTTACGACATATTAAGTCCCAAATTCGAGGATAACGAAGTCCCTTTCAATGCGGAACATTGGAAATCAATGAAAAGCATGATTGATGCCTCAAGGGCCGCCAACAGGCGCACTGTTTGGCTTATGATATCGTTGGGCTTACTGCTTTTGGCGGGAGGAACCTTTGCAGTTTACAATTGGAATACAGTAAACGGAAAATCAAATGCAATTTCAGCCGTTTCAACTCAGAATAGAACTCAGAAGTCGGTAGCAATCAGCAGCACTCAAAACCATAATGCGGCCTCGCATGTTGAAATAGCTAATTCCACGATAGCAAACAACGATAGCCATTCTAATCTGCCGAGTAACGAGACTATGGTTAAAAACAAAAATCAAACTTCATCGCATAAAACTTTGGTGAGCCTGACGTTGGCTAATAATTCACAGCATCAAAACAGTAATCAGAGGATTGAACGCAATAAAAATATTGCCAACCCTGGAAGTCAGACAATTGTATCAAACAATATAGCTTCTTCTAATAATGCTCCAAGCGCCCAACAAAACAACATTGTCCAAGGTGGTGAGCAAAATAATATTACTCCAAGTACTCAGCAAATTAATAATGCTCCAAGCACCCAAAATAATCTTCCTCAGACTGTGCAGCAAAACAGTACTATTCAAAGCGTCAAACAGAATAGTATAATAGGTAAGCATGCGGCTGAAAGTAATGTTGTAATTTCTCATAAACCTATAATTGGTTCACCTACTATTGTTCACAAAACAGATAGTGCGGCTGAATCACTTCCCAAGCGCTTTTCTGATGAACCCCGTATTTTTAGGGGGAAGAGCGATATTTTCTCAGCTGAGTTGGGCACACAATGGAGCGGGGGCTGGCAAATTGGCTCTGTAATTCAGGGGAAAGGATTGAACCCTATTATTGGAGTAGGATATGCACATTATGTGGGGCATAAGGTATTCCTTAAAATAGGGCTACAGTTTAGCACATTTGGCAATATGAATACGCTCCCATATATATATCAGCATAACGTTGGTAATGAAATTTACGATTCGGCAATTACTACTAAGAGGCTCTATTTCCTACGAATTCCTGTTCAGTTCGAACGTTCAATAGGGCATAATAAAATGAAAAGTAGCTGGGGCTTTGGAGGTTCAGCATGGGTTCTGTTAGGTAATTCAGGATCTGCAAGTACATACCAGTTGATTGACAATAATCCCCCTATAAATATGGTGCAGTATTCTCAAAATGCGCCATTAAATGGATATACTAAAGTTAATGCTTCTGCCCACGCTCTATACAGATATACGATAACTCACAATTTTTCAATGTGCGGTCTCTTCTATTATGAGATTACCAGTATGAAAGACAATTCATTTTTCGGAGGAAATATTATAGAAAAGACCTATGGTTTTGAAGCTACCCTATCATATAGCTTTAACTAGGCAAGTTCAATAAAATATTACCACTTTCTATGAAATTATTTGAAAATATAAGTCAAACAAAATCAGGTGGTTCCATAATAAATAGAACTTTTTTTTATAAATACCCAACGTTTAACTTAAGATATCCGTACTTGTATATGAAAGAGCATTTAATTAGTGAATTAAGGAGGCTTTTTCCATAGAGTGCCAACTAAAATAGGAGTGTTTTAGTTGGATAAAGAGGGTCCCTCCGGCTTAATTGACGGGGGGCTTTTTTTGTACGTAATTTCCATACAAAGGGTACATACTTCCCATGATAACCATTTATGGGCAATTCCCATATCTTTGCCAGAAGGCATTCTTATGAAAATTTAAAAGCAAGGATAATAGAATTGAAAAATACCACTGCAACACATAAACTATCATCCATAAAGAAGGCTTATTCTCCTTCAGAAATTTTGATCCCTTTAGGGATATGTGTAATAACTTTTATTTGCTTTAGCCATACGCTTAGTAATCAGTTTTTGTTTTGGGATGATAACCAGTATATCTTGAATAACATTTATATCCGTAGGTTTTCATGGGAAAACATCAAATACCTCTTTTCACATGAATTCGCTGCTAACTGGCAGCCTTTTACTATGCTATCCTATTCGCTGAATTATTATTTTTCAAAATACTCTGCTTTTGGCTATTTTTTTACCAATGTAATCCTCCATATCGCCAATACAGCGTTAACATTCCTGATAATAAAGAATCTGCTTTCTCAATATAAACCTGATCTTAAAAAGGATAGCGGAGTAATAATAGCAGGAATTGCTTCACTTTGGTTTGGCATACACCCTATGCATGTGGAGTCGGTAGGCTGGTTATTTGAGCGAAAGGATGTTCTGTATACCTTCTTTTATTTGGCGGGATTGTTGGCGTATATAAAGTATATTAAAACTCAAACATCCGGATGGTATTTAGGTGTTTTTTTACTGTTTATTTGCTCCTGCCTTTCAAAGCCAATGGCAGTTGTTTTCCCCGGTTCTTTATTATTGATTGATTATTTCCTAGGCCGTAAGTTTAAGGCTGTTGTTTGGTTTGAAAAGTTTCCATTAATTTTATTTTCCCTTATAATAGGTTTTCTAACTCTGCATACCCAAAAGGAAGCCAATGCTTTTATGTATAGCTTCCCGTTGACAGATAGGTTTTTTATCGCCTCGTATAGTTTCATAGAATACATTGTTAAGCTATTTTATCCTTTGCATCTCTCCGGATTCTATCCATACCCCATGAGCCTTGGCGATAGCCTGCCTGCCTATTTTTATGTAATGCCTGTTTTGGTTCTTTTAATAACAGTACTTCCATTGTATTTGACATACAAGAAAAATAAAACCGCATTTAAAGTAGTAGTCTTTGGACTAGGCTTTTATACAGTTAATATAGCCCTTGTCCTGCAATTTTTTTCAGTTGGTTCTGCTATTATCTCCGATAGGTATTCGTACATATCATACATAGGCCTGTTTTTTATTCTTGCTTATTTTTTGAATGAGCTATTTCAAAGAAATGATGTGCTGATAAAAAATGTGGTGGTTAGCGGTGCCTTTCTATTTTCAGTTTTTCTTGGATATCTTTGTTATGAGCGTACACAGGCATGGCATAATACCGAGACAATGTTAACCGACGTTATCCGTCAATATCCTGAAAAAGTGCCTCAGGCATATAAGTATCTCGGCATATATTACGGCGAAAACAACCGGGCTCAGGATGCTTTTAATTGTTATGATGTATTGATCAATAAAATGCATTTAAAGGATGCAGATGCATATTGCAACATGGGTGCGGTATTTCTGTCGCAAAACAAGTTTAAAGAGGCTGCTAAATACCTCTCTGCTTGCCTGCAAATAGATAGTAATTCATTTATGGCATACAGGAATTTAGGGCAAATTTGTGCCGATACGGGCAATTACCCGGCAGCATTCCGCTATTACGAAAAAGCTAAAAGTATTTATCCCAACGATGAAGGGTTGTACTTCAGCATCAGTCTGGTGCATGTAGCTAATAAACAATATGCAGATGCAATAAATGATTATAACCTACTTATACGCATGAATCCTGATAATGCCAAGTATTACTATAACAGAGGTATTACCGAATATAGTATCGGAAATAAAGATGCAGCCATAGATGATTTCATCAAGACATTAGCCATGCCTGTAACCCAACAAAATGCCGCATATTATATGGATGCAAATTCGGCGTATAATCTTTCCATTATTTATAAAGAAAAAGGAGATACGCAAAAGGCTTCCGGGTATGAATCGGAAGCGAAACAATTAGGCCTTCAAAAATAAATGAAAAGACTACGGTTTTTCTTTAAACTCGCTGCGAAAAATAGCATCCCATAAGGCAGAGCTTACTCCATACCCCCTGTGTGGTTGTTGGTAATGGTGCCGCATATGGTACACCTTAAGCCTTAGCCAATATTTGCTTTTAAAGCCATAGTGGTGTATGGCATAATGTGTCATATCATAAATTAAATAACCGGTGACAAAGCCTGCAAAAAAGGGTGCTGTATAGGTGGCTCCCATTATCAGATTGAAAAGAAAATAAAAGAAAAAGGCCAGGGGTATACTTAAAGAAGGAACCATAACAAGGCGGTGGGTGTCATTCGGATAATCGTGGTGTACGCCGTGAATTACAAAATGTATTCTTTTGCCAAGCTTTCCGGGTAATTCGGTGTGAAAGGCATAGCGGTGTAGGATATACTCTGCAAATGACCAGGCAATAATACCCGGTATATATAATCCAACTATTACTAATAGATTGAGGTGTAGGCCAAAAATAGAGTATCCTAAAAAGAAAAGCACAACTGGGGCAAAAAGAATAAGCGGAACAGACCAGTGTATACGGGATAATTTATCAAGCAGCGGGTTTTTAAACATCACTACCGATTCATCCTTATTTGAAACAAAATTCTTTTCCATAATAATATTTACGCCGCAAAGTTACGAATTAAAATAGTTATGAATTATAAGTTATGAGTTATAGGTAAGAACCCTATCCACTAATTCGTAAATAACTCATAATTTATAACTTATAACTGTTTACCGGAGATTATCGTTGAAAAACTCATAATACTCGTCGCTTTTGCCATGCTTATAAAGTATGTGGAAGTTTTTATCAGATATAAAAAAGGTTTGATAGGAATCGGGTGGAAGGCCCTTTAATAAATCGGGGTTAGAAATGATATAGTTAAAATAATCTTTTGCCGCGGCATTTGAGGAGAATTTGTGGATAACCAGAATTTGTTTGTCGCTGTTAAGGAAAATATCTTCCATCGTAAAGTGATTTTCACTATATATCTTTGTGTTCATATCCGTAATTGCATTACGTACTGTATTCACTTTGCTCGATTGTTTGTTATCAATAGCTACAATGTAATAATATACACTGTCCGCAGCTTTTGAATAGGTTACCGGGACCGTATCTGTCTTGCTTTTATTAGGCAGTGTGGCTGCTTCTTTATGTTTTTTATTCAGGTAATCAAGAATAGATTGTGCAACCACTTTAAGTGTGTCCTTCGGATAGTCAATAATTACTTTTTCAAGCGCGTTTTTATAGGCCTCAATACCCTTGTCATGTCCTATTGCTCCGGCTTCCAGAAATGCAAACTTGGGCATTTCAGCGTTTCCGGGATAGAGTGAATCAACTTGCGTGCAATCATTAAGAACTTCGGCATAATTAGCGGCCTTGTAGGATGTTAACGTGGCCGTATAAAGCTTTAAAATTTCCTGTCTGGTAGCTTGTTGTTGCTGGCGGTATTTTTCAGGGTCCCTTATAAGCAGTGCATATTCGGTGTTGGGATAATTCGTTAACAGGATATTTTTATAATAATCTGCTCTTGGCTGATTTCCGCTTTGAGTGTACATGCGGTATAAGTCATAATAAACCGTCAGTTTATATTTGTTATCGGGAAAACGGGTAAGCATTTGCTCATAATCTTCTTCCGCATGCGGATAATTTTTTATATATTCTTTATACATGAATCCAACGTTATAATATGCTTCTATAAGTGTATCGTTGGATGCTTTCATTTGTGCATCGGTAAGCGGAATATTTTTCATGTAATTCCCCCGGTTGTATTTACTTTGAGTGGAATCTTTCTTTGCTGCAATATTCTTTTTCACCGTATCATTTACAGATTCATTTGTTGCAGCAATTTGCATGGCATCTGCAATTTTATGGCTGCGCCTCCAGTTATCTTCCAGTGGGCGGTTACCCCAGCGTTGGGTAAATTCATTGATGCCTTGGCTTACACTGCTTGGATTATAAAAATACCACTTGCCATTAGATACCCCTGCTACCGGTACATTATTATTCTGGTTGTTTTCGCTTGCCAGTTTTTCCTGGTCTAGCTTTTCCTGTTCTTTCCGTTTTTGAGCTGCAATAAGGCTGTCCACATATTGTTCAGCTCCTTTTTGCCCTCGTTTGGCAATCTTTTGTAAGCTGTCTTGTTGATCAATCACCGTCAAATCTCGTATCAGTTTGTCTAAATTCTCTTTCTTAGCCACAATGGAATCACGCCCCCTGTATTTTTTTGGCAGGGCTACAACGGTACTGTCGTAATAATTTTTTGCAGGCCTGTAGTGCTCTTCATTAAAAGCTATATCGCCAAGGGTAAGAAAGGAGATAGCCTTCTGGACTTTATTAGTGGTGCTTGCCTTTACAGATTTATGCAGATATTCAATAGCTAGGGGCTCATTGTTTTCCTTTAGTGCAATTTCGGCAAGTGCATAATAAATTTGATCCCTGTTATCTACATATTTGGTGGGCTTAAGCATCTTCGCCAGGTTTGCCTTTATTTTTTCATTTTCCTTCTCTCCGCCCATATGCAATATAGCTCTCCGGATACGCGCTTCAAAATCCAAATCGTTATAAGGATGCAATTTGAGGCATTGGCTATAGGCATCGTATGCTTTTTTATTATCGGCGGCTCGCTCCTCCAATTGACCTATAATAAAGTAATAACGGGCTTTTGTCTTTTTATCTTTTTCATATTTCAACCCCTTGGTAAGTTGGGACTCCACTTCCGGATATTGCCCTATGCGCATGTTCCAGTCAGCCGTTACGGCATATACTTGTGAAAATAATTTTTTGGGTATTTTTTTACTGCCCTTCAATAAGTCAATAACTTCCTCCGAGTTGCTTACCGAACCTAATTGGTTGTATGTTCTTGCTTGCCATACCAGGGCTTCATACTTAAAATCGGTCTTACGGTATTCCTTCGTGGCATAATCCATAACGGTGCTTGCTTCCAATAAATCATTTTTATAGAGATGTGCCTGGGCAAGTAGTAAATAACAATACTTTATATACTTTACTGCATCCGGTATTTCCTTTTTTGCTTTGGTTGTGATGGTATGCTTTTGTATCATCGTATCCGCCTTTTTGATAGCCCTGCTCATATTCGGATACAGAGAAGCAGCTTCGCTGGGGTCCGGGTAAACATAAACCGGAATAATATCAGTATAATCTTCCTTATGGTTTTCATTTAGGGTTGCTATGCCCTGATCGTAAGCTAATTTACCCCAAAAATAGCCATTGTAATGGGCGCAGGTATTATGAAAGGTGCGGGTAAGCCAGGTATTCTTTGTGGTACTGCACGAGGCAAAAACCCATAGCACCAGTGCTATAGCGGATAAGCGTAATATGTTAAGCTTGGTCAAGGACTTAAATAAAGGTATAGCTATAACCTATAATCTTCAGATTTATTATGCAAATATAATAGGTTAACCCCAATAATTCAACATTCTACACTTTATAAAGGGATATTCCCATGTTTTTTCCTGGGAAGTGTATCCACCTTGTTTTTAAGCATTTCGAAAGCCTTGATTAACTTTATCCGGGTATCTTCCGGCATTATTACCTCATCTACATACCCCCTTTCGGCAGCCCGGTATGGGTTGGCAAAGTGTGAAATATATTCTTCTTCTTTTTCCTTCAACTTAGCGCCAGGGTCCTTCGCCTCCGAAATTTCTTTCTTGTAGATTATCTCGGTAGCGCCTTTGGCTCCCATGACCGCTATTTCTGCCGTAGGCCAGGCATAGTTCACATCGGCTCCAATGTGTTTGGAGTTCATCACGTCATACGCTCCGCCATATGCTTTGCGAGTGATAACGGTAATGCGCGGTACGGTAGCCTCACAAAAAGCATAGAGTAATTTCGCTCCATTGGAGATGATACCGTTCCATTCCTGGTCTGTGCCCGGTAGAAAACCCGGTACATCTTCAAATACCAGCAGTGGTATATTAAAGCTGTCGCAGAAACGGACAAAGCGGGCCGCTTTGGCTGAAGATTTAATATCCAATACTCCGGCCAGAAAAGCCGGTTGATTGGCCACTATACCTATACTTTTGCCGGCCAGGCGGGCAAAACCAACAAGTATATTTTCTGCATAATTTTTGTGTACTTCAAAAAAGCTTTCTGCATCTGTTACTTCAGCAATTACCTCCCGCATGTCATAAGGTTGATTGGGATTTGCCGGAACCAAGTTGGTTAAGGCAGCCCTGCTTTCGTTAGCAGGTGTGTATGGCACGGAAGGAGCATCTTCCTCGCAGTTTTGAGGAATATAGCTCAATAGTGTTTTCAAGTATTTAATACATTCCACTCCATTGGCACAGGAAAAATGAGCTACGCCCGATTTAGCTGAATGCGTGGATGCGCCTCCCAATTCTTCAGAGGTTACCTCCTCATGGGTTACTGTCTTCACTACGTTAGGGCCGGTTACAAACATATATGATGTATGTTCCACCATCAAAATAAAATCGGTTATGGCGGGAGAATAAACTGCACCGCCTGCACAAGGGCCCATAATAGCAGAAAGTTGTGGTATCACTCCCGAAGCACGGGTATTTCTATAAAAGATATCGGCATAACCGCCAAGGGATACAACGCCTTCTTGTATACGTGCTCCACCCGAATCATTAAGTCCAATTACCGGTACTCCATTCTTCATAGCAAGGTCAAGTATGCGGCATATCTTTTCAGCATGTGCCTCTGAAAGCGAACCACCAAAAACGGTAAAATCTTGTGCAAATACATAAACCAATCTGCCATTCACTTTTCCGTAGCCTGTAATTACTCCATCACCTAAAAATTTTTCGCGTTCAGTTCCCAAACCACCTTCACGGGCTGTAACAAACATGCCTAATTCTTCAAAGCTGCCTTCGTCCATCAGCAATGCTATTCTTTCTCGAGCGGTGAGCTTGCCTTTTTTATGTTGCGATTCTATGCGTACTTTTCCTCCGCCCAATTTGGCTTCGGCAATCTTTTCTTTTAGTTCTTTATGTTTATCTGCCATGATACAAAATTTATTCTTTTAAGCCCTGCAAAGGTAAAAGATAATAGATATGGCAAAGCAGACTTAATACGAGTCATTGACTTTTAAGAACATTCTATTTTATGGCTTATTTTTGTATCTATGAAAAACGATGTTTCTATTTCATTTCAGCAAATCATTTTGGGTGCTTTTTGTGTCTGCTTTTTCTGTTATTTCCAGTTATTAACAGGAGATTATTGGTTCTAGTCTAATCTTTGACTGATGAATAACTGATAAATAGTAGAGTCTTTTGATTATCAAAGCACTATAAAGGACTATAAAACTCATTTTTTGACCTTATACATGTATTAGAAACCTAATATATGGAAAAGGAGAGAATAAGATTAGAAAAGATCAAGGAAAAGGCGAACAAATTAGCACCCCAGGCAAAACGGGACCTAATAGCCTACCTTAAATCATCGTATAGCATCTTTGACGAGTATGTTAAAGTAAATGCCTGCCCGCATTGCAATTCTGCTAAAATTGTGAAAAACGGCACCAGGAACGGGCATAATAAATATATCTGCCGAGATTGTAAGAAAAACTTCACCTATCGGACAAATACGGTGTTCACAATCGGCATAGTTTTGATACCCGCTTCCAAAAACTATATAGATGTTATCCGATTTATCACATAATAATTTTTCAGGAAATAAATCATTCAGCCTGGGATCGCTCAATTCCCATTTCTTATTAAGCGCCGAATCAAACATGATTATGTGATTTTTATTTCCTTGATAATCGGGGTCATTATGCATTATCGGATTGGCCAAGGTTGAATATATGTCAAATACAGCATTGCCGTTACTCGCCATGACACCATGTACGGCCAAATCATTCATGGTTAAACTATCGCTGCTCTTATACCCGATTGCAAGCGCTTTTTTATTGTTTGTTGGTGTCCTCATTTCTGTCGGGCTGCCTCTGTCCAGAGTTGAGTATCTATGGTATTGATTTGAGAGCGGTTCCGTTTTTATATCAAGAGGGCCCCGTTTGAAAGCGATATAAGCATCAAAATCTTTTGAGTAATGATCATTCCTGATGTAAAAGCCGCCGTAATAATACCCATGGGCGGAATCACCGACATATTCCAGTACCCTTTGTCCTATTTGAGCTAATGACAGATTTACTATTACGAGTAACTGTGCACTTAAAATTATAAGTTTTTTCATGATTAGAGTTTTTACTGGTATAAGGTTGGTTTTCCTCTTTTCGGGGGACAAACTTAACAAAATTCGGAGAAAACTCCGACAAGATTTTAAGTAAGCCACACTATCCTTCTTTTCCTTTGCAATATGGCATCGGAAAAGCAATTGGAAAAACTCAAAAAAGAGGTTACAAAACGTCTTTACGAGCTTTTCATGGCTAAATACAACGGCAATAAACTCAAGTTTGCCAAGGAAGCTGGTTGTGATGAAAAGGCTATCCGCCTGCTGTTTGATGAAGGACAAGGCATGACCCTTAATCTGATGTTCAAATTATGCCATACTCTAGGAATAAGTCCATCCGAATTATTAAAGGGGCTTGAAATCAAGGAGTAATAAAGAAGGCTCCATCAGTCAAAGTTTAGACTAGAACCAGATTATTTTGTAATATTCTGTAATTCAATATATTGTAAAATAGATACCTCCCTGTTATCCCCTGTTATTTTCTCTGTTATGCCCCTGTTACCGCTCCTGTTATCTCCTGTTATTTTTTGTCTTTTTTTATGGTTTTTTGTCGATTGTGGAGATCGAAAAGAGATATAAAATCTTATCAACCAAACCTTCCTTTAAAAGTTTAAATTTGTATGTTTGCCAATAATTAAAATAATATGAAGTTTTTTATAGACACGGCTAATTTAGCCCAGATTAAAGAAGCCCAAGACTTGGGTGTATTGGACGGAGTTACAACTAATCCTTCGCTTATGGCAAAGGAAGGTGTTGTGGGACAAGCCGCTATTTATGAGCACTACCGTAAAATTTGCGATATAACAACCGGAGATGTGAGCGCCGAAGTGATTTCTACCGATTATGCGGGTATGTTGAAAGAAGCCGAAGCATTGGTAAAGATACATCCGCGCATTGTGGTGAAGATACCTATGATAAAGGATGGTGTAAAGGCCATAAAATATTTGCATGACAAAGGAATAAAAGTAAACTGCACGCTTATTTTTTCTGCAGGACAGGCCTTGCTGGCTGCTAAAGCAGGGGCGGCTTACGTCTCTCCATTTATTGGGCGGTTGGATGATATTTCAGTGGATGGTATGGAATTGATAGAACAAATCCGTGTGATTTTTGATAACTATGATTTCAACTGCGAAATACTTGCTGCATCTATCAGGCATCCTGTTCATATTGTTAAATGTGCGGAATATGGCGCCGATGTGGCTACATGCCCTTTAAGTTCTATACTTGCATTATTAAAACATCCGCTGACGGATATTGGCTTGGAAAAATTCCTGGCTGATTATAATGCATCTCAAAAAGTGGAAAAAGTAAAAGCGTAGGCAATGAAAAGCCTTAAGAGAATATTCCTGGTTATTTTTGGAACTATGATCGTAGCTGTTTTACTTTCGTCTTGTGCTTCCGGTAACGCCGCAAGCAGCCATAGCAGTAGGGCTTCCGGTTCAAAATTGTATTAAGGGGTGCTTACTTTTTTCCGTTCAGCAATTTTTGCAAAGCTTGCAAATGGTCCCGTAACCTTGCTGCTTCTATAAAGTCCATTTCTTTAGCAGCCTTTTCCATGGCTTTTTTGGTGCGCTTTATTTCTTCTTCCATCATTGGAACAGTTTTGTATTCCGCTGCCGATTCTGCAGCAATGCTGGCATTCTCGGCTTCTGTATTGGCTAAATAAATTTTTGCTTTCGTACTTCTGGAATCTCCTAACCCGGATTGTTCCATAATGCTTTCCTTCGATTTGATAATAGTGGTAGGTGTAATGTTGTGTTCGTAGTTATACGCTATCTGTCTTTTCCGCCTGCGCTGGGTTTCATCCATAGTTTTCTGCATAGAGCCTGTGATTCTGTCGGCGTACATAATTACCCTGCCGTTTGAATTACGTGCAACCCTTCCTACAATCTGCGTAAGCGAACGTTCAGAGCGCAGGAAGCCTTCTTTGTCTGCATCTAAAATTGCAAGCAGGGATACTTCGGGCAAATCAATTCCTTCTCTCAACAAATTAACTCCAATCAATACATCGAACAAACCCATTCGTAAATCATGGAGAATTTCAACCCTCTCCAGTGTATCAATATCGGAATGCACATAACGGCAGCGTACATCTACTTTGCTGAGGTATTTAGCCAGTTCTTCCGCCATACGCTTCGTAAGTGTGGTAATAATTACCCTTTCCTCTATCTCCACGTTTTTGCGGATCTCTTCCAGTAAATTATCAATCTGGTTAAGGGTAGGGCGGACTTCTATGATAGGATCCAGCAAACCGGTCGGGCGTATTAATTGTTCTACTATTACCCCTTCCGCCTTTTTTAATTCATAATCTGCAGGTGTGGCACTCATAAAGATAGTCTGCTTCAGGAATCCTTCAAATTCGTCAAACTTTAAGGGCCTATTGTCTAATGCTGATGGAAGTCGGAAGCCATAATCTACCAATGTGGTTTTTCTTGAACGGTCACCGCCATACATTCCATTTATCTGTCCAATGGTAACGTGGCTCTCGTCAATTACCATCAAGAAATCCTCGGGAAAATAATCCAGCAGGCAATAGGGTTTTGCTCCCGGCTGTCTGCCGTCAAAGTAGCGGGAATAGTTTTCAATGCCGGAACAATAACCCAATTCGCGCATCATCTCAAGGTCATAATTGACGCGCTTTTGCAGGCGTTCTGCTTCTTCGTCTTTCCCTATCTCTTTCATGAAATTGACTTGCTTTACCAAATCTTCTGCAATATTCTGCAGTGACTTATTAAGGGTTTCAGGAGAAGTAACAAATATGTTGGCAGGATAAATTTTAATAGAGTCAAGTGTCTCAATTTTCTTTCCGGTAGATGCTTCAAAGGTTTCAATTCCTTCAATGGAATTACCCAGAAACTGCACCCTCAAAGCATAATCTGCATAAGCAAGAAATATATCCACCGTATCACCTTTCACCCGGAAATTACCCCTCTCAAAGTCCCCTTCAGTGCGGGAATAGAGGGCTGTTACGAGAAGGTTCAGCAATTTGGTCCGGCTTATCTTTTGCCCTTTAGTTATCGGAATAACGGTGTTCTCAAACTCCACCGGATTACCAATACCATAAATACAAGATACCGATGAAACCACAATAATATCGCGCCTTCCGGAGAGTAGGGCAGAGGTGGTCGCCAAACGTAGCTTCTCTATTTCTTCATTGATGGATAAGTCTTTTTCAATATAGGTATTGGTCGTAGGAAGATAGGCTTCAGGTTGGTAGTAGTCATAGTAAGAGACAAAGTACTCCACCGCATTTTTTGGAAAAAACTGTTTGAATTCTCCGAAAAGCTGGGCTGCCAGGGTTTTGTTATGGCTCAATACAAGTGTGGGTTTCTTTGTATTTGCAATAACATTGGCAATTGTAAAGGTCTTACCCGATCCGGTAACACCTAACAAAACTTGATTGGGAAGGCCCTGGTTAACTCCTTTGGTGAGCTGCTCAATAGCCTGTGGCTGGTCGCCGGTAGGTTTAAAAGGTGATTCGAGTTGAAATTCCATTGTTGCAAAGTTAGGTAATTAGCTATAAACTATAAACGACGAACTATGAATTGTAGGCGGATGGACGCTGACAACGAAAAATTATTTTTTTGCTGATTTTTTTCCGGTATTGATCCGGTAGGTTAATCCATAGTCAACGGCTGCAAAAGGCCCGTTAGCCAATAATTCTCCATGAATAAATAAATTCCTTAGTATTGTTACACGTACACCTAACAACGCTCCTAAATTTGGTTGAATAAGGGCTTGAGGGGTTTTAGGAGGGTCATAAAATGTATTTGAATTAAATTCCGGTTGCCAAAAAATAGCACCTAATTTGAACCCATAATAAAAATACTTCCATGACCACATGCAATGTAAGTACCTGACCTCAATGGTGTATGCAGATACATTTCCGGGGGTTAAGCCGGTGCCGGATAACTGTGGAGTATAATCCACCTGCATAAATGTAAAATCAACCCCTATATCGCTTTTCTTTCTTATACCGTAATCTGCGCAGAAGCTTAATAAGGGTACCAGCGTTTGATTATAATCAGGATTAATGGTGCCGAACATGGACAATGCGACTGCATCTATGTCACTGTTTCCCGATTCAATACTTAAGTTTAGTTTATCTTTATTATAATAAGGGCTTAAGGAATCATAAACAGACCTAGTGTGGTTTGAATTTTTGCTTATTATAGCTTGGATAGCGGCAGAATCCCAGGGTATATCCAGTCGCTTATGTCTCGCCCTAGCAGAATCCTCGACTTTTATATAATATCTTTTTATGGAATCCTGAAGCAATACAGGATCATATTTTACCGGCTTATGATAGTTTTTGCGTGTGTCAATGCAGTAGTTGAGGCCAAATTCTTCATTCAAAAGAGGAAAGTATGAGTTTCTAGCTAATGAGATATTTTCCTGGGCATCATAATGAATCCATATTTTCTTTGCTATTGGATACCTGATCCCAATAAACCATCCTGCGTCATTTTGTGTGAAAGATGAAAGAACTACAGTTTTATTTATAAAAGTATTTGAATTGGAATTGTTTTGAAATACAATTACTCCATATTCAAAACCATAGTAAAAATACTTCCAGGAACGAATGCAATGCAGGTAACGTGCTTCGAATTCAGCTAGCAATAAATCCCCCGAAGTTAAATTTGGAGCAGCAGGTATATAATCTGTCTGTTGGAATGTAATGGCAAGTCCAATTGCACTTTTTTCTGTTATTCCATAACTCGTTGTAAAATTGAATGAAGGTAAAATGGCTTGGTTATATACTGGATTTAGCTCTCCAAATATGCCCGGTATGGGTGCATAGCGTTGTGTACCAGGAGTACCTGATATAATGCTGCTAAAATCGCCAACTCCTATATCAAAATCAAAATTTAATTTCCATTTATTGAAGTATATAGCATTGGTATCATAAGGCGATGCACGTTTTTTATACTTGTAATGCTTGGCAGAATCTTGCTGTGCAAAACCAATTATTGGTATGCATAGAATAACGATAAAAATAGTAAGTCGCTTGATCATGAGTATAGGAAACACATCATAATAACTTCAAAAATAGCATTTTATGATATTAATAAGAATTTAATGGCATATAAAATACTTCAACAATTAATAATCTTTTCACCCTGTTGTAACGATTTGATTTATCTTGCGTAATAAAAACATTATTGCTAAGTTTTAAAATGAGATTTTCACCTATTCTTTTCATTCTAGTATTTATATTCCCGGTAATTTCACATGGGCAAATTCAAGCAGCTCTTCCCGTGGGTACGGCAAAAGACGGCTCGCTGACAGCTGTGGCTTACGACTGGGAAGCTATTGGTGTTAACCCTTCTAATCTGGGCTGGCCGGTAAATCACAAGCTTTCATTTACTATTTTGGATGTTGGAGGCAGCGGACAATCGCTGGGTAATAGTTTTCCGACATTTATGAAGTTTGTCACTTCCCAAACCTTTATTTCAAGTTCCAACAACTCGCAGCAAATAATGGGTGTTCCAAGAGGAATGAATGTTGCAGTTGATATAAACTGGTTTGCGGTTTCTTTTAAAATACGTAAGATACCGGGAGCATTTGCAATAAACATGCGCGACAGGATATGGGGAATTGGATTTCTAGGGCCATACGTGCCACTGGCTGTCGGCAATGGTGAAAACCAGGTATTAAGTGACGGCACCACCCTTGCATTACTACAAAGTACAAGCCTTCAATACACGCACTATAGGGAAATAAACCTGGATTATGGCTTCCCATTATTTAAGTTTGGTTCCAGTCCTGCTACTGCAGACAACACCCAATGTTTTTCTTTCACCGGCAGTGGGAAGGGCAGAAAGAATAATGAAGATGGAATTTATGCAGGCATTGGGTTTAAATATATTATAGGCTATGCCAATATTAATGCCAATGTAGCCGATAGTGGAATTAATGCCATCTATAATATAAACAGCAGTTATCCGGAAATACCGCCACCTAATGGGCTTTTTAGTGGTCCCGGCCATGGTTATGCTTTTGATCTTGGACTGAGTGCTATATACAGGCGGTGGAAATTTGGATTGTCTGCTACTGACCTGGGTTCTATTACCTGGAAGGAAGGATTTGTTACCATTCACGATACTACTATCTATCAAATACGCCATGGCAGTGATTTCTGGAATGAATTAACGAATGGCGCTCTGGCGGGCTCTGTACCGGCTCCTTCATATTCAACAACTTTGCCCGAAAAATTGAGAGCGGGGGTTTCTTTTCAATGGACTCCGGAATTCATAGTATCCGGTGATTTTATATACTCCTTAAATACCAGCCCCATTGGGCCTAATGCTATGTATGGCGCTGTGGGTGCACAGATAAAAGTAATTCCGCATGTTGCAATATGGACAGGTTTTGCAACTGCACAAACCTATGGCTGGGGCATTCCACTGGGCTTTACTTTTACGGTAGGCAAACATATTCAGTTTTATACCGGTACCAATGATATTTCGGCATTTATAAGGCCCCGTGATGTGGATGTATCATTAGCCGTTTGGGTATTCAGGTATAACCTGTAATAGCGTTAAATGTAGCCCTCCTTCAGGAAAAAAAACGGCACAAAACGGCTTATTTTAAGGAGTCAATGACTATTCTTCTAAGCTATGTAAATGATTCGTTTTATATTTGTTTTAATATAAACGATGAAAGAGTTGAGTGAAAAAATAAGACTAATATACAAACGGTATTTGATTGTCTCACTAAGTTCAATAGCCGTTTATACATTTCTAAATTGGTTAATATTTATTCGCTTTCAATTAATATCGGTTGATGAGTTTATTAACCAATACTTACTCTCAGTTATATTTCCGGCGATAGCATTATTAATATGGGTAAGGCCTAGAGTAAAGTTGTTAAACCTGAAGGTGAAAAGGGGAAACTGGGTAGCGTTCTATATGTATATCACGATCATTTTTACAGGTGTTTCGTCTGTAATTGCTCAGACCTACCTTTCCACCGCAGCAGGAAAGTTAACGGTTCTTAACAATATTTGGTCTATAAATAATACTAGTCCTACAAAGTATTATGAATTAAGCAAGTATTATATAGATAAAAAAGATTTTGGGATAATGAGATATAGATATGTCAATACAGATAGTCATGGACATAAGAATTCTGTCTTTACAATTTATATTGTAATACCAATTCTTGATCAAATTACTGACACAATGAAAGGTAATTGTATGGCATGGATAGGTATAAGATATAACCATCCATACAATAATGAATTAGTTGGACAGGAGCTAGAGTCAGAGTGGCAGTCATTTGTATCTGAAAGTGAAGAAAATTTTAACAGTAGAAGTTTACAAGACTTTGTTTATCTTGATAGGGTTGGAAATAGTATGCAAAAGACAGGTTTTTCCAGTGCAATAAAAAACTGTAGGATGTCAAGCTTGTCGGAGGTAAATATTTTTACAGCAGTGAATGAGCCATTTGAAAAGAGGAACGGAAATACATTAACATGGTTTTTTATTGTTTTCTTATTTGGTTCTGCTGTTTGGTTTGGCATGATTCTAATACCCTCATTCGATCCTGAACAACTCCAAAAAATAAGGGAAGGTAAGCCGCAAAAGAAGGATATGAATATACGTGCGCTGTTTTCTTTTTTCATTCCTAGGCAAAATTATTTTTTGACACCTGTCTTGATTGATTTAAATTGTATTATCTTCCTTGTAATGTTTTTTTCAGGACTAGGGTTTATATCTTTTGAACCAAGTGTTCTTATAAAATGGGGAGGTAATTATGGACCATTAACCACAAATGGAGAATGGTGGAGGCTTGTGACATCAACTTTTTTACATGGTGGCATTCTGCATCTGGTATTTAATATGTATGCACTTTTATTTGTAGGGCTTTTTCTTGAACCTGTTTTGGGAAGTATAAAGCTTGGCGTTATATATATTATTACTGGTACTATCGCAAGTGCCACCAGCTTATGGTGGCACGGTAATATGGTTGCTGTAGGAGCTTCAGGAGCTATATTTGGCATGTATGGAATTTTTCTAGCATTCCTTTTAACGAAAATGTTCCCAAAAAATTTCGGTAAAGTATTTTTAATAAGTACTTTGTTATTTATAGGCTATAATTTGATAATGGGTTTGTCAGGAAATATTGACAACTCAGCTCATATAGGAGGCTTATTGAGCGGCTTCATTATTGGACTGTGTCTGTATCCATTTATGAAAGATAATAAGCAGAAACATTGGGAGATGTTTCATGAAAGTAAAGAGAAACTAGAAAGTCTCCAGGCTTCTAAGGAAGATACAACGGCAATATCTTAAATATTTACTTCAAAAAATGTATAATCTTTTCAGCCAATTCTTTACCTATGCGTTGCTGGGCTTCTTCGGTAGAGCCTGCAATGTGAGGTGTTAACGAAATTTTATCGTGATGCAATATTTCAGCCCTTGGAGATTTTTCATCTTCAAAAACATCCAAGGCTGCATGTGCAATATGGCCTGAGTTTAGTCCGTTGAGGAGGGCTTGTTCTTCAATAACTCCACCACGTGAAGCATTTACCAGCATCACACCTTTTTTCATTTGCTTGATCTCTTTCTCTGTGATAAGCTTTCCTCCCGGTACGTGTAGCGAGATGAAGTCACTCTTGGCAAGCAATTCATCCATTGGTCCGGTTTTGATAATTACATTCACCTTTTGAGAACCATTTAATGATATTTCAAGGGTAGCTTCCGGAAGAAAGGGGTCGAATGCGAGGATGTTCATACCCATGCCCAAGCCTATTTTACCAAGGCATTGGCCTATTCTTCCGAACCCGATAATGCCCAGGGTTTTTCCTGCAACTTCCGTTCCTTTTGAATATTTTTTCTTTAGCGCTGCAAATTCCGTTTGTCCTTTAACCGGCATGCTGCGGTTTGAATCATCCAGCGAGCGTGCCATGGTAAAAATATGAGCTATCACCAATTCTGCGACCGATAAGGATGAGGCGGCAGGAGTATTCACTACCTGTATATTCTTCTTTTTAGCGTGTTCAACATCAATATTATCCATGCCCACACCACCCCGTGCAATCAGACGTAGGGAAGGACAGGCATCAATAAGGGCTTTATCAACTTTTGTTGCGCTTCTTACTACAAGGGCAACGAAATCTTCCGCATTAATTACTTCCGATAATTCGTCTTGGGGTACTTTTTCAGTGACCACCATAAAGCCTTCTTTTTCCAACATACGGATTCCTTCTTCTTCCATTCCGTCGTTAGCCAGTATTTTTTTCATTTCAATAAATGTCTTAAGGAAATTATTGCTTATCCGTTTTTCTTTTCAAAGTCTTTCATTACATCCACTAATGCCTGCACATCTTCAATGGTAAGTGCATTGTACATGGAGGCACGGTACCCGCCTACATCACGGTGCCCCTTTATGCCTACTATTCCTGCCTCTTTCCACATTTTATTAAATGTTTCTTCCAGCTCAGGTTTAGTGAGCAGGAAGGTAGCATTCATCCAGGAACGATCTTCTTTTACAACCGTTCCGGTAAATAAAGAATTGCGGTCTATTTCCGAATACATGAGTTCCGCTTTTTTGCGGTTTATTTCTTCTATCCAAGCCAATCCTCCATTTTTTTTGAGCCATTTCATAGTCAGCATACAAACGTAAACGGAAAATACAGGAGGCGTATTATACATGGATTCCCCTTTAATATGAACTTGATAGTCGAGCATAGAGAACATCTTTCTGCCAGTCTTTCCGAGTATGCTTTCTTTTACAATTACCATTGTTGCACCCGCAGCACCCATGTTTTTCTGTGCTCCCGCATAAATAAGTGAAAACTTACTGAAGTCCATTCTCCTGCTGAAAATATCGGATGACATATCGCACACCACCGGTACCGGTGAATCGGGGAAATGATGCATTTGCGTTCCGTATATGGTATTGTTGGATGTTATATGCAGATAGTTTGCATCTATAGGAATGGTATAGTTCTTAGGTATATAATTGAATTTTTTATCTTCGGATGATGCAATTACATTGATGTTTCCAAGTTGCTTAGCTTCTTTAATAGCTTTGCTGGCCCATACACCAGTATTCAGATAAGCAGCCGTGCCGTCTGTTTTAAGCAAATTGCTTGGCACCATTGCAAATTGCAGGCTTGCTCCTCCGCCCAAAAATAAAACCTGGTAATCGTTACCTAATCCCATAAGCTCTTTCACGAGCGAACGGGCTTCTTCCATAATGGCCATAAAATCCTTATCGCGGTGCGATACTTCCAGTATGGATAATCCGGTATTGTTGATGTTAAGAACTCCCGCAGCTGCCTCTTTGATGACCTCGGCAGGAAGGATTCCGGGGCCGGCGCTAAAATTGTGTTTGCCTTTCATAAAATAAGAGCTATAATTTGATGGGACAAAGGTACAAAAACCCTATTAATGAGGAGTGCTATAAATGACCTTTTTATTTGGATCGTGTGTGGAGTTTTGAGGATTATCTTCTTTGTCGTTACTGGGGTTGCGGGCTTCCACATTTGGCACAAAGTTCCACGTTCCGTTTTTCCATGCTAACCCGTCTATATCGAAACTGGGGCCATAATACTGGTGTTGGCCCTGAAGTCCGTCATCTATTGGAGCCAGGTGGTCAAATATGAGCAGGTTCTTAGATTCATCATACCTCAACGACATGGAGACCTGGGCGGAATATTCAAAAATCATTCTTTTTGGGGTGCCCTTGAAAGTAGATGGTAATTTAACAAAGATGGCTTTGCCAAAGGAGGGTATCCCTTCTGTGTTGAAACTGAGAACATCAATAACTTTACGGGTAATCTCTTTATTATATCCTTCCCATGCAAGCAATGTATATAGGTGGCTGCCTTTTTCTTTAATTATTTTGTAATAAAGCATACCTATCCAATTATTGGGTGTGCAAACTGCCGATTTTGGATTAGGTATATCAGCGGTATGGTCTTCTAATGGAAATAGGTCATATCCTTTTTTTTTGGAGTTGTAGGATTGTATAAATCCATAATAGCCAAACATACATCCTGATTTTGGGACATCCCACGTTATAATCCGGAATTGCTTATCCGGCGAGGTTTCTTTTCCAATTGTACGAAGGGAGTCAAATGGATAGTCAAAAGAGCCGGGTAGGAGCAGGGCTTTATTCATAAGGGATAGAAGCTGCCTGTTGGCTTCATCTTTTTCTTTATCAGTACGGGCGTTTATCCGCACATATTGCAAAGATTTCATAGAGTCTTCGTATACTTTAAGCAGGGAAGCAGAATCAAACGGGGAAGATGCAATCCCATTGAACGGATTCATTACAAGCATCCCGAGTAGAAAAATAACAGAAACTACTTTAATACGCATACGAAGTTTGATAATGTAGTATTATAACGTAACAGATAAAAAACAGATACGAGAAACAGATAAAAGCTATAGACTAAATATATTGTATTGATACACTTATATAGTATAGCTCATAGCTTATATCTTTTTGGAAGGGTGGAAGAGGGGGCTCGAACCCCCGACCCTCAGAACCACAATCTGATGCTCTAACCAACTGAGCTACATCCACCATAAATTTCAGGGCTGCAAATATAATCGTTTATATGATTTGTAAAGAAGCATACTTTTATATGACAACAATCCTCACTAAAGAGCCGGAATGCTTTTATTTTGTAACTTTATAGCATAAAATTAATCCATGGACATAAACACAGACCAGCCATTAAAAGCCCTGAAGGCTCAAATACTCGAATATATAGAGCTTAAAACTGAGTTGGCTCGACTTTCCTTGGTTGAATACGTTGCCAAAATAGCTTCCTTTGTTTTTGCTGCCATTGTAGGCATAATAATTATTTCACTTGTTTTTCTTTCACTATTTATTGCCCTGTCTTTCTTTATAGGGCAATGGGTGCATAGTTATGGTCTTGGTTTTCTTATTTCAGCAGCAGTTTATTTACTTATACTTTGGTACTTCGTTACTGTTGGCAGAAAAAAAGTGCAGAATTATATGATCAGAAAGATATTAGAACAAACCCAAAAAAGCGAGTGAGTATGGCTGCTAGGAAAAATGCACTTGAAGAATTGCAGGCCCGCAAAGCGGAACTTGCCATAAAATGTAAAGCTAAAGGAGAAGAAATAAGCCAACAGACGGACTATATAACTGAACACTTTGGGGAAATTGCTATTAAAAGTATTATTGGCAACCGGATTAAAAAAGGCAAAGAAAAGAAGACCGAAATAATACAGTTTTTAGTGGCAGAAGGTATTGATGTAGCTGTTAATATTCAGAAAGACCCTCACGATATTAAAGATAAACTCATGGAAGCACTTAAAAAATCTGCTTCGGGAGTATTGAATCTTTTCTTTAAATAAGCGATCAATAAAAACTGATTCGACAAAAAAAGAGGCTGATGAACAATCAGCCTCTTTTTTATAATACTATGCTTAAAGTACTTACTTTATCAGGTTAACGTTACCTACATAAGAGTGTTGAACATCAACCGCATCGGTTACTATAATCTTGTAGATATAAGTGTCTTCTTGTTGGATATTGGTTCCGCTGCCAACGGTACCTTTCCAGCCCTGGGTTATATCAGTAGTGTGATATAACTGCATTCCCCAACGGTCGAAGATATACATCTCAAATGTTTTGATGTATTTGCCAACGGGTTGGAAGACATCATTCACGCCGTCACCGTTAGGAGAGAAAGCGGAAGGGATGTATAAGGTGTAAGCCGGAGCGACCACGAGGCAGTTGGTAGCTGTATCAGTACAACCATGTGCATTCATTACCACGAGGTTAGCGCAATAGCTTCCTGTATCCTGGTAGGTATGAACGGCGTTTTGAGCTTTGCTGGTAGAGTCAGTAGCATCACCAAAAGCCCAGGAGTTATATACGATTCCATATTGATCCTTGCTTTGATTGGTGAACTGAACGGTAGGGTTAAGCGAAGATATGTACTGAGGAGCGTAAGTAAAGGCGGCCACGGGAGGAGTATAAACGGTTATCATACCGGATTTTTTCATGGTAGCGCTGCAACCTGCACTGTCAGAAACAGTGAGGGTCACATCAAATACCCCGCTGTTTTTGTAGCAATAAATAGGGCTTTCGGATTGAATGGTATCCCCGTTACCGAAGGTCCAAACATATTGTATCACGCCGCCCGGAGGATCCTGAGAAGCATTGCGGAACTGGATGCAAAGAGGAGAGCAACCCTGGTAAATATCAGCGGTCATATTTACCGCAGGCAGCTGGCCAACCTTAACGGTAGCCGTTGCATCCGTAATGGCACCGCAATTATCAGTTACGGTTACGGTATATATGGTGGTAGAAGTAGGTGCTACAGAAATGCAACCTGAAGTCTGATTGGAAGGGGTCCATAAATAGGTGTTGCCCCCTGTTCCGCCCGTTACACTGGCACAAAGGTTAGATGCTCCCCCTGTACAAATCAAGGTTTGTCCACTGACAGTAACGGATAGAGGAGGTCCAAAACCGACGGCTACTTCAGCCGTAGCAGTACAGTTATTGGCATCTGTAATGGTTACGGTATAGGTCTGAGGGGTAGGAGGAGATATGGCAGCAACACTGGTGGTAGCTCCATTGCTCCAGAGATAAGCATAGGGTAGAGTACCTCCGGAAGCGCTGGCTGTAAAGTTTCCTGAGGAGCCTTTACAAACCACACTGGGTCCGCTGGCGGTTACCAGCAATGCTGTAGGCTCAGTAATGGTTGCCGCCGCCGTAGCAGTGCAACCGTTGGCATCGGTAATTGTCATGGTATAGGAACCGGCTACTAAGCCTGTACCCAAAGCATTGGTATTACCACCGGGAGCCCATATATAATTATAAGGAGCAGAACCTCCGCCTGCAATGGCAGTAGCTGTTCCATTATTACCGCCTTGGCAGCTTACGCCTGTAGTTCCGCCGATGCTGGCAGTGACAGCCGAAGGCTGGGTAACCGTTACAGGAACGGAAGCAGTACAACCGTTGGCATCGGTAACGAGCACGGTATAACTGCCTGCATTCAGGCCTGTAGCTGTAGCATTAGTTTCTGAAGAAGGAGTCCACAGATAAGCATAAGGAGTAGTACCCCCTGCAGGATGTGCCGTAGCAGTTCCATTAGGCAGGTTACAAGAAGCATGAGTGAAAGTAGCGGTAGTAGTAAGGGTAAGCGGTTGGGTAATGGTTACGGAAGCGGTAGCAGTGCAACCATTGGCATCTTTCACAGTAACGGTATAGTTACCGGCTGTAAGCCCTACACCCTGGGAATGGGTGCCTCCTGAAGGAGCCCACAGATAGGTGTAATTAAGCGTACCACCTGCAGCAGTGACGGTAGCATTTCCAACCCCGCCGTTACAAGGTACATTGTTAGGTACGCCCATGGTAGCTGTTAATAAAGTAGGCTCGGTTATGGTAACCGAAGCGGTAGCAGTACAACCGTGAGCATCGGTAACGGTAACGGTAAAGGAACCGGCAGTAAGGCCTGTTCCTGTAGCGCCGATACCCCCCGAAGGAGCCCATAAATAGGTATAGTTCAGCGTACCGCCTGCGGCGGTAACTGTAGCGCTTCCTGTGCCTCCGTTACAGAGTATATTGTTGGGAGTACCCATGGTGGCTGTTAATAGGGTAGGCTCCGTTATAGTTACGGAAGCAGTGGCAGTGCAACCGTGAGCATCTGTAACAGCAACGGTATAGGAACCGGCAGTAAGCCCTGTTCCGGTAGCGCCTACCCCTCCGTTAGGAGACCATAGGTAGCTATAGTTGAGTGTGCCACCTGCAACATTGACAGTAGCGCTTCCCGTACCTCCGTTACAAGGTACATTGACGGTAGCCCCCATGGTGGCTGTTAAAATAGCGGGTTGTGTTATTAGTACGGAAGCGGTGGCAGTACAGCCATTGGCATCTTTTACAGTCACGGTATAGGAACCTGCACTCAAGGTAGCGTTAGGGTTGCTGCCTCCGGAAGGAGCCCATGTATAGGTATATAGAGGAGTACCGCCTGCAACCGTGACGGTAGCGCTTCCTGTGCCTCCGTTACAAAGAACATTGGTGGAAGCAGTAATATTGGCTGTTAGTAGAGTAGGTTGGGTAATGGCTACGGAAGCGGTAGCAGTACAACCATGAGCATCTGTAACGGTAACGGTGTAAGAACCGGCAGTGAGGCCTGTTCCTGTAGCGCCGGCACCTCCATTAGGAGCCCAGGCATAAGCATAGGCAGGAGTTCCGCCGGCAGCAGTA